>Ga0209913_1000834_pt1 | contig 21656 bp, 24 predicted proteins | sample PersoiDNA2013203_FD_185805 | JGI IMG/M metagenome (GOLD analysis project Ga0209913, IMG submission 185805) | Permafrost soil microbial communities from the Arctic, to analyse light accelerated degradation of dissolved organic matter (DOM) -... | ecosystem: Environmental > Terrestrial > Soil >... | reverse complement strand
TGCGCGCAGCAAAGTTGTTCCAACACCGTGGCAAGCACGCTCGCGATGCACCACCGCTTCGCAGATATAGCCATGCGTGCTACCGCGATGTTCAGGCGCCTGATAGTGCGCCAGCGCAGTGCTGGTCATAAAGGTCGTGAATCCCGCGAGTTCACCGTCGACAGTCGCGAGCAGCGCTTGCGTTCTACCGATTTCGATATCCGCCAGATGTGCCGAAACACTTTGCCGATGCAGATAATTCCACTGGTTCACGCCATGTTCAAAGATGAACACCTGCATCGCAGGCACATCAGAAATCTGCGCACTCTTGATCACTACATGGCTTTCCATTCTTGCCCTCTATTGCCCTAGAAAATCTCAGCCATCTGTGATGGCGCCACGCGGTGAGGTACGAACCGCACCCCCCTTCCAGAATCAACACGAATAAGACCACCGTACTGATTGGGAAAGATGCCACGAGATCGCTACAAATCGGCGCCAGAACTTTTGACCGCCCAACACATAAGAGTCCGAATTCGACTAGTGCTACTACCAGTCCAAAGCAAGACAGCGTCCAGTGATCCCAATCAATGTTTCCCCATCACGCCCCGGCTTCCCGCTTCAGTTCTGACCGAATCAACATCGCGAAAATCAACACGGAAATCGTACGCGAGAAGCGTCATCGCTTATACGATCTTGAGCCTCTGCGTCAAGTCATTTGCGACATCCATCAAGCTGCGGAGGTATTCTTCTTGATTTCGGGTGCCATCATCCTTAGGCGCAACCAGGCAGAGCGTGGCAAAGCATGTGCTGTCCTTCTCGTATACCGGCACAGCAAAGCAATGGGTGAAACTGTCGACGATGCTATCGAAGGTGAAGTACCCCGCCGTGCTGGCTTTCCGCACCTGTTGAATGAATATTTCCGGCTCGAGCCACGCTCCATTTGGCAGCTTGAAATCTTCAGGTGGAATGAAGTCCCGTATTTCCTGATCTGACATATGTGACACCAACAGGCGCCCCGATGCCGTCCACGGAATCGGTAACGCTTCGCCGACATTGGAGGAAATACGGAAAGGCCGTATGCCCTCCTTCATTAGCGCAACGGTGTATTTATTGCCGTCAAGCATGCAAAGTTGGGATGTCTCCCGTGTTGCTTCCGTGATGCGCAGTAGTGACGATTCGCACTCCCGCATCGGATCGAACTGTTCGGCATACGCACTGTAGAGAAAATACAATTTGCGACCGAGGAAGACTTGCCCATCGTCACCACGATACTCCAGCACGCCGTGCTTGAGCAGCAAATTCACCAGTTCGTACACCGACGAGCGAGGGGCGCCGATATGCGCGGCAATTTCGTTCGGGCGCATCGGTTTACGCTGGACCCGGAAGAAGTCGAGAATTTCAAACGCACGATCCAGGCCTCGAGATCGCCGAATGGGCGGGGGCTGTTCGACGACGGTCATGTCTTGCTCCTCAAAATAAGGTCGATGTCGAGCAAGTTCTCGCTCCTGACACCTTAATCTGTAGTCCGATTGATCTTGCGCTTGAAGGCGATGCAATCGATCTCGACTTTACAATCAACCATCATCCGCGCTTGGACACAGGCGCGCGCAGGTGGGTTTTCACCAAAGTATTCGGTGTATATCTTGTTGAAAGTCCAGAAGTCGCGAGGGTCATCCAGCCAAACCCCGACTCTTACCACATCCTCGACGCCGTAACCGGCCTCGGTGAGGATCGCGATCAGATTGCCGATTGCCCTGCGGGTTTCAGGAATGATCCCGCCACCAATGATTTCACCCTGGTGCATGGCCACTTGGCCAGATACATGCAACCAGCCGTCTGCTTCAACTGCCCGGGCAAAGGGCAAAGGTTGCCCGCCTGCACCTGTCTCACCCGCACCGTATCTTACGATAGTCATTTATTGCTTTCTTTGTAATTAGTTGAATGTTGAGCTCTTCAGGAACTCGGCCAGCCGCTCGGTTTTCGGGTTAAGGAACATCTCTCTGGGATCACCCTCTTCGCCAATCCGGCCCTGGTTCATGAAAATCACGCGGCTCGATACCTCAAAGGCAAAACGCATCTCATGGGTGACAAGAAGCATGGTCATTCCTTCGCGCGCAAGGTCCTTGATGACCAGTAGTACCTCGTTCACCAGTTCGGGATCAAGCGCGGACGTTACCTCGTCGAACAGCATCAGCTTCGGGCTCATCGCGATGGCGCGGGCAATCGCCACCCGCTGCTGCTGTCCGCCTGACAACTGACCAGGATAATAATCGCGCCGCTCCAATAGGCCGACCCGGTCGAGCCACTTTTCAGCGATGGCGTGCGCCTGGTCCCGGTGCATGTTTTTGACCTTGACGAGCCCAAGCATGATGTTCTCGGTCGCCGTCATGTGCGGGAATAGATTGAACTGCTGAAACGCCATGCCGGTGAGTGCGCGTTGTCTGGCGATTTCCTTTTCGCTTTTTCGCCGGCGGACACCATTGCGGATCTCGTAGCCGATATCCTGATCGTCAATCCGGATCGTCCCTTCGCTAAAATCTTCCAGCATATTTATACAGCGCAACATAGTGGTCTTGCCGGAGCCGCTGGAGCCGATTACGCATACCACATCGCCCTGTTTCATTGCACAGTCTATGCCTTTCAGCACCTCGACCGCTCCGAATCGCTTATGCAAGTTTTGGATTTCGAGAATGTTGCTCGCCATCAGCGATGCTCCTTAAGATGGAATTTGGGTTTTCCGTTCCACGTATCGCCCGAAATGTTCAATGGCAAAATTGACCGTGAAGTAGAGGAACCCTGCGAAGAAATAAAATGGGAGACTCATGAAGGTGCGCGAAATAACCTCTTGCGACGCCAGCAGCAAGTCGCCAACTCCGATAATGGACAGCAGCGTCGACGCTTTAACCATCTCAGCCGCGGTATTGACCCAAGTCGGCAAGACTTGCCGAATGGCCAGCGGCAACAGGACGTACCTGAATGTCTGCGGAAAGGTCAAACCAATCGCCTTGGCAGCCTCGATCTGACCTATTGGGATTGCCTGCAACGCTCCACGTACGATCTCACCTACGTGCGAACTGCAAAACACCGCCAGGGCAAGGACGCCTGCTTGGAATGGACTGAGCTGGACACCGGCGGCACCCAGGATGTAGTAACTTGCCAACACCAGCACTAGCACCGGCGTGCCCCGAATGAAATCAGTATAGGCCCGGGTAAGCCAGCGCAGCGTCCGCGTGCCATAGGTAAGCGCCAGGCCAACGCCAACGCCCAGCACCGATCCAGCGACGATAGCCAGCGCCGCCGCGGCCATGGTGACGCCGAGCCCTTGGACGATAGGTATGCGCGCAATCCACAGCTGATGCAGAATTTGAGTAAGGGTGAAATCCATGCTGTTCACCGCGGAATGGCAAGATGTCGTTCCACGCGCCGGAATATCATGGCGAGGACGGCGCAAGTGCAGACATAAAGGAGACTGGCAACGATCCAGGTCTCCACAACGCGGAAGCTCTCGACATTGATCTTGCGCGCCTGAAACGTAAGCTCGGGCACAGCAATCGCCGCCGCAAGCGAAGTATCCTTGAACAGTGATATCACAGTACTTCCGAGGGCAGGTAGTACATTTCGGAACATGATCGGCATCATGATCGATAGACGGATCTGCATCTTCTTGAGTCCAATTGCCTGTCCCGCCTCACTCAAGCCTTTGGGAACGGAAAGCAGTCCGGCGCGAAATACTTCTGCGAGATAACCCCCGGAATAGATCGCCAGGGTAGCTACAAACGATTCGATATCACCCAACCGAATGCCGAGATCTGGCAGTGCGAAATAGACAAACAACACCAGCACTAGCAGCGGTGTGTTGCGTGTCACCGTCACGTACAAGCCAGCCAGACGGCGCGCAATACCCGACGGGGAAACCAGTGCGAAGCTCACTACGAGCCCAATCACTATGCCGATTAAGATTGAACCCAAGGCAAGCAGCAGACTGAGGCCCAGTCCGCCCAACAGATGGTCGAAACTTCGCCATACAACAGAAAAATTCAAAACATAATCCATGGCGGATTTTCCTTGGCCCAGTTACAGGCAAATAGCCTTTGTCTGCTACCCCTCTACAAAGCCAGCCGCTGGTGCCGGATTCAAAGAGGGGAAGTCGCAGTTCTTGTGTATCAGATCATCATGGGCTTATTTGTACTCAACCGGGAAACCGATTTTCGGTGGCGCGAGATCAACGCCAAACCAGGTCTTGTAGGAAGTAGCGTAAGTGTCGAACTCCACCCCCGTCATGGCTTCATGCAGCGCTGTATTGACGAAATTTAGCCAGTCCTGATCTCCGCGTTTCACGGCACACGCATAAGTCTGAGGATTCCACCCATAGCCTGCATCCTTATATTTGCCCGGGTTTTGCTTGATGAACCAGGAGATCGACGACTGGTCAGTCGCGGCGGCATCGGCACGACCCGAATTCAGCGCTTGATACATCAGGTCTGGGGAGTCGTATTGAGCGACCTTGGCATTGGGCAAGGCGGCATGCACCATGCTCTCAGCGTAGACGTTTTGGAGTACCGCCACATTAACTGAAGCTCCTGCCGCCTTCAATGCGGCGTAATCGCCACGCTTGCTGCCAGCTTTTGTCATCAGTCCAACGCCCTCTCGATAATAAGGAATAGTGAACGCGACTTGCTGTGCACGGCCGCCTGTGACCGTCAGGAACTGGCAGGTGATATCGACCTTGTCGGTGGTGATGTTCGGAATACGAGCGTCCGACGATTGGTTGACAAATTCGATCTTCTCTGGATTGTCAAACAGCGCCTTGGCGATGATCTTCGCCATATCGATGTCGAACCCTTGTAGTTTGTTATCGGCGCTTTTGAAATGCCACGGGGCATTCGTGCTGCCTGTCCCCACAATGAGCTTGCCTCGTGCCAACACCTGGTCGAGTTTGCTCGTACCTGCGGCATTGACCGAAGCGCTAGTCAATGCCGTCACCGCGGACAGTGCCGCCAAAGCCAATAGTCGAAATTTCATTTATTTTCTCCTGTACTTGTTGTGTCCGCTATAGTGGACAAATGTCCGCAATTGCAGACACTTTTAATTGTGTGCCCTTTGTTTTTGAGTGTCAATATGAATATGAAGCCTTGTCCAACGAGGTGTGAGCCAGAAGCGAAGTTCGCGATTCCAGCGATGTGAGAGCCTGAGCTGCAGATATTGGCCGAATTGAGATTGCGGGTGGGTGCTGGCGGCTCGGCCGTGTTTGATCTGGTGTTGCCGCTGCTGCACACGCAAGGTTTGGCACACCCCATGCCGGGTGTGCTGCGCTCCGGTTGCTACATCACACATGACCATGGCAACTATCCGACAATCTTCGTCCTGTTTTAGACCAAGCCGCAAAGCGTTCCACTTAGATCGCATTTGGCAAGCCGATCCGTAGTGAGATACTTGCAATGCGTTGCTGGGGTTTTCTGTCCTTGCAGCACTGCACGCATGCGTCCACTTCCCCTCATCATCGTCCTCCTTGTACTCGACCACGTGGCCTTCAATGGCAGCCGCATCGCGGTGTCGCTGTTTGCCATTCAGCAACACTCATCGGCGCTGACCGTTGGCAGTTTGATCGCGATGTATGCGTTGCTCCCTGCGCTGTTGTCGGTCGCTGGCGGGCGCTGGATAGATGGCATCGGCATCAACCGGCCAATGTTGGTGGGATCCTTCGGTATTTGTCTGGGAACGCTCGCGCCTGCGGTAATACCGCAGTTGGCCGCGCTGTACATCACGGCGGTACTTGTGGGGGTGTCGTTCATGCTGATCAACCTGGCGGCCTATCACGCGGTGGGCGAGATGAGCCAGCCCAAAGACAGAACCGTCAACTTCAGTTATGTAGCGATGGGCTTTTCTACCTCGGCTTTCGTCGGACCCATGCTGACGGGTGTTTGCATCGACAACCTTGGCTACCGCAGCACATTTCTGGTGCTTGCGCTGTTTACCGTGCTGCCAATCGTCGCCTTGTCGGCCAAGCTGTTGCCCAATGCGGCGCCGCGGGCCGCACAAGACCGGGGCGTCAATGGACGGGTCTTTGATTTACTGAAAAACCCGGCGCTGCGACGCCTCTTTTTTGCCATGGCAGTGTTGACGGTCGGTTGGGACGTGTACAACTTCGCGATTCCGGTGTACGGGACGTACATTGGCCTGAGTGCCTCACAGATTGGCATCGTGATGGGTGCTTTCGCTGCGGCAACGTTCGCCGTGCGGCTGGCGATGCCGCTAATAATGCAGCGCATGCATCCGTGGGCTTTGTTGAGCGTCTCGCTACTGATGGCGGGCTTGGCCTACTTGGTGATGCCCTTCACGCACAGCGTAGGCCTGCTGATGGCGATTGCCTTTGTTCTGGGCCTTGGTTTGGGCGCGCCCCAACCCATGGTGCTGACACTCTTGCACCAGTTCGCACCGCGGGGTCGTGCGGGAGAGGTGCTGGGTCTGCGCACCACACTCATCAACACCAGTCAAACCGTCATGCCGTTGTTGTTTGGCGCAGTTGGCGCCACCTTTGGTATGCCCCCTTTATTTTGGGCCATGTCTGCCGCGCTTCTGGGTAGCTGTGAGTTTGCTCGGCGGGTGGGTAAACGCCGTCCTTGATGGCAAGCCATTGCTGCGGTATGCCAGATCGCCGGTAACATCACATCCAGAATCGCCGCGTCAAATCCGCCATGGACACCCGGCCCGCGCAGCAGGGCCAGGGCGTCGCTGGGCTTGAGCGCCTGGGTCAGCGCCAGCTCGAAGCGCTGGAAATAGGTCGCCAGCGGGCCTCCCAACTGGCGGTCGTCGTCAATCAGCAAGATGCGGTACATGCGCAATTCTTACATTGCGGCAGCACCCAGTGCGCGCTGGCGCAGGATGATCTGTCCCGCATCAACCCCGGTGCCATCCGCCGTGGCGCTGTTCCAGCCTGTCACGCACCTGTTTTTGCTGCTCGGGGGTGAGGCTGTCGTAGAAGTCGGCCAGGGCAGCGATCACCTTGGGCCCGTTGCCCTGCACGGCCTGTGTCTTCTGCTCCAACAGGGTCTGGGCGCGGGCGCGGTCAAATTTGTCACCGGCGATCAAGGCCTTGAAATCGGCCCGCGGATCAGCACCCTGGCCACGCAAGGCCGCGCGCTGGGCGATGATTTCATCGGCCAGCACGGCCAGCTTTTGTTTCTGGGCATCGTTGAGACCAAGCTTGCTGCTGATCCTGTCGATCACCTTGGCTCGCGCCTCGGTGACGTGCTCCTCGCTCCAGTGGTCACGATAACCATGCGAGCAGGCCGACAGGCCGCCGACGAGGATGGAAGCGCCAAAGACGCCAATGAGGGTTTTCTTGAGCCAGGGTTTCATGATGGTCGACCTTTGCGGGACGTTGTTGAACATGTCCGTCATGATGCCGGGGCATGGCCGGCGAGAGGTCTCAGCGGGGTTTCGATTTATTTCGTTTTGTATCAGCGCCGGCGCCTAAAAATCTTCGGTATCGACTTCGCTGTTGACCTGCGCGTTGTAGCGGCTGCCTGCGACAGTGTTCTGGTTGATCAGCGCATCGAGCCGGGCCATGACCGCCGGGCTCAAATGCACGTCCACCGCGGCCAGGTCTTCGGCCAGATGCGCCACGCTGGTGGTGCCGGGGACGGGAATGATGTGCGCACCCCGGTGCAGCAGCCAGGCCAGCGCCAGCTGCGCCGGACTGCAGGCCACTTCCTTGGCCACCTGCTGGTAGGCGGGCAGCAGCTTGAGGTTGGCGGCGTAGTTGTCGGGCGCGAAACGCGGCATGCCGCGGCGAATGTCCTTGGCGTCCAGCGTGGACACGTCTTGCAGATGGCCGCACAGAAAGCCACGCGCCACCGGGCTGAAGGCGACAAAGGCCACGCCGAGTTCCTTGCAGGCATCCAGCACCGCGATCTCGGGGTTGCGCGTCCACAGCGAATACTCGGTTTGCACGGCGGCAATCGGATGCACGGCGTGCGCGCGGCGCAAGGTGGCGGCAGACACTTCAGACAGGCCAATGCTGCGGATGTAGCCCTTGCGCACCAGGTCGCTCAAGGCGCCCACGCTGTCTTCAATCGGCACCTTTTTATCCCAGCGGTGCAGGTAGTAGAGGTCGATCACATCGGTCTGCAGGCGGCGCAGACTGTCTTCGCAGGTCTTGCGGATGGTCTGCGGTCGCCCATCAATCACGCGCAGCAGTTTGCCGTCGCCATTCACGTCCACGCCCTGCATGCCGCACTTGCTGGCCAGGGTGAACTTTTGGCGGTGCGGCTTCAAGACCCGTCCGACCAGGGTTTCATTGGCGCCAAAGCCGTAGAGGGCTGCCGTGTCAAACAGCGTGACGCCAGCGTCCAGGGCCGACAGCAGCACGCGCTCGCCCTGTTCTGTCGATACCGGAGCGCCGTAAGCGTGACTGAGGTTCATGCAGCCCAGGCCGATCGAGGAGACTTGGAAGGGGCCTAATGCGCGTTGTTGCATACTGCGGTGGAGAAAAGCGGCAAGTTGGGGCGTTGGAAGGCTTTGACAGCGTACGCTGTCAATTGGCAATTTTTGCCCAAGTCATCACGACCAACATTCACTGAACGTCGTCAGTTTTCAGCCTGCAGCCACTTAGCAAAAGAGTGGAACGCCAAGGTTCTGCTTAATTCTGTTCACGGCTGTCGCGACCTTGGTCTCTGCCCCTGTCATCGGCGCCACCTCTGCGCCTGATCTCTCTAGGGTAGTGACTCCTGGGGAGATCCATCCAGGGTCCAGATCTTGAATTTGAGTAGCTCCACCGGTCATTGTGGTAGTAATAGTGATATCCGCCTTGAAAGTAATAGGGCTCTGCGCCTAATTCCACAATCAACGGCAGCGCGGGTGCCACAACCAATCCAGAGCCGTGGTGCGCGGGCGCCACGACGCACGCGGCGAGCACAAGCGCCGTGACTGGCGCGACAATTAGCATTCGATACATTTCTATTCTCCTGGTTGGACCGTCCTGAAGACGATGCTCGTCCGCTCCCTTGTTGGTCATTGAACGCAGACATTGGAGAATCCAATTTGAGAAAACACAATGGCGGGTGAGATCTCTGTGAAGGATTGACGCCGCCGCGACCGACAGCTTCGCACACCTTGCAGTTCATTACGAAACACCATGGGGCAGCAAGTTTTGCTGCCCCATGGTGTCTCACGCCAATTTACTCAGCCAGTTGCAACTCCAAATCGCGCAGCACCTGGTAGCACGGCAGCAGCTGGGCCACGCTGCCGTTGGGCTCGCGACCCTCGCGGATGGCGGCGAAGAACTCGCGGTCTTGCAGCTCGAAGCCGTTCATGGACACGTCAACCTGGCTGACGTCGATTTTCTCTTCCTTGGCCGTGAACAGGTCGTCGTAACGTGCGATATAGGTGGCCGTGTCGCCGATGTACCTGAAGAAAGTGCCCAGCGGGCCATCGTTGTTGAAGCTCAAACTCAGCGTGCAGATGGCGCCGTTGGCGGCCTTGAGCTGGATGCTCATGTCCATCGCAATGCCCAGCACCGGGTGGATAGGGCCCTGCACGGCGTTGGCTTTGACAATGGGGCTGCCGCACTGGTAGGCAAACAGGTCCACGGTGTGAGCCGCGTGGTGCCACAGCAAGTGGTCGGTCCAGGACCTGGCCTGGCCCAGCGCGTTCATGTTGGTGCGACGAAAGAAATAGGTCTGCACATCCATTTGCTGAATGTTGAATTGGCCCGCCGCAATTTGCTGGTGCACATACTGGTGGCTGGGGTTGAAGCGGCGGGTGTGGCCACACATGGCCACCAGGCCGGTCTGCTCCTGCATGGCCGCCACTTCCAGGGCCCCATGGAGGGTGTTGGCCAAGGGGATTTCCACTTGCACATGCTTGCCGGCTTTCAGGCAGGCCATGCTTTGCGCCGCGTGCATTTGGGTCGGCGTGCACAGGATGACGGCATCCACTTCGGGCAAAGCCAGGCTGTCAGCCAGCTCGGTACTGACATGCTTGATGCCGTATTGGACGGCGACTTCCTTTGTCTTCTCCAGATCGCGGCTGACCAGCGAGACGACTTCAACGCCGTCGATGTTCTTGATGCCGTCCAGGTGTTTGATGCCAAAGGCACCGGCGCCAGCGAGAGCTACTCTAATTGTCATTGTTATTCTCCAAAATCAGATGACCCACCGCCGTATTGGATGCAGGTACATGATAAAAACGGTGCCTAGCCCGCACGCCACCTGCGTGACAAGCTATATTTTTAGTAGCATTGTCCGCCACATCGTCCATCGCGCCGCGGGCGATGAGCCACATCACCAGCTCGATGCCCTCGCTGCCAGCTTCACGCACGTAGTCTATGTGCGCCGCGCTGGCCTGGCCTTGCGGGTCGGCAATCAGGCGGTCCAGAAACGCCTTGTCAAACTCTTTGTTGATCAGTCCGGCACGCGGGCCTTGCAGCTGGTGGCTGACGGCGCGGGCAGTGCCGTGCTGTCACGCAATGCGGTGTCCAGCTCCATACGTCCTTCGGCATTTTCAGTGCGTACCATCACCGCCCCGGTATTACGCACCAAAGTCAGCATGGCCACCAGTTCATGGCGCCCGACAATGCTCACCCAGCAAACTACCCTGAAACTACTGCATAAAACTATTTGCAAAATTGTTTGCCCTATTTGAGTCGCTGTTGTTGAAGCCTTCGTAAATGCACGCAGATATGCTTACCATGCTTTTTGTCCTTCACAGGGAACTCACGTTGATAGCTGCTCAGGCAACCTGCGTAAGGGCTGGAGGCTATTTTTAATCAAAAAATATGGAATGAAACAACGACTATGACTGAACAGGCTAACCCCAAACGTTACGACGCCATGAACTACCGCACCTGCGGCAAAAGTGGCCTCAAATTACCGGCAGTATCACTGGGTCTGTGGCACAACTTTGGCGACGCCACGCCGATGGCCACGCAGCGTGCCATGCTGCGCACCGCGTTCGATCTGGGCATCACGCATTTCGATTTGGCCAACAACTACGGTCCACCTGCGGGCAGTGCCGAGACCAACTTTGGCGAGCACCTGAGGCGCGACTTCAGGCCCTATCGTGACGAACTCATCATCTCCAGCAAAGCGGGCTACGAGATGTGGCCCGGCCCCTACGGCCAGGGAGGAGGTTCACGCAAATACGTGCTGGCCAGCCTGGACCAGAGCTTGCAGCGCATGGGCCTGGACTATGTGGACATTTTTTACTCGCACCGGTTCGATCCCGACACCCCGCTGGAAGAAACCATGGGCGCGCTGGCCAGCGCCGTGCAGCAGGGCAAGGCGCTGTATGTGGGCATCAGCAGCTACCCGGCGGCCAAAACACGCGAAGCGGCAGCCATTTTGAAAAACATGGGCGTGGCGCCGCTGATCCACCAGCCGTCTTACAGCTTGTTGAACCGCTGGGTGGAAGAAGACCTGCTCGACGCGCTGGATGACACCGGCATGGGCTGCATCGCTTTCAGCGCGTTGGCGCAGGGCCTGCTGACCGACAAGTACCTGAACGGCGTCCCGGCTGATTCGCGTATCAACCGCCCGGGCGGCGGCTCGCTCAAGGCTGAGCACCTGAGCGAACGAAACCTCACGCACGTGCGCGCCTTGAACCAGATTGCGCTCGAACGCGGGCAAAGCCTGGCGCAAATGGCAACCGCCTGGGTACTGCGCGACAAGCGGGTGACGTCCGCGCTGATCGGTGCCAGCCGCCCGGCGCAAATCATTGAACTGGTGGCAACGCTGCAAAACATGCAGTTTTCTACCGCAGAGTTGGCCGCTATTGACCAGCACGCGGTGGAAGGCGGCATCAACCTGTGGCAACGTCCCGCCACCGACCAGCGGCCGGCTTGAGAGGTATCGTGCAGAGGGCTCGGTGATTGTTTTGACGCGCTGGCAATCAGGCTAAGCTCAAGCCCATGAAAGCTAATTTGTACGCGCTCGCCGCGATTTGCCTGTGGGCGTCTCTTGCCGCTCTGGGCGTCTTGCTCAAACACGTGCCCCCCTTTTTGTTGACCGGTATTTCCTTGGGGCTCGGCAGTGTCCTGGCGTGGCCGTTTGTGTTCAAAGACCGACGGCAATGGCTGGTCGCACCCGGCACCCTGTTTTTGGGTGTTTCGTCTCTGTTTGGCTATCACTTTTTGTTGTTCATTGCTTTGCGCGTGGCGCCGGCGGTGGAGGTGAACCTGATCAACTACCTGTGGCCGTTGTTGATTGTGGTGCTGGCGCCGCTGTACGTGCGGGGCATCAGGCTGCGCGGTGTCCATTTCATGGCGGCGGCGTTGGGTTTTGCCGGTGCCGCGCTGGCCATTTGGGGCGGACGTGCGTCAACCGATGCCAGCGCCAATCTGACTTCATCCGCGGCTGGATGGGGCTATTTGTTGGCGCTCGCCGCAGCGATTGTGTGGGCCAATTATTCGCTGCAAACCAAGCGCGTTGCGTTGAGCGGCAAGGGCTTTTCCACCACCGCGATTGGTTTGTTTGGCTTGTTGGCCGGTCTGCTTTCCCTGGCCTGCCATTGGGTGCTTGAGTCACCGGTGCAACTGACGGGGCATGATTGGCTGCTGTTGTTGGCCATGGGGCTGGGGCCACTGGGCGCTGCTTTTTTTCTGTGGGACAGGGCCTTGAAACTCGGCGACGTGCGGCAAATTGGCATTTTGAGCTACCTGACGCCGCTCGCGTCCACCGTGCTCTTGATGCAGGTGACCGGGCGCGCCCTGAGTTGGAGCGTGGCGCTGGCAGCCGCTCTGATCATTGGCGCGGCCTTGCTGGGGACCCGGAAAAACTGAGTTTGGCTTCTCATAGACAATGCACGCATGATCCAGCTCAACGATATTCAAGCCGCTGCCACCCGCCTGCAAGGCCAGTTGCTGCGCACGCCTTGCGTGGCGTCGCGCACCCTGTCTGACATCACCGGGGCCCAGGTATTCCTCAAATTCGAGAACCTGCAATTCACCGCCTCCTTCAAGGAGCGCGGCGCCTGCAACAAACTGGCGCAACTCACGGCTGAAGAACGGCGGCGCGGCGTGATCGCCATGAGCGCGGGCAACCACGCGCAAGGGGTGGCTTACCACGCGCAGCGCCTGGGCCTGCGCGCCGTGATTGTGATGCCACGCTTCACGCCGGGCGTCAAAGTGGAACGCACGCGCGGTTTTGGCGCCGAGATCGTTCTGCATGGCGACACGCTGGACGAAGCTCGTGCCCACGCGCTGGCGCTGGCCGAACAGCAACAGCTTGTTTTTGTACATCCTTATGACGATGCGGACATCGTGGCCGGCCAAGGCACGGTCGCGTTGGAAATGCTGCAGGATGTGCCGGACCTGGACACGCTGGTGGTGTCGGTCGGTGGCGGCGGTCTGATTGCGGGCATGGCCACGGCGGCCAAGGCCATCAAGCCCGATATCGAGATCATTGGCGTGCAAACCGCGCGTTTCCCGGCCATGTTCAACGCCATCAAGGGCACGCACCACCCGCAGGGCAGCAGCAGTATTGCCGAAGGGATTGCCGTGGGCACGCCCGGCAAAATTCCACTGGCCATCATCGCGCGGCTGGTGAATGACCTGGTGCTGGTGGACGAAGGCGACATCGAGCAGGCCATCGTCATGCTGCTGGAAGTAGAAAAAACACTGGTCGAAGGCGCTGGTGCCGCCGGGCTGGCAGCCTTGCTCAAATATCCGGAGCGATTCAAGGGTAAAAAGGTCGGGCTGGTGCTATCGGGCGGCAATATTGACCCCTTGTTGCTGGCCGCCATCATCGAGCGCGGCATGGTGCGGGCCGGGCGGCTGGCGCGCATTCGCGTCAGCGCCAGGGATATTCCCGGCACGCTGGCCAAAATCACCGCTACGGTGGCCGAGGCAGGGGCCAACATCAATGAGGTGCACCACCAGCGCGCCTTCACCACGCTGGCGGCTCAAAATGTTGAAGTCGAGCTGGTGATCCAGACGCGCGGGCCGCAACACATTGCGGAGGTTCTGGCCCAACTGCAGCAGGCCGGCCTGGAGGCGCAGCTGATTTAGAGGCGGTATCAGCGGGGGAAAACCGTTGATACTTGGTCAGCGCAGGTAAAATTTATCAACTAGCCTACTCAAACACTCAAGGAATCACCATGTCCAGCCCTGCATCCCACGAGCAAGCGCCCGAAATTGACGTTGTGGAAGGGGTTTTGCCCTACATGCCCATTGTTTTGCCTCTGGCGGGTGCGGTATTGATATTTTTGCTGGCCTTTATTGCCGTGTTCATGGCCTGACCACCCGGCGTTCGGGCTCTGCCCGCTATGACAGAACTCCAATTTGACGGCCGTGCCTTCATCAATGGCGAACGGGTGGCCGCGCGCGACGAGCAGACCTTTGATTGCATGTCGCCGGTGGATGGCCGCCTGTTGACCGCGGTGGCCCGCTGTGGCGAGGCCGACATCGATACGGCCGTGACTGCGGCACGCATGGCGTTTGAGGACAAGCGCTGGTCGGGCCTGGCCCCGGCGCAGCGCAAACGCATCATGATCCGTTTTGCCGACCTGCTGCTCGCGCACGGTGATGCGCTGGCCTTGATGGAGACACTGGACATGGGCAAGCCCATCCAGTACGCACGCACGGTGGACGTCAACAGCGCGGCCAATTGCATTCGCTGGTATGGCGAGGCGGTCGACAAAATCTATGACCAAATTGCACCCACCGCGAGCACGGCGCTGGCCCTGATCACGCGCGAGCCCGTCGGTGTGGTGGGCGTGATCGTGCCGTGGAATTACCCCATGATCATGGCCGCCTGGAAAATCGCACCGGCCCTGGCCGTGGGCAATTCGGTGGTCTTGAAACCCAGCGAAAAGTCACCGCTCACGGCCTTGCGCCTGGCCGATCTGGCGCTGCAGGCGGGCATTCCGCCAGGCGTCTTCAATGTCGTCACCGGCTTCGGCGCCGAGGCCGGCGCGGCCCTGGCCTTGCACATGGACGTCGATTGCATTGCCTTCACCGGTTCCACCCGCGTCGGCCGCCAGATTCACATCATGGCGGCGCAAAGCAACCTCAAGCGAGCCTGGACCGAACTCGGCGGCAAGTCCCCCAATATTGTGTTTGCCGATTGCCCCGATCTGGACAAAGCGGTGCAAGCCGCCGTCGGTAGCATCTTTTTCAACCAGGGCGAGAGCTGCAATGCGCCCTCACGTCTGTTTGTCCAGGCCAGTATCAAAGAGCAGTTCTTGGAGCGAGCGCTGGCGCTGGTGCCGAGTTACGCGCCGGGCAATCCGCTCGACCCGGCCACCGTCATGGGTGCGATCGTCGACAAGACGCAGATGAACTCGGTCTTGCGCTACATCGAAAGTGGCAAAGACGAGGGCGCCCGCCTGCTCGCGGGTGGTGAGCAGGCCTTGGCCGAGACCGGGGGCTGCTATATCCAGCCGACTATTTTTGATGGTGTGAAGAACGACATGACGATTGCGCGGGAAGAGATCTTCGGCCCGGTGTTGTCAGTGCTCTCGTTTACCGATGCCGCCGATGTGGTGCGCCAGGCCAACCAGAGTGTGTACGGTCTGCAGGCGGCGGTCTGGACGCGCGACCTCAACCAGGCGCACGGTGTCGCCCGTGCCTTGCGCGCGGGTACGGTGCATGTGAACCAGTACGACGAAGACGACATCACCGTGCCTTTTGGCGGCTGCAAGCAAAGCGGCGTGGGGCGTGACAAGTCGCTGCATGCGTTTGACAAATACCTGGAGACCAAAACCACCTGGATCCGCGTCGACAGCCCGGTTTGAAGCGACTGTGGGGCAGAGCGGGCTTGTTTAAAGTGCGGACCTGTGTTTACCATCCTGGTTCACAACAGGAGATTGCCATGAAATGGATTACCCGCTCGCATGTGCACGTTGACCGCGTGGCCTGTCCGTGGCTCATCAGCCGCTTCGTTGACAGCACAGCGGAGTTTCTATTTGTGCCCGCGAACCAAATTGATAAAGTTGCCAAAGAGACCGGCGCCATCCCGTTTGACGCGCCCGGCGTGGAGCTCGGGCATCATGAGGGCCGTTGTTCCTTTGAATCCTTCATTTTGAAGTATGACTTGAAAGCGCCTGGTTTGTTGCGACTGGCAAAAATCGTCCATGCGGCCGACGTCGGCGCGGACATCGACAAAGATCCGCTCGCGCGCGGACTGGAAGCAATTGCCAGCGGCTACGGCCTGCGCTTCCCGGATGATCTGGAAAACCTGCAGCACCAGTTTGAAGTTTACGACGCGCTGTATGCGTGGTGCAGGCAGGATGTGGCCGGGAAATAACGCCAGATGGATTTGAAAATCCTCTTCACGACGCGTATCGTCCGCCTTTTTTGCTACGGCTTCCTGTCTCTCCTGCTGGCCCTTTATCTTGCGCAAGTCGGGCTGACGGACCAGCAAATCGGGTTGCTGTTCTCGCTGACGCTGGCGGGCGACGCCGCAGTTTCACTGTGGCTGACCACGTCCGCGGACCGGTTTGGCAGGCGGCGAACTTTGCAGATTGGCGCTCTGCTGATGCTGGGCGCGGGACTTGTGTTCATTCTGACGGATAACATTGTCTTTCTGATGGCTGCCGCCATCATCGGTGTCATCAGCCCGAGCGGGAACGAGATCGGGCCGTTTCTGTCGGTTGAACAGGCCGGGCTGAGCCAGATCGTCCCCAATCAAAAGCGCACGCAGGTCTTCGCCTGGTACAACCTGGCGGGCTCCTTTGCGACCGCGACGGGTGCGCTTTGCGGGGGCTGGGTGGTGCAGATCTTGCAGCACCGCGGCTGGTTGGCGCTGGACGCGTACAGAGTGGTGCTGGGCGCTTACGCCGCCGGTGGCCTGGTTTTGACGCTGCTTTTTCTGACCCTGTCGCCAGCCGTCGAAGTGCAGGAAAAAGCCCCCGTCGGGACCCAGCTTGTCTTGGGACTGCACCGCTCGCGCGTCGTGGTGCTGCGCTTGTCGGCCTTGTTCGCGCTCGATGCCTTCGCGGGTGGCCTGATCTTGCAAAGCATGATCGCCTATTGGTTCCACATCAAGTTCGGTGTGGACACAGGCCTGTTGGGAAGCCTCTTTTTTGGTGCCAATGTTCTGGCCGGGATCTCGGCTTTGTTGGCGGTGCCCCTGGCGAAGCGCTTTGGATTGATCAACACCATGGTCTTCACCCATGTTCCTTCCAACCTGTTGCTGATCCTGGTTCCCTTGATGCCGAGCCTGCCGTTGGCAATCGGCCTGCTGCTGGCGCGTTTCAGCATTTCGCAGATGGATGTGCCGACCCGGCAATCGTACACAATGGCCGTCGTTTCGGCGGATGAGCGCTCGGCTGCAGCGGGTGTGACGGGCATCGCGCGCTCGGTTGGCGCATCGCTTGCGCCAGTGTTGACAGGAATCTTCCTGGCCAATCCCGCTTTGTTCAGCCTGCCCTTCTTTCTCTGCGGCGGCCTCAAGCTCGTGTATGACCTGGCGCTCTATCGAAGTTTTAATGCGGTCAAACCGCCGGAAGAAACTTTGTCCCAGTCGGCCTAAGGCCGGACTACGGCAGCGCCTGCGGCTTGCGTCGCCTGGGGCTCGCCAAAGCGCGCCAGCTTGTCCTTGAGCGCGGGCATGACCCGGGCCACCGCCTTTTCACCCTCCAGCACCGCGATGTGGCGGGTCGTGAAATCAAGCACTTCCAGTTGCGCGATGTTGGGGCGGATCACCACGTCGGCCAGTGGCAGTTCGTAGCGCGCAATGGTCTGGCCCATGATGGTGACCGATTGCATCAGGATGTCAAAGGTGCTGTTGAGTTTGCTATTGAGCGGCTTGTCAGAGATGTCAACCGCGATCACGAAGGTGGCACCCATCTCGCGCGCAAAGCGCACCGGTACCGGGCTGGACAGGCCGCCATCTACATACTCATGGCCGCGGATGCTCACCGGCTGAAAAACACCCGGCACGCTGCTCGACGCCCGCACCGCCGTGCCGGTGTCGCCGCTGCGAAACACGACCGGCTCGCCGCTGGCCAGATCGGTGGCGACCGCGCCGAATTTTCTAGGCAGCTTTTCCAGCGGGCGGTTGCCCACGGCGGTGTTGACGAACCTGGCCAGCGCCTCGCCCTTGATCATGCCGCGGTCTGGCAGCACCCAGTCGCTGACCTGAAATTCGTTGAGTGGGATGGCCAGCGCCTGCAACTCGAAGCCGCTTTTGCCGGCGGCATAGAGCGCGCCGATCAATGACCCGGCACTGGTGCCAATCACCAGATCGGGCTTGATGCCCTGCGCTTCCAGTGCCTTGATGACGCCGATATGGGCAAACCCCTTGGCCGCGCCGCCGCCGAGCACCAAGCCGATGACCGGCTTTGCTTTGGCCACCGGTGTTGCGACCGGCATCGGCGTCAGCGGCGGAAGAGGCGGCGCACTGCCGCAACCAGCGAGCAACAACATCAGCCCCAGCAGCGCAGCTGGCAAGGTTCGCCAGGGTTTGTCTGCCTGGTCCAAGGGGCGGTCGGACGATATTTTGCTACTAAATATATAGCTACTTAAGTATGCTGGACGGGGGCTATAGGCTAATTTCATGTATGAAGCACCTTGTCTACTGGATTGTGGCGCAGCCGAAAGGCGTCGGGCATGCCGGACCCCAGCAGCGGGCGCAGGTACATGCGAAACGCGTCGGTGACGTCGGTGCCGCTGGCGGCGATGAATTCGTCTTCCATCACCCGTGTCTTGCCAGCCACCGCGTCAAGGGGTAGCAACTCATAGTCGACTGAGTAAAAGCCGGTGCGCTTGATCGCCACCGAGCCGTCGTGCCCGCCCCACATCGCAAACTGCACGGCTTTCTCGCCGACCTCACGGGCTTCGCGTTGATCAACGTCCGACACGCAGCCAATGAATGATCGCTGCAGGTAGCCATAGGTGTCGCCACGCACGCGTTTGATCTTGAGTTTGGCCTTGATCTCATTGCACAGCAAATCGGCCAGTGCGCCGTTGCCCGAGAGTTGCACATTGCCGTGCGCGTCGTGCTCCATTTCCTTGGCCAACAGCGCGGCAATTGGCGTGCCGTGGGCGTCATGAATGCCTTCGGACACGGCGATGACGCAGCGCCCATAGCGCTCGTAGGTGGTTTTTACATCGACCAAAAATTGTTCCAGCACAAAGGTGCGCTCGGGCAGGTAGATCAAATGCGGTCCGTCATCCGGAAACTTCTTGCCCAAGGCGGACGCCGCCGTCAAGAAACCGGCATGGCGCCCCATCACCACCCCCACGTAGACGCCGGGCAGTGCCGCATTGTCCAGGTTAGCCCCGGCAAAGGCTTGCGCCACAAAGCGTGCCGCCGACGGGAAACCGGGCGTGTGGTCGTTGCCAACCAGGTCGTTGTCGATGGTTTTTGGGATGTGAATGCTGCGCAACGGGTAACCGGCTTTTTGTGCTTCCTGGCTGACGATGCGCACCGTGTCGCTGGAGTCGTTGCCGCCGATGTAGAAGAAGTGTTCGATCTGATGCGCCTGCAAGACCCGGAAAATTTCCTGGCAGTAGCGTATGTCGGGCTTGTCGCGGGTCGAACCCAGGGCGCTTGAGGGCGTATTGGCCACCAGTTCCAGGTTGTGGCTGGTTTCCTGTGTGAGGTCCACAAACTCTTCATCGACTATGCCGCGCACGCCATGGCGCGCGCCATAGATGTGCGCCACCTGGCTAAAGCGGCGCGCTTCCAGCGCTACGCCGACCAGCGACTGGTTGATCACTGCCGTGGGGCCGCCGCCTTGGGCGACGAGTATTTTTCCGGATGCCATGGGTGTCCTCAAAGTTTGGGTGAACGCTCGGATTCGATTGGGTGATTGTGCCTTTGAAACAGCAGCCAGCCGGTGGCGGGCATTTGGCGCGGCGCCAATCCCGCAAGCCCTTGACTTGGCTCAAGCGCGCCAGCAAGGGGTTGTTGATAATAGGCGCCAGCCAAAAAATTTTTGCAGGCCAGCTTGCAGTTGTGCAGCCACAAGCACTGCGCCCAACTGATTAAACAGGATGTCAACCATGAGCGCCTTCCCTGAACCCTTCAGCTTTGTTGCGCTGGATGCGTGTCACCACCAAATGCAGATGCATTTGGCTGAGTTGGCGGCACTGGTGCGGCAGATGGAAACCTCCGGCGTGGATGCCAAAGTCCAGCGCCAGGCCGGCGCCATCGAAGCCTTTTTCTCCAGTACCTCTCGCCAGCATCATGCCGAGGAAGAGAAAAACGTGTTTCCAGCGCTGTTGACCAGCGGCAACGCCGAATTGGTGGCAGCTGTGCATGCCCTGCACCAGGACCATGGCTGGATCGAAGAAAACTGGACCGAGCTGGGGCCGCAGTTGCGCGCCATTGCTCTGGGCAACAACTGGTTTGACACCGACGAGTTCAAGCACGGTGCCGAGGTGTTTCTGGCGCTGTGCCAGGACCACATTGCCCTGGAAGAATCCCTGGTTTACCCCGAGGCCAAGGCGCGCCTGGCACAGACCATGGCCAGCCGAGCCAAGCGCGGACCCTGATGACAGACGGCCTTGGCCGTCAACGCGTCAGCACCTGGCGAATGGTGGCGGCCAACTCTTCGGCGACAAACTTCGCCACGTAAGCGTCGGCACCCACGCTTTTGACATGCCCTTCGTTGGCGCTGCCGGTCAGAGATGAGTGAATCACGACCGGGATTGACTTGAAGCGCACATCCTGCTTGATGTTGCGCGTGAGCGTAAAGCCGTCCATCTCGGGCATCTCCAGGTCGGTCAGGACCAGGGCCACTTTGTCCTGCGCGGTCTTGCCCTCGGTCGCGGCTTGCACCGACAGGGCCTGCAACTGGTCCCACGCTTCCTGGCCCGTTTTGGCCATGATGTAGGGTACCTCCATGGCTTTGAGGCCCTGCTCAATCATCATCCGGGCGACCGCTGAATCATCGGCCGCCAAAATCACCGTGCCGGGCGGCAACTGCAATTTGGGCAGCATGGCGCCATCGTTCAGTGCCTGAGGCGGTGGCGGAAACACGTCGCGCAGAATCTGCTCCACATCAAGCACCTGCGCCAGCCGGGTGTTCTCGGCGTTGCCGTCGAGCCGGGCGATGCTGGTCACGAGGCCACCACCGTTGCCCTCGGCCGACAGCACGTGCTTCCATTCCAGCCGCACAATCTCATTGACTTCTTCCACCGCAAACGCCTGGGTGGTGCGGGCAAATTCGGTGACCAGCAAAATGCCCAAACCCTGGGTCGGATGGCAGCCGGTAACGGCTGGCAGGTTGATGACTGGAATCATCTGACCCCGAATATTGGCCACCCCCATGACCGCAGGCGGCGCATTGACCATGACGGTGACCTCGGGCATCACCATGATCTCGCGCACCTTGAACACATTGATGCCAAACAACTCGCGCCGCTGCGAGCCCGGGGCCTGACCCAAACGAAACAAGAGCAGCTCAAACATGCTGTTGCCGGTCAGATTGGTTCGTTCGTCAATATCGCGCATGGGTCTGTTCATGAGTTCATCCGTTTTGGGGGCAATGGGGCGAAAAAATCCGCTGGCGTTGATGGTAACTTGCGGGTGAGCTACTTGGGCCACAGCACCCACAGGCGCAAGGGCTGCTTGAGACGACCGGCCAGTTCGGCGGCATCAGGGCCCCAGCCGGCAAAGTAGTCAGCGCGCACGGCGCCCATTATGGCGCTGCCAGTGTCCTGCGCCAGCACCAGCTTTTGCAAGTTGAAACCAGGGCCCCGGGAGACCAGCCACACTGGCGTGCCA
>Ga0209913_1000833_pt1 | contig 21667 bp, 19 predicted proteins | sample PersoiDNA2013203_FD_185805 | JGI IMG/M metagenome (GOLD analysis project Ga0209913, IMG submission 185805) | Permafrost soil microbial communities from the Arctic, to analyse light accelerated degradation of dissolved organic matter (DOM) -... | ecosystem: Environmental > Terrestrial > Soil >... | reverse complement strand
TTCACCATTGATTGGTGCACCGGCATCGAGTAACGCCTGCAAAGCTGCAGGGCGTTGTTCTGCCGATGCCACGCAATAGTCGGCAATTGTCCCCGCCACAAACAGCATCTGTGCCAGCCGCAAGGTACGCGATTCGTCATCCAGGCCCGATTGCAATGGTGCCTCATGATGCAGCACCGCATCGCAAAAAAAGCGTGGGATTTCCCAATCCTGCATCATGGCCGCCGCCAGTTCGAGGTGATTGAAACCGAACGTCGTTTTTTCCGACATGGCCAGCGCCTGCGGTTGCGCCAGTCCAGCCAGCAAGCTGGCATATTGTGCCGGTTGCGACGCAGCCAGCCCGATACGACCGATATTGGCCAGCAAGCCGCTGGCAAACAATTCAGCCGGCGGCGCTTCGCCGTAATACTCGGCCAGGGCCTGACCGGCACAGGCCATCGCCACCGAGCGCGACCAGAATTGCTGATAATCAAAGCCAGCGCAACGCTCCGGCTGCCGTTCGCTAGTCAGCGAGATCGCCAGGGCCAATTGCCGCACTGCCTGCAAGCCGATCATCAGTAACACATCCTTGCTCACGGCAACGATGGGACGGCCCTTGTTGATGGAGGCACCATTACCGATCTGCACGATGCGACCGGCCAGCACCGGATCGGCCTGGATTTGCGTCACTAGGTCAGGCAGCGACACGTCTTCCTGTCGGCACATGCGCATGATACTGAGCCTGACACCGCTCGGCGATGGCAAGGCATCCGCCTCCTTGAGCGCGGCGAAAGCTTGTGGGTCGATGAAAGTCTGCATAGTTGGGATGAGAATCAAGCGATAAAATAAACGGCTGAGTACGACCAGGCTAGGCATGCAGGTATTCGGAAGGACCGCTACTGGTTGCCACAACCAGTCGAATTTTTGTAAGCCCATCATATCAGGTGACAGCCTTCTTGCGTCCACTGGAAACGCCGAAGCCGCCAGAGTCTGGCGGCAATAAATTGGCATAGCGACAACAGGAAAAGTCAGTGTGGTGCGACCGTGTCGGCCGTCTCCGGCGCATGCTGGCGCCGATGCAGCGATGCACACCACAACACGCCGACCAGCAGACAAACGATGGCAAGCACTTCCAGTTTGCCAGGCAGACGCTGTTCCCACAAAAAACCGTAGAGTAGCGCAAACATGGTTTCAAACACGATCATCTGGCCCATCAGGGTCAGTGGCAGCAGGCGACTGGCGCGATTCCACAAGGCATTGCCGACCACCGACGCCAGCAGCGCGACACTGCCATTGACACCCCAGAAGCGCCACCAGGCACCATCGGTATGGACCGGGCCGTGCCAGAAGGCCGGAAGGACCAGCAACAACGCCAGTGCACCGGTGGCAATACCGGTCAACAACGACCAGTCGTGCGAAGAAATATCGGGCCGCCGCGCCAGCCAACGACTATTGCCAATCGAATAGGTCGACCACGATATCAGCGCCCCAACGGCACACAGCAAGCCAGCAGCGCGCATCCACAGGTCGGCCCCCACCGCCTGCCGCCCGGTGTCGGCCAGCAAGCCGTCGAGCCCTACCAGCGTCACGCCGATCAGGCTCAACAGCAATGGCGGTGCCAGCGATCTGAAGCGGATGGCACCCGCATCGCGGGCGCCGACCACCGTCACCACCAGCGGCAACAACCCGATAATTAGCGAGGTGGACGCGCCACCGGCCCATTGCACAGCACTGGCCAGCAACACATAGTAAAGAATATTGCCCAGGACACTGAGCCATATCAGCGCGCCCCATTCGGCCCGGCCCAGTTGCGCCGCCACCTTGCGCCAACGCGGCAACAGCAGTACCAATGCCACCAGGCCATAGGCCAGATAACGCGCCGCCGACAATTGCAAGGGGCTGAAATCGCCCAATACCTGCGGCGCCAGAAACACCAGCCCCCACAAGGCACCGGCACCAACTCCGTTGATCACACCAAAGACGATCTTTCCACGCATGGCACATCCAATGATTGAATCAGCGTGCAGAATAGAGGAAGGTGGCGCGTTTGTCTCGTCCCGGTCTCGCGCAAATTGTGCCGAGGCTATTGCGCTGACGCGCTAGCTGCGCTGCTGACGCCGATACGCCGCTGGTGTCATGCCGGTGGCGCGACGCATGGCGCGCGTCAAGGTACTTTGATTGGCATAACCGCTATCGAGTGCCAGGTCTGCCAGCGGCAGATCGGAAGCGATCAATGCTTGTTGCACACGGCGCATGCGCATGGCCGATAACCATTCCTGCGGCGTCTGTTGCAGCTCGGCGCGGAACAGGGCATGCAGGCGGCTGACGCTCAAATGCATGCATTGCGCCATGTCAGCCGTACTCCAATGCAATTGTGGCGCCACTTCCATGCGTGTCAGTAAACCCGCCAGGCGGCCATTGTGAGGTGCCTGGCCGTGGTCTGGTACCGACAGTAGCAGCGCATCGAGCAGCAAGGGAGCGCAATGATGCGCCACGACATCGGGCAGCACGTCCCCCTGGCAGCGCAGATCGATGAATTCAATCAAACGCCGCAGCGGTTGATTGACGGCCACAAAAGTCTGCCGTTGCAAGCGCTCCAGCGCGGCCTCGCCAATCTCGCCGCGTTGGCAGTCAAGTATCAGAAAACGATTGACTCCCTGCGCCGACTGCACATGCGCGACATCGGGCGCAACGAAGGCAGCACGGCCCAGATCCAGCCGGTTGCCACGACCGCCGACTTCGATCTCCATCTGCCCTTGCATAGGCAGCACGATCTGGACGTGGGCATGCCGGTGCAAAGCACCGTCAGCGCCGTAGCTGCGCAAGCTCAGGGGAAATGCGGGAGTAACCGTCATGGCCTTATTCTGCGCCCGTGGCGGCCTCAGCCGCGCGCCGGGATTGCCAGCCCTTTGATCACCGCCGGACGCGCCACAAAGGTCGCCAATACGCGCGCCACATTGGGAAAATCCTGGAAGCCGATCAACTCGCCAGCGCCATAGAAACCGACCAGATTGCGTACCCACGGGAAAATCGCGATATCGGCAATCGAATAGGCACCCATCACCCATTCACGCTCGGCCAGGTGGCGATCGAGTACGCCAACCAGACGGCGCGACTCGGTCACGTAACGGTCGCGCGGACGTTTGTCTTCGTATTCTTTGCCGGCGAATTTGTGGAAGAAACCAAGCTGACCAAACATTGGCCCGATGCCACCCATCTGGAACATCAGCCATTGCAGTGTCTGATAACGCTCAGCGGCATCGGCCGACAGCAGTTGGCCGCTCTTTTCGGCCAGATAGACCAGGATCGCGCCCGACTCAAACAGCGCCAGCGGTTTGCCGCCGGGGCCAGCGGGATCGATGATGGCAGGAATTTTGTTGTTCGGATTGAGCGACAGAAATTCGGGCGACATCTGGTCGTTGGTTTCAAAGCTGACCAGATGCGGTTCGTAGGCCAAACCGATCTCTTCCAGCATGATCGAGACCTTGACGCCATTCGGCGTTGGCAGCGAATAGAGCTGGAGGCGCTCGGGATGTTGCGCTGGCCATTTGGCATTGATGAGGAAGGTAGACAAATCTGACATGCGCATTACTCCAAAGTATCAATCGAGTCGAAAGCCTGAGCATATTTCTCAAACCCTTCGACGGGCAACGGCCGGCAGAAGAAATAACCTTGATAGGCGTGACATCCGGCATCGGCCAGGAAACGCCGTTGCGCATCGGTCTCGACCCCTTCGGCAATGACACCCAGGCCAAGACTCTGCGCCAGCGCGACAATGGTCTTGGCAATCGAGGCATCATTGGGATCGACCAGCACATCGCGCACGAACGATTGATCGATTTTAAGCTGGTTTAGCGGCAGCCGCTTGAGATAGGACAGCGAGGAGTAACCGATGCCGAAGTCATCCAGCGAAAATTCCACGCCCTGTTCCTGCAAGGCATGCATCTTGAGGATGATGTCTTCAACGTTATCGACCAGCAAACTTTCGGTCAATTCCAGTTTCAGCCGGCGCGGGTCGGCACCGGTACTGGTCAAGGTGGCGCACACGGTTTCGACGAAATCAGCTTCGCGAAATTGCTGCGCGCTGACATTGACCGCAATCGTCAGATGCGCGGTTTCTGGCCGCATGGCCCAACGTGCCAGTTGCGTGCATGCGGTATGCAGCACCCAGTTGCCGAGCGCCAGAATCAGCCCGGTTTCTTCTGCCAGCGGGATGAATTCCGCCGGCGGCACCATGCCGCGTTGCGGATCTTGCCAGCGCACCAGCACTTCAGCGCCCGTGACGCGGCCATCCAGCATGACCTGCGCCTGATAGTGCAAGACCAGTTGGCCGGCATCGATGGCCTTGCGCAAACCGGCTTCCAGCGCCGCGCGCTCAAGCACGGCGGTTTGCATCGCCGGGTCAAAGAAACGCAGGGAATTACGCCCCATCTCCTTGGATTTGTACATCGCCAGATCGGCCTGCTTGAGCAACTCGTCGATCGAATACTGGCGCCCTTGAAACACCGTGGCGCCGACGCTGGCAGTGCTGCGGTATTCGACTTCCGCCAATTGGTACGGTGAATCAAGCACGCCGAGAATTTTTTCACCGATCAGCTTGGTCTGAATGGCCGCTTCGTCGGGATTCTGATGCAACTCTTCCAGCACCACCACAAACTCATCGCCACCGACGCGCGACACCGTATCGCTGTTGCGCACACTCAAGGCCAAGCGTTGCGCCACCTGCTTCAACAACAGATCGCCTTTGTCATGGCCCAGCGTATCGTTGAGCGTCTTGAAATGGTCCAAGTCGATGAACAACAAGGCGCTACAAGTCTGATTGCGCGCACTCGACGCGATGGCCTGCTTGAGGCGATCGAGTAGCAGGGTGCGATTGGGCAATCGCGTCAAGGCATCAAAGAATGCCAGCTCCTTGATCCGCTCTTCGGCAATCTTGCGCTCGGTAATATCGTGATGGGTGCCAACGTAATTCGTCACCGCGCCGTCATCGCTCTTGACCGCAGAAATGGTCAACCACTCGGGATAGACCTTGCCGTTTTTGCGCCGATTCCAGATTTCGCCTTGCCAGCCGCCGCTATGACGCACGCTTTCCCAGATGGCACGGTGGAAGGCCGGGCTATGCCGATCCGAACGCAACATGCGTGGCGTCTTGCCGATCACCTCGGTCGGGCTGTACCCGGTAATCTCGGTAAAGGCCTGATTAACGCGCAAAATCTTGCTGTCGGCATCGGTCACCATCATGCCCTCAAGCGAATCGAATGCCACCGCGGCGATACGCAACTCGGCTTCCGCCAGTTTGCGCTCGGTGATGTCGCGGCCACTGGTACGAAAGCCGGTAAATGCGTTGTTCAAATCATGCGTGGGCGCCCAGGAAATCGACAGCCAGAACATCGAACCATCCTTGCGCACACAACGGAATTCCAGATCGCCGCCGCGCTTGCCTTGCAAACCCTTGTCCAGTTCAGGCACCACCCTTGCCAGGTCTTCCGGATGCACCAGTTTCTGCAGCAGATCGGGCATGACCATGCATTCCTCCACGGTATAGCCGGTGTACTCGAATACCGATGGATTGATCCAGCGCGGCCGACCATTGAGTCCCCACCAGACTTCCCAGTTGATGGTGCTGTCGGCAATAGCGCGGAACTGCTCTTCACTGCTGCGCAATTCACTGGTCATCTGGTTGGCCAGTTGCAAGGCCCGGCGTCGACTGGTAGACAGCGCCCAGGCCAGCGACGCCAACAGCAGGCTCAGGCCGATCCCGGTCAGTGCGGTTTGCAGCTCGGCGTTGCGCGAAAAGCGGGCTTTAAAATCATCATGCGCATCCATTTTCAACATCCAGTTGTGGCCTGCCACTACCAGATATTCGGTGGCCGAAATCGACGCCTTGTGCGGCGCCTCATCGGCATCCATGGAGCGATACAACAACGTTTGCGGCGACAGCTCGACGCCGTCATAAATCGCGTAAGTGACGCCCTGCGGCTGTTCGCCATACAGGCTGGCGATCACATCGCTCATGCGAAACGACGCATGAACCCAACCAATCAGGCTGGCGCGCCGCTCGGCAATGGTGGCAGGTGCCAAACCGCGCGCATAGACCGGCAAATACATCACGAAACTGGCTGGCGCTGACGATTCGCGGTCAAGGTCCAGCATGACCTTGCCGGAAATCGCTGGCATGCCGGAATCACGCGCCTTTTCCATGGTCTGACGACGACTCTCTTCCGACCAGGGATCAAAACCGAAGGAGGTCCGATTGCGGCCGACATACGGCTCGCGCATGATGATGGGCGCGTAGGCGGTGCGGTCCCCCGCCGGGCGAATCGTATAATCGGTGAAGCCGGCATGATGCATGGCGGCAACATGGCTATTCTTGTCGGCAGCCGGCACCCACTCCTCGGCGCCGATGGCTTGCACGCCCGAGTAATTGGCATCCAGATTGAGCGGTGCAATGTAATTGCGCAAGGCAGTTCGATCCAGCTTTCCAGTGGCGGCAAACAAGCCTTGCACGCCGCGCAGAATCTGCTCATATCCCGCCACCCGTTGCTCGACGCGGCTGACTGCTTCGCGCAAGGAAAAATCGAATTGCGCGCGCAAGGCTTTTTCAGACACTTCGCGCTCATGATCCCAGGCCAGCCAGGTTACGCTAAGTCCTGCCAGGAGGATCGCCAATGGGAGTAGGAGTTGACGTATCCGCTTCACGGTTCAGCCCGAAATTCGACCATCGACGCCGCCAGCGACGGTGGAAAGTATTTTTCAAAAATATGGCGCACGGTGCCATCGGCACGCATGGTCTCGACCAGGACACGCCATTTTTCGCGCTCCTCGGCTGGTAAAGACTTGTTGGACATGATCAAACCGTGCGGCACCGGCGGGTCATTGAATTCGATAATCCTGGTGACATCGCGGATTTGCTTTTCTTCCACCACCGGATAATCGAACGGCTCCATGATCATGCCCTGGATACGATTGGACAACAACGCCTGATACAGAGGATCGAGGCCACCGGCCTGGATCACGCGATTGTCTGCGGTCAGTTTATCGATCAGATGATTGGCCGATCGGCTGTAACGGAAGCTGCGAATCACACCAACATGGAAACCATTGTCACTCTCGAAATCGGCCAATTGGCGCATGCCAGCATCCTTGCGCACCAGCAGATAGTATTTGTTGCTGAAATACCAGGCGAACGACGCGAAATGCAAACGTTCCCGGTTGGCAATACCCGACAGACTGAAATCGAGCCCGCCAGATTGGATCAATTGCCAGATGCGCGCACGCGACATCAGGCTCACGGCGATCTTGCAACCGCTGCGACGCATCAACTCTTCAGAAAAATCCTTGTCAATGCCGGTATCGGTGCTAGACGAATACAGCAAGCCATGATCGTGCAAGGCCAGACTATAGGTACGGCTGCAATTAGGGCCGGTCGTCTGCGCCGCACTCATGCCCAAGACCAGGCAACCTGCGCTGGCCATGCAGAAGTTGCGCAACATACGAGAAAAGCGACCTCGCCCTATCCTGCTGGCGATAGAAATAACTGGAATACGGCCCCCTTCGTGTCCAACCCTATGCAGCATGTGATCGTTTCCGTGTCTTCGCGGAACACGGATTTGCTGTTTGCCCATGGCGATTTTTATTACCCACTAGCAATACAATTATTTTCTACCTCGGGTCATGCAGGCCAATACTGCTGCGCAAGCTCGACCCGCCGCTTCCCCAAAACGTCTTTGCAGTGGACGAATGATGTTACCCGACGCCTATTGAAACTGCAACAATGGAAAACAGCATGACAACGATGGCCAAGCGGCGTCGTTACCCATCTGCCACAAGCTCTTCACACGTGTAAAAAGCAGCGCGACGGTGCGGCGATCCGGCATTGCGGCAAACCGGTTATGATTTCCATGCTATGACCACCACACTTCCCCCTTCCATGCATATACGCCCCCTTGACAATGACGATCTGGAGCTGGTCTGTCGCCAGCGCGAGCAGATATTCCGCGAGGCCGGACGGGACGAAGCCGCCCTGCAAATCATGGCACCCGCGTTTCGTGCCTGGCTGGCGCCGCGCCTGCACAATGGCAGTTACTTCGGCTTCGCCATTTGTGATGGCAACCAGCCGCTGGCTGCCATCGGCATGATGGAAATCGACTGGCCGCCGCATCCGCAACACCCTTTGCAGGACAAACGCGGCTATGTGCTCAATGTCTACGTCGAACCCGGCAGCCGCAAGCAAGGTCTGGCGAAACAATTGATGCGCCAGGCCGAACAGGAATTCGTCAGGCGCGGCGTGCAATTTGCCATTCTGCATGCCACCCCAGAGGGAAAATTGCTCTACGACGGCATCGGCTGGCAAGCCACCAATGAAATGTCAAAAAAAATGAGAACCGATGCGCCCGCGCATTGAGTTGCCCTTGCTGTGGCTAAAGTCCGTTTTTTGACCCGCGCAGCAAAGTCGCGGCAAAAAATCTAGAATGAGCAATGACGCATTTTTTCCCCACGGAAAGGATGCAGGCATTGATCGCTTCGTCGATCGTTTCATTGAACGGACAGCCACCATGACTTACCTTTTAAAAGAACAGGTTCCCAGCGTCGCCGACTACATCAGCATCCGGCTGGCCGCCGGACTCAGTCGCAAGTCGCCGGAAGCGGCCGCCATTGGACTCAAAAATGGCTTGTTCAGCGTGGTGGTCTATGCTGGCAAAGTGCCGGTCGGCATTGGGCGCATCATCGGTGACGGCGGTTGTTTCTTTGAGATCGTTGATATTGCCGTGCTCCCTGCCCATCAAAAAAAGGGACTTGGTCACCTGATCATGCAGCGCTTGATGCGCCACATCCATGACCATGCACTACCTACCGCCTATGTCAGCCTGATGGCAGACCACGGCACGCCCGAGTTCTACCGGAAATATGGCTTCGAAATGTCGCTGCCGCCAAAAAAAGCCGGCATGGCGCTACGTATCATCTAAGGAAACACTGAACAAGCGGTCCGATAAAGCGACGCCAAGTTCAAGTTGAGAGAAGACTATGAAGGGGATCACTATTCGATGGGATCGATGAGGGTTTTAGTGCCAAAATGGAGCACCATGCAGTACATTGGGCGCATGTAGGACGCACCACTGACGTCAGTGGTCCCCACTTGCTGATGTTGATCATCGCCAGCTTGGTAAACGCCCGATTCGCATTCTTTGCCAAGCCGCGGTAACGGACCTTGACAAAGCCCCGCAGGCGCTTCAAGGTGAAAATGGGTGCTCGATCTCGGCGCGCACACTGGACTTGCGCCGATTGGCGTCTTTGTCGCACGCTGTCAGCGAACGATGCTTGTAGGCGCTGTCGCCATAAAGGCGGGTCTCATCGCCATGCAGCAGGTTCGGTACTTGGTGGCTATCATGAACGTTGGCCGCCGTGACGCTGGCACTGTAAATCAGTCCGATCTTGCTGTCGGCACCAAGAATTCCGCTTTGCGCGTCCCACGTCCGTACTTCTCAAATCAGCTTACTGCTGCAAGTGTCTGTTGTTTCATCGCTTTATCTCATGTCTCGACATGATTCCTCTGATCTAGCTGCCGAAAATTTGGTTCGGCACTTGTTCAGTTTTTCCTTAGAAAGAATACCTTGTATCGATTGAGAGCATCAGGCTGGGTTTTCTGTCCACCTGCCAGTTGCCGATTGGTGTGATTGCACCACCCGGGGTTGTGCGCGTATTACCCGTCTGAAACCTCCCCAGATAAATCATGTCAGCAGAGCAGGCCAGCGTCCAGTGCGGTGTTACCGCATAGCCTGCACCAATGCCCAGCTTGTAAACTACTCTGGTGGAAGATCCGTCTGCAATATTACCGAGGGTGTCGCCCGAATTCTGGCTTGCTTCAATGGTGTTCGATATTTTGTTTTGCGAAAAACCCACACCTATCGTTACAAATGGATCGATTGTCTTGAACAGATCCGGATTGATGCCTTTTCCGTGTAGATGCAGGTTTGTCATCAGTGCTCTGGATTGAGTCTTGCCGGTAAAATTGGTGTCGGAAAAGCCAGGGAAAGACCCTTGCCAACTCAGATTGCTTGCAAATTGAGAATAGGAGAGATCAGCGCGCAGCCAATTAGAGAACTGGTAGCCGACTGCAATAGAGACGTTGGTATCTGCACCAAAACTGATATTTTTTTGCGTACCTGAACTATAGAGGCCAGAAGTCGATGTGGCACTTTTTCCATCTTGAGAGCGCAGGGAGAAAACTGAGCCCTCAATATAGATACCCTCCGCTTGTGCAGTGCCAGAAATCAAGATTGTTAGCGCAGAAAGGATGGCGATTTTCATGGTTTTCCTTTCATAAAAACTTCGATTTAAACGACACTGATGCTTGTCGATGTCGAGTTATTATGAGCATGGAAATGTTGATTTTTAGGTGATACTCTACTTTCCGATTGCACACAGCCACGCACGTTGGCTGAATTGATGGGCTCTCTTGCGACATCATCAAGCTAAATCAAAAGTTCTCAGAACCCGAAAATTGGGCTTTTAAAAGCTTTTCGGCCGCCCCCTCCAAAACGACGCCAGGCAGTTAATTAAATCGACTTAGCGGGTTTCTCCTGAGCTTACAGAGGCCATTGAAACTACTACATTGCTTTGAATAACACGCCGGAGGCATCGGATAGGGGACAGCATGTCCCCTGCGGACTGGTTGCACTCAGTGTTGATATTGAAACTGAGGACGTTTCTGGGCCGCAAATGAAGGCAGCAGCAAGCAACTGAAACCAGACAAGGTAGCTAGCAGCAACGGTTTACGATAAATGACAATTTTGTCATTCAAATGTCATCGAGCCGGCCCTGCGTTGTGGCTAGAATTTACTTTCCCCAACTCCCAGGTCTCGATCCCATGAACGCATCAATGCACCAGCGCCTGCGTGGCGCGCTAGTATCGGCCATTATCGTCGGCGCACTCGCCAGCAGCACTGTCTTCGCCCAGACCCCACCGACCGCAGGAGTACGCGGCACCATCGTCTCGGTCAGCGCCGACAAACTGGTCGTCAAGACCAATCGCGGCACAGACCAAACCATCAAACTTGAAAAAGAACTCCGCGTCGCCGCCATCTCGCTTGCCAAGATCGATGACATCAAGCCTGGCAGCTATATCGGCGCGGCCGCTATTCCACAGCCGGATGGCTCGCAAAAGGCACTGGAAGTGCATGTCTTCCCGCCCGCCATGGCCGGCACCGGTGATGGCCATCGGCCGTTCGACCTGGCCCCCAACAGCACCATGACCAATGGCAGCGTCGGTGACGTAGTCGCCAGCAATGGCCGTACGCTCACACTGAAATACAAAGGCGGCGAAAAGAAAATCATCGTTCCTGAAGATGTCCCTATCGTCAACATCGAAGCGGGCGAACGCAGCATGCTGGTGGCCGGTGCCAAGGTGGTCGTGCGTGCAACCAAAAATCCCGATGGCAGCCTGACAGCCATGTCGGTCAGCGTCGGCAAGAACGGCATTACGCCACCAATGTAATTCCATCAACCCGATGCCCAAGAAAAACCTGCATCATCCGCTAGCCATAAGGCTAGCGCATTGGCTCAACGCGTTTGCGATTGGCTGCATGCTCATGAGCGGCTGGGCCATTTACAACGCCTCGCCGATTTTCGGCTTCAAGTTTCCACCCTGGGCAACCTTGGGCGGCTGGCTGGGCGGCGCGATTGCCTGGCATTTCGCAGCGATGTGGCTGCTGGTGCTCAATGGCTTGTTCTATCTGCTCTACGGCATCTTCAGTGGTCACTTCCGGCGCCAACTGCTGCCGCTGCGTGCCCGTGACGTGCTCAATGATGCCAGCCAGGCACTGCGGTTTCGGCTGCCACATCAAGCTGGCGTCTATAACGCCGTACAAAAATTGCTGTACTGGGGCGTAATCGCACTGGGTGTGCTGGTGGTGTTGTCCGGGCTATCGCTGTGGAAGCCGGTACAACTGGAGCTGTTAAGCGACTTGTTCGGCGGTTTCGACTTTGCACGCAAAGTCCATTTTGCGGCCATGGCTGGCATCGCCGCTTTCGTGGCAATCCATCTACTGCTGGTGGCAATCGTGCCAAAAACCCTGCTGGCGATGATCACTGGCGGAACTGATAACAAGCAAAGCACACCATGAGCGACGCAGACGCCAAACCCACACGCAAGCCGGAACAGATTCGCCTGACCGATCACCGCAAGGGGTTGGTCAAACTGGAGCGCCGCCTGCTGCTGCGCTCAACCCTGTCACTGGGCGCCCTCTCGATGCTGGCTGGCTGCGACCTGCAAGACAATGATCAGGTCGACAAAGCACTGTGGACCATGTCGCGCTGGAATGATCGCGTACAGGCCCTGCTGTTTCGCAGCGACAAGCTGGCCCCGACCTATACTGCCAGCCAGATCACCAAGCCGTTTCCGTTCAATGCCTTCTACGATGAATTCGACGCCCCGGACATCGACGGCGCCGCCTGGAAACTGGAAGTATCTGGCCTGGTGCGCGACAAACAGCCATGGACGCTAGCGCGCCTGCGCAATCTGCCGCAGGCGGGACAAATCACCCGCCATATCTGCATCGAAGGCTGGAGCGCCATTGGACAATGGTCAGGCGTACCGTTAAAGAGCTTTCTGCAGGCAATCGGCGCCGACATCTCGGCCAAATATGTCGGCTTCAAGTGTGCCGACCGCTATTACTCCAGCCTCGACATGCCTACCGCGCTACATCCGCAAACCATTCTGGCACTCGACTTCGGTCAGGAACCACTGCCCACATCCTATGGCTATCCACTCAAGGTAAGGGTACCGACCAAGCTCGGCTTCAAAAACCCCAAGCATGTCGTGGCCGTGTTTGTGACCAATGAAAATCCCGGTGGTTACTGGGAAGATCAGGGCTACAACTGGTTTAGCGGCATTTGAGTTTTGCCCTGTGCGGGAGCCAACCTGATGTAGCGGACGCGGCTCAAAATCAATGTAATAGCAATATGGCCAACAGCAAAAAAAGGGTTTCAGACGCAAGCCTGAAACCTGTTGATTTGCACCGGCAACACTCCCTCGAGCAGATCAATCAACATTAATGTGGTTTGCTCGGCGTGCCTGCGCACCATGCCACCTCATCCGCTATCAATCACTGTCAATCACTGTCAATATTACGTCTAATTGGTACATGCAAGCCATCCGGCTCCTGCTTCAGTCGCGCCGTCTGGTAAGCCCGAGTGCGTTCTGCAATCCCGGTGACAACATCCTTGCGATGCACCCGCGCCCGGATCAAACGCGCGCATGCGGCGATCAGGCGCGTCAGGCAGCATACCGCCAGTAACATCCATATCTTCACCGGCTGATCCAACAATTCTGCAAGGCGCAACGCCGCATTGTCCATGCTTCCCTCCTTCTTATTTATGTTTTTGCGGATCGTTACTGGAAGTCGTTCGCTGCTTCACTTACGGGTGGTCAAATGCAAACAAAGTACGCCATCACGACCGGCATCAATGGCCGTTCTCGTCACTGGTAAAACAATCCGTGTTTGGTTCAATGCAAACCGTCGCCGCTGCTTGCCGCAGACTGGGCTTGCTCGCCAGCGCCGGTATTGTTTATGTGTGTGAGGCCTGGGCCGAGGTTCCATCCGAAAATTACGCGGCCGCAGCAGGCCACATCACCGAACGACGTGGCGCAACTTGTTTCTCGGTTCGGATACCGATCCACGGCACAGCAGGAAGTGTTGCCGCAGCGCTAGCGGCGAGGAGGAACTTACAGGGTGCCGGCCTTGATTTCGGCATCAATCACTTGCTGCCCCACTTGCATGGCATGTTGCTCTGCTTCCACCGATGAATTGCCATGAAAGTCGGCGCAAGTGCCGCGTCGAAACGGCACCGGATTTTCGTTGCGATGCACTTGGTAACTACCTAACCAACTGCCGTCGCGTTGTTCGCTACTGCTGGCGCGGACGAAATAGCCGCGATGCGCGACGGCATCGCCATTAATTTCGGCATCGATCAATGCCCGTGCAAACGCGGCACCGGCTGTTTGTGCCGCCTGCAGATTGCGAAACGGTGCGCCGCGAATGGCTTCGTGCGCGACGTCATCGATCATGACCACGCAAGCAATACCGCCGCTGACCTCGTCGATGCAATCAAGCACAACGATACGTCTGCCCCGGTGCTCCAAACCATACTGCGCCATGTAAATTTCCTTCAAAATGTAGTGAAAACTATCGTAGCATAAGCGCGCACGCAGTTCTGCCTCGGCTGCTATATCGCAACACCAACGTGACTGCGGCGCGCGTATCCACCACATAAGGAAACTTGGATGTCCAACCCGGAAAACACCAGCAAGCTTGCTACTGCCGTGCTCGTCATCGATGTCCAGCATGGCCTGTTCGACACTACGCCGCCACCTGACCAGGCCGACACCATCATTGCCCGGATCAATGCATTGACCACAAGTGCGCGCCAGGCTACCGTGCCGGTCATTTTCATTCAGCACGAGCAGCCGGCCGATGGTCTGGTGGCCGATACCCCAGGCTGGGCATTGGATGCGCGTCTGCAGGTGCAGCCCAATGACCACATGGTACGCAAGACGACTGGCGATTCATTTTTGCGCACCGATCTGGCAAGCCTGCTGGAAACGCTGGGCGTCAAACGCTTGGTAGTGTGCGGCTATGCTTCCGAATTCTGCGTCGACTCCACCATCCGTCGCGCGGCTGGCTTGGGCTATGCAGTGACGATTGCTGCCGACGCCCACACCACGCATGACAAAGCCCATGCCAGTGCCGTACAGATTCGTGCCCATCACAATGCCACGCTGCCTGCTATCAGCAGCTTTGGCGTCAGGATCGAAGCCGTTGATCACGGCAATATTTCGTTCTCCTAGGTAATTCCCGCAAGCAGGCAGCCACAGGGCGGCCTCCCGCCGAAGTCACTGAAGGGCAGTGCCGTCGCGCTGCCCGCGTTACAATGGCAACCGCACCGCTCTGGTGCTGCCCCTTCATCATTCTCTGCATGAATCACCCTGAAATTGCGCGTGGCATTGCCTTGTCGGTGGCCGCCTCGACCTTGTTTGCCCTGCTCTATGCTTATACCCAATGGCTGGCACCGTTGTCCGGCATGGACATTTTCGCCTGGCGCGTGATCTGGACCTTGCCAGCGGCCTTGCTGCTGATCGTCTGGAATGGCCACGGGTCCTTGCTGGTCGCGACGATCAAGCAGCTTTGGCGCCATCCTCGACAGTTATTGTTGATGTTCGTCACTGCAACATTGCTGGGATTGCAATTGTGGCTATTCGTCTGGGCGCCCGTCAATGGCCGCGCGCTGGAGGTGTCACTCGGCTATTTTCTGATGCCCATTGTGATGGTGCTGCTCGGCCGCTTTTACTATCGCGAGCGGCTTGACCTGTGGCAATACCTGGCCGTGGCCAGTGCCATTGTCGGCATCTTGCACGAGCTATGGATGACCCGGGCGTTTTCCTGGCCTACGCTGTTGGTGGCGTTGGCCTATCCACCCTATTTCATCCTGCGGCGGCAGATGAAGCTCGACTCGCTGGTGCAATTCACGCTGGAAATGCTGTTGATGATGCCGCTGGTATTGGTGCTGCTGTGGCATAGCCCGACTTCGGCCAATGTTTTGCATCGGCCGGACATGCTGCTGCTGTTGCTGCCAGGGCTCGGTTTGCTGAGCACCTTGGCATTGCATTGTTTCCTGCGTGCCAGCCGTTTGCTGCCACTGGGTCTGTTCGGCATCCTCGGCTACGTCGAGCCGGTATTGCTGTTGGTGGTGTCGTTTGTCTTGCTGGGAGAGTCCCTGGGCGCGACGCAATTGTGGACCTATGGCCCTATCTGGCTATCGGTGGTGTTTACCGCTATTCATAGCGTCAGACTGATGCAGGCACGCAAATAAAAAAAGGGACTTGATCACAAGTCCCTTTTTCATCTCTGCATCGACGCGACCGGCTTAGGTCGATTCCTTGTGATAGGCCGTCACGCGTTCAACTTCATTCTTGGCACCCAAGAATACCGCGACGCGTTGATGCAGCTTCTGTGGCTCAATATCGAGAATGCGCTGTTTGCCATCGGTGGCCGCGCCGCCAGCCTGCTCGACCAGAAACGCCATCGGATTGGCTTCGTACATCAGGCGCAGCTTGCCTGGCTTGTCCGGTTCACGCGCATCGGCCGGATACATGAATACCCCGCCGCGGTTCAGGATGCGGTGCACATCAGCCACCATGGAAGCAATCCAGCGCATGTTGAAGTCTTTCTCACGCGGACCGGTCGTGCCGGCCAGCATTTCATTCACATAACGCGTCACTGGTGGATACCAGTGACGTGCATTGGACGCATTGATGGCAAATTCCTTGGTATCGACCGGAATCTGCATGTCGCGTTGGGTCAATACCCAGGCACCCATTTCGCGGTCCAGCGTGAAGCAATGCACACCGTCGCCGGTGGTCAACACCAGCACGGTTTGCGGGCCATACACGGCATAGCCGGCTGCGACCTGTTTGGCGCCCGGTTGCAGAAAGTCATTTTCCGATGGTTCGGTCATGCCGTCCGGTGCCTTGAGCACTGAGAAGATGGTACCGATCGAAACATTGACATCGATATTGCTGGACCCATCGAGTGGATCGAACAAGAGCAGGTATTCGCCCTTGGGATAACGGTTCGGAATCTTGTGGATGGTTTCCATTTCTTCCGATGCCATGCCCGCCAGATGGCCGCCCCATTCATTGGCTTCCAGCAGGATTTCATTGGAAATCACGTCCAGCTTCTTCTGCACTTCGCCTTGCACGTTTTCACTGCCGGCGGTGCCCAGCACTTCACCCAGCGCGCCCTTGCCGACGGCGTGGCTGATGGTCTTGCAGGCGCGGCCAACGACTTCGATCAACAGCCGAAGTTCGGAAGGAATCTTGTTGTGCAGGCGCTGCTGCTCAATCAGATGCTGGGTAAGACTGATTCGTTTGCTCATGATGTTCTCTCTATAAAATTCAATTCAGTGCGCCAACGACTTGTTGATGACTTCGGCCACATCGCGCGACAGCTTGGGCGCAGCCGCCACCTGTTGCAACGCGGTGCGCATGCGCTCTTGCAATGCCGGCGCATATTTGCGCCAGCGGTCCAGACTGCGCGCCAGACGCGCGGCGACTTGCGGATTGCTGCCATTGAGCGCGATCACCTGCTCGGCCCAGAAGGCATAGCCGCTACCATCGGCCGCATGAAACGCCGAAGGATTACCGTTGCAGAAGCTGAAAATCAGACTGCGTGCGCGATTCGGGTTCTTCAGCGTGAATGCCGGATGCTGTGCCAGCGTCCGCACCGTCTGCACATCGGCAGTACGCGCGGTCGCCTGCAAGGTGAACCATTTGTCGATCACCAGAGCCTCTTGCTCAAACTCGCTATAGAAGTCTGCCAACGCCTGACCCTTTGCTTGCGCGTGGCTGTTGCTCAACGCTGCTAGTGCCGCCAGACGGTCGGTCATATTGTCGGCGGCATCGTTTTGTTGCTGCGCCAGCGCATGGACCGGTGCATCGTCGAGTTCCATCAAGTAGGACAACACTACATTCTTCAGCGCGCGCTGGCCGGACGCTGCGGCATCCGGGCTATACGCGGCACTGCTCTGATTGGCCTGGTAGATCGCCAGCAAATCGGTGCGCAACGCGCTCGCCAGCGAACGACGCAGGAACTGGCGTGCGGTATGGATGGCTTGCGGATCGATGACATCCATTTGCTCGGCAATCATGGTTTCCGACGGCAAGGTCAGCACCAGTTCGCGCAATGCCGGGTCGAGCGTGGCATCGTTGAGCGTGATGCGCAATGCATCGGTCAAGGCCGCGTCGTGCTGCAAGCCGGCCAGCACACTCTCAATGGAAACCACATGACCGGTTTGGCGCGCGGCCTGGATCGCTGCTGCCAACTGGATCAAACGGCGGGTGGCCAGACGCTGCCCCGCTTCCCAACGATTAAACGGGTCGCTGTCATGGGCCATCAGGAAGGCCAGTTCGGCATCACTATATTCATACTCCAGCACCACCGGCGCAGAAAAACCGCGCAAGATCGATGGCACCGGTTTGTCGGCAATGTCGGTGAACGTGAAGCTCTGTTTGGCTTGCGTCAGTTCCAGCACGCGCGTGGTGGCGCCAGCGGATTTTTCTCCCGCCAACGTCAGCGCCAGATCGCTGCCCTTGCGATCCAGCAGGCCGAGCGCCACCGGAATATGGAATGGCTGTTTTTTCTTTTGCCCTGGTGTCGCCGGGCAGGTTTGTGTCAGGGTCAGTTCGACCGTTTTGCGCTTGGCATCGTGATGCATCGCTACCGTCAAACGCGGCGTCCCAGCCTGGCTATACCAGCGTTCAAACTGTTTCAGATCGCGCTTGTTGGCATCGGCCATGGCTGCGCGAAAATCATCGCAGGTCACCGCTTCGCCATCATGGCGTGCGAAGTACAGGTCCATGCCTTTGCGGAAACCATCGCGGCCCAGCAAGGTCTGGTACATACGTACCACCTCGGCACCTTTTTCGTAAATGGTGACGGTATAGAAATTATTGATTTCGACAAATGAATCAGGACGCACCGGGTGCGCCATCGGGCCCGCATCCTCCGGGAACTGCGCCTGTCGCAGCACGCGCACATCGTCGATACGCTTGACCGCACGACCGCTGTCGGTGCCGATCATGTCGGCCGAAAATTCCTGATCACGGAAAACCGTCAAGCCTTCCTTGAGCGACAACTGGAACCAGTCGCGGCAGGTCACGCGATTGCCGGTCCAGTTGTGAAAATATTCATGGCCGACCACGGCTTCGATGTTGGCATAGTCGACATCGGTGGCAATGCGCGGGTTGGCCAGTACGAATTTGGTGTTGAAGATGTTCAAGCCCTTGTTTTCCATCGCGCCCATGTTGAAGTCACCGACGGCGACGATCATGAAGCGGTCCAGATCGAGTTCCAGGCCAAAGCGTTCTTCGTCCCAGCGGATGCTGTTCTTGAGCGAGTCCATGGCGTGCTGGGTCTTGTCGAGATTGCCCTCTTCCACCCACACTTGCAGCAGGACATCGCGCCCCGAATGCAGGCGGTAGGTTTCTTCCTGACAGACCAGATTGCCGGCCACCAGTGCAAACAGGTAAGACGGCTTCTTGAACGGATCTTCCCACTTGGCATAATGACGGCCATCGTCGAGATCCCCCTCCTCGATCAGATTGCCATTCGACAGCAAGACCGGATAGGCGGCCTTGTCGGCGCGCAGCATCACGGTGTATTTGCCCATTACGTCGGGGCGATCAGGGAAATAGGTAATCTTGCGGAAACCTTCGGCTTCGCATTGGGTAAAGAAGTTGCCGTTGGAGACATACAAACCCATCAGCGAGGTATTTTTCTGCGGGCATGTGCTGGTTTCGATTTCCAGCACCACCTTGGCCGGCGCACCGGCGATGCGCAGGATGCCGCCCTGCAGGCGATAATCCTTGGCGCTCAGGCGTTTGCCATTCAAGCGCAGTTGCACCAGTTCAATCTCTTCGCCAACCAATTCAATGTCAGTGCCGACCGCAGCCGGGTTGCGCTGCATGACAATGCGTGTGGCCACGCGGGTCAATGCGGGATCGAGGTCAAACCCCATCTCCACGGTATCGACAAAATAGGTCGGAGCAGCGTAATCTTTGCGGTAAATCGTCGGAGGCGTATCTGTGCGCATGGAGGAAACCTCGTCAATAAGAGCGATGAAAGCAATAGGAACAAAACCAAGATTTTACCAATCAACGGTACGGATAGGCAGAAAACGGCGAGAATAGTGGCCGATCACCGACGCCATCCCGTTTTTTTGCCAATGAGAGACTGTTTCAGAATGCGTATGGGGAGGTTGCCGTTGATGGCCCTAGGCATTTTGAATGCTTTCTCTTAGTCGGCTATCCTTACCACCGGAGATTTTCATGCACCGTCTGTTTGCCATCATTGCTGCAGCAGCCGTCCTGTTGCTCACAGGATGTGCCACTACCATCAACAGCAACGTCACCGCCTTCCATGCCTGGCCGGCCGAGTTACCCGATAAATCGTTTGTCTTCGCGCCGACCAAAACCCAGAGCGACAGCCTTGAATATCGCAACTACGAACAATTGATTCGCACCGAACTGCTACGACTGGGCTTTACCGACACGCGCGACGGCAAGCCTGCAACGCTCAAGGTGGCATTCAACTATGGCGTGCAAACCGCCACGGTGGTGGTGACACAACCGGTCTATGATCCGTTTTGGTATGGTTCCGGCTATGGCCGCTGGGGTGCGGTACGGCCGTGGGGACCGTATGACCCATTCTGGGGCCAGCCATTGCAGCAAACCGCGTTTCCGGTCTTTCAGCGACTGCTGGCACTGTCCATCGAACGCACCAGCAATGGCCAAAAACTGTATGAAGTTACCGTCGAAAGCGAAGGCAGCCAGGCCACCTTGCCGATGGCCATGCCGTACATGGTGCGCAGCGCATTTTCAGAGTTCCCCGGCCCCAGCGGGGTATCCCGCTATGTCAAGCTGAAACTCGACAAACCGGGACAAGCGACCACTGCGACGACCACAACGGCGCAGTGACCATCAGGAAAAATACGCCTCGCTGCCGAAGGTAATCGCCACAATCAACAGCACGGCGAGAATCAGCACCACCAGCAGGCGGCCGAACTTGGGCGAACCATCGCCTCCGGCTGGCTGCTCCTCGGGATGCTTCATCGGATTTTGCATGGGATCGACATTGCTCACGATAGCCTCCGGCCGGTTCAAGGAATCAGAATCGTTGATCCTGTGGTCTTGCGCGCTTCCAGATCACTGTGCGCCTGACCGACATCCTTGAGTGCATAGCGCTGGTTGATCTCGATGGTGACCTGCTTGCTTTCCACCATCGCGAACAGGTCGCCAGCGGTCGCCTCCAGCGCCGCCCGCGTCGCAATATAGCTGCCCAGCGACGGCCGCGTTACATACAGCGAGCCGCGCGAAGCCAGTTCATTCATGCCAAACGGCGTCACCGGTCCGGAAGCGCTGCCGAAGCTGACCAGCATGCCGCGTGGCATCAGGCAATCCAGCGAACCCGTGAAAGTATCCTTGCCGATCGAGTCATAGACCACCGGCACGCCTTTGCCGCCGGTGATTTCCTTGACGCGCTCGACGAAATTCTCTGTCTTGTAATTGATTACGTGGGCGCAGCCTTGCGCCTTGGCCAATGCCGCCTTTTCGTCGGTACTGACGGTACCAATCATGGTCACGCCCAACGCCTTGGCCCACTGGCAGGCAATTAGGCCGATGCCGCCAGCGGCGGCGTGAAACAGGATGGTTTCGCCACCCTTGAGCGGATAGGTCTGGCGCAATAGATATTGCACCGTCATACCTTGCAACATCATCGCCGCCGCTGTATCGAAACTGATGGAGTCCGGCAGTTTGACCAGAATATCAGTTGAAATCACACGTTCTTCCGCATAGGCGCCATTACCGCGTCCAGCATAGGCCACGCGATCACCGACCTGAAATGTAGTCACGCCAGCGCCGACGGCTTCGATGGTGCCCGCGCCTTCCTGGCCCAGGCCGCCTGGCAAGGGCTGCGGATAAAGCCCGGTACGGAAATACACGTCAATAAAATTCAAACCACAGGCGGCATGACGCACCCGCACTTCGCCCGGTCCCGGCTCGCCGACTTCGACATCGACGTATTCCATGACTTCTGGCCCACCGGTCTTGAAAATCTTGATTGCCTTGCTCATT
>Ga0209913_1000830_pt1 | contig 21718 bp, 16 predicted proteins | sample PersoiDNA2013203_FD_185805 | JGI IMG/M metagenome (GOLD analysis project Ga0209913, IMG submission 185805) | Permafrost soil microbial communities from the Arctic, to analyse light accelerated degradation of dissolved organic matter (DOM) -... | ecosystem: Environmental > Terrestrial > Soil >... | reverse complement strand
CCCGAGGGGGCCGCAGGCCGCCTTGGGGCGGCCCGGCGCCGGCCTGACTGCTTCGTTTGAGGCTGGCTGAATGCAGAAGGGGGTCTGACGGACCTCTCACTTCGTGTGGTCGCTGCCCCCTGAGGGGCCCCAGCCCGCCTTCGGGCGGCGGGCTGACTCCTTCGTTGTAGGCCTGCTGAAGCGGGGAGGGGGCCTGGTGGCCTCCGCGTTCACTCACTTCGTTTTGCGCTCTTGATCCCGAGGGCAGCCAGGTGTCGGTCTGGGCTTTTTGTTTCAGGCCTTGGCGGTTTCGAGGTTGCGCAGGCTGGCCTCGATGGCGGCAGCGGTGGCCAGGGGTTTTTCCATGGGGAACAGGTGGCTGCCGTCGAGCATCATGATGCGGCCCTTGACGACTTTTTCGGTCATGGTCATGCCCACTTGCTGCATCTCCTGCGAGGCGAGGCCGCCGATGAAAGCGGCGGGGCAGCGCAGGGGGTGGCGTGCCAGCAGGCCATCCAGGTTGTGCGGCAGGGTGTTGTAGATGGCGGTTTCCACGTCGCGGTCAAAGCACAGCACGCGGCGCGGGCCCTGCGGGCCGTCTTCGTCGCGGGTGCCGTGGGTGATGTAGTCCTGCAGCACCTGCGGGTCCCAGCGGGCAAAGGCCTTCTTGTGTTCGAAGTGGGCCAGGGCCTCTTCGGCGCTGGCCCAGGCGTTGCGTCGGCGCCGGCTGATCTTGCCGGGGGACACCGAACCCACCAGTTGGGTCTGTTTGATCACGCCCAGTGCATTGGCGCGCCAGCCGCCCAACAGCGGCGAGTCGATCAGCAGCACGCCCTTCACACCGTGGCCGCCCAGCTTGGGGTGCCGTGCCGCCGCCATCACACTCAGAAAGCCGCCCAGCGAGTGGCCGACCAGGAAGGCGGGTTCACCCGCCTTGCTGATTTCGCGTTCGGCGAAGTCGGCCAACTGCTGCACCAGATGCGGCCAGTTGCTGGTGACCGGGTAGCGCTCGTCGTGCCCGAATTGTTCCAGGGCCTTGACCTTGAAGCCGCGTTGCCGCAACTGCTTGAACAAGACCTGGTAGGTGCCGGCCGGAAAGCTGTTGGCGTGCGAGAAGATGATCAGTGACATGGATGCCGTTGTGCCAACCGGTGGCGGTTTCAGATCAGCTTTTCTTGCGGGGTGGCGATCTTGCGCAGCGGCTTGCTGCGCGGGCTGTGCACCATCAGCGGTACCTCGGTCTGGCCATCGCCCCACATCGGGTCTTCGATGCTGTCGAACACTTCGCGCAGCTTCTGGCCCCAGCTGCCATGCACCATGCGGAAGTAGGGGTTGTTCTCGTCGATGCAGATGACCTTCTCGGTCTTGAACTGGTTGGCTTCGTACACCACCAGGTCCAGCGGCAGGCCCACCGACAGGTTGGACTTGAGGGTCGAATCCATCGACACCAGGGCGCATTTGGCGGCTTCGTCCAGCGGTGTGGTCGGGGTGATGACGCGGTCGAGCACGGGCTTGCCGTACTTGGATTCGCCAATCTGGAAGTAGGGCGTCTCGGGGGTGGCTTCGATGAAGTTGCCAGCCGAGTAGACCTGGAACAGGCGCATGCCTTCGCCCTTGATCTGGCCGCCGAAGATCATCGACACGTTGAATTCGACGCCAGACTGGCGCAGCGAGGCTGCATCGCGCTCATACACCCGGCGCACGGCCGAGCCCAGCACGCGGCAGGCGTCGAACATGCTCTTGGCGTTCCAGATGGTGATGGGCTCGCCCCCTTCGTGGTCTTTGAGTTGCTCCACCTGCAGGATCTCGCGGATGGACTGCGAGATGCTCAGGTTGCCGGCCGACAGCAGCACCATGAAGCGGTCGTCCGGCTTTTCGTAGACGATCATCTTGCGGAAGGTGCTGATCTGGTCGAGACCGGCATTGGTGCGCGAATCGGACAGGAACACCAGGCCCGCATTGAGTTTGATGGCGACGCAGTAAGTCATTGGGAAGACGCTAGTTTTTTCAGGGAGTAGATCAGGTCCAGCGCTTCGCGCGGGCTGAGTGTGTCGGGGTCGATCTCGGAAAACCTTGATTCTAAGGCGCTGGGTGCTATGGATTCGGTAGCTGGTGGCGGTGCGAACAGGTCCACCTGGGCCTGCGATTCGCTGGCCCGCAGCTCCAGTGCCTCCAGCGCATGGCGCGCATGGTGCAGCACGGCCACCGGCATGCCGGCCAGTCGGGCCACCTGGATGCCGTAGCTGCGGCTGGCCGGGCCGTTCTGGATCTCGTGCAGGAACACGATGTCCGAGCCCGACTCGGTGGCGCTCACGTGCACGTTCACCGCCTGGTGGTGCTTGGCCGGAAACTCGGTCAGTTCGAAGTAGTGGGTGGCAAACAGCGTGAAGGCCTGGGTCCGGTCATGCAGTTGCGTGGCAATGCCCGAGGCCAGGGCCAGTCCGTCGAAGGTCGAGGTGCCGCGGCCGATCTCGTCCATCAGCACCAGACTGTGGGGCGTGGCGCTGTGCAGGATCTGGGCGGCTTCGGTCATCTCCAGCATGAAAGTCGATTGGGCGTTGGCCAGGTCGTCGGCGGCGCCGATCCGGGTGTGGATGGCGTCGATGGGGCCGAGGCGGCAGGCCTCGGCGGGCACATGACTGCCCATGCTGGCCAGAAGCACGATCAATGCCACCTGGCGCATGTAGGTCGATTTACCGCCCATGTTGGGGCCGGTGATGACCTGCATGCGCTGGCGAAAGCCCAGCCGGGTGTCATTGGCAATGAAGCTGCCGCCCGAGGTCTCGGCCAGCCGGGCCTCGACCACCGGGTGGCGGCCCCGGGTGATGTCGATACAGGGCTCCTTGGCAAACACCGGCGCGTTCCAGCCCAGCGTCAGGGCGCGCTCGGTCAGCGTGCACAGCATGTCCAGCGTGGCCATGGCGCGGGCGACCCGGCTCAGGGCCGGCACATGGGCCTGCAAGGCGTCCAGCACCTGTTCGTACAGCCATTTCTCGCGCGCCAGGGCGCGCTCCTGCGCCGACAGGGCTTTGTCTTCGAAGGCCTTGAGTTCGGGCGTGATGAAGCGTTCGGCGTTCTTCAGGGTCTGGCGCCGGCGGTAGTCGGCCGGCACCTTGTCGAGCTGGCCCTGGGTGACTTCGATGTAGAAGCCGTGCACCTTGTTGTATTGCACGCGCAGGTTGGCGATGCCCGTGCGTTCACGCTCACGCACCTCCAGTTCGACCAGAAAGCTGTCGGCGTGGTTCTGGATGTGGCGCAGCTCGTCGAGTTCGGCGTCAAAGCCTTCGGCGATCACGCCGCCATCGCGCACCAGTGCCGCGGGCTCGGGCAGGATGGCGCGTTGCAGCAGGGCGGCGCATTCGGGCGGGGCCTGCAGCTCGGTGGCCACCTGGGCCAGGGTGCCCTCGGGCCATTGGCCGATGCGGGTCAGGCCTTCGGCCTTGATGAGTGAGACCTGCAGGGCCACCAGCTCGCGCGGGCGCACCTGGCGCAGGGCAATGCGCGCGGTGATGCGCTCCACATCGCTGCTGCCCTTGAGCTGGGCGCGCAGCGCGTGCCAGGGACCGGCGCCGTTGCCGCCCTTGAGCACGGCAATCGCGTCCAGGCGGGCCTGGGCGATGCTGCGGTCGCGCGGGGGCTCCAGCAGCCAGGTCTTGAGCAGGCGGCTGCCCATGCCGGTCATGCAGGTGTCCAGCAGCGAATACACGGTGGGCGAATCTTCGCCGCGCAGGGTCTTGACCAGTTCCAGGTTGCGCCGGGTGGTCGCCGGCAGTTCGATCAGTTCGCCACTGCGCTGCACGCGCAGGGCGCGCAGGTGGGGCAGGGCCCGGCCCTGGGTGTGTTCGGCGTAGTTGAGCAGGGCGGCGGCGGCGGCGTGGGCCTGGGGCAGATCCTCGGCGTGCCAGGTGCTGAGGCTGGCCACCTGCAGTTGCTCCAGCAGCTTGCGTTGGCCCAGGGCGGGGTCGAACTGCCACTCGGGGCGCTGGCTCATGGGCAGGCCGGCGGTGGCCCGGGCCTGGCGCAGGCTCTGCTCGAAGCTGGGGGTCACATCGGCGCTGAAGATCAGCTCGCTGGGCGCGATGCGGGCCAGCCAGGCTTCCAGCTCGTCACTGGCGCATTCGGCCAGGTGGATGTCGTCTTGCGTGACGCTGAGCCAGGCCAGGCCGCAGCGGTTGCGCGGGCCCTGGTGCACCGACAGCAGCACGGCATCGGCCTTGTCGCCCAGCAGCTCGGCATCGGTCAGCGTGCCCGGGGTGACCACGCGCACCACCTTGCGTTCGACCGGGCCTTTGGCCGTGGCCACGTCGCCCACCTGCTCGCAGATGGCCACCGATTCGCCGTGACGGATCAGGCGCGCCAGGTAGTTCTCCATCGAGTGGAAAGGCACGCCGGCCATGACCACGGGCTGGCCAGCCGACTGGCCGCGCCGGGTCAGTGTGATGTCGAGCAGCCGGGCGGCCTTTTCGGCGTCGTCGTAGAACAGCTCATAGAAGTCGCCCATGCGGTAGAACAGCAGCGTGTCCGGGTGGTTCGCCTTGAGGGCGAAGTACTGCTGCATCATCGGGGTGTGGGCAGCCAGGCCGGCAGGCTCGGGGGCGGAATCGGTTTTTTCCTTGGACATCAGTCACTCAGCAGGCAAAAGCCTTCCTTCATTGGTCTTCACGGGGTCGCGCGCTCTGGGGCCCGTTCATGGGCGGGTCGGCAGGCAGGCTGCCGCTCCGCAATCGTTTTGCATGGCGCCGGGTTGCGACGGGGCAGGGGGCTCAGGCGGGTGCGGGGATTGTAGGAGGCCCCAGGCCTGTCGGCATCGACCCAGGCCAATCACCGGGTCTGGGCGTGGCTGACATCGGGGCGCCCCCATCATCCCTTAGCATGGGGGGGTCTTCACGGAGGTGTGTGCGTGCCGGCAGTCAAAACTTGCAGGATCGACAGTAACGCCTTGTTGCGTGGCCAGGCGGCCGCGGCGCCGGGCCTGCGGCGAGGTGGCCGATGAGGTCCGCCCCGCCCGCGCGGCCCGTCCGCTCCGGCCTGTGGTGGCAGGATCTGCCGCTGTGGCGGTTGCACGCCTGGCGCCCGCTGGTGGGCGTGCTGGCCGTATCGCTCGGCCTGGTCTGGGCGGCCGATCAACTGCTGCTGGCCCGGCGCAGCGCGGCCGAGCGTGAGCGCATGGGCCAGGTGCTGGAGCAGCTCGACAACACCTTTCAATCGCTGACCCTGCGCAGCGAGTCGGTCGGCGCCCTGATGATGCTGGGCCTGAATGAGCCCCTGCTCAAGCAACTGGCGCTGCGGGCGCGTGGTGTGCGCGCCGAAGACGCCCATGCCCGGCTGCAGGTGCCCCGTGAGCGTTTCGCGCTTGACAGCATCTACCTGCTGGACGCCGAGGGGCGGGTGGTGGTCCACGAGACCCAGGGGCACTCGTCGGTGGGGCGCGATCTGCAGAATCAGCCCTATGTGCAGCAGGCGCTCAAGGGAGTGGTCAACGCCTATGCGGCAGTGGGGCGCAACACGCCCGAGCGCTGGCTGTACCTGTCGGCCCCCCTCTACGAAGGCAGCGATGCCAGCAGCCGGGTGATCGGCAGCTTGCTGTTTCGCATGCCGTTCCAGAAGGCCGACGATGCCCTGGCCTTCAGCGGGCAGGACACCGTGCTGCTGACGCCCGATGGCGTGGCTTTTGCCGCCACCCGCCCTGAGTGGGTGTTTGCGTTGGCCGGCAACGTGACCCAGCAGCGTGTGCAGGCCCTGCCTGGGCGGGAGCAGTTCGGTCGGCAGTTTGCCAACGGGGTGGCCTCGCGGCTGCCCTTCGACGTCCAGCGCGATGGTGCCGAGTTCGAGGGCAAGGCCCATCTGCTGACCCACCGGGCCCTGGAGTGGAACGACCCGGGCGGCCCCTGGCAACTGCTGATGCTGCAATCGGTGGATGCCTTGGTCAGCCCGGCTGAACGCCTCACGCAGGCCTTGAGCCTTTGGCTGATCCTGATGGCTGGCGGTGTGGCCGGCCTGATGGCCTGGCAGCAGCGCGCACGCACCCGGGCCACCCGGGCCCGTTTCCACATCCTGGGCACGGCGCTGGAAGTGAGCCCGGTGTCGGTGATCGTCACCGACCTGACCGGGCAGATCATGTGGGTGAACCCGCAATTCCAGCGCAACACCGGGTATTCGCTGGCCGAGGTGGTGGGCAAGAAGCCCTCGTTGTTGTCCAGCGGCATGACCTCGGTGGCCACTTTCCACGACATGTGGGCCAGCCTGTTGGCGGGCAAGCCCTGGAGCGGCCAGTTCATCAACCAGCGCCGTGATGGGTCGGTCTACCACGACCAGGCCTCGCTGTCGCCGGTGGTGGATGACGATGGCCGCTGTATCGGCTTTGTCGGCCTGCATGAAGACATCACCGAGCGCATGCGCGAGCGCGAGGAGCTGGCGCGCCGCGAATGGCGTCTCAATGCCTTGCTGGACCAGCAAAAGGCCATCTTCGACAACGCACCGCCCATCGTGTTGGCCAGCAGCGGCAAACTGGCCGAGTTCAACCCGGCCTTTGTGGCCATGATGAAGTCGTCTGCCGAAGTGCTGCGCGGCCTTGCCGTCCACACCATCTTCGGGGGCCGGGAGCCCTACCAGGCCTTTCTGGCCAAGGTCCGCGAGTCCTGGAGCAGGAACGAGCCGGTGCGCATCGACTGGAGTCTGCGCCGCGGTGACGAGCCCTTTGATGTGCGCATTTCCGGGCGGCGCGTGCAGATGGAAGGGCACGGGGCGGCCTCGATCTGGGTCATCGAGGACCTGACAGATGCGCAGCGCGCCGAGAAGGCCTTGCACGAGGCCCATGACCGGCTCGAGATTGCGCAGGATGCGGGTCGGATCGGCATTTTTGACATCCATCTGCGCGAGCCACAGGCCTTCTGGAGCCGCCAGTTGCTGAACATCTACGGCCTGGACGACTCGCCGGGCTATGTCAGCCGAGACCGTTGGGCCTCATTGCTGCACCCGGATGATGCGGCCCGGGCCGTGGCCCAGTTCCAGGAGGCCCTGGCCAGCGATGCCTTGCAGTACCGCAACTCCTGGCGCATCCGACGCCCCGACGGTGAAGACCGCTGGGTGCTCAACGCGGGGCGCATCATGCGCAACGAGCGGGGTGTGGCCGAGCGGGTGGTGGGGGTGATCGTCGACATCCACGACCAGAAGCTGCTCGAGGCCCGGGTGGCCGAGCAACTGGTGTTCCAGGAGGTGTTGGTGGACACCATCCCGGTGCCGCTGTTCTACAAGGGGCCGGACGGCCGTTACCTGGGTTTCAACCGGGCCTACGAGCAGGCTTTCGGCGTGCGACGCCAGGATCTGATCGGCAAGACCGTGCTCGATCTGGGCTACCTGCCCCAGGCCCACCGCGATCTGTTCGACGGCATGGCCCGGCGGGTGCTGCAAGGGGCGCCGGGCGAGCAGTTGTCGCTGCGCCTGCAGTATGCCGACGGGGCCTGGCACGACGTGCTGTTCTGGGTGCGTGGCTTCCAGCGCGCAGATGGTACGCCCGGCGGACTGATCGGCACCTTCGTCGACATCACCGATCAGAAGCGAGCCCAAAAGGAGCTGGAGCGGGCCAAAGAGCTGGCCGAGGAGGCCACGGAGCTCAAGAGCCATTTCCTGGCCAACATGAGCCACGAGATCCGCACCCCCATGAACGCCATCATCGGCATGGCGCATCTGGCCTTGCGCTCGGGGCTCACACCGCAGCAGCGCGCCTATGTGGACAAGATCCAGCAGGCCGGCCAGCACCTGCTGGGGGTGATCAACGACATCCTGGATGTGTCCAAGATCGAAGCCGGCCGCCTGGGCCTGGAAAGCACACCCTTCCAGCTCGACAAGGTGCTGGAGAACGTGGCTGATGTGGTGGCACACAAGGCCACCGAGAAGGGGCTTGAGCTGATCTGCGATGTGGCCCCCGACGTGCCGGACAGCCTGATCGGCGACCCGCTGCGCCTGGGGCAGATCCTGATCAACTACCTCAACAACGCCATCAAGTTCACCGAGCAGGGCGAGATCGAGATCGTGGTGCGCCGGGTGGCCGCGGCTGAAGGCCTGAGCGACCCGGCACTGACCTTGCGCTTTGAAGTGCGTGATACCGGCATCGGCCTGAACGAAGGCCAGATCGTGCGCCTGTTCCAGAGCTTTCAGCAGGCCGATGCCTCGACCACCCGCCGCTATGGCGGCACGGGCCTGGGCCTGTCGATCTGCAAGAGCCTGGCCCAGTTGATGGGGGGCGAGGTGGGCGTGCACAGCCAGCCCGGTCAGGGCTCGGTGTTCTGGTTCACGGCCCAGCTGCAGGTCGGGCCCGGCGTGCCCCGCACCTTGCTGCCCGATCCCGACCTGCGCGGACGCCGGGCTTTGGTGGTGGACGACAACCTGCATGCGGCAGCGGTGTTGGCTGACCTGCTCAAGGGCATGAGTTTTGAGGTCTCGGTGGCCCATTCCGGGGCGGAGGCCTTGGCGGCGCTGGGCGAGGCGGCCCGGGAGAACCGGCCCGTGGAGGTGCTGGTGCTCGACTGGCAGATGCCCGGCATGGATGGCCTGGAGGTGGCGCGCCGCCTGCCTGGTTTGAACCTGCCCCTGTTGCCCTGGTCGGTGATGGTGACGGGCTTTGGCCGTGACGAGTTGCTGGAAAGTGCCCGGACCCTGGGTGTGGGCGAGGTGCTGGTCAAACCGGTCAATGCGTCGCAGATGTTCGATGCACTGATGCGACTGATGGGCTCGCCCCGTGCCCAACCCGAACCCGAACTGGCCCCCGGCAGTTCCCCCCTTGAGGCGCTGACCCCGCTGCGCGGCGCGCGGCTGCTGGTGGTGGAGGACAACGAACTCAATCAGCAGGTGGCCGCAGAGTTGCTCAGCGACGCCGGCTTCGTGGTCGAACTGGCCGGCAACGGCCAGGAGGCCTTGGCCAAGCTGCGTCAGCAGCCTGTGGACCTGGTGCTGATGGACATGCAGATGCCGGTCATGGACGGCCTGGAGGCCACCCGGGCGATCCGTGCCCAGCCCGACACGCGGCACCTGCCGGTGATCGCCATGACCGCCAATGCCATGGCCGCCGACCGCGAGCGTTGCCTGGCCGCCGGCATGAATGACCACCTGGCCAAGCCCGTCAACCCCGATGACCTGTGGCGTGTGCTGGCCCGCTGGCTCAAGCCGACAGGCCGCCAGCCGGGGCCCTTGCCGGTGCGCGAGGGCGATGGCGCCCCGGTCAGCCTGCCCACCGAGATTGCGGGCCTGGATGTCAGCCTGGGCCTGAAGCGGGTGATGGGCAAGCGCAGCCTGTACCGCTCGATGCTGGGCCGCTTTGTGGCCGGGCAGCAGGCCACCCTGACCGATTTGCCGCAGGCCCTGGCGCTGCAGGACTGGCCGCTGGCCGAGCGTCTGGCACACAGCCTGAAGGGCTTGGCTGGCAACCTGGGGGCCAGTGCCTTGCAGCAAAAGGCGGCCGAACTGGAGGGTGCGATTGGCCGACGCGAGCCGGCCAATGCCGTGCAGGGCCTCAGCGAGGCCGCTTTGCAGTTGCTGGCCGCCTTGCTGGCCGAACTGCAGGCCTGGCTGGCCGCGCAGGCCGCCACCCTGCCTGCCGAGCCCTCGGCCGCAGCGCCTCAGGCGCTGGAGGCGCCGGTGTTGGGTTTGCTGCAGCACTTGCGCGCGTTGTTTGTCGACAACGACTCGGCCGCGCTGGAGGTGGTGAAAGAAAATGCCGCTATGCTGCGTATTGCCATGGGAGATGCATTTCTTGCCGTTGAGCAGAAAGCGCTTGCGTTTGAGTTTGAGCAGGCAATTGAAGCTTTGGATTCCATCCTCCCGGTCACGACCCAGTCCGCCTGATGGAGCTGACGCGGGCCTTTTTACAGGGTGAATCTGATGGTCGCCGTTCCCGTGTCTGGTGATGTGTCCTTGCTGGTCGACAAACCGATCGCCACCGTGCTGGTGGTGGACGATCTGGCCGACAACCTCAGCCTGATGAGCTCGCTGCTCAAAGACCATTACCGGGTGAAAGTGGCCAACCAGGGCGAAAAGGGCCTTCGCATTGCCGCCCAGTTGCCCGCCCCGGACCTGATCCTGCTCGACATCATGATGCCCGGCATGGATGGCTACGAGGTGTGCCGCCGGCTCAAGGCCGACCCGGCCACGCGCGATATTCCGGTGATCTTTCTGACTGCCCGTGCCGATGTGGCCGACGAGGCCCTGGGCCTGGCGCTGGGTGCGGTGGACTACATCACCAAGCCGATCAGCCCGCCGATTCTGCTGGCCCGGGTGCAGACGCATCTGGCGCTGAAAGCCACGGCCGATTTTCTGCGCAGCAAGAGCGACTACCTGCAGCAGGAAGTGGCCTTGCGCACGCTGGAGGTGCAGGCCATCCAGGATGTGACCATCATGGTGATGGCGGCCCTGGCCGAAACCCGCGACAGCGAGACCGGCAACCACATTCGGCGCACCCAGCTGTATGTGAAGGCCCTGGCGGAGCGCCTGCGTGAGCACCCGCGCTTCGAGCCCGTGCTCAGCGAGCGCAACATCGAGCTGCTGTACAAATCGGCGCCCTTGCACGACATCGGCAAGGTGGGCATTCCGGACGCCATCCTGCTCAAGCCTGGCAAGCTCACGGTGGAAGAATTCGAGGTCATGAAGCGCCACCCCGAGATCGGGCGCGATGCCATCGAGGAGGCTGAGCGGCGCCTGGGCATCAAGGTGAAGTTTCTGACCTTCGCCAAAGAGATTGCCTACAGCCACCAGGAGAAGTGGGACGGCTCAGGCTACCCGCAGGGCCTGGCTGGAGACGCCATTCCCGTGTCGGCCCGCCTGATGGCGGTGGCCGACGTCTATGACGCGCTGATCAGCAAGCGGGTCTACAAGCCGGCGTTCTCGCATGAACAGGCCTGCCAGATCGTGGTGCAGGGCCGGGGCCAGCACTTTGATCCCGACATCGTCGACGCCTTCATCGAGATCGCCGACGATTTCCGCACCATCGCGCTGCGCTACGCCGACTGAGCGGCGTCAGCGCTCAGGCGCTTTTTCAGAACGGGGCGTCGCCCTGGGCTGCGCCAGGGGCTGCAGCGTCGGCCGGGGTGTCGCCGGCTTCGGCTTCGCTGCTTTCGGTGGTGGCGCTGTCCTGGCCCAGGGCCTGGCGCAGGGCCGCCTTTTCACCGGCGCCGGCAAACTTGCTGTACTTGCCCAGGATGGTGACCAGCTGGCCATAGATGCGGGGGTTGCCGGCCAGGCATTCCTTTTGTTCCAGGAAGTCGGCTTCACCGGTGAAATTGCCGATCAGGCCGCCGGCTTCGGTCACCAGCAGCGAGCCCGCAGCGATGTCCCAGGGCGACAGACCGGTTTCGAAGAAGCCGTCGCAGAAACCGGCGGCCACATAGGCCAGGTCCAGGGCGGCGGCGCCGGGGCGGCGCAGGCCGGCGGTGCGGGGCATGATGTCGGCCATCATGGCCAGGTAGGCCTTGAAGTTGTCGCCCGGGCGGAAGGGGAAGCCGGTGGAGATCAGCGACTCACCCAGGCGGGTGCGCTTGCTCACGCGGATGCGGCGCTCGTTCAGGTAGGCGCCACGGCCCTTGGTGGCGGTGAACAGGTCGTTGCGGCTGGGGTCGTAGATGACGGCTTGTTCGATCTTGCCGCGCACCGCCAGCGCGATGCTGACGCAGTACACGGGAAAACCGTGGATGAAGTTGGTGGTGCCGTCGAGCGGATCGATGATCCAGACGAATTCAGAGTCTTTGGCGCCATGCGCCTGGCCCGATTCCTCGGCCAGGATGCCGTGGCCCGGGTAGGCCGTGAGAAGGGTCTCGATGATGATGTTCTCGGCCGCCTGATCGACTTCCGTCACAAAGTCATTCACCTGCTTTTGCGAGATGCGCACGGATTCGACATCGAGTGCCGCGCGGTTGATGATGGCGCCAGCGGCGCGTGCGGCCTTGATGGCCACGTTGAGCATGGGGTGCAGGTTGGATGACATGAATTGTGAGGAAGAGCGTGGGAGGCCCGCCTGGGCCGCATTGGCGGCCTGTGCAGCCTGGGCTGCGGGCGGGAACTGAGCCCCACCGGCGATGCGGGAGGCGACAATAGCGGCATTTTACCCGCCGTTGCTCCCAGCACGCCAGCCCCCTGTCCCAGAGACCCTGTGCCAAGCCCCATGAAAACCCGTTTTGTCCTGATCCAGACCAGCCACGCTGGCAATGTGGGTGCCGCGGCCCGCGCCATGAAAGTGATGGGGTTTGATGACCTGGTGCTGGTGGCGCCGCGCTGGCCCGATGTGCTGCAGCGTGAAGAAACCATCCAGCGCGCCAGCGGCGCCGAAGACGTGCTGAGCCGGGCCCGCGTGGTGCAGACCCTGGACGAGGCCCTGGACGGCGTCACCCACCTGTGTGCCACCGCCATGACGCCGCGCGACTTCGGCCCACCGCTCAAGGCGCCGCGCCCTCATTTCGCCGAGCTGGCGCAGGACCCGTCGCAGGCGGTGGCCTTTCTGTTCGGCTCGGAGCGCTTCGGCATGCACAACGACGACGTCTACCGCTGCCACACCTGCCTGAGCATTCCGACCGATCCGGGTTTCGGTTCGCTCAACCTGGGCGCGGCCATCCAGGTGATCGCCTACGAATGGCGCCAGGCCCTGGGCGGCTTTGCGCTGCAATCGGCCACCGCGCCGGTGCGCCCGGCCGATGCACAGCAGGTGGCCGGCATGCTGGGGCACTGGGAACGGGCGCTGGTCGACATCGGCTTTCTGGACCCGGCCGCGCCCAAAAAGCTGATGCCGCGCCTGAACCAGCTTTTCAACCGCGCCGATCTGACCCAGGAGGAAATCCACATCCTCAGAGGTGTCGCCAAGGCCATGATCGAAACCGCCGCCCGCACCAGCCGATAGACTGTCAGCTCATATCGATTCAACCCCAAGTCATGTTTTCCCGCCTTCGATCCGACATCCAGTGCATTCTTGACCGCGATCCTGCCGCGCGCAGCACCTGGGAGGTGATCACCTGTTACCCGGGCCTGCACGCCGTGGTGCTGCACCGGCCGGCCCACTGGTGCTGGACGCATGGCCTCAAGTGGCTGGGGCGCTTCATCTCGCATGTGGCGCGGTTTCTGACCGGCATCGAGATCCACCCTGGTGCCAAACTGGGGCAGCGGGTGTTCTTCGATCACGCCATGGGCGTGGTGGTGGGCGAGACCGCCGAAATCGGCGACGGCTGCACCATCTACCAGGGCGTGACCCTGGGCGGCACCTCGCTGTACAAGGGCGCCAAGCGCCACCCCACCCTGGGCAAGGACGTGGTGGTGAGTGCCGGCGCCAAGGTGCTGGGGGGCTTTGTGGTGGGTGACGGCGCCAAGATCGGCAGCAATGCGGTGGTCATCAAGCCGGTGCCACCTGGGGCCACGGCGGTGGGCATTCCGGCCCGCATCATCCCGTCCAAGGACGGGGCCAGTGCCGACGCCACGCCCGAGCGGGTCAAGTTCTCGGCCTACGGCGTCACGCAGGACGACGATCCGGTGAGCCAGGCGCTCAAGGGCCTGATCACCAGCGCCTCGTCGCAAGAGCACCAGATCGCCCTGCTGTGGCAAGCCATCGAAAAGCTCAGCAGCCGCCCCGCTGCGGGCGACTGCGTGCCGCAGGATGCGCAACGCAGCGAGTGCTTCGAGGCGGCCAAGCTCAACGATCTGGTCGGCAAATAAGCCCGGGCTGGTCACGGCCAGGCCAAAGAAAAAGCGACCCTCGGGTCGCTTTTTCGTGGTTGCGCGGCGGATTCAGCCCTGGCGTGTGGGCCGCTGCGCCGTCTTCGGCCGGAAGGCCTTGCAGACCTCGTCGCGGGTCTCGAGGTAGGGGCCACCAATCAGGTCGATGCAGTAGGGCACGGCGGCAAAGATGCCGGGCACCAACGCGCTGCCATCGGCTCCCTTGAGGCCTTCCAGGGTTTCCTGGATCGCCTTGGGCTGCCCCGGCAGGTTGATGATCAGGCTCTGGTGCCGGATCACCGCCACCTGGCGTGACAGGATGGCCGTGGGCACGAAGCGCAGGCTGATCTGGCGCATCTGCTCGCCAAATCCCGGCATCTCCTTGTGGGCCACGGCCAGCGTGGCTTCGGGGGTGACGTCGCGCAGCGCCGGGCCGGTGCCGCCAGTGGTCAGCACCAGATCGCAGTGCGCCACGTCGACCAGGGCGGTCAGGGTGGCGCTGATGGTGGCCTGCTCATCGGGGATGAGCCGGGGCTCGAACTGGATCGGGTTGAGCAGGGCCCGGCTCAGCCAGTCCTGCAGGGCGGGCAGGCCCTTGTCTTCGTAGACGCCGCTGGAGGCCCGGTCACTGATCGAGACGATGCCGATGCGCACCGGCTCGGGCGGAGGCAGGGTGCTGGCACCCTGGGCTTCAGTCGTCGTGGTCATCGGCGTGGTCGGTATCTTCGGCCTCGAAGGCCTCGGGGTTCAGGTGGCGTCGGACCAGGCGGAACAGCTCGCGGTAGGCGCGGCTCTGGCGCGGGGCCAGGCCTTGCGACACGGCGGCCTTGTCGGCCGGCGGCGCATCCTTGCGGGCCTGGCGGATCAAAGCGCGCAGCTGCTGGGTGTCGGTGTCGGGATGTTGGTCCATCCAGACGCCCAGCGCCTCTTCGGTGCCGATCAGGCGGTCGCGCCATTGCTCGGCCAGGTGCAGGGCGGCCGTGTCGGCGGCCGAGCCCTTGCGTTGCACTTCGAGCGCCGTCTTGACGGCTTCGACCGCTCCGGCGTCGAGCAGGCGCATCAGCTTGCCGACGAACTGCATCTGGCGGCGTTTGCCTTCGAAGTTGGTGATGCGCTTGGCCTCGGCCAGGGCATCGACCAGCTTGTCGGACAGCGGCAGCTTTTCCATCAGGTCGGCACGCAGCGTGAGCAGGTCTTCACCCAGCTTTTGCAGTGCGGTGCTTTCGCGTTTGAGATCGGTTTTGCTGGCTTCATCGGTGCCTTTCAGCTCAGCTTTGAGCTGGAGGTCCAGCTCGCTGCCTTCGGCAACGAACTGGCCACGGACGTAGTAGCCTTTTTTGGGTTTGCGTGACATGTTGGGGGTATCCGGGGTGAGGGCCACAGGGGACCCTGAGCGGCAAGTATCATAGCCTCCGCTATGAAGAAACCCCAGACACCGGCCGCCAGCGGCTTCAGCTACTCCCGAGAAACCTTTGAACACCTGGTGGACACCGCCTTGGCGCATGCGCTCAAGCTGGGTGCCACCGACGCTGGCGCGGAGGCCTCCGAGGGCTGCGGGCTCAGTGTGAGTGTGCGCAAGGGCGAGCTTGAAAACGTCGAACGCAACCGCGACAAGTCGCTGGGGGTGACCGTGTACCTGGGGCACCGCCGGGGCAATGCCAGCACCTCCGATTTCTCGGAAGGTGCCATTCTGCAGACCGTGCAGGCCGCCTACGACATTGCCCGCTTCACCGCCGAAGACCCTTGTGCCGGCTTGCCGGATGAGGCCGACATTGCCACCGCCCAGCCCGACCTGGACCTGTTCCACCCCTGGGCGCTGAATGCCGAGCAGGCCGTCGGCCTGGCCCAGGCCTGCGAGGCCGCCGCCCTGGCCACCAGCCGGCGCATCACCAACAGCGAGGGGGCTGGCGTGTCGGCCCAGCAGTCGCATTTTTTCAGTGCCCACACCCACGGTTTTCGCGGTGGCTATGCCAGTTCGCGCCACAGCCTGTCGGTGGCGCCCATCGCGTCGCTGCCCGGCAAGAACGCCGACATGCAGCGCGACGCCTGGTACAGCTCGCAGCGCTGCGCCGACGAGCTGGCCAGCCCCGAGGCGGTGGGGCGTTATGCAGCCCAGCGTGCGCTGAGCCGCCTCAAGTCCCGCAAGATCGCCACCACCCAATGCCCGGTGTTGTTCGAGTCGCCCTTGGCCGCCGGCCTGCTGGGCAGCTTTACGCAGGCCGTGAGCGGCGGCGCGCTGTACCGCAAAAGCACCTTTTTGCTCGACTCGCTGGGCAAGAAGGTGTTCCCCAAGCACATCGATGTGCTGGAAGACCCCTTTGTGTTGCGCGGCAAGGGCAGCTCGCCTTTCGATGAGGAGGGTGTGAAGGTCAGTGCCCGCAAGGTGGTGGACGCGGGCAGCGTGCAGGGTTACTTCCTGACCAGCTACTCGGCGCGCAAGCTGGGCCTGCGCACCACGGGCCATGCGGGGGGCTCGCACAACCTGACGCTGCGCTCGCGTCTGACCCGGGCCGGTGACGGTCTGGACGCCATGCTGCAAAAGCTGGGCACCGGTCTGTTCGTGACCGAGCTGATGGGTCAGGGCGTGAACTACGTGACGGGTGACTACTCGCGCGGCGCCAGCGGCTTCTGGGTCGAGAACGGCCGCATCGCCTTCCCGGTGCATGAGATCACCATCGCCGGCAACCTCAAGGACATGTTCAAGGGCATCGAGGCCATCGGGGCCGATGCCTACACCTATGGCGCCAAGACCGTCGGTTCGGTGCTGATCAACCGCATGAAGGTGGCCGGCAGCTGAGCTGCAAGCCCCGTTGCCCGCATGCAATGCCCCTGGCGCCTGGTGCGCTTGGGGCATTTTTCATGGGGCTCACTGCGTGTTGCCGCGCACCTCGGGGCGTTCGGGCGCAGACCCACCGATGCGTGCACCGCCGTTGATCTGAACCCCCGGCCGGACCATGTTCTCGCGGTTCTCGCGGTTCTCGCGCGACCCCGCCGAAGGTTGGCGTTGCTGCTGCCATTCTTGTTGCTGCTGCCGTTGGATCTGTTCGCGCATCTGCTGATCACGCTGCGCCTGCTCGCGCTGCTGTTGTTGCAACTGCTGCTGCATCTGGAACTGCTGGTGCTGCTGTTGTTGCAGGGCCTGGCGCTGGCGCTCGGCTTCGGCCTGCTGCTGTTGTTGCATCTGCAGTTGCTGCTGGGCCTGTTGTTGGAACTGGCGCTGCGCCTGCTCCTGCTGTTCGCGCTGCTGGGCCTCGCGCCATTGGCGATCGGCCTCGGTGCGGGGCGCGTTGTTCGGCACGGGGCTCACCTGCTGAGCGCTGCCAGGGCGCGTCAGCGGCTGGGCCGTGGGCTCCGGGCGGGTCTGCAGGGCGGGCGCGGGGCTCATGTCGGGGCGGCGCTCACCGTCGCGGCCCTGCCAGTGGTTGTTGTTGTTGTTGTTGTTGTTCACGCTGCCGCCACCTGGCTGGATGAAGGCGGGTCGCTCGGGCACGATCTGCACCTGCGGGCGTGGCAGGGCCAGGGGTTGCTGGCTGGCGCCGCCCTGTGCCGTGCCGCCGCCGGGGTGCTGGCCCCACGTCGGCCGGCCCCCTTGGGGTTGGTGGGTGATGGCATCAGGCCGCTGCTGGTTCAGGTAGCCGCCCGGGCGCGGGAGGCTGCCGACCGAGCCAGGCCGGCCTGCGCCCCAGGTCGGCTGCCAGGCTTCGCCCGGGGCGAGCGGCACCCATCCCACATCCGGATGCCGCACCTGGGGGCGCGAGCCCGCTTGCGGCGTGCCCAGAAAGCCCACCAGGGCCGGGGCATAGCTGGGGCGGCGGTTGCGTTCATAACGATCAGGAACCCAGCACCAGCGCGGCCCGGTCTGCACCCAGCGCCCATAGTGGAAGGGGGCAAAGCCCCAGGGCGCGTCGTCGATCCAGGTCCAGCCCCAGGGTTCGATCCATTCCCAGCGCCCGTAGCGGTAGGGCGCCCAGTCGCTCACGGTGACGGTGGGGTACCACACCGTGCCCCAGGTCGGGTCGGTGCGCCATTCGCCCCAGCCATCGAGTTGCTGGTAGCCGATGACTTCGCGCGGCAGGTAGCGCGCGGCCTGCGATTGGTCTTCGACCAGGTTGCGTTGGGCCACCCATTGGTCAAACCCATCGGGGCGCAGCACCACAGGGGGCTGCAGTGGCGCCAGCAGGCGGCCACCGAAATTCCATTGCAGGCCTTGGGGCAGGGCCTGGCTGGCGCCGTTCTCACCATAGGCGATCAGGCTGCCCTGCTGCACGCTGACCCGGGTGTTGCCCTGTTCCAGGCTCACGTCCAGGCGGTAGTCGCCGGGCTGCTGCACCAGCACGGCCAGGTTGGGGGTGTCGATCTCGATGCGCTCGCCGGGTAGCAGTTGGCGCACCCGCAGGGCCAGGCGGCCCTGGCGCAGCTGCATCTGGGCGGTCTGGTCGTCCAGCTGGGTGATGTCGAGCTGGCCGGGGCCTTCCATGCGCCAGCTGCTGGCGCCCGTGCTCATGTCCAGCCGTGCCCCGGGGGCCGGTATCAGGCGGCTGCCGCGGGTCAGAGGCTGGTTGTAGAGGGCCATTTCGGCGTCGGGTGCGTTGGTCTGGCCGGTCTGTACCACGCCTTCGATCAGGTTCAGGTAGCCCACGCGGCCCGGCGCGACCTGGGCCAAGGCCAGGCCGCCGAGCAGGCTCAGGCCGAGAAGCAGGCCCTGGCAGGCCTGCCGGGTGCGGCGGGCCCAGGCGGCCTGGGCAGGTGAGGTGGCGGGCTTGAGGAACATGGTGATCTCGTCAGGTGTTGGCGGATTAACGCGCCAGCACCCCAAAAGGTCAACGCGCCGGTGCCGGCGGCTGCAATTGGACACAAAAAAGGACGCAAAAAAGCCACCCGCATCCTGGAATGCGGGTGGCTTTGACGGTAGCGCGCTGGGGGCTCAGCCTGCCAGGGCGGCCTTCACGGCGGCAGAGACCAGGCCCATGTCGGCCTTGCCGGCCAGGCGGGTCTTGACCGCGCCCATGACCTTGCCCATGTCGCCGGGACCGGCGGCGCCCAGTTCGGCCACGATGGCCTTCACTTCGGCGCTCACCTCTTCGGCGCTCAGGCGGGCTGGCAGGTAGGCCTGCAGCACCTTGAGTTCCGCCGACTCCTTGTCAGCCAGGTCCTGGCGGGCGGCTTGCTCGAAGGCGGCGATCGAGTCCTTGCGCTGCTTGATCAGCTTGTCGACGATGGCCACCACGCCGACGTCGTCCAGAGTGATGCGCTCGTCGACCTCGCGCTGCTTGATCGCGGCCTGCAACAGGCGGATCGTGCCCAGGCGCTCCGAGTCCTTGGCGCGCATGGCGGCCTTCATGTCTTCGGTGATCTGTTCCTTGAGGGACATGGTGTTCTCCGTTCGATTGGGTTTCAGAATGCAAAAACCCGCGCCTGGCGTCCCGAGCGCGGGTTGTGTCGACTGCTGTGAAACAGCAGGCGGGCTGCGATCAGTACAGCTTCTTGGGCAGTTGCATGCTGCGAACGCGCTTGTAGTGGCGCTTCACGGCAGCAGCCTTCTTGCGCTTGCGTTCAGCGGTCGGCTTTTCGTAGAACTCGCGGGCGCGCAAGTCGGTCAGCAGACCCAGTTTTTCGATGGTGCGCTTGAAACGACGCAGTGCGACGTCGAAGGGCTCGTTTTCTTTAACACGGATGGTGGTCATTACGTAATGTTTTCCAATGAGGTGCTCGGGGAAGATCGGGCCCACAAGCGAGGTTCCCCGCCTAATAAATTGATCAGGCCGGCGGGGCATTTGCCAGCAAAGCCTGCGATTATAGCGTTCTGGCTTGCGCAAACAAGATTTTTGTGCATCCGGGCCCGCGCGGACATCAGTCTCGCCCGGCCCGTGCCGCCAGGCCTTGGGCGCAGGCGTGGCCGCTGGCCCAGGCCCACTGGAAGTTGTAGCCCCCCAGCCAGCCTGTCACGTCCACCACTTCGCCAATGAAATACAGGCCGGCTTGTTTGGACTCCAGCGTCTGTTGCGACAGATCCCGCGTGTCCACGCCACCCAGGGTGACCTCGGCCTTTTTGTAGCCTTCGGTGCCGGTGGGCATCAGCTCCCAGCGCGACAGGCGCTCGGCCAGGGTGTTCAGGGCCTTGTCGCCCACCTCGTTGCAAGGCCGCTGCAGGGCGGGGTCTTGCTGCACCCAGGCCTCGGCCAGGCGGCTGGGCAGGCTGTGTGCCAGCTCGTTGACCAGCAGCTTGCGTGACACCGCCTTGGCGCGGGCCAGGGTCTCGGGCAGGTCCAGATCGGGCATCAGGTTGATGCGGATGGGGGTGCCGGCCTGCCAGTAGCTCGAGATCTGCAGCACGGCCGGGCCCGACAGGCCGCGGTGGGTGAACAGCAGGTCTTCCAGAAAATGCCCGCGGCTCTTCTTGGCGCCGGTCTCCATGGCCACCGGCAGCGCCAGCCCGGCCAGTTGCGCATAGGGCTGCCAGGCCGCGCCGTCGAAGGTCAGGGGCACCAGGCCGGGGCGCTGCTCGACCAGGCGCAGGCCGAACTGGCGGGCCACCCGGTAGCCGAATTCGGTGGCCCCGATCTTGGGGATGGACAGGCCCCCCGTGGCGATCACCAGGCTGGGGCTGCGCACCGTGCCCTGGTCGGTGTCGATCTCGTAGGCGGTGCCACCATCGCCTTCGGTGCTGCGCACCGCCTTCACGCCACAGCCTTGCCAGCGTGTGACGCTGCCCCCAGCGGCCCCGGCCTCGCATTCGTGCAGCAGCATCTGGATGATGTCTTCGGCCGAGCGGTCGCAGAACAGCTGGCCCTTGTGCTTTTCGTGAAAAGGGATGTCGTGGCGCTTGATCAGGGCCACAAAGTCTTGCGGGGTGAAGCGGCTCAGGGCGCTGCGGCAGAAGTGGGGGTTGGCGCTCAGGAAGTTGGCCGGCGTGGCCTCACGGTTGGTGAAGTTGCAGCGGCCTCCGCCCGAGATGCGGATTTTCTCGGCCACTTTTTCCGCATGGTCCACCAGCAGCACGCGCAAGCCACGCTGCGCGGCCACTCCGGCACAGAACAGGCCGGCGGCTCCGGCTCCCACGATCACGGCATCGACATTCAAACCAGGCTCCAGGGCAACACAGGGCCCTGGGCCCCGTGGCAAAAGGCTTGATTATCGTCAGCCTGCCGCTCGGCGCGGCCTGTGGGCCGCGCGAAAGCGCTTGGCAAGCGGGCCGCGATCGGCAGAATCAGGTTTCCTATTTCAAAAACCGGAGGGAATCTCATGGCGACCTTGAACATCGGCGACTGCCTGGGCGCGGCCTGGGCCCAGTACCGCAAGAACATGCTGACCCACATCGTGGCCACGGTGCTGGTCACGGCCATCGGCAACCTGTTTTTCGGCCTGCTGACGGGCCCCCTGCTGGTGGGCTACATGCGCATGATGCGGGCCGAAGAGGCGGGCCAGCCGGTCAGCATCACCGATGTGTTCCGGGGTTTTGATGATTTCGGGCCCGCCTTGCTGGCGGCCGTGCTGGCGGGCATCCTGGTGGCGGTGGGCTTTTGCTTCTGCGTGCTGCCGGGCCTGTTGCTGTTGCCCCTGGTGCCCCTGGCCCTGCATGAGGTGGCCGAAGGCGAGAAGGACGCCATCCAGGCGATCAAGACGGCCTGGGGCCAGCTGCGGCCCAACCTGTTCATGGCCCTGATCTGCAGCTTTCTGATCTCGGTGCTGGCCAGCATCGGTGCCCTGCTGTGCGGCGTGGGCGTGCTGCTGACCCTGCCGCTGGCCTACCTGGGGGCCTACCACATGGCGCGTCAGATGGCGGGTGACCCACGGGTGGTCATCGCGCTGTGATGACAGCGGCGCCGGCTCTTCGGCGTTGGGCCCTGGGTGCGCTCTGGCTGGGCGCCTGGCCTTTGGCTGGTGGCCTCAGCCAGGCCTTGCTGCGGGGCGAGGCGATACCCGCCTGCGGCTTCCAGGCCCTCACGGGCTGCCCCTGCCCCCTGTGTGGGGGCACCCATCTGGTCCAGGCCTTGACCCGGTGGGACTGGGCGGGCGCCTGGCAGGCCCAGCCCGGCCTGTTGCCGTTGCTGCTGGG
>Ga0209913_1000828_pt1 | contig 21732 bp, 18 predicted proteins | sample PersoiDNA2013203_FD_185805 | JGI IMG/M metagenome (GOLD analysis project Ga0209913, IMG submission 185805) | Permafrost soil microbial communities from the Arctic, to analyse light accelerated degradation of dissolved organic matter (DOM) -... | ecosystem: Environmental > Terrestrial > Soil >... | reverse complement strand
GATTATTTTCCTTTTGAAACTTTGTTAATTCAAAATGGCGTCTGTTAATCAAATGTTTTTGAGCAAAAACCAAAGCTTTCCCCAATGAAAGCGCCTGTTTTACCGGCCATTTTGATTTCATTTGAATATCAGCAAATGAGCGAAGGTTTAACAGCCGGTTTAACAAGCTGATTCTTTGGAGCCGTTATGAACGTTGCAAGTCGCGTATTTGAATTTATGGTGAGCCATTTGGTCGAGATGGCTCGGCTTTTTGGTGAATCTGTCACCAGATCATAGGTAATTGATTTTCATCAACTTGATGTACACATTGGTCCGTTGACCACCATCATTCATGCCTAAACTGTCAGCACGGTAAGCCCTGCGCCGGAATTTGCAGGACAAAAGGCGGGGCCGGTAGGTGCGTTCACACCATCCAGCCCCTGACCATCAACCACTGTTTAGGAGTGAATCAATGGCTACCGATAATTCTAGGCTTTTCGCACCGGGCGTGCGCGTTACTGAGTGCCGTCACACTGATGATTATTTTGGCACTGCGGAAGCTCTGATCTCTGCCGGACTGGTGCGTGCAGACCAGTTTCCGGGACAGCCGGGCATGCCGAAGTCGTGTGCCACGTTTTATGACGGACAACGAATCGGGCGGGGGTACGCCAGAGGCAAGCAGGATGAAAGGTATCTGAGCGTACGCACTGTCGGGAAAAAATTCAGTGTGTTCCATGGCGTCTCGCAAGAAGTCAAGGATGAACGCCGGGCTGTCATGGAGGCCGAGTGGGACTCCGAGCGAGAGACTGAACGAGTGGCCGCGGTGGCCGAAGTGGCAAAGCGAGAGGCTGAAAGAACGATTCGAATGGACAGAGCGAAAGCAGAAGTAGTGCTGTACTACATGGTGAATTCAGCCGACGAGTATCGGAAAAAGATGGTTAAGGAGTTGCGATCGCGTGTTCGCGATGTGTGTTGCGGGGACGTGCTGCCTAACCGCAACCATGGGTTCAGTATGGACGAATCAGTCGCCACCGAGTTGAATGATCTGCTTGAAGAAATGATTGAATTGATCTCGAATGCTGACGTTCGGTTTAATGCCCGTCGGCATAAAGAGATCAATCTAAAGTGCAAGTGTGACATTGCAAAAGCCGATTCGCGTTTCCAGCGCACTCTCGAGCATCTCCAGCAGTCGGCGCCAGAATCGACCATAGGCGAGGAGGCATGAAAGCAGAAATATTGCGGCAAGTCAGCGAACGGCTGGACGCGGCGAAGCGCGATCTGATGGAAGCGCGGCGCATTGCGAAGGACGACCCCGAAGTCAGCAAGCACCTTGTCCGGTCCCTGATAAGGATGGTGGGCGAATGTGACCATGAGATGGCGAGGGTGGCGGGGATGACTGCCTGAAACAGTTTTTGCCCCAGCTAGTCCGCACCCCGGACGCACAAGCCCAGCCTAACCCGCTGGGCTTTTTTGTGTTTTCTGCAAATAGGGAATAGAACCCATAGCCACGGGGAACACTCGGGGGAACAAACCTAAACCGAATTGCTGAAACCTAGTGTTTATGCGGCATATAAGCAACAGTTCGATGCAGGTCTCGCACCAATACTCAATAGTTAGTTCAAATGTCTGCTTTCTACCATGCAGGCGGGATCAGCGCGACAAGAGCGCATGTTTAAAAACCACCGTATGCGCGAACGCACGTACGGTGGTTTTTGTTTGGGGCGACGGATTTACTCCGTCCCTACCTGATGCCTTAAAGGTTGTCAGTGAAGCTACGCAGCTTGTCCGAGCGCGAAGGGTGCTTGAGCTTACGCAGTGCTTTGGCTTCGATTTGCCGGATGCGCTCGCGCGTCACGTCGAACTGTTTGCCGACTTCTTCCAACGTGTGGTCACTGGTCATCTCAATGCCGAAGCGCATGCGCAACACCTTGGCTTCACGCGGCGTCAGACTGTCCAGAATGTCTTTCACCACGTCGCGCAGACCGGCTTGCATGGCCGCTTCCATCGGCGCGGTATTGGCAGCGTCTTCAATGAAGTCGCCCAAATGAGAATCGTCATCGTCACCGATGGGTGTTTCCATGGAGATCGGTTCCTTGGCGATCTTCATGATTTTGCGGATCTTGTCTTCCGGGATCTCCATGCGCTCGGCCAACACGCTGGCGTCAGGCTCAAAGCCAAATTCCTGCAGGTGCTGACGGCTGATACGGTTCATCTTGTTGATGGTTTCGATCATGTGCACCGGGATGCGGATGGTGCGGGCCTGGTCAGCGATCGAGCGCGTGATCGCCTGACGAATCCACCAAGTGGCGTAGGTCGAGAACTTGTAGCCGCGACGGTATTCAAATTTGTCGACTGCCTTCATCAAGCCGATGTTGCCTTCCTGGATCAAGTCCAGGAACTGCAGGCCGCGGTTGGTGTACTTTTTGGCGATGGAAATCACCAGCCGCAAGTTGGCTTCAATCATTTCCTTCTTGGCCGCGCGCGATGAGTACTCGCCTTCATTCATGCGCTTGTTGATGTCCTTGAGTTGGTCCAGCGGCACCACGACTTTGGACTGCAGGTCGGTCAGCTTCTGCTGCAGGTCCTGCACCGGCGGAATGTTGCGGGCCATGATGGCACCCCAGTGCTTGCCGGAGGCCGCCTGTTTCTCGATCCACTTCAAATTTAACAACTGGCTGGCCACCTTGTTGCCGTGCTTGTCGCGCCCGCTGAAATCTGCAATAAAGTTTTCTTGCGGGTAGCCACATTTGTCAACGATGATCCGGCGCAGTTCGCGTTCTTTTTTGCGGACATCGTCCACTTGAGAGCGCACCAGGTCACACAGCTTTTCAATGGTTTTGGCGGTAAATCGGATCGACATCAGCTCTTCAGACAAGGCTTTCTGTGTCTTGATATAGCTGGGTGTACCGTAGCCTTCCTTGTTGTAGATCGTGTGGATTTTCTCAAACAGCTCACGCAGTTTGTCAAAGCGGCTCAGTGCTTCGTTTTTGAGTTCTTCCAGTTTTTTTGTCAATGCCTTGGAGCCACCTTTGCCGTCGTCATCGTCGGCCGCATCGAACTCGTCAAAATCTTCCTCGGCCACATAGTCGTCGGCTTCATTCGGGTTGGAAAAACCGTCCACGATGGTGGTAATGACGACCTTGCCTTCGCGGATGTCTTCACTCAGGCGAAGAATCTCGGCGATGGTGGCAGGGGAGGCCGAAATTGCTTCCATCATGGCCATCAAACCACCTTCGATGCGCTTGGCAATTTCGATTTCACCCTCGCGCGTCAACAACTCCACCGTGCCCATTTCACGCATGTACATGCGCACCGGGTCGGTGGTGCGGCCGAACTCGCTGTCCACAGTGGACAACGCGGCCTCTGCTTCTTCTTCGGCTTCTTCTTCGGTGGCTGCAGTCGAGACGTTGTTGTTGAGCAGCAGTGTCTCGGCGTCCGGCGTCTGCTCGTACACCGCCACACCCATGTCGTTGAGCATTGAGATCACGACCTCAAGCGTTTCAGCGTCGACCAGTTTGTCGGGCAGGTGATCGGAAATTTCGCCATGCGTTAAATAGCCGCGTGTCTTGCCGAGCTTGATCAGGGCCTTGAGGCGTTGACGGCGCTTGGCCATGTCTTCTTCGGACAGTACCGTTTCGTCCAGACCGAACTCTTTCATCAGCGCACGCTCTTTGGCCTTGCTGATTTTCATGCGCAAAGGTTTAACCTTTTCACCTGTCGCTACCGGCTCGCCAACCAGGTCGGCTTCAATGTCGGCCATATCCAGGTCGTCCGTGCTGGCCAACTCAGTCGCATTTTTTGCCTTGCGCCCTCGCTTGGCCCCTGGTTTGGACTCTGCGTCGGATTCGACAGCGGCTTTGGGCGGTCGGCCCGGTTTTTTCTTGATAACAACTTCAGCCACAACTGCGGTGGGAACAGCCTTCCTCAATTCAGCCGAAGGTGCATTGGTGGCGGGGGACTTGGATGCGATCACTAATTTTTCTTTCGTAGCGGGCTTCTGGACCGTGGCTTTAGGCGTTACTGCAGGCAGTGCTTTTGCAGGCTTTGCGTTGGCAACCGGTTTGGCAGTGGGTTGGACAGGCTTCTTGGTGTTTTGAGCGGGCATCTAAAACCTCGAAATTTCAAAAGAAAAGACAGAACGGATAGGCGCCCATATTGGCTGGCGCAGTTTGTTGGAAAGGAGAAAATTTCCAAAGGCAAGATGTGAGGGCGAACATTTGGAGTGCAGTCCTTGCGGTAAGGTGGCCGGTCGTGAACGTTGTCATCGTTTGGCTGGACCCGGAGGTGCTGCTGTCGCTCTTGCGGAAAATCAAGTTTCGGATTATACCGCGAATAAATCACCACGTGAGATCAAGGACTTCGCACGGTGCCCATACATTTTTTCTCATGTGTTCTTATCGGCCACCCTGCGAGAACGGAAAGATTGACTGTTTGTTGAGTGCTTTTAGGGGCCCGTCAAATTGATTTTTTTGGCCTGGGTAACTTGGACCGTTACATATTGAAGCCTAACATGGCTCTGACCGCCATGCATCATGCGTTAGCTGCTATTAACATGGTAGCAGTCTTGATGCCCGCCAGAGTCAGTAACAATGAGCCGAACAGGTGCAACGCAGCCGTACCGAGCCCGAGTGCATAGCGCTGCTGCCCCAGCATGCCGACCACTTCAGCCGAGAAACTCGAAAACGTGGTTAGTCCGCCCAAAAAACCGGTGACCAGGGCCAGGCGCCAGACCGGGTCCAGATTTGGCAGGGCCTGAAACACGGCCACGCAGATGCCAATCAGATAGCCGCCAATCAGGTTGGCCGCCAGCGTTCCCAGTGGCAGCACTGTGCCCGGGTTGAGCCAGAGCCCCAAACGCCAGCGGGCCAGGGCGCCAAGGCTGGCACCGATGCAAATTGCGAGGACAGAAATCATGACCCGCATCATAGAACGTTGCGGGTCACAGATTGACTCCACCAGTTGATCGTCCATCCCCCATTTGGGGGATGGACGCTGACAGGGTTGCTCGTCAAAATGTTCGGCTATCAGAGCGATGTTCCCTCAACGCAGGGGGTGACTCAGCCGCTTGAGTTGCCACGCGTTCTGATGTTTGGAGAACACCATGTCCGGGATTGAGGAACACCTGAGCAGTTCCAATCGACTTCAGCGTTGGTGGCTGGGGCTCAGTATCGCGCTGTTGTTAGGCTTGGCCATTTTTGTTTCGATCAATATGGTGATGGCCGGGCAGCCGATGGCGGCGCTGCTGACCGTTTGTTCAATGGCGCTGATCGGAATTTCTTTTGTGTTGTACCGTCAGTTGCACTTGGCACGGTCGCAGCGAGAGGAGGCGCTGGCCTTGGTGAGTACAAAACAATGGCCGGCGTGCGAGGGACTGTGCCACCTGGAATCCAGTCTGGCCGAGTGTGCAGCACGCCGGATACAAATGTTGCAAGCCGAGATTGTTGACCTGCAAGGTAGAGAGCAACGACTGAAAGTGCAAGCCCATCATGATGGTTTGACTGGTCTGGCCAACCGGTTCTTGCTAACGGACCGCTTTCAGTTCACCGTGGAGCGGGCCAAGCGCAGTGGCCATTCCTTTGCTCTTTTAATGGTTGACTTGAATGACTTCAAGGCCATCAACGATCACCATGGCCATGTCGCCGGAGACGAGGTATTGGTCGTCACAGCGCAGCGCTTGTTGGGTGCGGTACGCGCGTCCGATACAGTGGCCCGGATCGGCGGCGACGAGTTTGTGTTGATTATTGAATCAATCGAGAATCCACAGGAGATGCGGCATATCGGAGAGAAACTGTTTGATATGCTGACCGACCCAATCACCTTGAACACGGGCGTGGTTGAGAAACTGGGGGCAAGTATCGGATTGGCCTTGTACCCGGAAGATGGGGCCAGCCTGAATGACTTGCTGCATGTCGCCGATCAGGCCATGTATGAGTGCAAATCGACCGGTTTTATGAGTCTTCAGTAACGGTGTGCCAATAACAAGCCGTTGCGACCAGTTTTTTGATTGGCCAGGCGTTACTTGCTGGTCGCTGCTGCTGCTGCGGCATCCTTGAAGGCGGCACCATCCACGGTCAGACCTTGCTCAGAAAATTTGACCGCATTTTTTCCCTTCACCCCCTTGACGCGCTTGGTGAAATCATTCCAGTCCTTGAAACTGCCCTTTTTGCGCTCGTCAAGAATCTTGCTGGACATGGCGGGGCCGATGCCCTTGATGCTGTCGAGCTTGGCTTCGGTGGCGGTGTTGAAGTCCAGCGCAGCGAAGCAGGCGCCAACGTAGCAGAAGGCGAGGGCGGAAAGTGTTTTTTTCAACACAAATCAACTCCTTAGTCAGGCTTGCTGGGCCAGCCACTGCACATAGTTCGACACACCGGTCTGCACATCGGCGAACGGGTGGTCGCAGCCGGTGGCCCGTAAGGCGCTCAAGTCGGCCTGGGTGTAGCTCTGGTACTTGCCACGCAGGGCGTCCGGGAAGGGAATGTACTCAATTAAACCGGCTTCAGTGAGGGCTTCAAGCCCCAGAGTGGGTTCGCCTCGGATGCCACGAAGTGCATTGACGACTGCGCTGGCCACTTCATTGAAGGGCTGCGCCCGGCCCGTTCCCAGATTGAAAATGCCGGACACGCCGGGATGATCAAAGAACCACAGGTTGACTGCCACCACATCGTCAATAAAAACGAAGTCACGCAGTTGGGCTCCGGGCCCGAAGCCGCCGTAGCCAGCAAACAGCTTGACCTTGCCATCGGCCTGAAACTGGTTGAACTGATGAAAGGCGACGCTGGCCATGCGGCCTTTGTGTTGCTCGTGCGGCCCATAGACATTGAAGTAACGAAAACCCACCACCTGGCCAGTCTTGCCGGCCACCGAGCGCCGAAAGTCGATGCCGCATTCACGCCGCATACGCTGATCAAACAGCAGCTTGGAGTAGCCATAAACATTCAGAGGACGCTCAAAGGCCGGGTCTTCCCGGAACGTGTCCGAGCCGCCGTAGGTGGCGGCGCTCGATGCATACAGCAAGCGCGCCCCGCGTTTCTGGCAGGCGTGGAACAGGTCCACGGAGGTGGCATAGTTGTTGTCCATCATGTACTTGCCATTGCTTTCCATGGTGTCGCTGCAGGCGCCCTCATGAAACACGGCCTCGATCTGCCCGTAGGCACCGTGGGCAAACAGATCGTAGAACGCGCTCGCATCCACATAGTCTGAAATCTTGAGATGGGCGAGGTTGCGAAACTTGTCGCCTTGCGTCAGGTCGTCAACGGCAATGATGTCGTCGAGACCGCGGGCGTTAAGCCCCTGAATGATATTGCTGCCAATAAAACCGGCAGCACCGGTAACGACGATACGGGTCATGCAAACAACTCCTCATAAGAAACCGTGGCAGTGCCAAACTTGCCAACCACCAGGCCAGCGGCCCGGTTGGCCAGCGGTAGGGCGTCGCGCATAGTCATACCGGCCGCCAGCAGCGTGGCCATGGTGGCAATGACCGTGTCCCCTGCGCCGGTGACGTCAAACACTTCACGTGCCTGGGCGGTCACGCTGAACTGGCCCTGGTCGTCAAACAGCGTCATGCCTTCTTCGCTGCGGGTCAGCAGCACCGCCTGCAGTCCGAGTTGCTGGCGCAGGTTCTGCACTTTGGTTTGCAGCTCAGACTCGTCCAGCCAGGGGCCAATCACCTGTTGCAACTCGGTTCGGTTGGGCGTGATGATGCTGGCGTTTTTATAGCGAGAATAGTCGGCTCCCTTGGGATCGATCAGGATCGGTTTGCCCGCGGCCGCTGCGCGCGCGATCATGTCGCTGACATGGGCCAGACCACCCTTGCCGTAGTCTGAAAACAGCACCGCGTTATGTTCGGGCAGCAGTTTGGCAAAGGTGGCGGTCTGCGAGGCCAGTACTTCAGTCTTGGGCGTATTTTCAAAATCCAGGCGCAGCAGTTGTTGCTGGCGCCCAATCACCCGCAGTTTGACGGTGGTCTTGAGGTCGGCATCGCGGCCAAAGTAGGTGTGGATACCGGTGTCGGCGACCAGCGCTTCGAGTTTGTGGCTTGCTTCGTCATCGCCCACGACGGTCAGCAGTGAGGCCTGGGCACCCAGTGTGACCACGTTGTACGCGACGTTGGCTGCACCGCCATTGCGTTCTTCTTCGCGCGTGACGCGCACCACCGGCACGGGCGCCTCGGGGGATATGCGGTCGACGGCGCCAAACCAATAGCGGTCCAGCATCACGTCGCCGACCACCAGCACACGGACGTTGGCTAGTATTTCTCTGGAGATCGTTTTGGTGTTCAATGGTTCAGTCATAGCTCCTCGATCCTTCGGGCCGGATAACTGTCCCACGCCTGGCAGCCGGGACATTGCCAGAAATGTTGCTTGGCTTCGAAGCCGCAAGCGGCACAACGGTAGCGCATGAGCGGCTTGATGGCCTGGTCCAGCGCGCGTTGAACCTGCGGATGAAATTGCTCGTGCTCGAGCTTTTCGCCAGCAATCCACTTGGCGGCAGCGACCAGCGACGGTTCGCGCTCCAGATGATGCACATACCAGTCACGTGCAGTGGGCGTGGGCTCGGCATGGCTGGCCTCCAGCAGGACGATGGCATCAAGCACATCCAGCGAGGGGAAATGCGCGTAAGTGGTCTTGAGCAAGGTCAGGGCCTGCGGGGCGCGCCCACAAGTGATGGCGTAGTCGGTCAGTGGTGCCGCGATCAGGGGGATGGACGCAGGCGCAGACTGCAAAGATTTTTCGAGTAGCAAATAGGCTTCTTCGGCTTGGCCCTGGTGCGCCAACAGCTGGGCGAGGTCAATAGGGGGCCGAGCTGCCTCTGGCGCCGTGGTCAGAGCTTGTTGCAACAAAGACTTGGCTTGTTCGGGCTCTTGGGCGGCGACGGATTCAGCCGCCTGCTCACACAGGTAATGCGCCAGACGACCCTGAAAGCTTCCCTGGTTGGCGTGTTCCAGTTTTTGCGCGATCTGCGCGGCGTGCAGCCAGTCGCGGCTGCGCTCGTAGTTGGCCAGCAGGGCGAGGCGCGCCTGCGCCTCGAACGGGGTTCCTTCCAGCTTGAGCAGCGCCTCTTCAGAACGGTCAAGCAGGCCAGCTTTGAGATAGTCCAGTGCCAGGGCATGCTGCGCGCGCTGGCGATCAGCCAGGCTCAAATCGCCACGCGACAGCAGATGTTCATGCACACGCACCGCACGTTCATATTCGCCACGGCGTCGAAACAGGTTGCCCAGCGCAAAGTGCAACTCGGACGTGTCAGGGTCGCTTTGGACGGCCTCAATGAAGGCATCAATCGCCTGGTCCTGTTGCTCATTGAGCAAAAAGTTCAAGCCCTTGAAGTAAGCTTTTGGAGCCTGATGGTTTTCAATGCGCAGTTGACGCAGATCCAGACGCGAGGCGACCCAGCCCAACACAAAGGCCAGCGGCAGGCCCAGCAGTATCCAGCTCAGGTCAAAGTCCATGTGGGATGGCCGATGGCGTGGTGGGCGACCTATCTGATTCAGCCGAGGCAATGGCCGTCAGCTCCGCCCGGCTGACGGCGCGACGATGTCTCCACCAACGCGGCACCATGCCCAGTGCGCCCACGACAACGCCGAGCGCAAAAGCCGTCAACACGACCAACACCTGCGGCGCACGCCACTGGGTGCCAAAGAAAAAGTGCACGGTGGTGTCTTGCTGATTGTTCAGCGCGAAGGCAAACAGGGTAAAAAAAATGGCTGCTTTAAGTATCCACTTAAGCAACCACAGGAGTTGTTTCATCTTGTCTCCCCAGTGACGGGCCAATTCTAAGTCAGGCCTTGTGCTGGCTTGCAGCCTCCGCCGTACGTTGATCTACTGCTTCGCGCAAGGCTTTGCCGGGCTTGAAGTGGAGCACCCGCTTTTCGGGGATGGCTACGCTCTCACCATTGCGTGGATTGCGTCCAATACGCGGCGGTCGTCGGTTAATGGCAAAGCTGCCAAAGCCCCGAATTTCGATCCGATGTCCGCGCACCAGTGCATCATTTATGGCGTCAAGAATGGCCTTGACGGCAAATTCGGCATCGCGGCGGGTAAGTTGAACAAAGCGCGCGGCCAGTTCTTCAATCAGGTCAGAGCGAGTCATTTTTGGAAGTTGTCATGCCGGATCAAATCCGGCATGACAGTTCGCTTCTTACTTTTCGGTATTGTCCAGCTTGGCGCGCAGCAAAGCGCCCAGACTGGTCGTGCCAGCGTTTTCGCGGGCAGAGGACTGGCTCAAAGTGGCCATGGCTTCGTTTTGATCAGCCGCATCCTTGGCCTTGATAGACAGCTGGATGTTGCGGGTCTTGCGATCCACATTGACCACCACAGCCGTGACTTCGTCGCCTTCCTTGAGCACGTTGCGGGCATCTTCCACGCGGTCGCGGGAGATTTCGCTGGCGCGCAGGTAGCCGATGATGTCGTCGCCGAGATCGATTTCAGCGCCCTTGGCATCCACCGTCTTGACCTTGCCGGTGACCACTTGACCCTTGTCGTTGATGGTGGCGAAAGTGGTGAACGGATCGGAATCGAGCTGCTTGATACCCAGCGAGATGCGCTCACGGTCCACATCCACGGCCAACACCAGGGCTTCGACTTCCTGACCCTTTTTGTATTCGCGCACAGCGGCTTCGCCGGTTTCGTTCCATGACAGGTCAGACAGGTGCACCAGACCGTCGATGCCAGCGGCCAGACCGACAAACACGCCGAAGTCGGTGATCGACTTGATCGGGCCCTTGACGCGGTCGCCGCGCTTGGTGTTTTGAGCAAACTCTTGCCATGGGTTGGCCTTGCATTGCTTCATGCCCAGGGAGATGCGGCGCTTGTCTTCGTCGATCTCCAGCACCATGACTTCGACTTCATCACCCAGGGCAACGATCTTGGCTGGTGCAATGTTCTTGTTGGTCCAGTCCATCTCGGACACGTGGACCAGGCCTTCGATGCCGGGTTCGAGTTCCACAAACGCGCCGTAGTCGGCGATGTTGGTGATCTTGCCGAACATGCGGGTGCCTTGCGGGTAGCGGCGGTTGACGCCCATCCAGGGGTCGTCGCCCAGCTGCTTGAGACCCAGGGAAACGCGATTTTTCTCGGTGTCAAACTTGAGAATCTTGGCCGTGATTTCCTGACCGGCCGTCACCACTTCGCTCGGGTGACGCACACGGCGCCAGGCCATGTCGGTGATGTGCAGCAGGCCGTCAATGCCGCCCAGATCGACAAACGCACCGTATTCGGTGATGTTCTTGACCACGCCTTGCACAATGGCGCCTTCCTTCAGGGTGTTCATCAGCTTGGCGCGTTCTTCGCCCATGCTGGCTTCCACCACGGCACGGCGTGACAGCACGACGTTGTTGCGCTTGCGGTCGAGCTTGATGACCTTGAATTCGAGGGTCTTGTTTTCGTACGGTGACAGGTCTTTGGTGGGACGGGTGTCAACCAGTGAGCCGGGCAGGAAGGCGCGAATGCCGTTGACCAGCACGGTCAAGCCACCCTTGACTTTGCCGCTGGTGGTGCCGGTGACAAATTCGCCGGTTTCCAGGGCTTTTTCCAGGCTCATCCACGAAGCCAGACGCTTGGCGGTGTCGCGCGACAGAATGGTGTCGCCGTAGCCGTTTTCGATGGAGCCAATGGCCACCGACACGAAGTCGCCAACCTGGACTTCGATTTCGCCCTTGTCATTCTTGAACTCTTCGAGGGGCACGTAGGCTTCAGACTTGAGGCCAGCGTTGACAACCACAAAGCTGTGCTCGATACGAACCACTTCAGCAGTGATGACTTCGCCCGGACGCATTTCGGTGCGTTGTAGGGACTCTTCAAATAGGGCGGCAAAAGATTCTGACATTTTTGGGTGCGGCATGAACCGCAGGTTAATTTGCGGTTTTATCCGCGGGTTAGTTTGTTGAACCACACCGGCAGTGCGCTTGAGCAGCGCGTGAAGGCTGGTGTGGGCCGATGCAAAATCCAGTAGATTTTGCTCATGTGCCTCTCAGATCGCTCTGAAAGGCTGTTTGCTTTGCCACCAGTCCAACACCAGATTGACCGATTCTTCAACCGTTAAATCCGAGTTATCAAGCAGCTGGGCATCTTGTGCTGGCCTGAGAGGCGCGACGCTGCGGGAGGTGTCCCGTGCATCGCGTGCTTCCAAGTCCGCGCGAAGATCCAAGAGTGTAGCCGAAATACCCTTTGAAATCAATTGTTTATAGCGCCTCTGCGCTCTCTTTTCGGCGCTGGCGGTCAAAAACACCTTGAGCGCGGACTCAGGGAAGATAACGGTGCCCATGTCGCGCCCGTCAGCAACCAGCCCGGGCAATTGGCGAAAACTGTGTTGCAAGTCGATGAGCGCCTGGCGCACCTTGGGCAGTGCCGAGACTTTCGAGGCGTTCATGCCGGCCTCTTCGGTGCGAATGGTCTCACTGACGTCGGTACTGTCCAAAAACACCTGGTCTTGGTAGAAGCGGATGGAGAGACCTGGAATCAAGTCGGCGATCGCCTGCTCATTGACGGATTCCAGCGTCAGGCCAGCCTGCACCGCCGCCAAAGCCGTGATCCGGTACAGCGACCCGGAATCGAGCAAATGGTAGCCCAGTGCCTGGGCCATTGCGCCCGCCAAGGTGCCTTTGCCGGACGCGGTTGGGCCATCGACACAAATCACGGGAATGGCCTCGGCTGAGGTCTGCGCGAGCGAGAACAGCGCTTCAAAATAATCGGGAAAGGTCTTGGCCACACATTTGGGGTCAACAATCCGAACCGGCAGACCGGCCGGATTGAAAGCGGCGAGCGAAAAACACATCGCCATGCGGTGGTCGTCATAGGTGTGGATGCTGGCGGCGCGCCAGTCGGCGGCAGTGGCCGGTGGCGTCACGCGAATGAAGTCCGCGCCTTCTTCGACTGTGGCGCCGAGCTTGCGCAACTCACACGCCATGGCCGCGATGCGGTCAGTTTCCTTGACGCGCCAGCTGGCGATGTTGCGCAGCGTGGTCGTGCCCTGGGCGAACAAGGCCATCACGGCGAGCGTCATGGCGGCGTCCGGGATGTGGTTGCAGTCCAGGTCAATGGCTTTGAGTGGCCAGCTGCCTCTGGATACTTCCAGCCAATTCGGGCCGCTCTGCACCTGCGCGCCCATCATCTGCGCGGCTTCGATGAAACGGATGTCGCCCTGGATGGAATCTGCGCCTACGCCTTCAATCCTTAAGCCTTTTTGACCTCTAGCCCCCGTCGCTATTGCACCAGCAGCTATGAAATAGCTAGCAGACGAGGCGTCAGCTTCAACAAACAAAGTGCCAGGAGATCGGAACTGGCTGGCGGCGGGAATGGTGAAGCGCTGCCAGTGATCGTCACCGCTCGGGCGCGTCACCTGAACGCCAAAGCGCGCCAGTAGATTGAGCGTGATTTCAATGTAAGGGCGCGATATTAGCTCTCCGACCACCTCAATGACAATATCGCGGGTCGTGGCAACCAAGGGTAGCGCCATCAGCAGTGCCGTGAGAAACTGGCTGGACACATCGCCCCGCACCCGGATCGGCGCGTCCAGTTTCAAGCAGGGTCGGCCAATGTGCAGCGGTGGAAAGCCGTCCTGTCCCAGGTAATCGATGTGGCAGCCGATTTGACGCAGTGCGTCAACCAGGTCGCCAATCGGGCGCTCGTGCATGCGCGGCACACCGCGCAGTTCAAAGTCGCCGCCCAAAACGGCCAGCGCGGCGGTGAGCGGACGAATCGCGGTGCCGGCATTGCCCATGAACAGCGCCGCCTGACTGTGCCCGAGTTGGCCACCCAGACCGTCAATCTCGACGGTGGCGCCCGATTGCCGCACACCACACCCCAGCGCGCGCAAGGCGTCGAGCATGACGCGGGTGTCGTCGGAGTCCAGCAGATCGTGCAGCGTGGTGCGGCCCGCGCTCAGGGCCGACAGCAGCAGCACGCGGTTGGAGATGCTCTTGGAGCCGGGTAACACAACTGTCCCGCTCACCCCCGTGAGCGGCGCAATATCAAGAAACGCGGTGGCAAACATTATTTTTGCTGCTGTGCCATGCGCCAATGGGCGCGGGTGAGGCTGGCTTGTTCAATCAGGCCTTCCAGGGCGTCGCCGTTGCCACTGGAGATCATGAGTTCGAGGGCTTGCAGGTTGCGCTGGAAAATTTTGGTTTGGGCCAGCAGTTCTTCACGATTGGAGATCATGATGTCGCGCCACACTTTGGCGTCACTGGCAGCAATGCGGGTGAAGTCGCGAAAGCCCGGCCCCGCCAGCGACAGGTAGTCTTGGCCTTGCGGCTGGCCCGAGATGGCGTTCATGAGGGCAAATGAAATCAGGTGCGGCAAATGGCTGACGGCGGCAAACGCCGCATCATGCGACTCGGGCGACATCTGGACCACGCGGCAGCCCAGCGCCGACCAGACATCAACTGCCTTTTGCAACTGGATGGTCAGGGTGCGTTCAATCGGCGTCAGGATGACCTGGCGGCCGCTGTACAGGTCGGCATCGGCGTGTTCCACGCCAGAGACTTCTTTGCCTGCGATGGGGTGGGCCGGCACGAAAGAGCCAATTTGCTCGCGCAGGGCACGCCTGCCGGCATCAACCACGTCGCGCTTGGTTGAGCCAACGTCCATGATCAGCATCTGCGGCGTGACCAGGTGTTTGATGGACTTGAAAGTGGCCTCGCTGGCCGCCACCGGTACGGCGATCAGCACAATGTCGGCACCCGACACCGCCAGCAAGGCAGATGGGGCTTCCACATCAATCACGCCCATCTGGTAGGCCCGTTCCGTGGTGGATGGCGATTTGCTGTAGCCCACCACCCGTTTCACCAGTCCGGCCCGTTTGAGCGCCAGCGCAAAGGAGCCGCCCATCAAACCGCAGCCAATCAGGCCAAGTTGTTCAAACATTCATTCACCTACAGGATAAGTGCCCAGCACTTTGCAGAAGGCACAAAGACTCTGCAGCTCTTTGAGTGCCGCAGCCACATGCGGCTGCGAGGGGTGACCTTGCAGGTCGATGTAAAAATAATATTCCCACTGACCGGAGCGCGCCGGACGCGACTCAAAGCGCGTCATGGAGACGCCATGCTTCTTGAGGGGTACCAGCAGGTCATGCACGGCACCGGGCCGGTTCGGCACCGAAACGATCAGGCTCACGCAGTCATTGCCGGTGGCAAGCGGCGCCGCCAGTGTTTGCGGCAGGCAGACCACGGCAAAGCGGGTGCGATTGAAGGCGTCGTCCTGAATGGCGTGTGAGGCGACATGCAGACCAAATTCGCTGGCGGCGCGCTCACTTGCAATCGCGGCCCAGGCCGGGTTGGTGGCCGCCAGCCGGGCGCCTTCGGCGTTGCTGGCAGCAGCGCGCCGCTCGGCATGGGGCAAATGCGTGCTCAGCCAGTCCTGGCATTGGGCGAGGGCCTGTGGGTGGGCAAAAACAACTTCAATGTCGGCCAGCGTGGGCTTGAGTCGCAGCAGGTTGTGGCGCACCAGAAAACTGGTTTCACCGATGATGTGCAGCGGCGAGTTCAGCAGCAAATCGAGCGAGCGCGAGATCACGCCCTCGGACGAGTTTTCAATCGGCACCACACCGAACTCGGCGCTGCCCGCCGCCGTGGCGCGGAACACTTCATCAATGCTGGCGCACAGTACGCGCTCCATGCTGGCACCAAAGAACTGCAGCGCGGCTTGTTCGCTGAAGGTGCCGGCCGGGCCCAGATAGGCGACCCGCTGCGCCGCCTCCAGTGCGCGGCAGGCCGACATGATTTCGCGCCAGATCACGGCCAGACTGGCGTTCTTGAGCGGGCCGGGGTTGGCCGCCTGCAGGCTGCTGATGACCTGGGTCTCGCGCTCGGGGCGAAACACGGCCGAGCCATCCACGCGTTTGATTTCTCCCACTTCATGGGCCAGCGACGCACGCTGGTTCAGCAGCGCCAGCAGTTCCAGATCAAGCGCGTCGATCTGGTTGCGCAGTTCAGGGAGAGTTTTCGCCATTGCTAAGACTTGAATTTTGCAGACGTGGTTCGGAACAGCCGGTTTTTCAGCTGCGGCGCTTTTCAAATTCGCGCAGGTAGTTCACCAGCGCCTGCACGCCCTCAATCGGCATGGCGTTATAAATGCTGGCGCGCATGCCGCCGACCGACTTGTGTCCCTTGAGCTGCAACAGACCGTGCTCGCGCGCGCCTGCCAAAAATGCGTCGTTGAGACTTTCATCACGCAAGAAAAAAGGCACATTCATGCGTGAGCGGCAGTTCCGTGCCACTTTGTTGTAGTAGAGCTGCGAGTTGTCAATCGCGTCGTACAGCAGGGCCGCCTTGGCCTGGTTGCGCGCCTCCATCGCGGCGATGCCGCCTTGGCGTTTGAGCCACTGAAACACCAAACCCGCGATGTAAATGGCGTAGGTGGGCGGGGTATTGAACATCGACTGGTTGTCCGCCACCGTCTTGTAGTTGAAAGCGCTGGGGCATACCGCCAGCGCATGACCGAGCAAATCTTCGCGCACCACCACCAGCGTTAGACCGGCAGGCCCCAGGTTCTTCTGCGCACCCGCAAAGGCCAGTCCGACCCGGGACCAATCGATCGGGCGCGATGCCACGTGGGAAGAACAGTCGACCACCAGCGCGGCGTCACTGCCCAGCGCCTGGAGGTTTGGCAGCGTGTGGTATTCAACGCCGTGAATGGTCTCGTTGCTGCAGATGTGCACGTAGCTGGCGCCGTGACTGAGCTGCCAGCTGGCTGGTTCAGGCAGCGTGGTGTGGCCGTCCGACTCGTTGCTGGCAGCGATGTTGACCGTGCAGTACTTGCGTGCTTCCTGCTGCGACTTCAGGCTCCAGCCGCCGGTGACCACAAAGTCCGCGCTGCCGGCGGCGCCGGGCGGCGACACACGGGCCGACAGGTTGAGCGGGACAATCGCGTTTTCGGCCAGGCCGCCGCCCTGCATGAACAGGATTTTGAAGTTGGCGGGTACGGCAAGCAGTTCGCGCAAATCCGCCTGCGCCTGCTCGTAAATAATGCCGAACTCCCGGCCGCGATGGCTCATTTCCATGACGCTCATGCCGCTGCCGTGCCAGTCAAGCATTTCGGTCGCCGCTTCGGTCAGAACTTCCTGCGGCATGGCCGCGGGTCCGGCGGAGAAGTTATAGGGTCGGTTCATCAGAAATTTATATAAAATCGGGCTCTAGCCCCCGTCTATTATGCGTAAGCAGCTATTTAAATAATAGCGACTAGTCGGTGCTACTGGTGTCGTCCTGATCGTCACTCGGGGTTTCATCAGCCACCGGGTTGGCGTCGTTTTCGACAATCCGCTGCAGTCCGCTCAATTTGGAGCCTTCGTCGAGCCCAATCAGCGTCACGCCTTGTGTGGCGCGGCCCAGTTCGCGAATTTCGGACACCCGGGTGCGTACCAGTACGCCCTTGTCGGTGATCAGCATGATTTCGTCGTCGGCATGCACCAGGGTGGCGGCCACCACTTTGCCATTGCGCTCGGATTGGGTGATGGCAATCATGCCCTTGGTACCGCGGCCATGGCGGGTGTACTCGGTGATGCTGGTGCGCTTGCCGTAACCATTTTGCGTCGCGGTCAGCACGCTTTGCAGTTCATCCTCGGCCACCAGCATGGCAATCACGCTCTGGCCTTCTTCGAGATTCATACCCTTGACGCCGCGTGATTGACGGCCATGGGCGGTGACTTCCTCTTCGTTGAAACGGACCGCTTTGCCACCGTCGCTGAACAGCATCACGTCGTGTTGACCATCGGTGATGGCGGCGCCGACAAGGAAGTCGCCTTCGTCCAGATTGACCGCGATGATGCCCACTTTGCGCGGGTTGCTGAAATCGTTCAGCGGTGTTTTCTTGACGGTGCCCATGGACGTCGCCATGAACACAAACTGATCGGCCGGAAAGCTGCGCTTGTCACCCGTCAATGGCAACACCACGTTGATCTTTTCGCCCTCCTGCAGCGGAAACATGTTGACGATCGGGCGCCCGCGTGAACCGCGCGAACCCTGCGGCACTTCCCAAACCTTGAGCCAGTAAAGGCGACCCCGGTTGCTGAAACACAGGATGTAATCGTGCGTGTTGGCAATGAAGAGTTGGTCGACCCAGTCGTCTTCTTTGGTGGCGGTGGCTTGCTTGCCGCGCCCGCCGCGTTTTTGCGCCCGGTATTCACTCAGCGGCTGGCTCTTGATGTAACCGCTGTGTGAGAGCGTCACCACCATGTCGGTGGGCGTGATCAGGTCTTCCGTGCTCAAGTCAAACGAGCTGTGCTCCACCAGGCTGCGCCGCGCGCCCAGTTTGGTTTGGCCAAACTCGGTCTTGATGGCGGTGAGTTCTTCGTAAATGATGGTGGACACCCGTTCGGACTTGGCAAGAATGTCGAGCAAGTCTTCGATCTCGCCCATCACCTCTTTGTATTCGGCGACGATTTTGTCCTGCTCCAGGCCGGTCAGGCGCTGCAAACGCATCTGCAAAATTTCCTGCGCCTGCGTGTCGGACAGACGATACAGGCCATCGCTGCCCATGCCGTACATCTTCTCCAGACCGTCGGGGCGGTAGTCGTCGGCGTTGATCACGCCGCCATCGGCGCGGGTGCGGGTCAGCATTTCGCGCACTAATCTACTGTCCCAGGGCTTGGCCATCAGTTCGACCTTGGCCACCGGTGGAGTGGGGGCGTTGCGGATGATGGCGATGAATTCGTCGATATTGGCCAGCGCAACTGCCAGTCCTTCGAGCACGTGGCCGCGCTCGCGCGCCTTGCGCAGATTGAACACCGTGCGACGGGTCACCACCTCGCGGCGGTGCTGCAAAAACACTTTAATCAGGTCTTTGAGGTTGCACAGCTTGGGCTGGCCGTCGATCAGCGCCACCATGTTCATGCCAAAGGTGTCCTGCAACTGCGTTTGCTTGTACAGGTTGTTGAGCACCACCTCGGGCACTTCGCCGCGCTTGAGTTCAATCACCAGCCGCATGCCTGATTTGTCAGACTCGTCCTGGATGTGGCTGATGCCCTCGATTTTCTTCTCATGCACCAGTTCGGCCATGCGCTCTTGCAGCGTCTTTTTGTTGACCTGGTAGGGCAGCTCGTCGACGATGATGGACTGGCGCTGGCCTTTGTCGATGTCTTCGAAATGAACCTTGGCCCGCATCACCACCCGACCCCGACCGGTGCGATAGCCATCCTTGACGCCCTGGATGCCGTAAATGATGCCGGCGGTGGGGAAATCGGGCGCCGGAATGATCTCCATCAGTTCGTCAATCGAGGCCTCCGGGTTGCGCAGCAGGTGCAGGCAGGCATCCACCACTTCATTCAGGTTGTGGGGAGGGATGTTGGTGGCCATACCCACGGCAATGCCACCGGAGCCGTTGACCAGAAGGTTGGGGAGGCGGGTTGGCAGCACCAGTGGTTCTTTTTCGGAGCCGTCGTAATTGGGTCCGAAATCAACGGTTTCCTTGTCCAGATCAGCCAGCAGCTCGTGGGCGATCTTGGACAGGCGGATTTCGGTGTAACGCATGGCCGCTGCGTTGTCGCCGTCGACCGAGCCAAAGTTGCCTTGCCCGTCGACCAGCATGTGGCGCATGGAAAAATCCTGCGCCATCCGCACGATGGTGTCGTAGACAGACTGATCGCCGTGCGGGTGGTACTTACCAATCACGTCGCCGACGATACGTGCCGATTTCTTATACGGCCGGTTCCAGTCGTTATTGAGCTCGTGCATGGCAAACAGCACACGACGATGCACTGGTTTCAAACCGTCCCGCGCATCGGGCAGGGCACGGCCCACAATCACGCTCATGGCGTAATCGAGGTAACTGCGCCGCATTTCCTCTTCAAGGCTGACGGGCAGGGTTTCTTTGGCGAATTGGGTCATGGGGCGCTCGTGGCTATGGCAAGATCAAAGGCAGCCTGCCATTCTAATGGGCGTCTGGTTGGCTTGCCTTGTGGCTTCCCGGCAACGGCGATGTGTGTTAATGCTGTTTTCTATGTAGGAGAAAATGCCGTGGCCCTGTTTCGGGTTCCAGGTCGAATAGCGCTGTGGCACAATCCTTATAACGATTTGGGTGATTGGCATCCAAATCGTCTTATAAATATTCGCAGCGCTGCTGCGGCTTTTTTCCCCAAAAGGAGAACACATGAAGAAATTAAATAAAGTGGCAATGCTGGTTGCTGCCGCAGCATTCGCAACTGTCTCTGGCGCCCAAACAGTTGATAACTGGGTCAGTTCCAATGGTATTACCTGGAAGAATGGCACCAATGAACTGTGCTGGCGTGATAACTTCTGGACACCTGCCACAGCAGCCGTCGGCTGCGACGGTGCCATCGTTGCCCAAGCGGAACCAGCGCCCGCACCGGTAGCTGCTCCTGCCCCCGCAGTGGTCGCACCCGCACCCGCACCAGCTCCTCAGCCAGTTGCCGCCACCAAAGTGACCTACGCTGCTGACGCCTTCTTTGACTTCGACAAGTCGGTGCTCAAGCCTGCAGGCAAAGCCAAACTGGACGATCTGGTTGGTAAAGTCAAAGACATCAATCTGGAAGTCATCATTGCTGTCGGTCACACCGACTCTGTTGGCACCAATGCTTACAACCAAAAGTTGTCGGTCCGCCGTTCTGAGGCTGTGAAAGCTTATTTGGTGTCCAAGGGCATCGAGAAAAACCGTGTTTACACCGAAGGCAAGGGCGAATTGCAACCTGTTGCTGACAACAAGACCAAAGAAGGCCGTGCTAAAAACCGTCGCGTAGAAATCGAAGTGGTTGGTACGCGCAAGTAATCAGAACTCGCACTAAGAATCAGCTTTCGGGCTGGTTTCAAAAAGAACCCCGCTGTTGCGGGGTTTTTTTTGGTGCGCCCAGCATGGGCGCACTCCTGCGGGTGCAAGTCCCGCCGCAAGCTGACCACAGTGAGCGAAGTGAAGCGCAACTGCATGAGGGTGACCGATTGTGGGAAGGAAGCGTGGAGCGTAAATCATGAGCCGATGGACAAGAACCAGATAGAAGGCGGTGCCGAGCAGGGCGAGCAGGCCAAAGACTGCAAAGCTCTCGTGGTCAAAGCTCAGGCGGCGTAAATCTGGCGGTTGTGTGATGAAGGAGTGCGACCCTTACCTGGGGAGATCTCGCCTCGTGCCTGAAAGGGCGACGGTGAAAGCCGGAGCGAGAAGTCAGCAGAGGCCGTAGTAGTCGTAGGCAAGGCCGCAGAGGCTGTGGACCGAAAGCGAAGGGCCGAAGGAATGGAAGGTATAGCCCTTGGGTTATCGAGATAGGAGTGCCTCAGATGTTCACGCAAGTGAAGCTCGCCACAATGCCGGAGCAGGTGAATCTTGCAAGGGCGTGGCAGCGAGTGAACCGATCTCGCCGAACCCGAATCAGCGAAGCCAGGCGTGCAGTAGTGCAAACTTCTGCATGACCTCAACCATTCCAACCGCCCGGTGCGGACCCGCATGCCGGGTGGTGTGGGAGGGGAGTGAGTCACAATGACTCACCCCCTATCCCGATGTGCGCCCAGCATGGGCGCACACCTGCGGGTGCAAGTCCCGCCACGAGCTGGTCACAGCGAGTGAAGTGAAGCGCAACTGCATGAGGGTGACCGAATGTGGGGAGGAAGCGTGGAGCGTAAATCGTGAGCCGATGGACAAAAATCGCATAGAAGGCGCTGCCAAGCAGGGCGAGCGGGCATCGATCCGCGAAGCTCTTGTGACCAAGGCGAAGTGGCGTAAATGCGGCGGTTGTGCGATGAAGGTGTGCGTTCTTACCTGGGGAGACCTCGCCTCATGCCTGAAAGGGCGACAGCGCATGCTGGAGCGAGGAGTCAGC
>Ga0209913_1000827_pt1 | contig 21737 bp, 21 predicted proteins | sample PersoiDNA2013203_FD_185805 | JGI IMG/M metagenome (GOLD analysis project Ga0209913, IMG submission 185805) | Permafrost soil microbial communities from the Arctic, to analyse light accelerated degradation of dissolved organic matter (DOM) -... | ecosystem: Environmental > Terrestrial > Soil >... | reverse complement strand
CGAAGGAGTCGGCCTGGCGCGGAAAGCTGCAGATGATCTTGCGCACGCGGCCGGTCTTGAGCAGGGCGGCCAGGCCCGCGTCGCCGTTGCCGGCGTTGTTGTTGACCACGGTGAGCTCACGAGCGCCGTGCTCGATCAGGCCGTCGATGAGTTCGTTGGGGATGCCGGCGGTGCCAAAGCCGCCGATCAGAACGGTGGCGCCGTCCTGGATGCCGGCCAGGGCGGCCTGCACGGAGTCAGTTGTTTTTTGGATCACAGAAAGGTCCTGGTGGGTGCTGGCGCGCCGGTGAGGGGGGCCTCAGCGCAGAAGGGGCGCGCAGCGCCATGGAAAAGGGCGGCCCGCAGTGCTTGCGTGGCCGCCCTGGTGCGGGGGTGTCAGTGCTTGAAGGGGCAGGCCCCTTCAGGCCCGGAGGTCAGGCCCCGACGGCGCGGGCGATCCGGGTGCGCGGATCGGTGTCGCGTTCCGTGACGGCTTGCTGCATCACGAAGTCGAAGCGGGCGCGCTCAAACGGCGCCTCCACACCCAGGGATTCATAGCCGGCCGGGGCGACGTCGTGTTCGATCTTCAGCACCAGGCCATCGCGGGTGGCAAAGGCAAAGTCGTCGTCGATGTAGGTGTCGCCCGGGATGTTGATCTGGGTCGTCAGGGTGCGATGCCCCTCCTTGACGATGTGGAAATGGATGTGGGCCGGGCGGTGGCCATGGCGGCCCAGCACTTGGAACAGCTCGGAGGTCGGGCTGTTCGGCGGGATCGCATAGCCCGGCGGCAGCGTGGTGCGGAAGCGGTAGTTGCCTTGGGCATCGGTTTCGATCTTGCGACGCAGTTCGAACTCCTTGAGGCCAGGGAAGAAGTGCGAGTAACCGCCGCTCTTGTTGGCATGCCAGGCATCCATGATGGCGTGGGCCACTGGCCGTCCGGCGTGGTCCAGCACCCGGCCCTCCATGACCAGCACCTTGCCGGTGCCACGGGTGTCGCTGTCGTCGTCGAGCACGGCTTCGCCCTGGAACAGCGGGGCGCCTGCAACATACAGCGGCCCTTCGATGGCGCGCGGCGTGCCGGCCGCGATGCCGGCCTTGGCATCGGCCTCATCCATGCGGATGTCCAGCAGGCGGTCAAAGCCCAGGCCGGCGGTGATCAGCCCGATCTGACCCGAGGCGCCCAGGCGGCTCAGCCAATCGGCGGCGGCCCAGAACTCGTCAGGCGACACGTCCAGCTCGTCAATCGTCTTGAACAGGTCGCTCACGATGCGGGCCACGATGGCGCGGGCGCGCGGGTTGCCCTCGGCCATCTTCACGCTGTTGACGCGCTCCAGCAGGCTTTGCTGGGTGAATTCATTTTTTGAGGTGCTCATTTTTGTCTCCGAAGGTTGGTGGGAAGGTATTGGGTGCCAGGGCTCAGGCGATGGCCGAGGGGTGTTGTGCCAGCGGGGTCACCGAGATCTTCATGTACGGGAACAGCGGCAGCTGCGACAGCAGGGTGTGCAGCTCATCGTTGGACGCCACGTCAAAGACGCTGTAGTTTGCATACTCGCCCACCACGCGCCAGAGATGACGCCAGCGCCCATCGCGCTGCAGTTCTTGCGAGTAGGCCTTCTCTCGGGTCTTGATGGCTTCGGCCTGCGCAGGGGGCAGGTCGGCGGGCAGGTTCACGTCCATGCGGACCAGGTACAGCATGTCTTGTCTCCTCAAGGGTGGGGGCGTTGGCCCAGGTCGATGTGCACGGCATTCAGGCCCGTGCGTGCACGGTCGAATCGGTCGAGTTGGCCCAGGTCGACTTCGACGCCGAAGCCGGGCCCGTCGGGCAGTTGCAGTTCAAAGTCGATGATGGGCATGCGCTCGGTCACGATGTCGTCCACCAGCAATTGAGGGCCGAACAGCTCGCAGCCATGGTGCTGGTCTCCGAGGGTGGCAAAGACATGGGCGGAGGCGGCGCTGCCGATCGAGGTCTCCAGCATGGTGCCGCCGTACCAGCCGATGTCGGCGGCCTCGGCGACTGCGGCCACCTGAAGCGTGCGCAACAGCCCGCCATGCTTGGCCACCTTCAGCGAGAACACCTGGCTGGCCTGATCGCGGGCCAGCGCCATCGCATCCTGGGGGGTGCACACCGATTCGTCGGCCATGATGCAGGCCCGAGAACCCAGCGTGGCGCTCAGCACCTGGAGGGCTTCCCGGTTCCACTTGGCCACCGGCTGCTCGATCAGCGTGACACCGGCGTCGATCAGCTGCGGCAGGAAGCGCCTGGCCGTGCTGCCGTCCCAGGCCTGGTTGACATCGACCGTCAGCGTGGCCTGGCCTTCCAGACCGCGAGCGATCTGGCTCACGTGGGCCACATCGTCGGCCGGGCTGCGCGCCCCGATCTTCATCTTGAAGATGCGGTGGCGCCGTTGCTCCAGGCGCAGTTGGGCTTCTTCCAGGTCCTTGCGCACATCGCCGCTGGCCAGGGTCCAGGCCAGGGGCAGGCTGGTGTGGCGTTTGCCCCCCAGCAATTGGTAGGCCGGCAATGCCAGGGTGCGGCTGACGGCGTCGATCAGCGCCATCTCGACGGCGCTTTTGGCAAAGGCATTGCCGCGGCAGAAGGTGTCCATGCGGGCCAGTGCGTGGCCGAAGGCGGCGCCGTCCTGCCCCAGCAGGCAGGGCGCCAGGTAGGCTTCGATGGCGTGCCGGATGCTTTCCGGCGACTCTTCGTTCCACGACGGCCCGCCAATGGTGGCGGCCTCGCCGAAGCCGCAGGCCCCGTTGCGCAGCCACAGCTGCACCACCACCGGGCTTTGGCGGTTGATGGCACCGAATGCCAGCTTGTGCGGCCGGATGGTGGGGATGTCCAGAATCCTCGCCTCAATGCGCTCAACCACGAAACGACTCGACATGAATGACCTTTTGATCTGTGCTTCTGTGCAATGAATGAGCCAAGGTTACGAGGAAGCCCCAAAGCATTCCAATGAAGTATTTATGTTCAAATGTTCGATCACATCGAATGATTGACCTGGGGTACGGGCATGGAAATCCGGCAGCTTCGTTACTTTCTCGACATCGCGCAGACCGAGCATCTGACGCAGTCGGCGCAGAACCTGTTCGTCACCCAGTCCACGCTGTCGCACGGCTTGCGGCAGCTGGAGGAAGAGCTGGACATCGCCCTGTTCGACCGGCTCGGGCGGGGCCTGAAGCTGTCGCAGGCGGGGGCAGAATTCAGGGCCTATGCCACGCGCGCCCTCAAGGAGATCGAGGCCGGGCGCATGGCCCTGGCCGACCTGAGCGGCCTGCAGTCGGGCCGCTTGACCATCGGCGCCATTCCCACCTTTCTCAACACCGTGCTGCCGGCCACGGTGGCCGCCTTCTGCGAGCGCTATCCCAAGGTGCAGGTCGAAGTGCGGGATTTGCGCGCCGGCCCGATCGAGGACCAATTGATGAGCGGTGAGCTGGATCTGGGCATCGCTTTTCACCCCACCCGCCATGGCGAGATCGAAACCGAGCCGCTGTTCGAGGAACGCATGATGGTGGTGTTGCGCAAGACCGCCCCGCAAGCCCGGGGGCAGCACATCACGCTGAAGCGGGCGGCCCAATTGCCCATGGCCCTGCTGCCGCGCAGTTTTGCCACGCGGCGCATGCTCGACGAGAAATTTCGGCAGGCCGGGGCCGAACCCCAGGTGCGGGTCGAAATGGAGTCGGTCGAGGCCTTGCTTGGCGTGTGCCGGCACGGCCCCCTGGCCACGATCGTGCCCGAGCGGGCCGCCCTGCAGATGCCTGATCTGCATGCGATGGCGCTCACCGCACCCGAGGTGGTGCGCCATGCCGGCCTGCTGTGGCGGCGCTCCGCCTCGCGCAGCGTGGCCGCGCGCGAGTTTGCCGCCCTGCTGCGGGCAGCCCTGATCGCCTGAGCCGGCGCCCTGAGCCGTGCCCGCGGGCTTGGCCCCCCAGGGGGCTGCTGCATCAAGCGACCGCTTCGAACAATGGATCCAACAAATTTCATTGGTCGTGGCAGCGCAGGGGCGCTATGGTCGGCTTCGTTTGCCGATGACCCTTCTCCCCTTTTTTTCAGTCACTCCTTGATGCCTTCCATTCACTTTGTCCGTCAGGGCCGCGGCCCCGAAATTGTGCTGAGCCATGCCTTGGGTTGCGACCTGACGATGTGGGACGAGCTGGCCCAATGCCTGCAACAGCGCTTCACCGTGCTGCGCTACGACCACCGCGGGCACGGGCGCTCGCCTGCCCTGCCGGGGCCTTTCAGCATGGACGATCTGGCCGATGATGCGGCGCAGTTCATCGCGCAGAACGCCAGCGGGCCGGTGCATTTTGTCGGCCTCTCGATGGGGGGCATGACGGCGCAGGCCCTGGCCGCGCGTCACCCCGGCGCGGTGCGTTCGGTCTGCATTGCGAACTCGGCCAGCCACTACGGCGAGGCGGCCAGAGCTTTGTGGCAGACCCGGGTCGACACCGTGCGGGAACACGGGATGGAGGTGATTGCCGACGGCGCCCTGCAGCGCTGGTTCACGCCCGAGTTCCGCGCCGACAGCCTGGGGCGCGAGCGGGTGGCGGCCCTGCGTCAGGTGCTGGTCGGCACCGAGCCCGGCCCGTATGCCGAGGCCTGCCTGGCCGTGGCCCACATCGCCTTGGACGAGGGCAATCGCACCATCACCTGCCCCACCCTCGTCATCGCGGGCGAGCGCGATGAGGCCACGCCCCCGGCCTTGTCCGAAGCCATCGCGCAAGCCATTCCGGGGGCCCAGCTGCAAAGCCTGAACGCCGCCCACCTGAGTGCCGTGGAGCAGCCGCAGGCCTTTGCCGCGCTGCTGGAGCGCTTTGTGCTGGGTTGATCAGCGCGTGACCTGGCGCTGGGCGCGTCGGTGCCCGTCACCCTCCCCGCTGCCAACGCCCCATCCACCGTGCCAGCCGCCCCCAGGGCGGCCCCAGGGTTTCGAAGGGGTTGATGGGGCCCACCTGGTGCACCCCCCGCGCGTGGCTGAAGCGCAGAAAGCCGGCGTGCCCGTGGTAGGCGCCGGTGCCGCTGGGGCCGATGCCGCCGAAGGGCAGGCTGTGCTGGGCGATGTGCAGCAAGGTGCCGTTCAGGGTCACACCGCCCGACGGGGCCGCGGCCAGCACCTGCTGCCGGGTGCTGCGCTGGTGGGTGAACAGGTACAGGGCCAGCGGGCGCTCGTGGCGGGCCACCAGGGCCAGGGCCTCGTCCAGGGTCTGGTAGGGCACGATGGGCAGGATGGGGCCAAAGATCTCCTCCTGCATCAGCCGCAGGTGCTGCCCAGGGGCCAGGACCACGGTGGGGGCCACATGCGGGTCGTCGCGCGGCAGTTCGGCGCTGCTCAGTACGCGGGCGCCGCTGGCGCGGGCTTCGTCCAGCAGGGCATGCAGGCGGGCGCGGTGGGCCGGGCTGATGATGGCGCTGTAGTCGGGGTTGTGGCCCGGGTTGCGCAGGGTGCGGCGGGCGTGCTGCAGCACGGCGTTGGCAAAGGACTCCAGCTGGTGGGCCGGCACCAGGGCGTAGTCGGGGGCGATGCAGGTCTGCCCCGCATTGACGAACTTGCCGAAGGCGATCGAGCGCGCCGCGGCGTCGATCGCGTGGTCGGGCGCCACGATGGCGGGCGACTTGCCGCCCAGCTCCAGCGTCACGGGGGTCAGGTTGGCGGCGGCGGCCTGCATCACCTTGCGGCCCACGGCGGTTGAGCCGGTGAACACCAGGTGGTCGAACGGCAGGCTGGCAAAGGCCTGGCCCACCTCCACCCCGCCGGTGGCCACGGCCACCTCGGCCGGGTCAAAGGCCTCGGCAATGAGCCGCTGCAGCAGGTCTGAAAACGCCGGTGTCAGCTCGGACGGCTTGAGCAAGGCCCGGTTGCCCGCTGCCAGCGCGTCGCACAGCGGCCCCAGCGTCAGCAGCAAGGGGTAGTTCCAGGGCGCCATGATGCCGATCACGCCCAGCGGCTCGTGGCGCAACTGGTTGCGCCCGGGCCTGAACAGCCACTCCACCGCCTGGCGCCGGGGGCGCATCCAGCCACCCACGTGGGCGCGGGCGTGGCGCAGTGCGCGCAGCGTGGGCAGCATCTCAAGCAGCTCGGTCTCGGTGCGGGAGCGGCCCCCAAAATCATGGTCGATCGCGCTGATCAGCGCTTCGGCGTTGCGGCTCACCAGCTGTTCCAGCCGCAGCAGCGAGGCGCGCCGGGCCTGCAGGTCTGGGGCCGGGAGGCGCCGCGAGGCCTCGTGCTGGCGCGCAAACAGGTCGTTAAGGGTCATGCCTGGCCTTTCAGGATCAGGTCGGCGGCGCGTTCGCCGATCATGGCGCTGGGGGCCTGGGTGTTGCCGCTGACCAGGGTGGGCATGATGGAGGCATCGGCCACGCGCAGGCCGCTCACGCCGCGCACCCGCAGGGCCGGGTCCAACACCGAGGCGGGGTCAGAGCCCATGCGGCAGGTGCCTACCGGGTGGTAGATGGTGTCTGATTGGGCCCGGATCAGGGCCGCCAACGCGTCGTCGCTCTCGTCGTCCAGCGTGCCATAGATCGGCTGCCCACCCAGCTTGGCAAAGGGCGGGCTGCGCAGAATGCGCCGCGCCAGGCGCACGCCCTGGGTCAGCAGCGGCAGGTCGTCGGGGTGCGACAGAAAGGCCGGGTCGATCAAGGGCATGTCGGCCGGGTTGGCGCTGGCCAGGCGCACCGAGCCGCGGCTGTGCGGGCGCAGCGCACACACATGCAGCGCCACCCCGGTGGCCAGGTGCTTGCGCCGGCCGTGGTCGTCCACATTGCTCACGCAAAAATGCAGTTGCAGATCGGGCCGCTCAAGCTGGGGCGAGCTGCGCACAAAGCCGCCGGCCTCGGCCCCGTTGGTGGTCAGAAACCCGCGCCCCTGGCGGTAGGCCGGCAGGGCTGCCAGCGAGCGCAGCGTGCCGCGCGGCCCCCAGCCGAACAGGCCCGGCCCGTTGAGCCGCAGGTTCAGCGAGTAGTCGAGGTGGTCTTGCAGGTTTTGCCCCACCTGCGGCGCATCGGCCACCAGGGGGATGCCCAGGCGGGCCAGTTCGTCGGCCGGCCCGATGCCCGACAGGCACAGCAACTGGGGCGAGGCAATCGCCCCGGCGCTCAGGATCACCTCGCGCCGGGCCGTCAGCACGCGCACCCCTTCGCGGTCGGCCACCTCCACCCCGGTGGCACGGCGCCCCTCAAAGCAGACGCGGTTGACGCGCACCTCGGCCAGCACCTGCAGGTTGGGCCGCGGTGCCCGGCCCCGGTAGGCACGCGAGGCATCCAGGCGTCGCCCCCCTTGCTGAAACACCTGGTACAGGCCCACGCCCTCTTGCCGGGCCCCGTTGAAGTCGGCATTGGCCGGCAGGCCGCAGGCCTGGGCAGCGGCCACAAAGGCCTCGCTCACGGGGCTGGGCGAGGCCAGGTCGCTCACCACCAGCGGGCCCTGACGGCCGTGCAAGGCTTCGTCCAGCTCTCCCGGGCGCTGGTTGGCCTCGCTGCGGCGGAAGAAGGGCAGCACGTCGGACCAGGCCCAGCCCGGGCAGCCCAGGGCGGCCCAGCCGTCGTAGTCTTCGCGCTGGCCGCGCACGTAGATCATCGCGTTGATCAGGCTCGAGCCGCCCAGGCCGCGCCCGCGCGGCACATAGCCCGTGCGTCCGCCCAGGCTGGCTTGGGGCACGGTCTGGTAGGCGTAGTTATGGCGGTTGCGGCTGGGCACCAGCAGGGCCAGGCCGGCAGGCATCACCGACAGAAACGAGGGCTTGGCCGGCCCGGCTTCGATCAGCAGCACCTGGGCTGCGGGGTCGCCTTCGGCCAGCCGGGTGGCCAGCGCGCTGCCGGCCGGGCCGGCGCCAACCACGATGTAGTCAGCCTGAAGCGATGTTGTTGTGGGGGTGGTCTGCGCCATGTTTGTCTCCGTGTAGGAGTGCGCAGTTTAGGATTTTTGACGAATCCGTCAAATATTTGATCGACACCCCGGCCACTGGCTCGCACCGTGGGCTATCAAGGTGGCCACGCCCTGGCACAGCCCCTGCAGATCGACCGGCTCGCCCTGGCTCATCAGCATCAGTGCCTCCAGGCCGATGGCCACGATCACCGAGGCCAGCAGCGCCAGCTCGCCATCGGTCAGGCCTTTGTCGGGCAGGGCGCGGCGCAGGTCGGCACGCAGATCGTCCAGCAGGCCGTTGGTGTCGGCAAAGCCATGCAGGTAGGCGCGGATGTGGTGCTGGTTGCGCAGGCAGAAATCGGTGGCCCCGGGGCGTTGCAGCACCAGCTCAAAAAACGCCCGGAACGACTGCACCATCATCCCCACCAGATCGGGCTCGCGTTGGCGCGCCTCACGCGTGGCGCTGCGGATCTCGCCCAGCAGCTCGCCCAGCAGCTCTGCAAACACCGCCTGCTGGGTGCCAAAGTAGTTGTAGAAAGTGCCGTTCGAGGCGCCGCTGCCGGCCACGATGGCGGCCACCGTCGCCCCGTCCAGCCCCACTTCGGCAAACACCTGCCAGGCATTGGCCTTCAGGCGGTCGCGCAACTCGGCGCGCAAGGCATCGCGCTTGGCAGAGGGCCGGTATCTGCGTGTCTCAGAAGCGGTGGAAAGGGCAGTGGGCGAGGGCGTTCGGGGCACGGCGTGCAGCAGGCTAGGGGGTTGGGGCCCCGAGGATGCGGGGCAGGGCACTGCGCCCGAGGGTACCTGAATTCAAGGTGCCCGAGCCGGGCGGCCAGGCTGCAGCAGCACCGCCACCGCGCGCTATATTCGCAGCCGTGCCGGCGGCCCGACCGGCCCCCCAGAACGAAAGACCCAAGATGGAATTGAGACAGCTGCGCTACTTTGTGCGCGTGGTGGAACTCGGCTCGATGGGGCGCGCGGCACTCGACCTGAACCTGGTGCAGTCGGCCCTGAGCCAGCAGATCAGCCGGCTCGAAGGTGAGCTGTGCACCCGCCTGCTGCAGCGCAGCCCGCGCGGCGTGCAGGCCACCGAGGCCGGCCTGGCCTTCTTTCGCGAGGCCCAGCTGACCCTGCGCCACGCCGACCAGGCCGTGCGTGTGGCCCAGCAGGCGCGTCTGTCGGGCACCGTCAGCGTGGGCCTGGCCCCCACCACCGCCGCGCTGCTGGGCCTGCCCCTGATGCGCGCCATGCGCGAGCGCTACCCCGAAGTGCGCCTGCACATGGTCGAGAGCCTGTCGGGCCACCTGGCCGGCATGCTCAATGCCCGCCAGCTGGATCTGGCGGTGCTGTTCGATTCGCGCCTGTACGCCAACGGCGACGGCCCCGGCGGGCGCCGCTGGCAGATCCAGCCGCTGATCGAAGAGGCTTTGTTTCTGATCCGCGGGGGCCCCCGGGCCGGTCGCCCACCCCTGCCCGCCGAGATGGGCCTGGCCGAGCTGGGCGATATCGGCCTGATCCTGCCCACCGGCCCACACGGCCTGCGCAGCACCCTGGACACCGCCTTTGCCCAGGCCCGCGTCAACCCGAACGTGGTGTTGGAGGTGGATTCGCTCTCGATGCTGATGGCGGCGGTGGACGCCGGCCTGGGCGCCACCCTGCAGCCCTGGGCCGCGGTGGGCCGCTTTGCCGATGCGGCCGAGCGCTTTGAGCTGGCGCGCATCACCGGCCCGGCCGTGTGCCGCGTGAACCTGCTGTGCAGCCTGGCCGAAGACGAGCTCTCGCCCGTGGCCTTGGCCACCCGCGTGGTGTTGGCCGACTGCGTGCGCCAGTTGGTGCAGCAGGGCCAGTGGGTGGGCGCCACGCTGGCGCTTTGAGCCTCACAACGCGCCCCACCCATCACAAAAACTGATGGCCCCATGCCCGCCGGGGCCTGCACGGCAGGGCGCTGTCTTCCTAAAGTGGCAACTCATCGCGCAAGCGAGTGTTTTGCAAGGAGACAGCCATGGACCTGGACGTCCTGGTCATCGGTGGCGGCAACGCCGCCCTGTGTGCCGCATTGATGGCACGCGAAGCAGGGGCCAGTGTGCTCTTGCTCGAAGCCGCACCACGCGCCTGGCGCGGCGGCAACTCGGCTCACACCCGCAACCTGCGCTGCATGCACGATGCCCCGCAGGATGTGCTGGTCGACGCCTACCCTGAAGAAGAGTACTGGCAAGACCTGCTCAAGGTCACCGGCGGCATCACCAACGAGGCGCTGGCGCGCCTGACCATCCGCGCCTCATCCAGCTGCCGCGACTGGATGCGCTCGCACGGCGTGCATTTTCAGCCGCCGCTGTCGGGGGCGCTGCACGTGGCCCGCACCAATGCCTTCTTCATGGGCGGCGGCAAGGCCCTGGTGAACGCCTACTACCGCAGCGCCGAGAAGCTGGGCGTGCAGATCCGCTACGAAGCCCCGGTGGAACGGCTGGAGCTGGAAGACGGCCGCTTTGTGGCGGCCTGGCAGGGCGGCCAGCGCATCACGGCCCGGGCCTGCGTGTTGGCGGCCGGCGGCTTTGAGTCGAACCGCGAATGGCTGCGCGAGGCCTGGGGCCAGAACCCCGACGGCAGCTGGCCGGCCGACAACTTTCTGATCCGTGGCACGCGCTTCAACCGCGGCGTGCTGCTCAAGCACCTGCAAGACGAGCAGGGCGCCGACATGGTGGGCGACCCCTCGCAGTCGCACTGCGTGGCCATCGATGCGCGCGCCCCGCTGTACGACGGCGGCATCTGCACCCGCATCGACTGCGTGAGCCTGGGCGTGGTGGTGAACCAGCTCGGCCAGCGCTTTTATGACGAGGGCGAAGACTTCTGGCCCAAGCGCTACGCCATCTGGGGCCGCCTGGTGGCCCAGCAGCCGGGGCAGATCGGCTACTCGATCATCGACGCCAAGGCCGTGGGCCGCTTCATGCCACCGGTGTTCCCGGGCGTGCAGGCCAACACACTCGAAGACCTGGCCCGCCAGCTGGGCCTGGACCCGGCCACCTTCATGCAAACCCTGGGGGCCTACAACGCCGCCTGCCGACCGGGCCACTTTGACCACACCGCGCTGGACGACTGCCGCACCGAAGGCCTGAGCCCCGCCAAAACCCACTGGGCGCGCCCCATCGACACGCCACCCTTCTATGGCTACGCGCTGCGGCCCGGCATCACCTTCACCTACCTGGGCCTGAAGGTGGACGCGCAGGCCCGCGCCCACTTTGGCGGCCTGCCCAGCCGCAACCTGTATGTGGCCGGCGAAATGATGGCCGGCAACGTGCTGGGCAAGGGCTACACCGCCGGCGTGGGCATGTCGATCGGCACCGCCTTCGGGCGCATCGCCGGCCAGCAGGCCGCCCTGGGCGCCCTGGCCCAAAAGCACAACAAGAAAGGCGCCGCCCATGCAAACGCTTGACGAACTCACCCGCCAGGCACGGGCACTGGCCAACGGCGAGCCCACACCGGCCGAGGCCGAGGTGGCCCGCCAGATGCAGATCTGCAACGCTTGCCGCTACTGCGAAGGCTTTTGTGCCGTCTTCCCGGCCATGACGCGCCGCCTGAGCTTTGAGCCGGTGGACGTGCACTTTCTGGCCAACCTGTGCCACAACTGCGGCGCCTGCCTGCACGCCTGCCAGTACGCGCCGCCGCACGAGTTTGCGGTCAACGTACCGCAGGCCATGGCCGTGGTGCGCGGCCAGACCTATGTCGACTACGCCTGGCCCCCGGGCCTGGGGCGGCTGTACCAGCGCAACGGCTTGACCCTGTGCGTGGCGCTGGCCCTGGGGCTGGCCCTGTTCATGGCGCTGGCGCTGTCTGCGCGCGGCACCCTGTGGCAGGTGCCCGAGCAAGGCTTTTATGGCGTGTTCCCGCACAACCTGCTGGTGTCTTTGTTTGCGCCCGTGTTCTGTTTTGCGGCCCTGGCCCTGGGGCTGGGCGTGCGGCGCTTTTTGAGCGAGCTCAGGCCCGGCACCGGCAGCGCCCCGGCCAGCGTCGGCCCCGGCCTGGAGGCCGCCCAACAGGCTCTGACGCTGCGCTACCTGGACGGCGGCCACGGCGACGGCTGCCACAACGAAGACGATGCCCACACCCATTGGCGTCGGCGCTTTCACCACCTGACCTTCTACGGCTTCATGGCCTGCTTTGCGGCCACCTCGCTGGCCACGCTCTACCACTACGGGCTGGGCCAGGCCGCGCCCTATGGCTGGTTCAGCCTGCCCAAGCTGTTTGGCGTGGGCGGTGGGCTGGCCCTGCTGGCGGGCACCACCGGCCTGGGCTGGCTGCGCCTGCGCCGCCACCCACTGCATGGCGACGCCGCACAAACACCCATGGACCTGGGCTTCATCGCCCTGCTGTGGCTGGTGGCCGCCACCGGCCTGGGCCTGTTGCTGGCCCGTGCCACCCCCGCCTTGCCCAGCGTGCTGGTGCTGCACCTGGGCGCGGTGATGGCCTTGTTTGCCACCTTGCCCTACGGCAAGTTTGCCCACGGTGTGTTCCGCAGCGCGGCCCTGCTGCGCAACGCGGTCGAAAAGCGGCAACCCAGCCGCCTGCAACTGGGTTCGGACTGATCCCACGGCCCCGGGCCTGCGCCCGGGCCGCCCCCGTGGCCTGAGGCGGCGCGTGTCCGCCAGGCCCCTCATTGACCTCACGGAGACCTCACCATGAAACAAACACGCACGTCGCGGCGTTGCCTGCTGCAAACCGGCCTGCTCGCCATGCTGGCCGCCCTGGCCCCACTTGCCCCCTGTGGCGCTGCCCAGGCGGCCGACTGGCCCACCCGCCCCATCACCCTGGTGGTGCCTTTTGCCGCCGGCGGCACCACCGACATCCTGGCCCGCGTGATCGGCCAAAAGCTGTCTGAGAACCTGGGCCAGCCCGTGGTGGTCGACAACCGCGCCGGCGCCGGCGGCACCCTGGGCGCCGCCGCCGTGGCCCGCGCCCCCGCCGATGGCCAGACCCTGTTCCTGGCCACCGTGGCCCACGCCATGGCCCCGGGCCTGTACAAAAGCCTGCCCTACGACTTCATCAAAGATTTCGAGCCTATCGGCCTGGTGGCCACCACGCCCAATGTGCTGCTGGTGCACCCCTCCCTGCCCGTGAAATCGGTGCCCGAGCTGCTGGCGTACATCAAGGCCCACCCCGGCGAGGTCAACTACGGCTCGGCCGGTCCCGGCAGCACCGAGCACCTCTCGGGCGCCCTGTTCAGCGCCCGCATCGGCACCCCCATGACCCATGTGCCCTACAAGGGCGGCGCCCCCATGATGGGCGACCTGATGGCCGGCCAGATCCAGATGGCCATCGAAACCAGCCCCTCCGCCTCGCAACCCGTGCGCTCGGGCAAGGTGCGGGCTTTGGCTGTGACTTCGCTGCAGCGCTCAGCCCTGTACCCCGGCGTGCCCACGCTCGACGAGGCCGGCGTCAAAGGCTACGAGGTCAACACCTGGTTCGCCCTGATGGCCCCCCGCGCCACACCGCAGGCCATCACCAAGCGCCTGCGTGAGGCCCTGCACCGTGTGCTGGGGCTGCCTGAGGTGACCCGGCGGTTTGAAGAGCTGGGGGTGACTGCGGGGGATTCGGAGGGGGAGCGCCTGGCCAGCTTCATCCGCAGCGAGACCTCCAAATGGGGCCAGGTGGCCAAGGAGTCGGGGGCGCGGATTGATTGAGGCCCGGTGAATCTTGGTGTGCCATCCGCCCCGAGATCTTCCCAAATTCATCCAGTGTGTTCTGCCCAGCGGGGTGATCCGGACTTCGCAGTCACTCAATCCAGCAGGCTGTTCACAACCTTGGCGAGCAGGTCATCGACATCGAGCGCCTCGTTGGCTCCAGGCAGTTGGATATCCCCATGGATGACGAAAACCGGCTTGCCCCATTTCAGTCCCATGGCCATTTCGGACAGGGTGCCCAGATTGCTGCCGATGGCGACGAGGCAGACGGCGCTGCGCGCGATGATGGCGTTGCGCATCTCGCCCATGCCCGTGGGCACGGCAACGCTGAGCCATTCGTTGGCATTGACGTCGTCGTCCTCGGGCAAGATGCCGACGGCCAAACCTCCAGCCTCCGTGGCGCCGCGCGATGCGGCGGCCATCACACCGCCGCGTCCGCCGCAGATCACCACCATGCCCGCGCCGGCAAGCGCATGGGCCACGGCATAGGCGGCCGTGCATTCGGTCTCGCCCGCATCGCCGGGGCCGATGACCGCCACTGGTTGGCGGTGGCGTGTCGGGCTCTTCTGCTTCATGGCCAGGCGTTGCAGCGCCAGCGCGACCGGCGCAGACAGCGACTCAATGACCGGCGCCGGCTGCGCCACGTTCGCGTTTTTGTGTAAAGACATCACCCACTCCCATCACCACCACACATACGACCATCAGCACCAGCGACAAGGCCGCGGCCACCGCAAAATCCGACCCGCCATCGCCGACCTGTGCGAGCAGCATCAGCGGCAGGATGTTGAGCTGCGTACCCACCAGCGCCAACGCCGTGCCATAGGTCCCCATGGCAATCGCGGCCACCATGCAGGCGTTCGACAGCACCGAGGGCAGCACCTCGGGCACCACCGTGTCCCAAAATGCCCTGGCGCGCGACGCACCCAATGTGCGTGCCGCCTGCAACGGTCGCAGGTCCAGGTTGGCGAACACAGGGTACAGCGACAGCGCGACACGCGGGATCAGGTAGTAGGCATAGGCGACGCCCAGGCCCGAGACGCTGTAGATCCAACTGCCGATCACCGCCGGATCACCCCCCAGGCCCGCCAGCAAATGCGTGACGAAGCCCGACCGCCCGAAGGCCAAGATGAAGCCATAGGCGATCACCAGGCCTGAGAAAGCCAGCGGCAGGCCCAACAGGGTCATCATCCACTGGCGCCTTGATGGGCTCTGGCGTGCCAGCTCGATGGCCATGCAGGTCCCTATCAGGGCCGACACTGCGCCCGCGGCGAGCCCCAGGGCCAGCGTGTTGCGCAGCGCGCCCAGGAACAGGGGGTTGCCGAACAGCCGTCCGAAGGCGCTGCCGCCGTCGCCGAAAGCCTCGGGCAGCAGGGCTGCCAGTGGCATTGCAAAAAAGAGCGCCATGAAGGCCCATGCGGGCCAGGCGCCGAAGCGTCGCATGCTGTCAGACCTGCTTACTTGTTGACGAGGGCCGCCAGGGCCCAGAGGCGGTCCACCTCGGCCTTGCGCTCCGAGGCCTTGACCACATCGAGCGGGCGGATTTGCGGCGCGGCAGGCATCTTCGCGGCCACGTCGGCGGACAAGGGCGTGCCCGGCACGGCAGGGCGCACAAAGCCTTGCGCGAAGAGCGACTGACCGGCCTCGCTCATGATGAAGTTGAGCCAAAGCTTGCCGGCATTCGGGTTGGGCCCGTTCTTCACCAGACTGATCGCATAGGGCGCGGCCACGCTGGCCTCTCTGGGAATCACCACTTCGACGGCATCGCCCATGCCGTCAACATGCTTGGCCTTGAGGCCGTCGTTCTCATAGCTGATCCAGACGGGGATCTCGCCCTTGAGGAACTTGGCATAGGGCGTGGTGCCTTCCACACGCATCACGTTCCCGGCGGCATGCAGCTTGCCCAGGTAATCGGTGCCGGGCTGCACGTTGTCCACGCTTCCGCCGTTGGCGTAGGCCGCAGCAAAGGTCAGCACCTGGCCGATGCCGGTGGAGCGCGGGTCCAGGTACACCACGGTGTTCCTGAACTCGGGCTTGAGCAGGTCGGCCCAGCCGGTGGGCACGTTCTTCACCAGCTTCTTGTTGACCAGGAACGCGATGTTGAGCGTGTGGATGGTGAACCAGCGGCCGTCGGCCTCGCGGAACACGGAGGGCAGCTTGTCGAAGTTGACGGGCTTGAAGGGCGCGACTACATCCTTTTTGGCGGCATCCACGGCCGATGCCGCGAAGTAGTAGGCGGTGTCGGCCTGCGGGCGGCGCTTGGTCTTTTCAAGCGCGACCACGGTGGCGGCCGAACCGATGTCGTTGTAGGTCAGCTCGATCTCGGGGTAGCGCTTCTTGAAATCGCGGAACAGCGACTTCCAGTTGGCCCACTCGGGGCCTGTGTCGAACGAGACACAAAGCCCTTCCTTCTGCGCCTCGGCATACAGGGCTTTCTCGCCCGCATAGAGCTCGGGGCCCTCGAAGGCGAAGGCGGTGCGGCCGGCCAGCGTTGCCAGGGGCAATGCGCCGGCGGCCTGGATCAGTTGTCTGCGTTGCATGGTGGCTCCTCGTGTTTGGTTGGAAGGGATGCAGGAAAAATCAGTGGTCGAGCAATCGGATGTGCTCGGGCGCGACCGCAATCGCCCGGGCTGCCGGAACGGCGGACTCGGCCAGAAATGGCTTGGACGCCCCAGGGACCTCGAAGTCGTAGCGCGTGAGCGCACCCAGGTAGCGCTGGGCGCCGGGGTGGCCTTGCAGCCGGTTGACGCACGTGGGTGGCGGGTCGGCCTGAATATGCTCTGGCCGCACCATGGCATGCAGCCCGGTACCCACGGCCCGAGCGCCCGTGTCGGCGAAGAGCTCGGCAAATCCCAGGTCGATCCGCCCGGGGGCTGACACCCGGGCTGGCAGGATGGTGGACAGGCCGACGAATTCGGCCACCGCGCGGCTAGTCGGCTGCTGGTAGATCTCACGCGGAGTGGCGATCTGCAACAGCCGGCCGTCTTTCAGCATGGCGACGCGGTCCGCCATGACCAGGGCTTCCTCCTGATCATGCGTGACCAGCAGCGTGGTGGCGTTGAAGCGCTGCTGGATGGCTCGGATCTCGTCACGCAGGTGCCCGCGCACGCTGGCGTCGAGTGCCGACAGCGGCTCGTCGAGCAGCAGCGCGAGCGGGTCGATGGCCAGTGCCCGCGCCAATGCCACGCGCTGCTGCTGCCCGCCCGAGAGCTGGCCAATGTCCCGCTTCGCGTAACTCGCCAGGCCCACGATGCCAAGGAGTTCCTGCGCACGTCGGTGGCGCTCGGCCACGGGCACCTTGCGCAGCTTGAGGCCGTAGGCCACGTTGTCGAGCACGCTGAGGTGCGGGAACAGCGCATAGCTCTGGAACACCATGCCCATGCGGCGCTGGTGCACGGGCGTGCTGGACATGTCCTGCCCGCCGAAGACGATGCGCCCTGTGTGGCCTGTCTCCAGCCCGGACACCAGCTTGAGCAGCGTGGATTTGCCCGAGCCACTGGGCCCGATCACCGCCACCAACTCGCCGGCGCACACATTCAGGGACAGTTCGTGCAGCCCCTGCGTGCTGCCCGGGTAGTGGTAGCTGACGTTGTCGAGGGCAAGGTTCATGGGCGGGCTTTGATGAGGGAAGAGGACAACAGGGCTGATGCACCTGCCAGGATCAGCAGGATCACCGTGGCGGCGCAGGCAAAGCCCGTGGCCCCATAGAAGGCCTGCAGCAGCAGCACCGGGAAGGTGCGGTTCTGGAAGCTGGTGAGCAGATTTGACACACCGAATTCGCCCACGGAGATGGCTGCCACCATGACCAGGCCGCTGAGCAGGCTCTGTTTCAGGCTGGGCAGCACGATGCCGGCAAACTGCTGCCAGCCCGAGGCGCCCAGCGTGGCGGCGGCCTGTTCGAGACGCCCCAGGTCCAGGTGGCGCAGGTCGGCCAGCAGCGTGTTGGTGAGGTAGGGCAGCGTGAGCGTGACGTGCGCCGCGATGAGCAGCGGCAGGGTGCCGAGCCAGGGTGCGAGATCCGTGTTGAACACCACCATGTAGCCGAAGGCCAGGGTGATGGCCGGCACGGCCACGGGCATGGCGCTCACGATGCGCGCCGCCAGGGCGCCGCCGCGGCGTGCACCGTGGTACAGCGAATAGGCCAGCGGCAACGCCAGCACGGTGTTGATGGCGCAGGCCGCCAGGGCCACCACCAGGCTGCTCCAGAACGCCTTGCGGAACGAGGTGTCGTGCCAGATATCCAGGTACCACTGGCCAGTGACCCCGGTAGGCAGCAGCGTGTTGGTCCAGCTGCCGCCCAGGCTGCCGACCATCAGCAGCACGATGGGCAGCAACAGATACACGCCATAGATGAGGGAGATACCGCGGATCACGTTGTGGTTTCCAATGTCCAAATTGCCGGCATACTTTCCGGATACGCTACTGTTGGCCAAATGGCGTCTTGTCGCGAGAACCAAATTCTAGGTAGTGAACCCTTTCTTATGGGTGAAACCTGGATGACAACATTTGAGTGTTTGGAAAGTGTTTTTCACAAAGCCTTCATGAAATCCGGATATGAAACGTGACTGCCCCACCATCCAGGAACTGCTGGCCTTTGACGCCGTTGCGCGCCACGAAAGCATCACCCTCGCCTCGGGTGCGCTGTGCATCACCGCCAGCGCGGTCAGCAAGCAGGTGGCCGGGCTGGAGGCGTTTCTGGGCCGCCAGTTGCTGCAAAAAAACGGACGCGGGGTCGAGCTCACCCCGCAGGGCCGTGTGTATTGGCAGAAGATCTCTGGCGGGCTGCGTGCGATCGAGGCGGCCACGTTCGAGGCCCGCTCTGGTGACGCCGGCACGGGCCTGCTGACGTTGGCCAGCGTGCCCACCTTCCTCACCAAATGGCTGATCCCGCGCCTGCCGGCATTCAGCCAGAAGAGCCGCCATGTCATGCTCAGCTTCAGCCGCCACCTGGAGCCCAGCGACGGCATACCGGCGGGCGTTGATGCCGCGATCCGATACGGCCCGGATGGGTGGCCGGGCGTCGTTTCGGAATACATCGCTGGCCGAGAGTTCGTGCTGATCGTTGCGCGCAGCGTGGTGGAAGGACGCCACCGCATTGCCCGGCCGACAGACATCCTGGGGCACACCTTGCTGCACCACGAGGGCGCTCCCACCGCTTGGCGCCAGTGGGCCGCGCAGCACGGCGTGCCTGAGGTGCAGACCCTCGCCGGCCCACGCTTTGCCCAGTACTCAGCTCTCATCCAGGCGGCGCTCAACGGTCTGGGCATCGGCTTGGTGCCATCCCTGTTGGTGCAGAAAGAGTTTGCCGAGGGCTCCCTTCTCAGCCCATGTGGCAGCGCGGTTCATGTGAATCAGGGCCACTACCTTTGTTACAGACCCGATCGGCTCGACCTGCCGGCCTTTTTGACGTTTCGTGAATGGCTGCTGCAGGAAGGCGCCCAGTCACGGGGGGCGGATGAGGCCTGATAGGCTCTGACAACGCTCTACAAAGCGCCGGAGGTTGTGCGAAAAGCACTTTTGTCGGTGATGAATCAGGTACAAGCGCCGCGTCAAGTTTGGCAGGGTGGTGTTCAAGACGACGAGCCGCCCCAAGGGCACCAGATCTTCCACGGTGCACAGCGACAAGCACGCCAGCCCCAGCCCCTGGGCTACGGCCTGCTTGATGGCCTCCGTGCGGCCAATTTGCATGTCTGCTCACAACAAAAGCAGATGGGGGCGCAGCACACATCTGCCGCTTGAAGACCGGGTTATGCACTCCGATTTTCAGAGGCAACCTCGGCACGAGCAATGGGCTGTTGCTGATGGCGGGGCTGCTGGTGTTGGCTGTGGGTGTGAGTCTGCTGTTGCGCTGGGGGCGGGGCGCCGAGCACCGCCGTTCGCCGATCAGGCCCTGCTGCCTCAGTGGCTTGGGTCGTTGAGCTCGAACAGGGCTTCCAGACTGGGCGCCGTCAGGATCAGCGGGACCCATCGTGCCAGTTGATCGGGCGGGGTCGATTGGATGCGGTTAAGGGCCCAGTCGGGGATGGGGCCGAAGCGGTGTTCGATGAGCTGGGTCAACGTCCAGGCGACGCCTTCGTCGCGCCCCTCCCTGAGCCCTTTTTGAAGTCCCTCTTTGCGGCCTTGCATCTTTCCTTTTTGCAGCGCCTCTGTGAACAGGCGGCCCATCGTGTCGGCGAGCATGGGGGTTCCTTCAATCAGATCGGGTATCTGGGCAAGTGTGGTGGCGACGCCTTCGCTGAGCTCGGGTGGGGCCTTGCGGCTGATTTGTTCGCGCAGCCATGCGTTGAGCGTGCGTTGCAGCTCATTTTGCCCTGGGGCCTGCAAAGCGAGTCGGAGGGCCATGATCAGCCGACCAACGGTATCGAGGTCGGGGCTGCGTTCGAGTTGAAACACGGCATCCACCAAGTTGCGCACCTCGGCAGAGGGTGACAACTGCAGCCGGGCCTCATCGATCAGGTGGTACATCAGCCGGGGCCGAAACCTGGCGAGGCCGGGCAGGCTGGGGCTGAAGCACTGGTTCACATCGGTGGGGGCCGTCCAGCGAGCGTGGCCGTTGTAAAGCACCAGGGGGATCAGGGGCGGCAGCTTGCCGTGCTGCAGTTGTTTTTGCTGGATCAGGCTTTGGGCGAGGAGGCTGACGTAGGCCATCATGCGCACAGCCATCCACTTGTCGGGCTTGCTTTGAAACTCCAGCAGCAGATAGACCCAGACCCAGCGGGTGCCCACCTTGAGGCGCCACACCATGTCGTTGTGGCGGTGCTGTTCCGATTCACTCACATAGCTGGCGTTGATGCGCTCCAGGGTGTCAAAACGAGCGTTCTTGAGCTGGGGCCTGTTAACACTGATTTCGCCGGATGCGTTGGAGATCCAAAAGGCCTAGCGCCAGGCGCCAACCGCAGCTGGGTCGGTGACCCAGCGAGGATTGGCAACGCCGCGATCGGCCTTTTGGGCTCCAACCCGAAGGGAAGCCGGCTGGCCAAGCGCCACTCGGCGTTGCGAGTCTTGCCCAGACGCCCGGTCTGGGCGGCGACACGCGCCTTGATTGGCGCTTGGCCAGCAGGCTTCGCACCGGTGAAATCAGTGTTAACAGGCCCTATGGCACAAAGCCCAGCAGCAGGTCGCGCACCATCTGCGGGTGCGAAAACAATTGCTTGTAGCCGCTGTCGTGAGAGGTCTTGGAGGCCATGGCTGGCCATCGTGGCGGGCAGCGGGGCCGTACTGCCTTGAGGCCGTCGTGAATTGCCGTGGAGGGCCGCTTTCGGCGGTCGAGTGGGCCATGGGCAGTATGCGAAATGGCTTGTTGTTGATGGAAGTGCCACTGGTGCTGGCGGCGAGGTGAGCGTGCTGCTGCGTGGGGGAGTGCCCACCGGCACCATGTTGTCGATGGGGTTCACAGCGGCGGCGTGAACTTGAACCAGGATCTCGTTGGCCTGCAGCACGGGTTGCGCCACCTGCGAGAACCCGATGTCGGGCGATTTGCCGTAGCGTTTGAAGGTGAGGGCTTTCATGGTGGCTGATGTGGCCCTTGTGGCCTCTTTAGCGGGCTCGTTGGGGGGCTTGATGTGGGGGGAAGGTGTGTGGGTCATGACGCCTCGGCCCTCAGTTCGCCAGAAAGGCCAGGGCCTTGGGCACAAAGTCTTCGTGGTACTGAAAAATGCCGCCGTGCCCGGCATCGGGGTAGATGATCAACTGCGCATGGGGCAGGCGCTTGGCCAGGTCGTACGAGTTGCTGGTGGGCACCATGCGGTCGTTGTCACCGTTGACCACCAGCACCGGCTGCTGGATGGCCGAGAGGTCGGCCGGCCGCTTCTGGCCCCAGGCGGCCAGGGCCTGCAACTGGGCCACGTAGGCCCCGATGGCAATGTTGGCGTCGCGTTGCTCGGTGCGTTCTTGCAGGCGGGCCAAAAAGGCCTGGCCGGCTTCGATGCCTTTGGCACTGCGTGTGAAGAACAGGTATTGCTTGGGGTCTTGCCCGGTGAGGGTGGCCCGGATCAGATCGTAGTTGGCCACGCCGGCCACGGTGCTGATGCCCGGGCCCCCGGCCGGGCCCGTGCCTGCCAGAATCATCTTGCGAACCCGCTGCGGTGCCTTCAACGCGATCTCTTGCGAGATCATGCCGCCCATCGAGAAGCCCAACAGATCGACCTGCTGCAAGCCCTTGGCCTCGATGAAGCGGATCGCGTCGTCGGCCATCTGCTCGATGGTGTTGGCCGGGGCGCCG
>Ga0209913_1000826_pt1 | contig 21754 bp, 19 predicted proteins | sample PersoiDNA2013203_FD_185805 | JGI IMG/M metagenome (GOLD analysis project Ga0209913, IMG submission 185805) | Permafrost soil microbial communities from the Arctic, to analyse light accelerated degradation of dissolved organic matter (DOM) -... | ecosystem: Environmental > Terrestrial > Soil >... | reverse complement strand
ATATCCAGACTTGGTACCGACATGGGCGCTGTAGAAATGGCTAAACGACGGGAGCCGGATGAATCGAGAGGTTCACGTCCGGTTCTGCAAGCGCGTGAGGGGGCGGTTCCCTCGCGCTACTTACCAAATAACTTAACGCCGAAACATCCACGCAGCAAATCAGCTGCAAAGAAACTGAATCATTGAGCAACCCATCAGGCTGACAGGATTGAGAAATCTATAAAAAATAGGCCCGTAGCCCCCGTGAATAAAGCGCTACATGCTACATTTTAAATAGCAAATATCAAACCGGCAGTTGCAGCGCGCGCTCAACGCGCTCCTGCAACTCGGCATGCTGGTAGCGCGTCAGGTCGCTCGCGACGGCGCGCTCCAGCACACTTGCTGCGGCACTGCTCAACAAGGGTTTTATCTCCCCGAGCATCGGGCTGCTGGCGATCAGCAGCAAGGCCTCGCAACGCTGCTCGGTCACGCCCTGATTGAGGTAGTCGGCCAACTGGTGGGCAAAGTTGGCTCGGGCTTTGTCTTTGACCTCAATATGGGGCTCAAACTGCGTGCCCGCATGGCCTGTGCGGCCGTGGCCCTTGCCCGCCGCACCGGTCAAGTCGCCGCCTGCCGCTTCGTCTTCCAAATTCTTGACGGGATAGACAAAGTCAGCCAGCTCAATCAGCGCGTGATCTGCGGCCTGACGCTCAAAGACGCGTGCTCGTGTGGCATTGGTGACCAGAATCCAGGTTTTCTTCATGATGCTTCTCGTGTGTTGTGGTTGTCAAAACATGGGCGTTGCGCCACCGGGGCCGTGCACGCCGTCTTCTGGCAAGGGCTTGGGTGCGGTGGCAATCAGGCAGGCGGTGCCGAGAATCAGGCTGGCAATCGAGGCGGCGTTTTGCAAGGCCAGCCGCGTGACCTTGGCCGGGTCGATGACGCCCATCTGCAACAAGTCACCATAAGTGCGGCTCGCTGCGTTGTAGCCAAAAGCGGGATCCGGTGATTCATCAACCCGGTTCAGAATCACCGACGGTTCATCACCGGCATTGCTGACGATGCAGCGCAGGGGTTCTTCCAGGGAGCGGGCCACCAGGCGAATGCCCGATGTTTCGTCGAGCGTGCTGCCGGTCAACGTGAGCAAGGCGCGCCGGGCGCGCAAAAGTGCCACTCCGCCGCCAGTCACGATGCCTTCTTCGACCGCCGCCCGGGTGGCGTGCAAGGCGTCTTCGACCCGTATCTTGCGCTCCTTCAACTCGGTTTCAGTGGCGGCGCCGACCTTGATCAACGCCACACCACCGGCCAACTTGGCCGCGCGCTCGTCGAGATTGTCACGGTCATAGTCGCTGCTCGCCAACTCGCGTTCTTTGCGGATGGTGGCGATGCGTTCCTTGATCACCTTGGGCTGACCGGCGCCGCCAATCAGGGTGGTGGTTTCCTTGGTGATTTCAGCCCGGGTGGCGCGCCCCAAATCCGACAGCTTGACCTTGCCCAGCGTCAGCCCGACTTCGTCGCTTACGACGCTGCCACCGGTGAGCACCGCAATGTCCTGCACCATCGCCTTGCGCCGGTCGCCAAAGCCCGGGGCCTTGACCGCGCAGGTTTTCAGGGTGCCGCGTATCGTGTTGATCACCAGCGCCGCCAGCGAATCGTTGTCCACCTCCTCGGCGATGACCAACAGGGGCCGACCCTCCTTCACGATCTCTTCGAGCAAGGGCAGCAGGTCTTTGAGCGAGCTCAGGCGACCTTCACACAACAAAATCGCCACATCTTCCAACACCGCACTTTGGCGCTCGGCATTGTTGATGAAGTAGGGCGACAGAAAGCCACGGTCAAACTGCATGCCCTCCACCACGTCGAGCACGCTGACCAGGCCGGAGCCGTCCTCGATCGATATCGCCCCTTCACGCCCGACCTTGTCGATCGCGCTGGCCAGCAGGTCGCCAATGGAGCGATCGTTGTTGGCCGAGATCGCCGCCACATGCGCAATCTCCTGCGAGCTGGTACACGGCTTGGACAGCTGTTTGAGCTCTGCAACCACCGCGTCGATGGCGATCTCGATGCCGCGCTTGAGGTCCATCGGATTCATGCCGCCGGCCAGATAGCGCAAGCCCTCCTGAATCATGCTGTGCGCCAGCACGGTGGCGGTGCTGGTGCCGTCGCCCGCCATCTCGCTGGTGCGCGCTGCCACCTCGCGCAGCAGTTGCGCCCCCATGTTCTCGAACCGGTCCTCGAGTTCTATCGACTTGGCCACCAGCACGCCGGAGTTGACGATCTGCGGCGAGCCAAAGTCGCGCTCCAGAATGACGGTGCGCCCACGCGGGCCGAGGGTCACTTTGACCGCTTGCGCCAGCGTGTCCACGCCACGGCGAATTTTGTCGCGGGCGTCGTCATGAAAAATAAGTTGTTTGGGATTCATGGTCGGTACTGTGCACAAGACGTTTATGCATCCTAGGAGCGAGACTTCAGCGCGCGCTTGACAATTCGCAAGCGCGGCCATCGCTTCGTTTTCGGGGCGGCAAGCCGGGCGCCTGCAAGGCCTGGTTCGCTGCCAAGTTTGAGAAATCTCAACTCAGCCGCCAGTGGCTTTATCTAAAGTCAACCGCGTATGACGGCAGACCATGGGGCCTGATCAACAAAGATTTCTACCGCTGGAGAACATGATGAGAACCGATGCCGAACTGAAAGCCGACGTGATGGAGCGGCTGGACGCGATTCCCGCTGTCAGCGCGTCTGATATTGAAGTCGATGTTGACGGTGGCGTCGTGACCTTGAGTGGCCACGTCGACACGCACCAAACCAGATTTCAGGTGGAGCGAACGGCCCGGCGTGTGCCCGGCATACGCAGTCTGGCCATCAGCCTCAAACCGAGCCAATTGGCTGGTAAAAAGCATTACCACTGAGCATGACCGCAAGCCGCCGCTTGACCGTTTCCGACTGACAGCAAGAGCAGGCTTGAGCCGAGGCGCTCGGTCGTGCCATTGAGCGACTGCTGTTCAGTCCGAAGCCACTTTTTTCAGCAGTTGCTGAACCGATAGTTCGGTGGCGCGGCGCTGCTCCATATCGGTTTCAAACTGCCAATCCCGCATCGACATTGATAACTCTACGAGTGCATCGCGCAACTCAAACAAGGCGGAACCGATTTCCTGGAGCGCGCTTTCTACGTTGGCGCTGGATGGTGAGTCTTTCATTGAGATTCTCCTCATGGGTGACTTGAATCAACTTTAATGGGATCACGCCTGTCCAGCTTGCGCATTCTCAAGTGGCGTCACGCGCGACGTCAATGGCGGCAAGCACCGCCTCGTCGATGTCGTCAAGATAGACAAATTCGAGTTGTTGCCGGGCCGGCAGCGGCACCTCCTCCAGGTCTTTGCGATTGCGCGCCGGCAGCATGACTTTTTTGATGCCGGCGGCCAGGGCGGCGAGCATTTTTTCCTTGATGCCGCCCACCGGTAGCACCAGGCCGCGCAGGCTGATCTCACCGGTCATCGCCACGTCGCTGCGCACCGGCCGGTCCATGAACAGGGAGGCCAGCGCAATGAACATGGCGACACCCGCACTGGGGCCATCCTTGGGGATGGCACCGGCCGGCACATGAATATGCACATCGGCTTTTTCCAGCACGGCCGGGTCGAGCCCGAACGTGGCGGCCCTTGATTTCACCAGCGTCAGCGCGGCCTGCGCTGACTCCTTCATCACGTCGCCCAACTGCCCGGTCAGGATCAGGCGACCCGTGCCCGCCGTGCGACTGGCTTCGATGAAGAGAATGTCACCGCCCACCGGCGTCCAGGCCAGCCCGGTTGCCACCCCCGGCATGCCCGCGCGCAAGGCGACTTCATTTTCAAATTTGGCCTGGCCCAGCACCTCGACCAAATCCGGCGCGTCAACCCGCGCTGCTTGAATCTCTCCCTCGGCGATGCGCACGGCAGTGCGGCGGCAGACTGCACCAATTTGCCGCTCCAGGTTGCGCACGCCCGCCTCGCGCGTGTAGTCACGGATGATGGCTGCGAGCGCATCGTCGGTGATCTCCAGTTGTTCGGGCTTGAGGCCGCTCTCGTCGAGTTGGCGCGCCACCAGGTACCGCCGGGCGATCTCGCGCTTTTCTTCCTGCGTATAACCCACCAGGTTCAAGACCTCCATGCGGTCGCGCAGTGGGCCGGGAACGGGGTCGAGCACATTGGCGGTGGTAATGAAAAGTACTTGTGACAAGTCATAAGGCACGGCCAGGTAATTGTCGCGAAAGCTGTTGTTTTGCTCCGGGTCAAGCACCTCCAGCAGCGCCGCCGACGGGTCGCCCTGGATGCCGCTGCCGAGCTTGTCAATTTCATCGAGCATCATGACGCAGCCGCGGGTGCCGGCTTTTTTCAGCGCCTGGATGATGTTGCCGGGCAGGGCGCCGACGTAGGTGCGCCGGTGGCCGCGGATCTCAGCCTCGTCGTGCACACCACCGAGCGACACGCGCACAAACTTGCGTCCCAGCGCTCGGGCAATGGATTGCCCGAGCGAGGTTTTGCCAACGCCGGGCGGGCCCACCAGGCACAGGATCGGGCCATGGCCGGCGGGTTTGAGCTTGCGCACCGCCAAGAATTCGAGAATGCGTTTTTTCACTTTTTCCAGATCAAAGTGATCGGCATCGAGCACCCGGCGCGCCTGCCCGACGTCAATCGTGTCCGGCTCCGGCGCTTTCCAGGGCACTTCAATCAGCCAGTCGAGGTAGGTGCGCACCATCGAGTATTCCGCTGAGCCGTCGGCCATGCGCTCCAGCCGTTTGAGCTCCTTGGCCGCCTGCTTGGCAACTTCTTCGGGCATGTGGGCCTCGTCGATCAAATTGCGAAGTTCGTTGATTTCAGCAGCGTTGCCGCTGACGTCTTCACCGAGTTCTTTTTGAATCGACTTCAATTGCTCGCGTAGCAAGAACTCACGCTCGCGCTGCCCGAGACTGGCCTTGGTGCGCTTGTCAATGTCACGCGAGAGGTTCAGGACATCTATCCGGTGCACCAGCATGTCAAGCACGCGGTCCAGGCGCCGACGCAGATCTATTTCCTCCAGAATCTCCTGCTTCTCAGTCGCCTTGATGTCCACGTAGCCCGCCACCAGGTCGGCCAGCGTCGCCGGGGTGTCGATGCCCTGCACGGCATGCACCATCTCGGCGGGCACTTGGGGCAGCATTTGCAGCACCTCGACGGCGCGCTCCTTGAGTCGCATGAAGCGCGCCTCGATTTCGGGGTCGTCCGACACGGCGGCTTCGGTAATACGTTCAATCCGCGCCACCGTGAAGGCAAAGCCCTCAAGGTAGCCGGTCACGCGAAAGCGTTGCTGGCCTTGACACACGATGTGATGGGTGCCGTCCGGGGTGGTGACGTAGCGCAGGATGGAGGCGATGGTGCCAACACTTGACAGATCATCGGGCCCGGGGGTCTCCACGTCCGGGTTGCGCTGCATCACGATACCGACCGCCTGGTTGTTCTTGACCGCATATTGGGCGGCGGCGATCGAGCTTTCACGTCCGATGGAGATCGGCACCACCATGCCAGGAAACAAGACCATGTTGCGCACCGGAATGATGACCAAGGCGTCGCTTGGCAGCGTGGGCAGCGGGTTTGCTTCAGCCTGGCTGTTGCTTTTGTCGGGTAAGTGAATGACTTGATTCATGTGCTTTGCTCCAGATGAAGTCGCAGACAGCCGTTTTCGAACTGCATGTCAACGATGCGATAGCCGACATCGGGCAATCCAATGCGGCGCTCGAAGCGACCATAGGGAATTTCCAGTCGGAGAATGGCGCCCTTGCCCAGGCTTGCGCCAAAGGTGCGCTCGCCGCGCACCACGATCGCCTGCGACTCCAGGCTGACTTCAAACCGCTCCGGTGCCACGCCAGGTAGCGCGATCAGCAGGCCGAGCTCATGCTCGTTCTCATACATGTCAACCGGGGGCTCCCAGCACGGCGCGTTGTCGACGTGGCCAATCTGGAAAAACTGGCGTTGCAGTTGGTCGGCGCTGTAAAGCATTTCAACCGCTTCGGCCAGCATCCAGGCTCTGGGATCACGATATCGCATTGATTGTCCTTTGTCCCGTTTTCATTTCTTGGTTTCCTTGTACTTGTACCTGCGCTGGCACTCAGCAATTCAGAACGTAATTCAAGGTTAAGAGCAGCGTGCGGTAGGCCGCTTGAGAAAACGCAAGCCCTCGGGCGGTCAGCGCGTTGAGGTGCTGCCAACTGCGTCCCGCAGGCCCATGGCGGGCAGGCCTAAACGCAATGAAAGACCTGGAATCAAGTGTTAACCGGTATTTACAGGCTTGGTGCGCCGGGTTATCGTCGCAGGATGAAAAAGCAAAGTATCTGGACCGTCGATCTGATCGAGTTGTTCAAGCTCTGGCTCAGCGACCTGGTCGCATTTTTTGAGACCGCCCTGATGTTTCTGGTGCTGTCGCTGCCAGTCGTGATTTCGGCGCTGGTCCTGTGGTGGCTGCTATAGAGTCATTGGCGCATTGCCTTATGCGCATGAACACCTAAAGAGCTTGCCTGGCCGCCGCGGTGGCGGCGCGGCGGTCAAGCAGTTAACCGTTTTTTTAAGTCAAATTTGTCTCTAGCCCACATTCGGAATGCGTTATTAGCTATAACAAATATAGCAACTACTTGACTTTAGGCGTGCGCCCCATCGCATAGAACTCAGGGTTGGGCAACATGTTGCTGAACGAGGCCATGCGGTTGGAGAGGCCAAAGAAAGCGGTGATGGCGGCAATATCCCAAGCATCTTCGTCAGTGAAACCGTGCGTCTGCAGGGCGGCAAAATCAGCATCGCCAAGCTCGTCAGAATGCAGACAGACCTTCATCGCAAAGTCCAGCATGGCGCGCTGGCGCGGCGTGATGTCGGCCTTGCGGTAGTTCACCGCCACCTGGTCCGCCACCAAGGGCTTTTTCTCGTAGATACGTAAAATTGCACCGTGCGCTACCACGCAATAGAGGCACTTGTTGGCGGCGCTGGTGGTGGTGACGATCATCTCGCGGTCGCCTTTGGTGAGGCCCGAATCTTTGAGCATCAAGGCGTCATGGTAGGCAAAAAAAGCGCGCCACTCGGCCGGGCGGCGCGCCAGCGCCAGAAAGACGTTGGGCACAAAACCGGCTTTTTCCTGCACCTCCAGCACTTTGGCGCGAATGTCTTCAGGCAGGTCTTTGAGTTCTGGCATGGGGTAGCGTGGTGTGTTCATGGTGCAGTGATTTTGAGTTGGGGGAAATAGTTACCGTGACGGGTTGCATCGCGCGTCAGCCTTGGCAGATTGTGGACCTGGGCGTGGGCACCCGTCTAGAGGTCGGGGAATTGCGCCGCGTTGGCGCGCTCGTCGAAATGACGCAGCCTTTTGGTCGTCGGCTTGAGCGGGTTGACGCTTTGACTGGGTTTGGATTTTTAACGTTCTTACCCCCACTCACTCCCCCCGCCCTCTCCCGCCCCGCCGGGCGGAAGAGGGAGCCAACCGCCACATTTGGCCGCGTTTATTAAGGTGGGAACTACATAGGCGACTGCGCGCTGGCCTAGAAGTTGCTCCAACCTGGGAACGGGGCGCTCAAGTCACTTTCTGCCTTAACGCGCCTGCGCCCGTGTACTTCCTACCTTCAAAGACAAGGCCAAATGTGGCTGTTTGCTCCCCTTTCCGCCCCGGCGGGGGTGGAGAGGGGCTGGGGGAGAGGGGGGAATACAACGCTTGAAGAATGAACGGGTCGCCCATGACGAGGCCAATGGATCGTCAGCGGCGCAGCTGGAGCAGGCCTGCCGACAGCGCGGTGCCGCAGACGATGATGGCGGCACACAACAGCATCCACAGCGAAACCACCTCGCCCAAAAAGATGACGCCATAAATCACCGCAAACACCGGTATCGCAAAGGTCACCGTCAGCGAGCGCGCCGGCCCCACGTTCTCAATCAGCCGGAAGTACAGGATGTAGGCGACACCGGTGCACAGCACGCCGACGGCCAGCAGCGCCAGCCAGGCCGTGCTGCCCGGCGCGCGCGTCGGCCACAGCCACAGGGTGGGCAGCGCCAGGCCCAGGGTGGCCCCAAACTGGCTGCCGGTGGCCGTCACCAGCGAGGGCAAGCCGCTCAGATAACGTTTGGTGTAACTGGCCGAGATGCCGTAGCACAGGCACGCGGTCAAACAGGCCAGCACGGCCCAGCCGGTCGCCAGACCCGAGGCGCCGGGCTTGAAGCTGGCTTTGTCCCAGGCCAGCAGCGCGACGCCCGCAAAACCGATCAGCAAACCCAGAATGCGCAGGCCGTGCGGCCGGTCCTTGAGCCAGAGCCAGGCGATCACGGCACCAAACAAGGGCACGGTGGCGTTCAGAATGGCGGACAAACCGGTGCTGATGGACAAGAGCGCAAACGAAAAACAGGCAAACGGGATGGCGGAATTGAGCAGGCCGATAAAAAATATTTTTTTCCAATGCCTGGCCAGCTGGGGCCAGAGCCCGCGCCACAGCAACAGCGGTCCCAAAAACAGGGCGGCAATGGATACCCGCAGGCCCGCCGTAGGGATGGCACCAAACTCTTGGGCACCCAGGCGCATGAACAAAAAGGAAGACCCCCAGATGGCAGCGAGCAGAACAAACTCGGTGCGCCAGGGCTTGGTGGGAGGCAGGGAATTCAAGATGTGACTACTTGGGGCTGGGTTGGTTCGGGTTTGAAGCTTGCGCCTTCGAGTTGCAGCAACGCCGTCTTGCGCGGCAAGCCACCGGCGTAACCGGTGAGTGACGCACCTGCCCCGAGCACGCGGTGGCAGGGGACGATGATACTCAAGGGATTGCGGGCCACCGCGCCAGCCACCGCACGCACGGCAGCGGGCTTGCCGATGCTGGCACTCAGGGCGCCATAGCTCAGGGTGGCGCCGAACGGAATTTGCAGCAGGGCGCGCCAGACGGATTGCTGAAAATCAGTGCCAGCCGATAAATCCAGCGCCAGCTTAAAGGCCTGACGCTGACCGGCAAAGTACGCGCTCAACTGGGTTTGGGCCTGTTGTAGCACCGGTTGATCGCGGTCCGCAGGCCAGCGCGAGGTGTCCGGCTGATGGCTTTGGCCGTCAAACCACACGCCTACCAATCTATCGTGGGCGGCGGCCAGAATGATGCGTCCGAGCGGGCTGTCATAGCTGGTTTGAACGGTGGATGGTGCAAACTTCATATCAATTCTCCTTGTAGCCCCCGTGGAATATGTGTTAACAGCTATCTATTTTGTAGTAATTGTGGTGACTCGCCGGCCCGCTGCGGCAGCCGGCAGGGCGGCCCAGGCGCGGATCACCGCGTAGCTGCGCCACGGTTGCCAGGCCAGCGATGCGGCGTGCGCTTCTTTGGCCGGGTTTTTGGCGTCTTGCACGCCCAGTGCCTTGTGCAGGGCGACGTCGCCGGCTGGAAAAGCGTCCGGCCAGCGCAGTGCCCGCATGGCGATGTACTGGGCAGTCCAGTCGCCAATACCGGGCAAAGCCTTCAGGGCGGCCAGGGTGGCAGGCACGTCCGCTCCGGCGTGCAGTGGCAGGCGCTGCGCCGCCACAGCGCTGGCGATGGCCTGAATGGCCGCTTGCCGCTGCCGGACGATGCCCAACTGGCCCAGCGCATCGCCGGTGGCGGCGGCCAGTGCCGCGGCGCTTGGAAAAAGCCGGTTCAGCCCGGCGATGGGGGTCTCGATCGGTTCACCAAACCGTTGCACCAGTCTTGCCGCCAGGGTGCGCGCAGCGGCCACTGTGATCTGCTGGCCCAGGACGGCGCGCACGGCCAGCTCAAAGCCGTCCAGGGTGCCGGGCACGCGCAAACCGTCGCCCCATGGGAAGCTGGCCCGCAGCAGGCTGTTGATGGCGCGGGGATCCGCATCCAGATCGAGCATGGCCCGCACGCGCGCCATCACCCAGGGCAGCACCGCGCGCAGCGAATCACTCAAGCGCAGATCCACGCGGTTGCCAGCAGCCTCAAAGCGGGCCATCAGCCAGCCCGTGTAGAGCGTCTTGCCGCATTGCACGGCCACGGTTTTGCCGATGCTCTGCTGGTCGGGCTCCAGCGTGACGCGTTCAATCCCCGTGACCTGGCGTGTGCCAAAGAACTGCAGCATGGCGTCCACGTCATAGGGCGGGCGATAGGCCAGCCTGACATGAATGCCTTGGTCATGTGCGTCGTGCCCGCGTTTTGCGCCGTTGCGGCGCAACAGCGTCGGGCTGAGGGCGTAGTGCGCGGCAAACACGGCATTGAAGCGCCGCACGCTGGTGAAGCCACTCATGTGCGCGACCTGGGTGATGGGCAGTGTGGTGTCGGTCAGCAGCTGTTTGGCGCTCAGCAAGCGCTGTGTTTGCAGGTACTGCAGGGGCGACAGGCCAAACTGCGCTTCAAAAATGCGGCGCAGGTGGCGGTCGCTCACGCCCAGACGCTGGGCCAGCCGCAGCACGGTGGGCGCGCTTTCGCCCCAGGCTTCGGGTGAGTCCAGCAGACGGGCCGCCTGCCCGGCCAAAATACTGGAGGCGTCCTGGATGGACCATGGCTTGCCCTCAAACACCTGGCCGAGGGCCGATGTGCGCGGTGCAATTTCCGGGCGGCATCGCAGGCAGGGCCGAAAGCCGGCCTGTTCCGCCTGCGCCGCGTGAACAAAAAACCGGCAGTTTTCACGTTTGGGGGTGCGCACACGGCACACCGGACGGCAATAAATGCCGGTAGAGGTAACGCCGGTGTAAAAACAGCCGTCAAAGCGTGCGTCCTTCGCCTTCAGTGCGAGGTAGCAGGCGTCGTCGTCGGGCTGTGCGTGGTAGGCTGTCATGCCGATGATGATACGCGCGCACCACTGTAAAACCAGCCGTTTTCGGACATCTCCCTGGGTGTGGCCGCCGCCTACAATTCACGGCACGAACCGAGCTCATCCATTTTCAGGGAACCCAGTCATGCAGATATCAACTTCTATTTTCAAGGCCTACGACATACGCGGCATCGTGCCAGTCACCGTTGATCAGGCGGTGGCCGAAGCGCTGGGCCGGGCCTTTGGCACAGCGGCACGGCGTGAGGGCGAAACCGTGGTGGCCGTGGGCCGCGACGGGCGCCTCAGTGGCGCCACATTGAGCGCGGCGCTGATGCGCGGTCTGGTGGCGACCGGGCTGGAGGTGATCGATATCGGCAGGGTGACCACGCCGATGGTGTACTTTGCCGCCAACACCTTGTGCACCAGCGGCATTCAGGTGACCGGCAGCCACAACCCCAAGGACCACAACGGCTTCAAGATGGTGCTGGCGGGACGCGCCATTTACGGCGAAGAAATTCAGGCACTGCGCCGCATGATGGAAGATGAGTCCTGGGACTTGCAGGCGGGCGGCAAAGTGCGCTCGGTGGACGTGCTGGCGGCCTACCAGGCGCGCATCGTGGGCGACATCAAGTTGGCGCGCCCGATGAAGATCGTGGTCGATTCAGGCAACGGCATTGCCGGGGCCACGGCGCCGGCTATTTTGCGGGCGATTGGCTGCGAGGTGACGGAGCTGTTCAGCGAGGTCGACGGCGACTTCCCGAACCACCATCCCGACCCGAGCAAGCCGGAGAACCTGCGCGACCTGATGGCCGCGCTGAAAACCAGCGACGCCGAAATCGGTCTGGCCTTTGATGGCGACGGCGACCGCCTGGGCATCGTCACCAAAGAGGGCAACAACATCTTTCCGGATCGGCAACTGATGCTGTTTGCGCGGGATGTGCTTCAGCGCGTGCCGGGCGGCACGATTTTGTTTGACGTCAAGTGCACGCAGCGGCTGGCGCCGGCGATCGAGGCGGCGGGCGGTGTGCCATTGATGTTCAAGACCGGGCACTCGTTGATCAAGGCCAAGATGAAAGAAATCAACTCGCCTCTGGGGGGCGAGATGAGCGGCCACATTTTCTTCAAGGAGCGCTGGTACGGCTTTGACGACGGCACCTATGCCGCCTGCCGCTTGCTCGAAATCTTGAGCCGCTCGCCCGACGCCAATGCCGTTCTTGACGCCTTGCCGACCAGCTTTTCCACCCCGGAGTTGAACGTCAAGTGCGCCGAAGGCGAACAGCACACCTTGGTCGCGCAACTGCTGGCCGCTGCGGCGGCGGCCATGAGCGCCAGTGCGGGCAGCGGCACGCTGATGGAAGCGATCAAGGCCGGTGCGAAAGTCTCCACCATCGATGGCCTGCGCGTGGACTGGCCCGATGGCTTTGGCCTGATCCGCGCCTCCAATACCACCCCGGTGCTGGTGCTGCGCTTTGAGGGCCAAACGCCCGAGGCGCTGCACCGCATCGAAGCCACCATGCTGGAACTGCTGCGCGAGGTCAAACCCGGCGCGGTACTGGACCAGGCAGCGCATTGAAGATCCTGATCGTCAAGCTGTCTTCGCTTGGCGATGTGGTGCACGCCATGCCTGCCGTGCAGGACATCCGGCGCGCTTGGCCGCAGGCGCAGATTGACTGGGTGGTGGAGCGCAGCTTTGCGCCCTTGTTGCAGCGTTGTGAAGGGGTGAACCGGGTCATTGCCTGCGAGCTCAGGCGCTGGCGCCAGTCACCCTTTTCCAGCCAGACCCGCCAGGCATGGCGCACTTTCAAAGCCGAGTTGCAGCGCGAGCGCTACGACGCGGTGATCGACCTGCAAGGCTTGACCAAGTCAGCGTTCATTTCATGGCTGGCGCGGTTGGCGCCTGAGGGCAATCGCTTCGGCTTGGCCAATCAGACCGAAGGCTCCAGTTTCGAGGCGCCCGCGCGTTGGGTGGCCGATGTGGCGGTGACGCTGGAGCCGCATTGCCATGCGGTGGCCCGCTCCCGTGCCGTGTGCGCCCAGGCGTTGGGCTATGCGGTGCCTGCTTCCATGTCTTTTGGGCTGCTAGCCCCCGTCAACACTTGGCAAACAGCTATTATAAATATGGCATTTGAGGCGGCTTGTCCGAACGGCTGGGTGGCGCTGGTGCATGGCACGTCGCGCGCCGACAAGCAGTGGCCGCTCGAGCACTGGCGCAGTTTGGGGCAGCGTCTCAATGCCAGTGGCTATGCCGTGGCCTTGCCGCACGGCAGTGAAACAGAGCAGAAAACAGCGCAGCAAGTCGCCCAGGGCTTGGCCTGCGCCGTTGTCTGGCCCCGGCTTGCCCTGGACGCCCTGACCGATGCGCTGGCCACTTGTGCCGGTGTCGTGGGGGTGGACAGCGGTTTGAGCCATATCGCCGTGGCGCTGGACTTGCCCCATGTGCAGCTCTACAACTTCGATACCGCCTGGCGCACCGGGCCGCTCAACCGGGTACACCAGCGCAGCGTGTTTGCCCAGCCAAGTCCCACGGTGGACGCGGTCTGGCAGGCCTGGCTGGCGGTTGCTGCGTCAGCGGGCGCGACCGGTCGGGGATCGGTAGCCAAGTCGGCCCCCACCGGAGTCATGGCGCTGTGACGCGCTTGCTGTACAGCCTGGTCATGTGGCTGGTGCAGCCATTTTTGCGTTTGAAACTGCGTCGGCGCGGCGTGCAGGAGCCGGGCTACCTGCTGGCCATGGAAGAGCACTTTGGGTATTACGCGTCTGCTGCGCCGCCGGCAGATGGCAACACCATTTGGGTCCATGCGGTGTCGCTGGGTGAAACACGCGCCGCCGCTGTGCTGGTGGCAGGCTTGCGAGAGCGTCTGCCCGGCATGCGCTTGTTGCTCACGCACGGCACCGCCACCGGTCGTGCCGAAGGCGTCCAGTTGCTGCAACCGGGCGACCTGCAGACCTGGCAGCCTTGGGACTCTGCGGGCGCGGTGCAGCGCTTTCTGGCGCACTTCCAGCCGCGTATTGGCATCCTGATGGAAACCGAAATCTGGCCCAACCTGGTGGCCGGGTGTGCGCAACGCGGCGTGCCGCTGGTGCTGGCCAATGCGCGACTGAGTGAGCAGTCGCAACGCAAGACGCGCAAGCTGGCCTGGCTGGCACGGCCGGCCTACCGCAGTCTAACGGCGGTGTGGGCACAAACGCAGGCTGATGCGGCACGCCTGGAGGCGTTGGGAGCCCCTGTGCAAGGTGTTTTCGGCAACCTCAAGTTTGACGCCACGCCCAACGCCGACCAGTTGACCATTGGCCAGAGATGGCGTCACCAGAGCGCTCGGCCGCTTGTGATGTTGGCCAGCTCGCGCGAAGGCGAAGAAGCGGCATTGCTTCAGGCTTTAGAATCATTTAGGCCTCTAGCCCCCGTTGATACTGAGAATGACGCTACTATTTCTATAGTAAGTGAGGTTCAATGGCTGATCGTGCCACGCCATCCGCAGCGCTTTGACGCGGTGGCCGCGCTGATCGAGCGCCATGGCTTTGCGGTTTCGCGGCGCAGTGCCTGGCACGACGGGCCGCCTGCGCCCGATGCATTGGAGGGCGCTGAGCCAGTCCGCCCCACGGTCTGGCTCGGCGACTCGTTGGGAGAAATGGCGCTGTACTACGGCCTGGCCGATGTCGCCTTGTTGGGCGGCAGCTTCGAGCCGCTCGGGGGGCAAAACCTGATCGAAGCCGCTGCCTGTGGCTGCCCGGTGGTGATGGGTCCGCACACCTTCAACTTTGCTGAAGCCGCCGAGCAGGCGCAGACGGCGGGCGCGGCGCGGCGCGTGGCGACCATGATGGAAGGGCTGCAAGCGGCCGCCAAGCTGGCGTGCCATGCCAGCGCGCTGTCCGCGGCACAGCACGCCGCCGATGCCTTTGCCCGCACCCACCGAGGTGCCAGCGCGCGGCTGACCGAGGCCCTGGTGCAGCTGCTGGCCGCGAACCGGATTGAGTCAAGCTCTTTTTGACGCCAGGCCGGGCCAGATGCCCAAGCGATGGGGCCCCTCGGTCACTGAAGGCGAAAGCAGGGCTGAAATGCCTGCAATATCCCCGTGAGACTAACGCCGCCGCTGGACCTGCAAGGCACCCGGATTGACGATGTTGGTCGGCGTGCCTTGGATGAAGTTGATCACGTTGTCAAACGCTGCGCCAAAGTACATCTCATAACTGTCCTGCTCGACATAGCCGATGTGCGGTGTACAGATGCAGTTCTCCAGCCGCAACAGGGCGTGCCCCTGCAAAATCGGCTCGGTCTCGAAAACGTCGACCGCCGCCATGCCGGGTCGCCCCCGGTTGAGGGCACTGATCAAGGCATCGGGCTCGATCAACTCGGCGCGGGCTGTGTTGACCAGCAGGGCGGTGGGCTTCATGCGCGTCAGATCATCGAGTGTGACAATGCCGCGCGTTTCATCCACCAGGCGCAGATGCAGCGACAGGACATCGGACTGGGCAAAAAAATCATCCCGGCTGAGGGCCGCTTCAAATCCGTCCAGAATAGCGCGTTCGCGCGCCGGTGCCCGCCCCCAGACCAGCACCTTCATGCCAAAGGCCTGGCCGTAGCCCGCCAGCAGTCGGCCGACTTTGCCGTAACCCCAGATACCCAGCGTCTTGCCTTTCAGAACCATCCCCAAGCCGAAGTTGGCTGGCATCGAGCCCGTTTTCAAACCCGATTGCTGCCACGCACCATGCTTGAGATTGCCAATGTACTGGGGCAGGCGGCGCATGGCCGCCAGGATCAAGGCCCAGGTGAGTTCGGCCGGCGCCACCGGCGACCCGGAACCCTCGGCAACCGCAATCCCGAGCTCGGTGCAGGCGTCCAGGTCGATGTGCGAGCCAACCCGCCCGGTTTGCACAATCAACTTGAGCTTGGGCAGTTTCTCGATCAACGCGCGCGGCAGCTGCGTGCGTTCACGGATGAGCACGATCACACTGGCATCCTTGAGACGCACTGACAACTGCCCAAGCCCCTTGACTGTGTTGGTGTAAACCTTGGCCGGGTAGGGCGCCAGTTTGGCCGCGCATTCGAGTTTTCGAACCGCGTCCTGGTAATCATCAAGAATTACGATATTCATAGGCCCTGATTGTGCCTTGGCACGGCCCGTGAACTTGGCAGCGGCTATTTTTCAAGCACACAAAAAGAGACACGAATTGTGGTGAACTGGCTTCAGTACAGCGCCGCTTCGCACGCCGCCAGACGATCGAGTTCGGCACAGACGTCGGCCATGCGGCCGGAAATCACCATGCGCCCGACCTGGGCCGGCGTTTGGCCGGCTTCCATCACGCGCACAATCCGCAGCGGGCGGTGGGCTGAATCATGGCTTGGCGCGGGCCGCTTGCCCCCCGTGCAATGCAGCTTGTTTGCCATTGAATGCCTGGCAAGTTCGTAGTGACGCGAAGGCTGGCTTGACGGTGTGGAGCGTCCGCGCAAGGTGGTGGGCAGGTTGGGCAGGGCGGGCATGAGCCAGCGCCACAGCGATTGCAGCGGCGCCAGAATTGCGGGAACAGCCAGGAGTGCAGAGCTCATTTGAAACCTTTCAATTCAAAACCTGACCGTTGCTTACATCAGCATGGTGTTGCGGATCAAGCCAACAGCCAGCCCTTCAATCTCGAAGGGCTCGCCGGGCTCGACGACGATGATTTGGTAGTCGGGGTTTTCCGGGCACAGTTCGATCAGGTCTTTGGTGCGCCGAAAGCGCTTGACGGTGACTTCATCACCCAGGCGGGCCACCACAATCTGGCCGTTCTTGGCGTCCCGCGTGGATTGCACTGCCAGCAGGTCGCCGTCCATGATGCCGGCGTCGCGCATCGACATGCCGCGCACCTTGAGCAGGTAGTCGGGTTTGCGCTGGAACAGGCTGCTTTCCACGTAATAGGTTTGGTCGATATGCTCTTGCGCGAGAATCGGCGAACCCGCTGCCACGCGGCCAATCAGGGGCAGCATCAGTTGTGACAGGCCGGGCAGCGACAGGGGAAATTGTTTGCTGCGGGACTCGTTGATGGAGCGCAATGCCTCACTCTTGAGGCGAATACCGCGCGAGGTGCCGCTGACGAGTTCGATGGCGCCTTTGCGTGCCAGTGCCTGCAAGTGTTCCTCGGCGGCATTGGCAGACCTGAAACCGAGCTCGGTGGCGATCTCGGCCCGGGTCGGTGGTGAACCGGTGAGCGCAATGGCGTTCTGGATCAGGTCCAGAATCTGTTGCTGGCGGGCAGTGAGTTTGGGGCTTCCAAGCATGGCGACTCCTTTGCGGTACGGTGGGTCTAACTGTTACTTTATACACACTGTTGTTGTATTCAGTACCTGTATTTTTAATCAGTTTTTGAAGGTTGGCAAGTGATGGTTGCAAAATTTATCGAAAAAGTGGTTGTGTTGGCCACCGGTGGCACGATTGCCGGTAGCGCTGCCAGCGCCGCCGACAACATCGGCTACACCGCCGCCCAGGTGGGTGTGAGTCAATTGCTCGATGCCGTGCCGGGGCTCAACCAGGTGTTGGCCGGCCGCACGCTGGAAGCCGAGCAAGTGGCTCAGATTGACAGCAAGGACATGAGTTTTGCGGTTTGGCAGCAGTTGGCCCTGCGGGTCAGTCACCATCTGGCGCAAGCCGACGTCACCGGTATCGTCATCACCCACGGCACCGATACGCTGGAAGAAACCGCTTATTTTTTACACGCCGTGCTGCCGGCGCGGCAGCTCGCAAGCAAACCAGTGGTCCTGACCTGTGCCATGCGGCCAGCCTCCAGCGTGGCGCCGGATGGGCCGCAAAATATCAGGGATGCCGTCGTGGTGGCCACCACCACTGGCGCTTGTGGCGTGCTGGCCGTGTGTGCTGGTACGGTGCATGCGGCGGCCGATGTGCAAAAGGTTCACACCTACCGGCTTGATTCCTTCAGTTCGGGTGACGCCGGGGCCGTGGCGTATGTCGAGGAGGGTGCGGTGCGTTCAGTAAAGAATTGGCCTCTAGCCCCCGTCGACAGGGAATATATAGCTATTGAAAATATAGCATCGACGAACCACTGGCCACGGGTGGAGATTGTGATGAACTACGTTGGCGCGAGCGGTGCGCTGGTGGATGCGCTGCTGGCTCCGGTGTCTGCGGCTGGCGCGCAGGGTCAGACTGATGCGCGCCTTGCCCCGGCACCGCCGGTGCGCGGCTTGGTGGTGGCCGGCACCGGCAATGGCACCATTCATCAGGATTTGGATGCTGCGCTGCGCCGTGCGCAAGCGCTTGGGGTCAGGGTGGTGCGCTCAACCCGCTGCGCCACTGGCCGTGTGCTGGCGACAGAAAGTTCGGAATTTGAGCATTCCAAAGGCCTGTCACCCGTCAAGGCCAGGATCGCACTGATGCTGGAACTGATGTAAGCCTGACCGGCCGGGCCAGCGGGATGGCTTGGTAAAGCCGGAGATGGTCTGCGCTTTCGCCAGCGCGGCCTGGCGCGCAGACGGCACCCGGCCCCCGGCCCTCAGTTCACGCAGGCTTGCGGCGCTGTGGCGTCGCCGGCACCGCCATTGATCAGCGGCATCAGTTTGGGCGCCAGCACTTTGAGCAATTGCACCGGCAGGCCGCTGGTGAAATCGAAAGCGGCAGCCTGCGCGCCCGGCACGTAGGCGATCAGCGTGCCGAAGAAGCGCTCGTCGATGTTGAAGACGAAAGTGGCCGAGCGATTCACCACGCGCGAGGCAATCAGGCGCCCGCCCGCACCAAACGTATCGAAGCGCTGATCGCCGGTGCCGGTCTTGCCGCCGACCGCAATAAAGCTGCCGTCAGGTCGCACAAAGGCGTGCTTCACACGTTGTGCGGTGCCCTCCTCCACCACCCGCCGGATGGCGGCGAGTATGGCTTGCGCCACTTCGGGTGCCAGCACCCGCTCCGCGTTGCCCGGCTTATATTGCAGCAGGGTTTCGTAGGGCGTGGCGGCCGCGAAGTGCAGCGACTGAATGCGCGTGTTCGGTTTGCGAACGCCATCATTAACGAGGATCCCCATCAGCTCTGCCAGCGCGGCGGGTCGGTCCGCTGACGCGCCCAGTGCCGTCGCATACGAGGGCACTAGCGAATCAAAGGGATAGCCCATCTGCGCCCACTGACGGTGGATTTCCAGAAAACCTTCACCTTCGAGCAGGCCCAGAATCCGCTTGTCCTGTGCCTGCTTGCGATGGGTGGACAACAGCCAGGCATAGACCGTCTGGCGCTCGGCCACGCTGGCCTGCATCACCTGCGTCTGGCTGGCGCCCGGATGGTTGCGCAGATAGCCGACCAGCCATAGCTCCAGCGGATGCACTCCCGCCAGGTAGCCGCGATCGGCCAGCGACATCCGCTCTGGTGCGTACTGCTCGAAGAGTTTGGTCAGCTTGGGCTCGGCCGGGTTGACGCCGTCCGGCAAATTGTCCTTCACCCAGGCTGTGAACTGGTCCAGCGGCGCCTCTGGATACAGCGTGCGGAAGATAGCGGCCAACCGCGAGGCGGTGGGGCGCACATTGCCCAGCAGCAGCTCTTGCGCCTCCTGTGCGGTTTTGCCCTGGTACTTGACCAGGAAACGGCGCATAAAGACTTGGCCCTCGCGGTCGGCAAAGCGCGCCAGATAGCCGGCGCGGCGGGGATCGTCGGCATCCCGTAGCAGTTTGGCCGAGGAGCCCGGGGTCAGGAACATATAGTGGTGCACGACATCGCGCATCAGCCGGATGAACACCAGATTGACCGAGTTGCGCAGGCCATCGCGCACCGACATCACCCGGCCATCGTCCTCATGCTTGAAGTTATTGAAGTGGTGCAGCCCGCCGCCGGTCATAAACCCTTCTGCGGGACTGGCGGAATAGGGTCGATCCAGCGCCGCCTCCAGCATCTTGCTCAGGCTTTTATCGGGCGCCGCCAGAAAATAGTCGACCGCCCAGCGCGTCAGCACGTCCTGCCGGTCAACTTCCAGCGCGCGCAATTGGCTGTGGTCCAGCGTGGATAGCCGCTGATGCAGCTTGTCCATGATGTCGAGATAGCTCACCAGCGTGCGCAGTTTGGCCGTCGACCCGAGATCCAGCTTGGTGCCTTCGTTGATATTGAGCGGGTGATCAAAGTTGTCGGTTTGCACCCGCAGATAGTTGGCCTCTGTCCCGCGCTCATACAGGGTGAAGCTGTACACCACCTTGGCCGGATCGCCCCGGTCCAGCAACTGTTTGGCGGACAGTCCGGCTGCCCGGGCGTTGGCCGGGTCGCGCAACTCACGCAACAGGCTGGTCACGGCCGTCTGCACCGGCGCATCCAGCGTACTGGCGACGCTGAGATCGAGCCGATCCAGATCGTACAGCCGGTTGCCGCCCAGCAAGCCGGTCAGATGGGTGCGCACCGCATTGGCCGCCTTCTGCGTGACGAAAGAAACCACTGGCGCTGGCACCTTGTCGGCGCGCCGGTTCAGCTTCGCCTTGAGCGCGGCATCGCGCAGTGCGGGCGTGATCACACCGGCATTGCCCAGCAGGCGCAGATGGCTGTCAGTCAGCTGTTCCAGCTCGGCTTCATCGGCGTCAAAATAATAGGAGGGGCGGCGCTGCGAGATCAGCAGACTCAAAGCCTGTTTGTACAGTTGCGCCTGGTCGCTGAAATCACCGTTCTGCGCGGCCACAGTGTTCAGAATGCGGCTGACGTCCTTGAAATCACGCCCATACCAGGCCCACAGCCCATCGCCCAGGCCATGCACTTCGCCAAAGCCGGCCTTGGCCGACAGCGGCATCGTGTTCACGTAGCTCAGCACAATCTGGCGCCGCACGGCGCTGGTATCTTCACCCTGCTGATAGGCGCGCAAAGCGGCCGACACCATTTGTTGCAATTTTTCCTGGACCGATGAGGTACGTCCTTCGGACGAATGGCGGTATTTTTCGATCTGGGTCGCCAGCGTGCTGCCGCCAGGTGTTCTGGTGTCGCCGGTGAGGGTGCTTTGGGCCTTGATCAGCACCGCATGGGCCAGCCGGTCCCACTCCACGGCCGGGTTGCGCTTGGGGTGCTCCGGATCGAGCAGTTCACGGTTCTCGATGAACAGCAGGCTTTGCACCAGCAAGGGTGCGATGTCGTCAAAGCGTTCGAACACCCGTTTCGGATAGCGCTCCTGAAACAGACTGTCCTTGTGGCAATCGAGGATGCTCAGACCGCCCTGGATCTTCTCCGGATAGGGGGCGAAATAACCTTTGTCGACGATATCGGCCATGTCCGCCGATAACCGGGACTGTTGGATGATCTCGAAATCCCGCGTCCGCAATTTGCCGACAAACACTGGCAGCAGCGAATAACCGAGACGATCGTCGTAGGGCGCGCTCTGCGGGAAACGGATGGATGGACTCGGACCGGCACCGAGCGTGTAACTGGCCTTGCCCGCCAGCCCGGCAAAGAAACGCGCCTGATAGTCCGACGTGCGCAGCTCGTGCGCGACCAGCAGAACAGCGACGACCAGCGCTAGCAGCAGCGACGACGCCACTGTCACCTTGAACCAGAAAAAAAACGAAAGCCACTTTCCCCGCATACGCATCACCCTGAATTTCTGGTTGGCTGCTTTGGTGGGGCAGGCGACGCCGTCCTTCACCCGTTTTGAAACTAATGCGAACACGAAATTCAACCGCAGCAAGTGAAGTATCGCACCTTAGACCAGCGTGAAAGCACCCGTCTGCACGTGGATGGTCGTTGTTGAACAAATCAGTTATTGCTTTGCGTACCCGATATTTGTCGAACTCTCGCAGCGCTGTGCGCCGCGCCTTCCTGATCTTGCATAATAAGCGTATCTGCATCTAATAAGCTATCAAAATCATAGCGCATCACGTATATTCAACAAGGGCCAACGACCTTTTTCCCATAAATTATGGGTGCTCTCCTCCTGCCGCAACAAGAGTGCGTCAAGCAGCGGTGCCAGCGCGGTGGCATCTGGATTTGCCAGCATGACGTAGCGTGCTGCCTCGCCCTTGGACTCTTCATTGAGCAAGCCGATCCAGTCCAGTTCAGACAAGGTTTCCAGCACCGGCTCCAGTT
>Ga0209913_1000824_pt1 | contig 21757 bp, 19 predicted proteins | sample PersoiDNA2013203_FD_185805 | JGI IMG/M metagenome (GOLD analysis project Ga0209913, IMG submission 185805) | Permafrost soil microbial communities from the Arctic, to analyse light accelerated degradation of dissolved organic matter (DOM) -... | ecosystem: Environmental > Terrestrial > Soil >... | reverse complement strand
ACCATCCGTGGCATTCTGAAGGTTGTGGCTGTCAAGGCCCCAGGCTTTGGCGACCGTCGCAAGGCCATGCTGGAAGACATCGCCATCCTGACCGGTGGCAAGGTCATTGCTGAAGAAGTCGGCATGTCGCTCGAAAAAGTGACCCTGGCTGACCTCGGCTCCGCCAAGCGCATCGAAGTGGGCAAAGAAAACACCATCATCATCGACGGTGCTGGCGCTGCTGCTGACATCGAAGCCCGCGTGAAACAAGTGCGCGTGCAAATCGAAGAAGCCACGTCCGACTACGACCGCGAAAAACTGCAAGAGCGCGTAGCCAAGCTGGCTGGCGGTGTTGCCGTGATCAAGGTTGGCGCTGCCACCGAAGTCGAAATGAAAGAGAAAAAAGCCCGCGTTGAAGACGCCCTGCACGCAACCCGCGCTGCGGTGGAAGAAGGCATCGTGGCTGGCGGCGGCGTCGCTCTGCTGCGCGCCAAGCAAGCTGTCGGCACCCTCAAGGGCGCCAACGCGGATCAGGACGCCGGCATCAAGCTGGTGATGAAAGCGATCGAAGCGCCTTTGCGCGAGATCGTTTACAACGCCGGTGGCGAAGCCTCGGTGGTGGTGAATGCGGTGATGGCTGGCAAGGGCAACTACGGCTTTAACGCTGCCAACGACACCTATGGCGACATGATCGAAATGGGTATTCTGGACCCGACCAAAGTGACCCGCACGGCACTGCAAAACGCAGCGTCTGTGGCTTCGTTGATGCTGACCACCGAATGCATGGTGTCTGAATCACCGAAGGACGACTCGGCTGGTGGCATGGGCGGCGGCGATATGGGTGGAATGGGCGGCATGGGCGGCATGGGCATGTAAGTGCTCCTTGCCTGACGACCTGCAGCGTCGTCGTTTGGGCTGTGGCCGCACCAATGGTGCTGTCTGCGCCCAAACCGCCCGGCTGTAGATCGTCATGCTGCGTCGAGTGGCCTTATGGCTGCCGATCCAAATTAAAAAACCCGCAAAGCGTGAGCCTTGCGGGTTTTTTACTATTAAATGTATAGCGAACTGTGCTTATTCGACGGGGGCTAGAGCCTTATTTCATCAAAAGAACCGATGGTCTTGGGATCTCAGTTAAACGGGGCGCTGACCTGAAACATCAAGCCAGCGGTGCCCAAGAAGTTCAATTGGCCGGACCAGCCGGGCTTGAATTCATAGGCCAGGGCGGGAATGACCGCGGGTGAAAAACCGTTGTGGTTGTAAGGAACTTTGTCCTGATAGGGATACCGGTAGCCATAAAGCAAACCAGCCGTCCACTTGAATGACAAGTGCTCGATGCCCCCAAGCGTCTTATAAACCCCGCCCCACGGATAGGCATACACGGTCGGTTGCCCAAACGAATTGGTAAACAGCGTGATGCCATCCAGCTTGGCATCGGGATACTCGCGCTCCACACCCACCATCACCACGTTTTTGTGGTCGGCACTTGGGTGGAAATGAAGGGTATAGGGACTGAACTGCCAACTCAGCACTTTGTCCCGGGACAGGTCCGAGAGGAAACCTGGCTCGGCCACGGCGTGGCCCGCCAGCTGGGCCACAATCAGGCCAAAAACGATGGGAATCAATTTATTCATGGGAACAAGTGGGAACGGGCTCATGCAAAGGCTTCGCAGTGTAACGGCTAGACCCTTGCTTTTCGGCCAGGCCGGTGGGCGCTTGCTGCAGATTTTATTGCTCCTGTCATTGCTCGCCAGCAGCGGTTGCGCCTGGCTCGATGCCCGCCAACGCCAGATGATCTACCGCCCCACACCGGGTATCCCGGCTGACTTGACGGACTTGCGCGCCGGTGACGAGCATTATTTTGTCAGCCTGCCAGCCGATGCCCGCCAGACCGACGACCCAGACCACCAGCCCCTCACCGCCGATGCCGGCACGGTCAATAACACCCAGCGCATCGAACTCTGGTGGCTGCCCCATCCTGACAAAAACGCGCCAACGCTGTTGTATTTGCATGGCACGTTTCGCACCGTGCCACAAAACCGGCACAAGATCGAGGCGCTGCGCGAGGCTGGCTTTGCCGTGTTGGCGGTGGAATACCGGGGCTGGGGCTTGAGTTCCGCGATGACACCGTCGGAACAAACGCTAGTGCAGGATGCCGATGCCGCCTGGGTCGAGCTGCAGCGCCGTGAGCCGCGTGCCAGCCAACGGGTCATCTACGGCCACTCCATGGGCAGCGGTGTCGCGGTGGATCTGGCCAGCCGCCTGAGGGCCCGGCAAGACTATGGGGCGCTGATTCTGGAGTCGGCCTTCACCAGCTTTGCCGACGTCGCGAGCGAGGCCGGGTTTGTTGCATCGCTGCTGCTGCACCTCAATAACGAACGCTTTGCCTCCATTGACAAGATTACCCGCGTGCACGCCCCGCTCTTGATGATCCATGGCACGGCTGACACGACGATTCCCATCCGTCTGGGCCGACAATTATTTGCGGCGGCCAACCCGCCCAAACGCTGGCTCAGCATCAACGGCGGCGCACACAGCGATCTGCAGCAGATCGGCCACGCGCGATACCAAGCCACTCTGCAGCGCTTCAAAAACGACTACCTGTCAGGGCAGTAGCGCCAAGCCATAACGCAGCAACTGCGCCTGCACTTGCTGTGCCGATTCAAACTGGATGCCTTGCCAGCCACGCGCCTGTGCGACCTGCACATTGGCCGGCATGTCATCAATGAAAATCGTCCGGGTCGGCGCCAGTGCATAGCGACTTTCCAGCAACGCGTAGATGACCGGATCCGGTTTGCTCAGCTGCACATCGCCCGAGAAGATACCGCCGTCGAACCACTGCAAAAAGGCATGACGCTGCGCCAGTGTGCGAGCGTAAGGCACGGGCATGTTGGACAGGAAGTAGAGCTTGGGCGCATCGGCATGCCGCTCACGCAGAGAGCGCAACTGCGCCAGCAAGGCCAGCGAGGCCTGCATCGGCACCAAATGGTCGGCAATGCTTTCCACCAAGCCCGTCAGCGCGCCGGGGTCCAGGCCGAGCCGCGCGGCGGTGCGTGTGACCACCGCGTCGATCGACAGGACGCCACGGTCAAACTGGTGCCAGTCTGCGTGACCAAACACCGCCTGCGCCAGGCGTGCCGCCTGGGGCGCTGAGGCGGCACGCTGCGGGAAGTGGCGGCTTAGCAGTTCAGCCGGGCGCCAGGTGAACAGCACCGCGCCAAAATCGAATACCACATTCACAGCGCCCTGCCCTTTGCGTTTCTCTTGCGCCTGGCCGGCATCAAGCGCACAGTCGCGCCAGCAAGCCCGCCGTCGAGCCGTCCAGGCCAGTCACGTTAGCGCTGGCCAGACGCGCTTGCACATCCTTGGCCAGCACCTTGCCCAGCTCCACGCCCCATTGGTCAAAGCTGTTGATGCCCCAAACTGAGCCGCTGACAAAGACACGGTGCTCCTGCAAGGCGATCAGCGCGCCCAGGCTGGCGGGCGTCAACGCATCGAGCAGCAAAAACGTGCTGGGCCGGTTACCGGGAAAGTTTCTATGCCCGCCCGCATCTGCCTGGCCCACCATCAGGGCTTGCGCTTGTGCCAGCACATTGGCCAGCAGCAAGTCGTGGTGCCCGGGCAAATCGTGTGCCGGCTGTTTGACCGCCACAAACTCGACCGGCACCACGTCCGTGCCCTGGTGCAGCATCTGAAAATAAGCGTGCTGGCCGTTGGTACCCGGTTCACCCCACAGCACCGGCGCCGTGCCATACGGCAGCGCCTCACCGTGCGCATCCACCCGCTTGCCGTTGCTCTCCATCTCCAGTTGCTGCAGATACGCCGGATAGCGTTTCAGCGCGCTGTGATAGGGCGCAATGCTGCGGCTGGTGAAGCCGTGAAAGTTGCGGTACCAGACATCGAGCAGGCCCAGGCGAACCGGCAGGTTCTGCGCCAGTGGCGCGGTAGAAAAGTGCCGGTCCATGGCGTGCGCACCAGCCAGAAATTCGCGAAACCCTGTCGCGCCAATCGCGATGGCCAGCGGCAGGCCGATGGCCGACCAGACTGAATAGCGCCCGCCGACCCAGTCCCAAAAACCAAAGGTGGTGCTGATGCCAAAATTGTTTGCAGCTGCCACGTTGGTGGTGAGCGCGGCGAAGTGGCGCGCAATATCGGTGCCGCCCTGGGCTTCGAACCAGGCTTTGGCCGAGAGCGCGTTGGTCATGGTCTCGATGGTGGTGAAGGTTTTGCTGGCAACCAGAAACAGCGTGCTCTGCGGCTTGAGTCGTTTCAATACCGCTGCCAGTTCATGCCCATCCACGTTCGAGACAAAGTGAAAGCGTTTGCCAGGGGCAACAAACGCGTCCAGCGCCAGCACGGCCATTTGCGGGCCGAGGTCCGAGCCGCCAATGCCGATGTTGACGACGTCGGTGATGGCGGCATCAAAGCGCACTGCTTCAGCAAACGCCAGCATGGCGTCCAGCGTGGTGTGCACCTCGTGCAGCGTCTCTGCCATATGCCTGTGCACGGACTGTGCTGGCATGGCGGGGTCGGGGGGTGGTGTTCTTAACAACCAGTGCATGACAGCACGCTGCTCGGTGGTGTTGATTTTTTCACCGGCAAACATAGCATCCCGGTGCTGCTCCACGCCGGTCTGGCGCGCCAGCTCCAACAGCAGTTGCTCGGTCTCCGCGTCGATCAGATTCTTGGATAAATCCGCAAAAACATGGGGTGCGCTTTGGCTGAAGGCCTCAAACCGGCCCGCATCCATGGCAAATGCGCGGCGCAGGTCAAAGGCGCGGCCCTGTATCCGATAAGCGGCTTGCAGCGCGCCCCAGGCGGGAGTTTGGTCACAACGGGTACGTGTCATAAAAATTCCTCCAGTCATCCATCAAGCCGCCAGCAACAGCTGATCGAGCTTGGCCGCATCAACACAAAAGGCGCGTATGCCTTCTGCCAGCTTCTCGGTCGCCATGGCATCTTCATTCAGCGCAAAACGAAAGCCTGCTTCGTCATAGTTCACCGGGGTCAAGTCCAGGGATTTGGCGGCGTTGGCGTCGAGCGAGCGCGCCAGCGGCGCTTTGCAAGCGGAAAGTAGCGCCAGCAGTTCCGGGCTGATGGTGAGCAGGTCACATCCCGCCAGCGCCGTAATTTGCCCGACGTTACGAAAACTCGCGCCCATGATCTCGGTGGCAATACCGAACTTCTTGTAATAGTTGTAGATCTGCCGCACCGATTGGACGCCAGGGTCATGGGCACCGGCGTTGTCCTGCTCGACCCACGCCGCACCGGCCGACTTCTTGTACCAGTCGTAAATGCGGCCAACAAAAGGCGAAATCAGCTGCACCTTGGCTTGCGCACACGCCACCGCCTGGCAAAACGAGAACAGCAAGGTCAAATTGGTGTGAATACCGCGCCGCTCCAGTTGCTCGGCGGCGGCAATGCCCTCCCAGGTGGCCGCCACCTTGATGAGTACCCGGTCGATGTGAATACCCTGCGCCTGATACAACTCAATCAGGCGCTCGGCGCGGGCCACGCTGGCCACGGTGTCAAAACTCAACCGCGCATCCACCTCGGTGGAGACGCGCCCCGGAATGATCGACAAAATCTCGCAGCCAAAACGCACCAGCAAGCGGTCCATCAGCTCATCCAGCGGCCGGCCCCGGAACTGCGCCACGGTGTCAGTCAACAGCGTGCGGTAATCCGGTTTCTGGACTGCTTTGAGGATCAGCGATGGGTTGGTGGTGGCGTCCGTCGGTAAGTAGGTGTCAATTTGCCTGAAGTCGCCGGTGTCGGCCACCACGGTGGTGAATTGTTTGAGGGCATCGAGTTGGTTCATGCCGCCATTATCAGGCGGCCGCAGGCGCGCAACTGGCTGGCCAGTTTCAATCATGTTACGAAAATCAGAGTTACGAAGTTTTGTTAATTTTATGAAACTAAGTTACATTACCGACTGCTTTAATCGGTTGAGGACAGAGCGAAAGATTTGTCCCGCAAATTCTTAATCCATTGAGGACAGGGTTAAATATCTGTCCCGCAATTAAATTAGCTTTATGAGTTTTGACCTTGTTTTGTTTGGTGGCACCGGCGACCTAGCCTGGCGCAAGCTGATGCCCGCGCTGTTTCAGGCCTTTCGCCATGGCACGCTTCCCTTTGATGGCCGCATCATTGGTGTTGGCCGCGACGACCTCAGCAATGCGCAGTACCAAGCCCAGATTTGTGCCCGCTTTGACCAGGTTGAACTGGCCAAGCGCCCCAGCGAAGAAGAGTTCTGCCGCTTTGCTGCCTTGCTTGAATTCGTGCAGATGGATTTGTCCCGCCCCGATGACTACGCCCGTCTTGTCGCCAAACTGGCAGAGCGCCAGGCCGACGTTGTGGTCATGTATGTGGCCACCGCACCCACGCTGTTTACCACCGTATGCGAGCAGTTGGCAGCCGTCGGGCTCAACACGCCACAAACCCGCGTGGTGCTGGAAAAGCCGCTGGGACACGATCTGGCCAGCAACCGCGCCATCAACGAAGCGGTGCGCCAGGTTTTTGGTGAAAAACATATTTTTCGCATCGACCATTACCTGGGCAAGCCCGCAGTTCAAAACCTGTTTGCGATGCGCTTCGGCAACGCCTTGTTTGAGCCCTTGTGGCGGCGCGAACACATTGCCAACATCCAGATCACGATTGCCGAAGAGCTGGGCGTGGAAGAGCGGGGTGCGTTTTACGAAACCACCGGCGCCCTGCGCGACATGGTGCAAAACCATGCCCTGCAACTGCTGTGCGCCATTGGCATGGAGCCGCCCATCAACTCGCACGCCGATGCCATTCGTGACGAAAAGCTCAAGGTGTTGCGCTCGCTCAAACCCTGGACTGCCGAGTCACTGACGCAGGACGTGATCCGTGGTCAATACGCAGCGGGTTCCATTGGCGGTGCGCCGGTAGCGGCTTACATTGATGAGACCGGCGTTGACCCGCACAGTCACACCGAAACCTTTGTCGCCCTGCGCACCGAAATCTCGAACTGGCGCTGGGCTGGCGTGCCGTTTTATATCCGTACCGGCAAACGCCTGGCCAGCCGCGACGCCCGCATTGTGGTCAATTTCCGGCCGACGCCGCATGCCATTTTCAATTCGCAAATTGGCGCTGCCAATCGCTTGGTGATCAATCTGCAACCCAAAGACGGGCTGGAATTGCACCTGCTGGCCCAGGGCCAAAGCAACCGCCGCAATTCACAAACCCTGTCGCCGGTGCAGCTTGACCTGGACTTTGACAAGCGCTTTGGTTCCGAGCGCGTCGGTGCCTATGAGCGCCTGCTGCTGGACGTGATCGATGGCCGCCTGAACCTGTTTGTGCGCAGCGACGAGCAAGAAGAAGCCTGGCGTTGGGTCGAGCCCATCCTGGAACACTGGAAGAACGACGCGCTTGGGCCCCGTTTGTACGCGGCCGGCACCTGGGGGCCCAGCGCATCGAGTGCCATGATTGCGCGCGACGGCTTCTGCTGGGCTGAAGAATCCTGAACCGTCAAGGACAGAGCTTGAACTTTAAGTATGCTTGACCGAATCAAAGCCTGCTTGCCTTCGCTGGCACCTGCTGAACAGCGCGTGGCCAAACTCGTGTTGAGTGATCCGCGCAGCTTTGCCAAGCAGCCCATCAGCGAGCTGGCTGCCCGGGCGCATGTGAGCAAGCCCACGGTGGTGCGCTTTTGCCGCAGCGTCGGCTACAACGGACTGTCGGATTTCAAGCTCAAACTGGCCGGTAGCGTGAGCGAGGGCGTGCCCTTCATCCACCGCAGCGTCGATGCCGACGACAAGACCAGCGACATCATGGTCAAAGTCATCGACAACACAGTGGCCGCGTTTTTGAAGTACCGCAACGACGCCAGCACGGTGGCCATTGAGAAGGCCGCCATCGCGCTGGTCCAGGCCTACGAGCAGGGCAAACGCATCGAGTTTTTTGGCGTCGGCAACTCCGGCATCGTGGCGCAAGATGCGCAGCACAAGTTTTTCCGTCTCGGCATCAACACAGTCGCCTACAGCGATGGCCACATGCAGGTGATGGGTGCCACGCTCTTGGGGCCGGGCGACTGCGTGGTCATCATCTCCAATTCAGGGCGCACGCGCGACTTGATGGATGCCTGCGACATTGCGCGCAAAAACGGTGCAACCACCATCGTCATCACCGCCAGTGGCTCACCGCTGGCAGCAGCCGGTCATCTTCACCTGGCCGCCGACCATCCAGAAGGATTCGATCGCTACAGCCCCATGGTGTCGCGTCTGCTGCACTTGATGATCATCGACATCCTGGCCACCTGCGTTGCCTTGCGCATTGGCGGTGAACGACTGCAACCACTGCTGCGCGAGATGAAGAACAATTTACGCAGCAAGCGCTACGCTTGAAACCAATACGGATAAAAGCCGTCGGTTGATGGCAATAAGGGCTCCAGCCCCCTACCGGCCTGCGTAAACAGCTGTAAATTTGGTAGCGCTTGATAGTTGCCGCAATGACCTCCATCTAACGAGCAGAAAGGGATTTTCATCATGACTGACTCTCTGCACATCATTTGCCCCCACTGCCACACCACCAATCGGGTGCGTCAAGTTGATTTGGCCAGCGCGCCCGATTGCGGCAACTGCCACAAACCCTTGTTCGTGGCGCATTCGGTGGCGCTTGACGAAAGTAGCTTTGATCGTCACATCAGCCGCAGCCAGATCCCGGTGCTGGTGGACTTTTGGGCCCCGTGGTGTGGGCCGTGTCGCCAGATGGCACCGGCGTTTGAGCAAGCAGCGGCGCAGTTGGAGCCGCGCTTTCAGCTGGCCAAGGTCAACACCGAGGAGGCACAGGCACTGGGTGCGCGTTTCAACATCCGCAGCATTCCAACACTGGCGTTGTTCTCTGCCGGTCGCGAAGTGGCACGCCAGCCAGGCGCCATGGGCGCGGCTGACATCGTGCGCTGGGCCTTGGCGCAACGCCTTTGACGGTAACGCCGCCGTAACCCAGGCGCCCCTGAGCGATTAGCATCGGGGCTCCGTCACTACGCACCCAAGCCCTATGACCAACTCATCAAGAAGCGAGTCGATTGAACGCACCGAACGGCCTTGGGGCTGGTATGAAACCCTCTCCGAGGTACCGGGCCACAAGGTTAAACGCATCCGCGTCAATCCGGGGCAGCAACTCAGCCTGCAAAAGCACCTGCAGCGCGCCGAACACTGGATCGTGGTGCTGGGCCAGGCCCACGTCACGGTGGGTGAGCAGGTGTTGACCCTGGTACCGGGTGGTCACGTGGACATCGCCATCGGACAAGTGCACCGCCTGACGAACCGGAGCGCCGCCCCGGTTGAAATCATTGAAATTCAGTTTGGCCACTACCTGGGCGAAGATGACATCGTGCGCCAGGGAGACGACTACGGCCGGACATGATCAACGCCTTCCCACCCGGCCTTGACTCTGCACCCTTGTTGAAATTGACACCATGAATCAAAACGTTTTATCTGACGGATTTCGACTGGCACTGGGCGCCGCGCCAGTCGCTTGCGTGGACATTGGCGGCACCAAAGTGGCGGTCAGCATCGCCGACGAACAGGGCGTGCGCGGCCGGGTGGCCGAGCCCACGGCCAAAGAAGGTGCGAATGATGCATTGGCCTTGCAAATCATCCGTCTGGTCGGGCAGAGTTGCGCGCAAGCGGGCGTGGCAACAGGCGATCTGTCGGCGCTGGGGGTGGCATCCTGTGGGCCATTTGTATTGAACAAGGGTTGCGTGGAGTTGTCTGCGCCCAATATTTGCGGTGGACTGGCGGGCAAGGCACGTGGTTTGCCCAATGACTGGCAAACCGCCTTGCTGGAGGCGCCCTTGCGTCGGGTTTTTGCCAAGGTGCGGGTTGAAAACGACGGTATCGGTGCTTTGGAGGCCGAACGGCGCTGGGGCGCGCTGCAGATCAACGGCCAAGCGCTGGCCAACTGCGCCTATGTCACCTGGAGCACCGGCATTGGTGTAGGCCTGTGTGTGGACGGCCATGTGCTGCGTGGCAAAAACGGCAATGCCGGGCACGCCGGCCATCTGTTCGTGAGCGACAACAATGACGCCTTGTGTGGCTGCGGCAATGTCGGTGACGTGGAAGGCCTGATTGCCGGCAATGCCATTCCAAGGCGCTTCGGGCATCTCGGTTACGTCGATTCTGCTACTCTTTTCACAGCTGCCTATGCAGGTGATACGGGGGCTACAGCCATTATTGATGAATTTTGCCGGATCATGGGCCGCACCTTGTACAACCTGATTGCGACGCTTGATCTGGAGCGCATCAGCCTCGGTGGCAGCGTCTTCTGGCATCACCGGGCCTTGTTATTGCCCAAGCTGCAGGGCTACGTTCACGGCAAGTTACCGCCCCTGACGGACGGCTGTGAGTTGGTGAACGCGGGTCTGGGTGAGCAGGTGGGGGACTTTGGCGCGCTGGCGCTGGTGGCTTGAACTGGCTTTGTCGTCCTAGGGTAAATCCCCCCTTGCGGATTGTTGAGAATTAATTAACAATTAATTAATTCGAGCGACACGGTGTTCGCGCGAATCAACCCGCTGCTTCATCGCCTTGTGTGCCGTCGAAGCGAGCAAATCAGGAGTCAATATGTTGAAACTTTCCAAACTGGCTACGGCCCTTGCATTTGTGGTGGCTGGCGCATCGGCTTTGGCCGGTGAGGTCGAAGTGCTGCACTGGTGGACATCGGGCGGAGAAGCCAAGTCGGTCAGCGAACTGAAAAAAATCATGCAAAGCAAGGGTCACACCTGGAAAGACTTTGCGGTGGCTGGCGGCGGCGGTGACAACGCCATGACCGTGCTCAAGAGCCGTGTGGTGGCCGGCAACCCGCCCGCTGCGGCCCAGATCAAAGGCCCTGCGCTTCAAGAATGGGCCTCTGAAGGGGTGCTGGCGAATCTGGATGCCATTGCAAAAGCTGAAAACTGGGACAGCCTGCTGCCCAAGGCGGTAGCAGACGGCATGAAATACAAAGGGAACTACATTGCTGTTCCGGTCAATGTGCACCGCGTCAACTGGCTGTGGGCCAATGCGGCGGTGCTGAAAAAATCTGGCGTGGCGGGCATGCCCAAAACCTGGGATGAGTTTTTTGCCGCTGCCGACAAGGTCAAGAAAGCGGGATTTATCCCTGTCGCAACGGGTGGCAATGCCTGGAATGACTTCACCAACTTTGAGCCTGTGGCGCTCGGTGTCGGCGGTGTCAAGTTTTACAACGATGCGTTTGTCAAACTTGACCCTAAAGCGCTGAACAGCGATGCCATGAAGAAGTCGCTGGAAACCTTTCGCAAGCTCAAAGGCTACACCGATGCTGGCGCCGTGGGTCGCGACTGGAATATCGCCACGGCCATGGTGATCCAGGAGAAAGCCGGCTTCCAGTTCATGGGCGATTGGGCCAAGGGTGAATTTGTCGCCGCGGGCAAGGTGCCGGGCAAAGATTTCCTTTGTGCCGCAGCACCTGGCAATGGCGGCACTTACACCTTTAACGTGGATTCATTCGCCATGTTCAAGCTCAAAGATGCGGCCGCCCAGAAGGCTCAGGCTGACCTCGGCGTTGCCATCATGAGCCCTGAATTCCAGGAAGTATTCAACCTGAACAAAGGCTCCATCCCGGTTCGCTTGAACATGAACATGGACAAGTTTGACGACTGCGCCAAGCTGTCGGCCAAGGAATTTGTCGAGACCGCCAAGTCGGGTGGCCTGGTTCCTTCGGTTTCCCAGGATATGGCGCTCAAGCCCGCCCAGACCGGCGCACTGAAAGATGTCGTCAGCCAGTTCTGGAACGACGACAAGATGGCGCCAGAAACGGCAATGAAGAACATGGTCAAGGCTGCGGCAACCAAGTAAGGCGGGGGTTTCGCAAAGGCCTGTTGCAGGCGCCCGCACAAAGGGCTGGGGTACGTGCCGTCGCTCATGTCCCCCGCCCTTCGGGCTCCTCCTTAACTTCGCTTTGGCACGCACCCCAGCCCTTCTGCTTGCGACACGGGTTTGCATGTCGGTAACCCAAAGCCGTGGGTTGATCGGGCGGACTGGGTGTTCTGCGAAGCGAGGTCAAGGGGGAGGCCGAAGGCCGGCGGACACGAGCGCAGCAGAGCACCCAGTCCGCCCGATCTTGAACCGCCCCAGCCTTGCCGGAATTTGCTAGAAGCGTATTTTTGTCTCGAAGGCGAAATGTTTATGAAATCATTTGAAAACGTGTTGCCCAAACTGGTGATAGCGCCAGGCTTCGTGCTCGGATTTGCCTTCATTTACGGCTTCATGATCTGGAACGGCGTGCTGTCGGTCACCGGTTCGCGCATGTTGCCCAACTACGACGAATTCGTCGGCTTGCAGCAGTACGTGAGCCTGTGGGAGATGGACCGCTGGCTCGTGGCCTTGAAGAACCTGGGTATTTTCAGCGTGTTGTATGTCGGTGGTTCGATGCTGCTGGGCATGGGTCTGGCCATTTTTCTGGATCAGAAAATTCGTTTTGAGGGTGTGCTGCGCACCGTTTATCTGTACCCGATGGCGCTGTCGTTCATCGTGACCGGCACCGCCTGGAAATGGATTTTGAACCCCAGCCTGGGGCTGGAAAAACTGATGCATGACCTGGGTTGGGCCAGCTTCCACTTTGACTGGCTGGTGCAAAGCGACACCGCCATTTATTGCGTGGTGATCGCCGGCATCTGGCAGTCGGCCGGCTTTGCCATGGCGCTGTCGCTCGCGGGCTTGCGCGGCATTGACGACAGCATCATCAAGGCGGCGCAAATTGATGGCGCTTCCTTGCCGCGCATTTACTGGCGCATTATTCTGCCGATCCTGCGCCCGGTGGTGTTTTCGACCGTGCTGGTGCTGTCGCACCTGTCGATCAAGAGTTTTGACCTGGTCATGGCTTTGACCGCGGGCGGCCCCGGCTACTCGTCGGATGTGCCGGCCACTTTCATGTATGTGATGAGTTTTACCCGCGGCCAGATCGGCTTGGGCGCGGCCAGCGCCACCATGATGCTCGCCACCGTGGCGGCTATCGTCGTCCCTTACCTTTACAGCGAGCTGCGGGCCAAGCCGCACGAGCGCTGATCCTGGGCCAAACCATGATTGCCAAACACTTGCCCCGGGCCCTGATTTACGGCATTTTGCTGATTGCGGCCCTGCTCTTTCTGGCACCGCTTTATGTGATGCTGGCCACCTCGTTCAAGGACGCCGCGCAGATCCGCTCCGGCAACCTGCTGAGCTGGCCAAACTCACTGAACTTCGAGTCCTGGCAACTGGCCTGGTCCAGCGCCTGCACCGGGGTCGATTGCCGCGGTTTGAAGCCCTATTTTGTCAACTCGGTCATCATGGCAGTACCCGCAGTGCTGATTTCTACCGCCTGGGGCGCCATCAACGGCTACGTGCTGAGCCTGTGGAAATTCACGGGCAGCGAAGTGCTGTTTGGCTTCATGCTGTTTGGTGTGTTCATGCCGTTTCAGGTGGTGCTGCTGCCGATGAGCCAGGTGCTGGGTTACCTGGGTTTGTCCAGCTCCCTGGGCGGCTTGATTCTGGTGCACTGTATTGCCGGGCTGGCCGGCACCACCCTGTTTTTCAGAAACTATTACACCGCCATTCCCAAAGAGCTGGTCAATGCCGCGCGCATCGACGGCGCTGGTTTCTGGCGCATTTTTTTCCGCATCGTGATTCCGATGTCCACACCGATTTTGATGGTGACGCTGATCTGGCAGTTCACCAACATCTGGAATGATTTTCTGTTTGGCGTGGCGTTCAGCGGTGCGGACAGCAAGCCGATCACCGTCGGTTTGAACAACATGGCCAACACCTCAAGCAGCGTCAAAAGTTACAACGTGGACATGGCCGCCGCCGTCATCGCCGGCCTGCCCACCATGCTGGTCTATGTGCTGGCCGGTCAATATTTTGTTAAGGGTCTGACCGCTGGCGCGGTCAAAGGATAAACATATGGCAGCTTCACTCCACATTGCAGGTATTCGCAAGGTCTTTGGCAAAGGCGCCAAAGCCGTCGAAGTGCTGAAGAAAATTGACATCGATGTCGCACCGGGCGAGTTTCTGATTCTGGTCGGGCCCTCGGGTTGCGGCAAGTCGACCCTGCTCAACATCATTGCCGGACTGGAAGAGCCGACCGAGGGCGAGCTGCGCATTGCCGGCAAAAACGTCATCGGCGTGGCCCCGGCCCAGCGCGACATTGCCATGGTGTTCCAGAGCTATGCGCTTTACCCGACCATGAGCGTGGCCGACAACATTGGCTTTGCGCTGGAGATGCGCAAGGTGCCCAAAGCGGAGCGCCTCAAGCGCATCCATGAAGTGGCCGCCATGCTGCAAATTGAGCAACTGCTGGACCGGCGACCGGCGCAGCTCTCAGGCGGCCAGCGTCAGCGCGTCGCCATGGGCCGTGCCCTGGCGCGTGATCCGCAACTGTTTTTGTTTGACGAGCCTTTGAGTAATCTGGATGCCAAACTGCGCGTCGAGATGCGCGCCGAGATCAAGCGTCTGCACCTGGTCTCAGGCATTACCAGCGTCTATGTGACGCATGACCAGATCGAGGCCATGACGCTGGGCAGCCGCATTGCTGTCATGAAAGACGGCATCCTGCAGCAAATTGGCACACCGGACGACATTTACCGCCGTCCCGCCAATACCTACGTGGCCGGTTTCATCGGCTCACCAACTATGAATTTTATAGCTGGTCAGGCAAGCGGGACGGGGGATGAAGCCGTATTTTCCTTTGAAGGTGGGGAGTTGCGGCTACCGTGTCCGACGGCTGGCAAGGTCACACTGGGCCAGCGCCCCGAGCACATTCACCTCGACCCTAATGCCGCCTGGCGCGGTGAAGTGATACTGGTGGAGCCGACCGGAGCCGACACTTATGTCGTGGTGAGAACCGGTGTCGGCTTGATCACGGTGCGCACACCGCCCAGCACGCAGGTTTTGATGGGCGACGTTGTGGGTCTGTCCGTCAGCGGCCGGCACAACAACTGGTTTGACGCGCAAAGCGGCTTGCGTCTGGTTTAAGCTGTCAGTTCAGGCGTTCGGCTTGCCTGGGCGGCCATAAACGCTTCAAAGTCCGGCGCCGAAACAGGTTTCGAGAACAAGTAGCCTTGACCGTAATCGCACTCTGCCGCTGCCAGCAAATCGCGTTGCTGCGCGGTTTCAACGCCCTCGGCAATCACCTTCATGCCCAGGGCGTGGGCCATCACGATGATCGCTTTGCACAGGGCCAGGTCAGTCGACCCGGGAATCAGGTAGCGCACAAACGACTGGTCGATCTTGACGAAGTCGATGTCAAAACGTTGCAGATACGACAGGGACGAATAACCGGTGCCAAAGTCGTCCAGTGACACCTGAATGCCAGCATCGTGCAGTTCCAGCAACTGGTCGGCCACGCTGGAGCTGGTGTCGAGCAGCAGCCCTTCGGTGATCTCCACCACGATGCTGTTCCCCGGCAAACCCATCGCTTGCAGCTGCTGGGCCCACGGCGTCTTGGTCTTGCTCCGTTGGTGAAACTGCACCGGCGACTTGTTGACGCTGATCTGAAAATCAGGGTCCAGCGCCGTGCGCCAGGCCTGCACCTGGCGGGCCGCCCGCTGAAACACCCACTCGCCAATATCGACAATCAAGCCGCTGGCTTCGGCGATCGGAATGAACTCGACCGGGCTGATCAGTCCGCGCGTCGGGTGTTGCCAGCGAATCAGCGCTTCCGCCTTGCGAACGGCGCCACTGGCGAGCTCAACAATGGGCTGGTAGACCAGCCGGAACTGTTGCCCGATGAGCCCGGCGTGCAAATCATTGGCCAGCCGCACCCGGTTTTGTGCCGCCGCCTGCAGCGCCGGGGTGAAAAAACTGAAGCGATTGCGCCCGGCACCCTTGGCCGCATACAGCGCCTGGTCGGCATTCTTGAACAGGCTTTCAATTTCGCTCGCATCAAGTGGATACATCGTGACGCCAATGCTGGCCGACACAAAGGCCTGTTCTTCGTCCAACTGGAATACGCCTTCCAGCGCCTGCAAGATTTTTTGCAGGATGCGCTCCAGGCTGCTGGCATCAAGCAGTTCCGTCAGGATGACGGCAAATTCGTCGCCGCCCATGCGTGCCACGGTATCGGACTCGCGCACGCAGTCGCTGATGCGCCGCGCCGCTTCCATCAGCAGCCGGTCACCACTGTTGTGACCGAGCGCGTCGTTGACTTCCTTGAAATGGTCCAGGTCGATGAACAACACAGCGAGTTGCAGGCCGTCGCGTTTGCTTTTCTTGATCTCCTGCGCCATCCGGTCGCGCAGCATGTTGCGGTTGGGCAGACCGGTCAGGGTGTCGAAATGCGCTTGTTGCCAAATCAGCGCTTGGGATTTCTTGCGCTCCGTGATGTCGGTGTGAGTCCCAATCATGCGCAAGGGCAAGCCGCACGGATCACGGCTGATGACCATGCCGCGTGACAGCATCCACTTCCAGCTGCCGTCCTTGCAGCGCACGCGGTGTTCATCTGAATAGGTGGGCGTCAGGCCGTCAAAATGGGATTGACGCGCGCGCTGGAGCTGCGCCTGATCGTCTGGATGAATGAGTTTGTCGAATTCGCGCGCCTGAAACCGAATGTCACCCGCGTCGTAACCGAGTATTTCCAGCAGTCTTTTGGAATAGAACTCCTCACCGCTCTGGATATGCCAGTCCCAGACGCCATCACCGGTGCTCTCCAAGGCCAGCTTCCAGCGTTCCTCATTTTTTTGCAGCGTGGCCTGGGCCTGCACATAGTCGGTCACATCAGTAAAAGTGCGCACCATGCTGCCCTCAGGCAGCGCCTGCGTCCTGACTTCCAGGGTGCGACCCGCCGGTGTCACACGCAGATAGTGGGAGGGCAGGTCGTCAGGGGCGCCAGCGGCCACGCCCAGCACGCAGTTGCGCGCCTGCACGTCGATCAGCGCAGCGTCCTGACCAAAGTCGCCCCTTTCACACTGGTAAAAGGTCAGTGCCTGCACGGTCGGGTGGCTGGCCAGTAGACGCTCCGGCAGGTCCAATAACTCGCAAACTCTGGGGTTGAAAATGTCCACCCGCCCCCGCGCATCAAACACCAGGATGCCCTGGCTGATGCTGGTCAGCGTGGTTTGCAGCAGTCGGGATTTCTCCAGCAGTTGGGCATTGAGCTGACGCAACGCGGCTTCGGTTTCAGTCTTGGTCTTGGTCTGCTGAGGCTCGCTCATGTCGGTGGGGGTGCCGATCACGCGCACAGGCTGGCCCGGCGCTCGGGTGCCAGCCAAACCAGCCAACGGTGGTGGGTTCAGGTCTTCTTTCACAGCCTTGCAGACAAATTGGAATGCAGAAAACGGGGGCGACCAGGTCGTTCGCAGCGCAGTATCCCACGACTGGCAGCACGACCCGTTTGACCGTTTTCAGCCGCCCGCCGAGCCGCCCGCCAGCACCAGGCTGAGCCTGATCCGCAGGCCGTGCGGCTGGACCGCCTGCGCACTGGCGCTGCCCCCGTGGCGCTGGGCGATCTCGGCCACAATGGCCAGCCCCAAGCCGCAGCCGCCAGGCAGCTCGCTGGCGCGCCAGAAGCGCTCAAACAGGTGCGCCAGTTCAGTCGCCGACAAGCCGGGGCCGTTGTCTTCGACTTCCAGCACGGCCTGCTGGTTCAAGCGCTTCACACGCAGCGTCACCACACTACCCCGACCGGCATAGATGAGTGCGTTGTCAAGCAGGTTGCTCACGGCTTCGCGCAGCAACATGGCTTCACCTTGCACCCATAAACTGTCGGCACCCTCATAGCCCAGGTCCACACCGGCGGCCATTGCGCGCGGTGTCCAATCCCGCGCCACCTCGCGTGCCAGGGCTGCCAGGTCGAGCGTTTGCAGGCGCACCTCGGCCTCGTTGCGCGCCAATGACAGCAGTTGCTGCACCAGGTGCGCACTGCGCTGAGCGCCCGCCAATACCTTGCTCAGGCGCGCGTGCAGGGCTTGCGGATCGGTCTCGGCCAGCGCCAGTTCGGTCTGGCTGATCAACCCAGCCAGCGGCGTGCGCAACTGATGCGCCGCGTCGTTCAAAAAACGCTTTTCTTGCCCCAGGCTGCGCCGCACGGCGGCCAGCAACTGGTTGACCGCCGCCGCCAGCGCGTGCACCTCTTGCGGCGCCTGCGTCATCTCGATCGGCGACAGCGCCGACACATTTTGTTCGCGCCGCAGCCCCAGTTGTCCCAGTTGTCCCAGTTGCGCCTGCAGCCGGGTCAGCGGGCGCAGGCCGCGGGAGACGCCGCCATAGACCAGCACACTCAGCAAGACCCCCAACAAGAGCAAGGGCGCCAGCATGTCGGCCACCAGCTCCGTCGTCAGGCGCCGCTGCACGACCAGACTCTTGGCCACCTGTACCCGCAAGCGCTGGGGCGGGGTGGCCTCCCCATAGTTGACTTCCAGCAGCGCCACCCGCATCGGTTTGCCGTCCACCACGGCGTTGTACAACAAGGGCTCGCCGGGGACCGGGTTGACACGCTGTGGCGGTCCCGGCAAGCGGCCGTTGCCCAGCAGGAAACTCCCCGGCGGCGACGAAACCAGGTAACTCACCCGGTCTTGCGGATCTTGCTCAATGATGTCTTGTGCCGCGCGCGGAAAATCGATCAGCAGGCCTGAGCCAATCGGCTTGACCTGGCGTGCCAGCGAGCGCACCGATTGCGTCAGAGACTGGTCTATGCCTTTTTCAGCGTAGCTCAGCGCAATCCGGTAGGCCAAGGCGCCGCCTACCAACCACAGGATCAGTTGCGGCAACAACAGCCACAACAGCAGTTGCCGTTTGAGCGACAAGCCATGGCCCACAGTGCCCGAGCCAGCGCCCTCCCCCGCCAGCGTTTCGCCCGGGCTCACGGCGCCGTGGACTCCAGCATGTAACCCAGGCCGCGCACGTTGCGGATATTGAGCCCGGAGTCGGCCAGCTTGCGCCGCAGGCGGTGGATATAGACCTCCAGCGCATTCGAGCCAACACCCGCGCCAGTGCCTTCCCCCGGTTCGAATTGCCAGGCCGACAGCACATCTTCCCGGCTGATCACCTGCCCCGCGTTGGTGACCAGCAAAGACAGAAGAGCCCACTCGCGTTGCGTCAGTTCCAGCGCTTCATCGCCGAGCCAGGCTTGCGGCAACCGGGCGTCCACCCGCAGGCGCCGCTTGCCATCGGTGACCAGCTCCAGCGAACCACCAAAGGCGGGCAGCCGGGCGCGCCGCAGCATGGCCCCCAGGCGGGCTTGCAGCTCGGCCATGCTGAACGGTTTGGTGAGGTAATCGTCGGCCCCGGCGTTGAGACCCTGCACCCGGTCATCGACACCGTCACGTGCGGTGAGTACCAGCACCGGCAGCGCGGGCAGTCGTTTGCGCAGCCAGCGCAACACCTCCATGCCACTGATTTTTGGCAAGCCCAGGTCCAGAATCACGCCGTCAAAGCGGCTTGACTCCAGCAAGGCCTGCGCGCGCTCACCGTCGCTGGCGGGCGTGACGGTGTGACCGGCCTGGGTCAGCTGAGCGCCCAACGCATCGCGCAGCAACTCGTCATCTTCAACAATCAGCAAATGGGACATGGCGCAAGCATAACAAGCAAAGCGGGCGCTGCCCCATCAATGCGCCGGGGTGGCTGGCAGCGGGCACTGCAGCCGGGCCTCGACCGCCTGAACCCGTGCCAAGTGAATAAGTTCACCTATTTTTTGGCCGCTAGCCCCCGTCGTCATTGCGTCAGTAGCTATTGCTTCTGTAGCAACACCCTGCGCGGCCAACAAGGCCGACAGCAGCCGGAGCCGTTGCGGATAGGGCGACTCGGCCAACCCCAGCCGCCCGCGTGCATCGCACTCGCAGGCCAGCAAGATTTGCCCAAAGCGCTGCGGCTTGCGAAAGGCATCGCAGCGCTCCAGCAGGCGTACCAGTGCAGCAGCGTCGAAATCGCCACTGCGGTGAATGTTGCTGTGCTCGCGCGCCGTCACGTCGGCGAGCTCCCGGCAATCGGTGGGCAGGCGCAGGCGCTGCGCCAGGCCTTTGAGCAGTTGCGCACTGCGCTGCTCATGCCCGAGGTGGCGCGGCAAAATATCGGCCGGTGTATTGCCCTTGCCCAAGTCGTGCGTCAGACAGGCCAGTCGCACCGGCAGGTCAGCGCCCAGGCGCGCCGCCATGTCGAGCACCAGCAGCAAATGCGCGCCGGTGTCGATCTCGGGGTGGTAGTCGGGACGCTGCGGCACGCCCCAGAGTTGATTCACTTCCGGCAGGATTCTGGCCAGCGCACCACAGTCGCGCAGCACCTCGAACATGCGTGAGGGCGTGGCCTCCATCAGTCCTTTGGCCAGCTCCTGCCAGACGCGCTCGGCCACCAGATGATCGACCTCGCCGCTGTGCACCATGTCGCGCATGAGTTGCAGCGTCTCGGGGGCCACGCTGAAGTCGGGAAAGCGCGCGGCCAGACGGGCCAGGCGCAGGATGCGCACCGGGTCTTCACAAAAAGCGGCGCTGACGTGGCGAAATATTTTGTCGGCGATGTCCTGCCGGCCATTGAAAGGATCAACCAGGACAGCCGGCGCCGTTTCAGAGCTTTTAATGTCAAATAAGCCTCTAGCCCTTATGTAATCTGCATCAATAGCTATTGAATTAATAGTCAAATCGCGCCGCGCCAGGTCTTCTTCCAGCGTCACATCGGGCGCGGCGTGAACGGCAAAACCGTGGTAGCCGGGCGCAGTTTTACGTTCGGTGCGTGCCAGCGCATATTCCTCGTGGGTTTGCGGATGCAAAAACACCGGAAAGTCCTTGCCCACCGGCACAAAGCCCTGCGCGATCAGCTCATCCGGCGTGGCACCGACCACCACCCAGTCGCGGTCTGTCACCGGCAAGCCCAGCAGGGCGTCGCGTACAGCACCACCGACCAGGTAGATTTGCATGTCAGCGCTTCAGGCGGTAAGGCTCTTCAAAATCAAGAAAGTCCTGTTCTACCAGCGCGCCGTCAATCCAGGCCTTCACACCTGCCAGCGCCTGCACCCGCGCAACGTAGTCGGCAATCGCGCTCGGTAGTGGCAGCGCGTAGCTTGTCAGGCGGGTGCAGATCGGGGCAAAGTAGGCATCCGCCACCGAAAAGTCGCCAAACAGCATCGGCCCACCGTGGGCCTTCAGCAACTCGTCCCACATCGCGACCAGCCGCGCCACGTCCGAGCGCACAGCGGGCTGGTCGCGCCAGATCAGGGCCCCAACCTCAGGCAGCCGCGCTTCGATGTTCATCGGGCAGTGACTGCGCAGGCCGGTGAAGCCAGCGTGCATCTCGGCGCAGAGGCTGCGAGCCCTGGCACGCGCAGCCTTGTCACGCGGCCACAAGTGTTTGTCCGCAAACTGCTCGGCCACATATTCGGCAATGGCCAGCGTGTCCCACACCACCAGATCACCATCGAGCAATACCGGCACCTTGCCGGTCGGTGTCAGGGCATTGACGGTTTTCTTGAAGCTGGAATCTGGCGTGAACGCGTCAAAGCGAACCTTGATTTCTTCAAATGGGATCTCCGCTTGTTTGAGCAGCACCCAGGGGCGCATGGACCAGCTGGAGTAGTTTTTGTTGCCGATGACGAGTTTGAGCATGAAATTCTCCAAAACGTGAATGCTAGCAGTGCGGCTCGCGTATGGTTTTTCTAGCTTTTTTTAATAGCATGTTACACATACTGGGCGGGGGCTAGAGGTCGATTTTGTTTGAATTCTTCCGTTTTCCCTGATACTGACCGGGTACGGCTGTGTTGGATTTTTAAGCTATTCTCCCCCCACTCACTCCCCCCGCCCTCTCCCGCCCCGCCGGGCGGAAGAGGGAGCCAACCGCCACATTTG
>Ga0209913_1000823_pt1 | contig 21849 bp, 18 predicted proteins | sample PersoiDNA2013203_FD_185805 | JGI IMG/M metagenome (GOLD analysis project Ga0209913, IMG submission 185805) | Permafrost soil microbial communities from the Arctic, to analyse light accelerated degradation of dissolved organic matter (DOM) -... | ecosystem: Environmental > Terrestrial > Soil >... | reverse complement strand
CTAGCCCGTGAAATTCTATATGTCCTAGATAACTCACTGATTGAAGTACCTTGTTTGTGAAGGCTAGTTATCTGCTCGCGTTGCTCATCATTTGTCTTTGTTGGTCGACCAAGTATTTTGCCTTCAGTTTTTGCGCGCTGGAGACCTGCCTGAGTTCGTTCGACCAGCAAGTCCCGCTCCATTTCAGCAACAGCAGCGAGCATGTTCAGCATTAATTTTCCGGCTGGAGATGTCAGGTCTAGCTTACCTAGCTGCAAAACGATGACCTCAATTTTTCGCTTTGCCAGTGCTTTGATAGTTGCGCCTACATCTTGAGCATCACGCCCAAGGCGATCAAGCTTAGAAACGATTAGTGTTTCACCATCACGTATCTGCCCGAGCATCTTTCCAAACTGAGGGCGCTGGCTCGCGTGAACTTTGCCGCTAACACCTTCATCAGCAAACCAATAGTCGATCTTGTAGCCTTGCGCCTCTATTTCACATTTCTGGTTTTCTGTTGTTTGATCTTTAGTACTGACACGTCCATAAGCGAAAATTGCCACTGCATCTCCAATTTTAATGTTCATTAATGCAGCAATTATATATGAACATGTTCATATACATAAATACTATTATATGAACATATAATCTGTGGGTTTTCTATTGTGTTCATAAACGGTGGTATTTGCACATTATTATGCTTAGAAATTTACTAGTTCTCTTTTTCAGATTCAGCCCCATAAAACTCTCTTTAATGCATGTAAATAACATGTGCGCACTCCACCCAAGCTTCTATATTTCCCTCCTCGATTTGCGCCTAAATTAATCAAAATATTTCACTATTAAGTTAATAATTAAAAAACCATATTCGAGATATCATTATCGACAGAATAAATAACATTTACTCCCCTCACCATACGGTTTGCGAGAAAGCTAGCTTCCTAATTTAGTCGGACTTAAGCGATTAATTCAAACGCAAATTCGAAAATTTGAAATGAACAAGCTGCGGTTCATCCCCATAGGCATGGGGAACACAAAGTAATCTGAAATACTAAAGGCTGCAAGGTCGGTTCATCCCCATAGGCATGGGGAACACGACGGTGTACGCCAGAACAGGGACCGTAATTGCGGTTCATCCCCATAGGCATGGGGAACACACTATCTTGTGAGTTGATAAACAGCAGGCGAGCGGTTCATCCCCATAGGCATGGGGAACACTGCGATCGTTCCAGAGCCATCAGAAAGAGATCCGGTTCATCCCCATAGGCATGGGGAACACAACAGTGACAGGCTGCTTTGAGCGATCGTCGCCGGTTCATCCCCATAGGCATGGGGAACACTTAAAATTGGTAGTTCAAAATGGAATGGTGTTCGGTTCATCCCCATAGGCATGGGGAACACTGCGGTAACAGCTCCGCGCTGTAAATAGCTGCCGGTTCATCCCCATAGGCATGGGGAACACACCTGCGCACCAATCTGCGTGGTGCGCTCTACCGGTTCATCCCCATAGGCATGGGGAACACAGTCATTGATAGCAACGGAAATATTGCTATGGCGGTTCATCCCCATAGGCATGGGGAACACAATTGCTTACATAGCAAATCAGTTTAATCCTACGGTTCATCCCCATAGGCATGGGGAACACAGAGCCGAAGCTGATCATCGCTGGCGCTGACGAGGTTCATCCCCATAGGCATGGGGAACACAAGCACAAAATCAATTGTTGTTCCTACGTTGGCGGTTCATCCCCATAGGCATGGGGAACACGTATGAAAAAGTACAAAACACTCTATCACTGGCGGTTCATCCCCATAGGCATGGGGAACACTGCTGAAACAATTGGCGCGACTGGCTCAGTTACGGTTCATCCCCATAGGCATGGGGAACACTCTATAACAGGTAAGTCATCAAACCTGAATATCGGTTCATCCCCATAGGCATGGGGAACACTGAAATTAGATAAAAGAGCCATATCGTGAATTAGGTTCATCCCCATAGGCATGGGGAACACTCCATTTCAGCCAAAAAAGGGAAAGGCAAATGCGGTTCATCCCCATAGGCATGGGGAACACTCCCAGATGGTAACTATCTAATTAATGCCAGTCGGTTCATCCCCATAGGCATGGGGAACACAGCTACAGTGAACCACTGACCATTCCCAATTACGGTTCATCCCCATAGGCATGGGGAACACCGCATTACTCATCACTGTTTCCTCGCATGATCCGGTTCATCCCCATAGGCATGGGGAACACTCCTCGCCTCATTGCTGCCTTAGCTATTTGTGCGGTTCATCCCCATAGGCATGGGGAACACCGGCCGGACGCGTGGGTTTTGTGGTGCAAGAACGGTTCATCCCCATAGGCATGGGGAACACGAGTTGGAAGGCAACTCTTTTGCCTGTCCGAACGGTTCATCCCCATAGGCATGGGGAACACCCCCTACCCCGCTACCCATGCGGCGCACGGGGCGGTTCATCCCCATAGGCATGGGGAACACGGCGCGTTTATCTTCGCGCAAAGCCGCGCCAACGGTTCATCCCCATAGGCATGGGGAACACGCGGCTTGGATGTAGTATGAATTCATAGCGGCCGGTTCATCCCCATAGGCATGGGGAACACATCTGAATATCCCTGACATTATTGACGACATGCGGTTCATCCCCATAGGCATGGGGAACACAACGGACAAGGCTAAGGACAAAGCAGGTAAGGCGGTTCATCCCCATAGGCATGGGGAACACAAGTACCAAGGCCGCGATCACGATCTGCTGATCGGTTCATCCCCATAGGCATGGGGAACACTTCGGAAGCCTTGCCCATACCAGACATAACCGCGGTTCATCCCCATAGGCATGGGGAACACACCAAATATAATCGATTGATTATTAAGGATAAAAAAGACCTCCGCAATTCTACCGATTTTTTTCTGCGTTTTTCTGAATTTTTAAAGATCGCTGACTTACTTAATTTTGACGATTTACGTCACTTAGTTCAGGTAAAAATGAAACGAGTTTTGTACCATCCATTTCAACAGGTATTCGTCTGTTGCTGCCTGTTGTGACAAAATCGAATCCGGCTTCATTGTTGGTGCGCCAGGCCATGACTGCATTCCCTTCTTCGATTCCTTCGGTGACCTGATCCCAGATGTGTTCGCGAAGACGTCGGGAGTAATTGCCAACATAGACACCGGCACGAATTTCCAGCAACCAGATAGCTAGCCTGCCACGCAAACGTGGCGGCGCATTTTCAAGAACGATGACCAACATCGCCGATACTCTCTGGGTTAGGAATTGCGGGAGGAATGGATTCTTCGGGTAATTCTGGAGGAGTAAGCCCACCCGCAGAAAGAATGGTTTCTATATCGGGAATAATACGTTCGAGTAGCCTGCTTTGTCGAAATGCATCGCGGCAGCGGATCCTCACCTCGCGCTCAAGATTCTGGCTGGGCTTGGCAGCGACGCTAAATGCGATCGGTACTACGGTATCAAATTTATATAAATCGGCAATATCGTAGACAAACGAGAGCGGTTTACCGCTATGGATAAATCCAATTGCAGGTGCATAACCGGCAGCAAGAACCGCTGCTTCTGTCACGCCATACAAACACGAAGTCGCAGCAGAAAGACAGCGATTGGGTATATCTGCCGCATCCCAATCCTGACGGTCATAATTGCGTGCTTTCCAATCTACCCCATACTGCTGGGCAAGCAGTTGATAGGATGCCCTTACTCTGGCACCTTCGATGCCACGCAGTTGTTCTACGCTGCGTCGTTGTGGGGGTTCTTCACCAAAACGTAATTTGTACATCGCTCTGACTACTTTCAGGCGCGCATCGTCATCGAGCGCAAGTTTCGCCTGATACAACAAACGATCAGCACGTGCACCACCCGGCTGCCCCGATGAGTAGACCCTTACGCCCCCTTCCCCTATCCATACCAGTAAGGTGCCAACACGTGCAGCCAGCGCGCAGGCTGAATGGGAGACGCGGACACCCGGCTCCAGCATCAGGCATGCAACGCCACCAACCGGGATGTGCATACGCACACCTGTAACGTCTACTGCCACAAAGGCGCCATCGAGTACGTCGAGCTGACATTTTTCGACGTACAGAACGGATAGCCGCTCTTTAATCGGAATGGGCTTTAATGGTGGAAGCATCAATCAACTTTCAGCTTTTTCACGAGAAGCAAACCACAGCCAAATGCTTTGGCATGCCCAATACCTTGAAAAAGCGTGTGCTGAAATAGTTCATGGTCAGTAACGATCAATTCCCCGGAAAAATCCACGGTGCTAAAACGGATCTCTCGCTTATCCGCCCTGTGCTGCTGGTAGGCATCAACATTCGCCGCGACGATGCTGAAGCCGAGGCGGTCTGAACGACTTTGCAGCCAATCGAGACAAGTTTGCTGTGTCAAATCGTAAAGCAGAGGCTTATCTTCGTCTCGCTTCAAATCTCGCCACGTCGCATCTTCAGTTAGCCCATGCTCACGCAGAAAACGTTTCTTGGCGTCCATGACAACATCATGTCGCTGAGGTTTACCTTTGTCGTTTGTTTTGGTGACAACAGGATTAGCACGCAATTGAAACGATAAACGCTGGCCATCTGATAATTGCGGAGCGTAAGGCTGGCTCTGTACCTGCCATATATCACTAAACGCAACAGGCTCACGCTTTGAGACGATATAAAAGCGGGGCGTCACTTCCTGATCATAGCGACGAAAAATAAAATCACGTTGCTGATCCTGACTGCTGGGAAAAAACTTCCATAACCATTGATGTTCGGCGTAAGCTGCTGACTGCGCCATTTCATGCGCAGCCTGTCGCAAGTTCACCGGGGTAATTACACTAAAATACATGGGGCTCATTCCTTCATTAAGGCGATGTGTTCGCTTCTGTCTGCAAATAGCCAGCCCTGGCGGGTAATCAGTTGATCTTTGCGGGTGATACTCAAATCACGCAACACCCCCATCGTCGCTAAATCATCCGCACCAAAATCATCTCCCCAGACAATTTTTTGGATAGTAATCTCATTGCCCGCAGGAGGTGCTACTGAGGTTTTCTGCCACAGTGCCATCAGTTGTTGCTGATAAGCGGATAAAGCAGTTGCAATCGTTGTCGCATCTAAAATACAAGGATGCAGAGGTGAGGCAACAGGGCAGGACTTGCGTCCCAGGTACAGCACGAACTGGGGCTTACGCAATGCTTCGGCTAACTGGGCTAATGTATAAGGCGCGTCTGCATATTCCTGAACTGCAACCAGGACTGAAGCATCCTGACGATAATCGCGGGTGGACAAAATCGTATTGAGGTCTTGTTTGTGCAGCGACAACTCATTACGACGCGTGGCATGTGGCCGCTTTTTAAGGTCCGTGCGACTGGGGACTTGCGCGGTATGGTAATCACGCAATAATCGACCGGTACTTACTACACCAATCGCGATACGATAGTTGTTACACAAAGCCATGTGCGCCGCATGATCATCCCTGTCTATGCCCAACGCGGCAGCCAGCAAACCATAGATAGCGGATTGACCTGGGTAATCCGCGCTGGGGCGATACTCGCCGACAGCCACTTCCCCCCAAGCCGCCATGGTGCCTTGCAGCTGAAAAATCAAAGTCTCCATGATTTACTCAACAATAAATTCAGCGACTTCGCTCAGGCTACCTGTTCCTGCTTCTACATTCAATTCCTTCACGGCATCAGCACATTCGCCGTACACGGTATTAAAGTTATTACGCTGTCGGTTCAATTCAGTCACGGCACGGTTTAAAGTATCAGTGTCTTTCACTGGCTTGAGAAAAGCCTGAGCCAGTGTACGTGGCTGTTGATCGCCTTTTTCAGCGAGTACATACCCTGCGTAAGCTCTTGAGGCAAAACTATTCTGTTTGCCTGTCGGTGATACTTTGGTGACAGCATGCAGCAATGCCTTGAGTGCCTGCTGTGTCAATTCTGTATTGTCTCCCAAATTTTTCAATAACAAGGCGCGGTCAATGCAAAGGTACAAATAAAATACCCCTGCGCCAAACCCGGTTTCACCAATATGCGCAGCACCTTGGTCTGTCTCGCCCTTATTCAGATCATCAACAGCCGTAAAATAATCATCTTCAATGGCTGCTTTGTGTACAGTGATCGCATGAGCGACTTGCACCGCTGCCTCTGTATTAAATGCTGGCGAGGCAGCCAACATACGACCAAACATGGCGATATCAGCGGCGCTATGCTGTTTGCGTAATAATTTCAGATCTTCGTCGGTGGGCGCTTCCTGAGTTGCCACCAGTTTATCCACTAAGGTGGCTATCGCCTGTTCTTCCTCAGGATTGAAGTGCACCAGCTGCTCAACATGCAGATCCTCGCCACCTTCATTCTTTTTGTCCGATTTTAATTTTCCGAATTGGCTGGCTATGGTTTTTGCCCATTCGCGCGCATTTTTTTCGCTGACACCCTGCTTTGCGAGCGTCTGATAGACATGCACACCCATTTCTTTGGTGCGGGTACCGATATGCCCTTTCAAGATAGACTCAAAAATATCTGAAGTACGCCAGGCACGCTTGAGGCTTTGCGAAGAAATACGCAAGCGTGCAGAGTCTCCGACCACGGCTGTTTTTGGGCGACCGGTGTCATCACGGTTCAGATTTGATGGTGGGTAGCTGGTCAGGATATGTAATTGAATATAACGGGACATGTTTTTTCCTTGATATTGATATGTTGTTCGCAAATAACTTCGGGAATTAAGTATTTTGTTTGACAGGCCAGCGGTAGTCATATGCCCACCGTTTCTTTGTGATGTCATTCCACCAGTAGATATCGTGAGCCAACTGATAAACACTCACCTGATTTTTTATCAGAGGAAGCGTACGGCGCAAACTGACGAATAAATCATCCATATCGTCAATTTTCAACAAGCCCCGAAAACGGAGTTCTGAAACCAAGGGTTTATCGCCAGCCAAGACTGACATCCTTACCGCAATAGCGTCCTGATCGTCAGTTATCACATGCGCCAATAAACTCGCAATAGCGGCTAATTTATCTTTTTGTGTGCTTGTCGATTCAGCAGGCCAGCGATGTGCGAGCATGTAACGATAAAAACGCTGATAAGCCGGACTCAGACTCACTTCATCTAATGTGGCACAACGACGCAGCATGGCACGGCTGGCACGGTCATCTTTCAGATCAACCCACCATTGATGCAACGTCTGCCCTAAATGACTCTCAGGACTGAAACTGATTTTTTCTTGCATAGTTAATACTCCTGCAAACACGATTCCGTTTGTAAACTGGTCAATAATTCAGCACCGATCAAACCAAAGCACGTCACCGTCATTCACTTTTAATTGGTATAAACGGTGCTGCCTGACATTCACTATCTGCTTACCTGTTACTTCTTTGATTTTGGATTTTTTTTCACGCTGTCTGATTTGCCCTGCTTGCCTGAACCTTCTGATTGATTCGCTATTGGAATCTGCAGAATTGTTTTGATCGCTTTACCAGATAAATTTCTTTCCAGACCTTTATAGGCTTCTGCAATTCGCCGCGGATTTTGTTGTGCGATGGAGCCTGCTCCAACAATATCAACGTCAAATAAGTGCAAAGATTTTTTAGCTAACACGCTAAGCCACGCCTCTCCAAAACTGATGAGGAAATGACTGTCGTCCTCATTGATACCAGTTTCAGAATGTGCTTGCCGGATCAATCCTTCCAAACAGCGATAAAAAAGCGGCTCAGTACCATCCCAAAAAGCTTTATCCACGAAACTTAAATCGCCCCGCAAATCGCTGTCCCCAAACCAAGCCAGCTTGACCGCCTGACGTAAGTAAAAAATAGCCTGCTCTGCTGATTCAATCAGGCGTTTGACAAAATCATGAAAATTCTTCTGGGTAGCGCGATCGCAATCAGTAAGCTGATATAAAGGAAACCGGGTTTCATACCAACAGCGTGGTTTCATGTTGTCCATGTCATAGCCAAACACCCATAAACGCAAGGCTCCCGTTTTATTCCGGCGCTGCCCTTCAACATAATTCACGATGCTTGCTGCCTGCACATTTTTTTTATTGTGCGAAGTGCCCATCACCCAGGACAACCAATGTTTATAGCTGAATCCATCGGGCTGCGGATGTACGGGCAACCAGCCTTCCTTTGTCTCATAGTAGGGGGAAAATGGATGGTGCCATGGACCTTTGTAATTCAAGCCCTGCGGCCTGGTCAGATAACGATGTATCAATTGCGTCGATTCACGCTTACATATATCGCACTGCCCCGTCTGGACACTCGCAAAATCAAGGCGGATACGGCGAGGCATTGCCCAAAACACATGATGAGGATGGGTTTGCAGCGGCTGGGTCTCACCACCTGCGGTCTGAATTTTGGTAATATCAGCCAGCCATGGAAATGTGAAGTGGGCTGCTTTTTTCTCTGCATCGCCGCCCTGCTCCAGAAACAGGCGTTGCGGCTTTACGTTCAGCCACAGGTCGTGCCACAGGCTGCGCGAGGGTGTTGCCACCACCAGCGTGGTTAATGGGCCACCGCCACGTAAGCTGGTACGGTTTCCCGCACCGCCGGCTGGGGCATTGGTTTGCAAGGTCATCAAGGCAGTTGCGGCACAATGGGGGCACATCGCTTTAAAAATGTCACGCTTAACAAAGTGATCGGTATTTTTATCAATCGTCGAGCCACCAGCGGCATCAATCAATAGTGCGTCTATGGCACATTCTGTACCCGCTGCCAGACTGAAATCCTGCATAAAGCGTGCGCCATCACCATCCAGGATAAAGGCATCAGCAACGGGGGTAAACCATTTTTGCAGCAACTCAGTGTTTGGCGGCGAATCGACAAACTCTTCCCAATCTCCCTCAGTATTTACGGGCGAAGTTGTCTGCAGCAGGCCAACCATCATCTGTGCCAGGGCACCATTGAAATCAGGCCGGTTAGCAGCAAAGGCAAGGATATCGTCCTCAACTATCTGACAAGGCGCAATCCAGTCAATGCGGCCAGTCTTGCGGCGAACTGGCAGCCATTTTTCTGTCATTAATGAAATCATTCTTTACTCACCCCAAACATGTCTCGCTGCCGACCACCAACAGACTTTGATAAATTAATTTCACCTATACGCCCTCTTCAAAAATTACCCCGATCACCCCGTTCATCAGCATGATCAAATTCATGCAACGCCAACTGTTTATCTTTACAACTAAGGACAGCGATAATTTTCAGTCCATCTAAGTCTGAACGGTCAACCAGCTCCTCAAAAGCAGCAAGTGCAGCCTTTTCACTGGCAGTACTGGTTTTTGAGCAGATGCGTTGATCTGGTTTTTGTAAGTAAATTTTATACATGGCACTCTCCTGAATTAAGGGTAAATCACTTGATTTCCATAACCAAGATCAAGAGTAGCACATATTTTTTTTAAGTATATAACCCTTTTGATTTTAAATTTTTTTTCTTTTTATAAATTGCCACCTATATAATATGACCTTTGAATTCCCTAAAGTTTAGGGATGAGCCGTATATAACCCTGTTGAAAGTCCCATTCCCCATTCTCATGGGGATCAATCCAGTGCAGCGTTTTCTGCACCGGCTCCCTCCACCCGCAACCCAAAATTTTCGTCATACAACCAGGTCAGCAGCTCTGATTTTTTTCCCGACTTTTCATTTGCCGCTGTCCATGCCTGCCCTTTCCAGACAACATCGGTTTGCTGCGACAAAGCTAATAAGCCACACCACTTCCCGTCACCCGGCAATGTTTTTTGTAATCGGTCATAAGCTGTGCGCGCAAGAGGTTCTGAAGGCGGGTCGATCCGCGCCAATTTGCGTGTGGCCACCTTCACCATACTGTATGACCAGACGCCACTCGCCCACGGCTCCAGATTGTTACCTGCCCATTTTGCCAACATGATCTCTGTCGTTTCTTCGCCAAGACGAGAGGGTGTTTTCGCTTCGCTCCACCAATCACCGATATCCCCGCGCTGGTAACCTGCTCCTATTTTGAGGGTGTTTTGCTGAGCCAGACTGGCTTCGGACATATCCTGACCTTGCGCCTTCAAGGAACTCATCGTCAGTGACGTGGGCAACACGGTATCTTTCGAAAACACCTGCTCGATCATCGTCCGTGCATCAGTTGGCATCGTAAAACAGCCTTTCTGCAAAACCTGTGCACTGAGCCATAATTGCCCATGGTTTTTGTACACGTATTGGCCAGTTTTAAATACAGCGCCATACCAGTCCGCTTTGGGCTGCACTGTCCATGCAGGCGCAAATACCCATAAGCATGCAGCGGGGCGACCATCCTTTGCACCCTCCCCTCTGATGCGCCTGCCCTGCGTATCACGTACATGACGTTGCAAGCGCCCTGCTCTTTGAAGTACGCGGTCTATCGGCGCAAGGTCGCTGATGAGGACATCGAAATCCACGTCCAACGACTGTTCTGCGACCTGAGTTGCTATCATCAGGCGACCATGCCTATCTTCAGGTGTGCTGTTACCTCCAAAAGACTGCAATACGTGAGCTTCTTTATTCAGTCTGTCCTGTAAAGAAAAGCGAGCGTGAAATAAGGTGATTTTGTCTGACGGAACACTGACTGCAAACCGCTCGTAAGCTGCCATCGCATCAGCGACCGTATTGCGAATCCATCCTACACATTGCCCTTGCCTTAACGCAGCATCCACATGTGCATATACTGTATCAATATCGGATTCGTAATGAACCTGCACTGTCCGGGAAACATTCGCCCTCGAGGAAAACGCGGTTTCAATGAGCTTCGGTTGACCGTCATACCAACAAGTCGCTAAAGGATAATCGATGGAGTTGATAAGCGGAATACTTGTTTGATTACGACCTCTGGCATAAGCGCTGATCAAGTTCTGCTTCATGTCTGCAGGCAAAGTGGCAGAAAGCAAAATCACAGAACCATTTGTCCGTGCATGAAAATTCAGCAGCACTTCCAATACGCCTTGCATATAGGCGTCGCAGGCGTGAACCTCATCGACAATCAATACTTTGTTATACAAACCGAGTAAACGCAAAGACTGGTGCTTGCTATGGAGAACAGCAAGCAATGCCTGATCGATCGTGCCAACACCTGCTGATGCGAGTAAAGCCCGCTTGGTGTGATCTGCCAGCCATGCCGTACAACGGGCAGTCGCCGTTTCATCTGATTGAGCAGGATCATGCTCTGGTTCGTCCTCAGGTAAAATAGAAATAGCAAATTTATCGACCAGAGTTTTGAAACCATGTGCCAGCGTTAAATTCGCATCTCCCTCAAAGAGCTTCCTGTAGACGTCTGCTATCCGATGATACATAGCGTTCGCTGTTGCCATCGTCGGCAATCCAATGAAAAAGCCCTCTGCCGCACCTTGTGCCATTAAGCGATAAGCCAGCATGAGCGCCGCCTCTGTTTTACCTGCACCAGTGACGTCTTCTAATAAATAAATCTGCGGAGACTGCGGGATGTTTGCCGTTGCTGCCCATTGCTGTAATGGCGATGGCTCATCGATATACGCGAAAAAGTCTCGGATCTTTTTCCCGGGTTTGACCGGTACAGGTAACACACCAGAATGTGCCAGCGCGCTGTCCGCCTTCTCCTTTGCTGCGTGCCAGTAGGCATCCAAGTCTTGCACTTGCTGCTGGTAAGGAAAGAAATTCGTATTGGATCCCAGCCAATCAGCCAATACGGTCACGCCAGCAAACCACCATGACAGCATTTGACTATTCGTTTCAAAATCAGCTCCTGTTTGAGTCGGAATACGCTTTGATTCTTCGCTTAATAGTAGGCTTGCCATTGTCTGCACGAATTTGGCAGCAGCCTGCTTATCACTCCTGAGAAAAAACGAATTGACCTGACCATTTGCTTTTGGTGGCATGCCATGATGCCCAGTGACTGCCTGCATCCAACTGCGCAATCCTCTCTGGGTGCGCGATGAATTGTCGATGCCAATTTTGAGTAAAATGTCTTCCTCGACCAGATCGTCATCCCATAACCAGAAACCCAATGAGTCATGACGCTCGGAATATAACTTACCTGGGTTAGGAAGCCGATGCTGCAAGATCGATATCAAGTCTTCACGTTGTGACTGAAACGCTTCACTGAATTTACCCAGATCATGCAAAGCAAGCAGAAATGCTGTCCATTCTAAAAAAGCGGCCTCTGAACAGTTCAATAATTGACTAGCTGCTTTAAGAAGATTTTGAGAGTCTTTCAAGTAGCTGACACCTACCGCCGCTACGTCCAATGAGTGGAAAACTAACAAATGATATTTGTAGGCACTCTCTGATGAGGGTTTAGCTTTACCCCAATATTGGAAATACTGACCAGATGCATCCGTCATTTAACTAAACTCTATCAAGTTATGTTTTTATTAGCCCCTACTTATTTAAAATAAGAACAACTAATTTATTGCCTCAAATTTAATTGCAATAATAGCATTTGTCAATATTGTAGCTTTAATTTTTATTACGAAACAAAAATGGTAAATTGCCAAAAGTACGTCTTAGCTGCTGCCAAAAGCTGAACCAGTAGCGACTAAGGGGTATGGCGCTCGCATCGATATCTATGACTATACACAACAATCCATTGCCAATTGTTTTTGCATTGGCAAGCCCCTTGTTGGCGATTCAGTTGGATGGTTGGTACATTTATTATTCTTTGTCTTTTGATTCGAGTTGTGCAATTGAAAGTTCTCTTACATAGATCTCTAGCCATATCGTTGTAACGCTATTGAGCTAAATTGAGGAACCTTTATGATGATAAAGATATTACTCTAAAGACAACCCGGTGCCTAGAGAATGAATATTTTTTTATTCAAGAAGCGCTTTTGGTGAGTGGATTGTGCTTTATATTGAGTTGGACAACACGAATTCTTCCATATCACTGCCACTCATCGCAATTCCCAAGTAATCACCAAGCAAGTCCCACGCCTCTTTGGTTTCACGAGCGTAATCATGGTGTAAATAATGTCTGTTCACCTTCTCACCCGGAACAACGTGATTTTGGCAGCGGTTGATGGTAACTAAGGGGATATTCAATCTTTGCATGATGGTGGAGCCTGTCCGGCGAAGGTCATGAGGTGTCCATTTGCCGTTCTCACCACGCTTCAGCACAAGCGAGTTATCGTTCTTGCGATTCTTCTTTGGGCGCGCTGGGTTACCGTCTGCATCAAGCTTAAACATCACTTGACGGTCGCTGATTTGATCTGCGATGACCTTTCGACCAATGCAGTTCTCACCCGTCGAGTCTGGAAAGCACCAATCACTGTAACCAGTAATTTCATAGAGCTTTTTGAAGTAATACAAAGCATAGTCAGACAGATAGATCACGATTGCAGATACTTTGTTTTTAACGTTCTTTTTAGGGATTTGCCACGTTTTCGAGTCGAAATCGACATGTTCCCAGCGGGACATACTTAATTCCCCTACCCTACAAATTGTCGACAGCATGATCCAGAATGCTAATTGCGTCGTCTTTACCACAGGTCGTTCTGCACTGCGGCGGTTAGACGCATTCTCATATTTCATTTCTTGGATTTGGAGGAGCATATTCAGCTCAAATATCTCATGATCTGACAAAATCCTTGATCGAATATTATCCATGTCGTAATCAGGGCTGACGATATTATCGATCTCTACGAGATCAGCTGGATTACCCTCGATCATTAGCTTGCGCCAAGGCTGACGCTTCTCTGCCCACGAGAACATTTGCTTGAAGCTGTTATTCATCAGTACGGCAGAGCGATTTACGCCTCGCTCTACCATCCTTCGCAATACGCTGATCAAGTCTGCTTCAGTGAGCTTACTGATTTTGATTGCGCCAATATAAGGGAGCGTGTCGACGCTAAAGGTTCGCTTTAGGGTGGCGTTACCATCTTCGCGGCGAACACCGTTTTCAATCCAAGCATTGAACAGATCATTGACGGTAAGATCTTCGCGGCGAAGTTTATCGTGTTCAGCGATCTTGGCCAGCATCGCTTCTTGAAGCTCAATCTTTTTTACCTTCTTTTGTTCGCCAGGATCAATCCCGTTGGCTACCTTATTTTTCGCATCATCGCGTTTTTTACGAATGATTGGCATGGAGTCAGTAGGCCACGTACCGCAAGATAGATCCCTTGTTTTGGATTGCCAGCGGTAGCGATAATAGAAAGAAATCGATATGCCGTTGCTGTTTGCGCGAATCCGCCCAAATAAGCCACCATCTTCACGGATAGTTTCACCATGCCTATCGGGTGTAATTGCCTCCAATGTTTTCTGTGTAAATTTTGTCATTCTTATTAATGCAATGGGTCGGAAGTCGGGAATTTTACCCCAACATTTACCCCTACAGATTAATTAGATTTTAAAAAACGAAAAAAAACATTATTGGACACTAAATCTTATAAGTATCTGATTTTAAATGAATATATTTAAAAATATTAAATCTCAAAAAACACTAAAAAACATCGCAAGACATGCATGGGGTGCATGGGGTCGTGTGTTCGAATCACACCGTCCCGACCAATAAAATCAATGACTTAGAAGAAGATGTCGCGCTAGGCTAAGTTCTCGTGCACTATTGATGCACTAAAAAAATGCCACTACATTTAAGTTTGTAATGGCATTTTTTATTTTTTTGAATTGAATCTGCTTTCGCATCTACAAATTTCTCTACGTCTGATCATCGCCATCTTGTAGTCCTTGCCGATATCGAAAGTGGCTGAGGAAATCCGGCATTTTATTTTGAGTATTTCCAAACGGTGGAAGTACCAATTCCTAAAATCTCAGCTACCTGCCCTACTTTGATCAATCGAGCATTTGTTGCAACAAGTTTAATTATCTACAAATTAGAATGGAATGTTGAGTGAAAATTTGCGCCCTTGGCCGACATTGGTGAACAGCTAGGCCGTCCAATGGGCGAACGTCCGCATCGCCTGAGAGAGAAAGCGGTGATGGTGGTTAAAGAAAGAGCGCAAATCGAGGTGCAAGACGTTCTATTTTCATTCGGCATTGCACGAACCGAGGTCAGTCTGAGCGCATTACACGCAAGTTTTCCGTAGATGGAAAGCATAATCTACTTGGGAAACAACGATATCAAGTTTTTCGAAGTGTCTATCAATGTTAGCGTTTTAATGGACAATCCGATTTTATTTTTCCATTTTCAAAGACTATCCCAGCACTGTCCCAGCACTGACGTTTTTTATCAAATCATCCCAGTCTGAAACGAACGGTAAGATGAGCTAACCGGCGATGAGCGGACGATTAGCGTGCGCACAAACATCCTAAGTTATAATTCGTTACCCATTGGGGAGTAGCCTACTTCCATCTGGAAGTTCCCGTATCAACATACTCGGCGCGTATTGCGCTGTGGTGCGGGCAGCCGAAAGGTTGGCGAGACCATTGGCATAGTTGCGCGTTCGTTCGGGCCGCGCAAGTGTGCCTTTGTATTGCCCGACCGAAAGCTCCCAATGAATATCTTCTCAACAGTAGCCCTGTCCCTCGCAATGTCCACTGATGCCTTCGCTGCTGCAGTCGGCAAAGGCGCAGCATTGCAAAGGCCTCAATTAAAAGAAGCCCTGCGAACTGGCTTGATCTTTGGCGTCATCGAGGCGACCACGCCTGTAATTGGCTGGGGTTTCGGACAGGTCGCAGCGTCTTATGTCGAAGCCTGGGACCACTGGATAGCATTTGGTCTGCTCGTAATCTTAGGATTGCATATGATAGTCAAGAGCTTCTCCAGTGACGCAGAGGAAGAGCAAAAGCCTAATTCACATACATTCTGGGGGCTGGCGATCACGGGGTTTGCGACCAGTATTGATGCGATGGCAGTCGGTGCCAGTCTCGCGCTTATTGGCGCGGACATACTTACCACAGCCGCTGCAATTGGTTTCTCAACCTTCGTGATGGTCACGATTGGCGTGATGGTTGGTCGAGGACTAGGTGCGATTGCCGGCAAGCGCGCCGAACTCATCGGCGGCTTGGTCTTGATAGCAATCGGTGGTTTGATTCTCTACGAGCATATCGGCAAAGCGACTTGATAAGGTGAACGACATCAATAATTTTCGCCGAGTTGTCATGCAAGCGCCTTAGTGGCCCGATATCCTGAAATGTGGCTGTACCGGCTTTTGGGCGGCTCTGTCAGCGTGACAATTCGTGAACTTTACGGTCGTGCAAGATGCTACCCTGTGGGTCATCGACCGGATACGGGCAAAAGCAACGTACGGGCCTGCGCAAGTGAACTGTGCCTCGTAAACACTTGCACCAGATCGCAACAAATTGGAACATGTTTGATTACGTGTCTGACATCGTACTGTTTTTCATCGCGTGCTAGCTAGAAGGTAGTTCCCCACCTTAGCTCACAGTCAGTTAGTTGAACGCTGACAATAGCCGAACTGCGAAGTTAGAAGAACTGTCCTTGATGCCGTTGCCTAAGCCGCTGAATGACGATTATTCGCTACGGCCAGAAATTAGGTTCGCATAGATCCATGATGCCACGTCGGTGACAGGAAGAGTATGGTGTTGATTGAACGTCTCACGCTTGTCCCATGCGACACCCCGCCCCTGAGCAAAGGCCGCGCGATACTTGCGCATCATATTGTGCGGGTCGCGGGCCAACTCGCCCAACAAATACGCCTCGCTCCACTCCGAGCGGCTGAAGGGGCGACCAAGCGCTGCTTGTAGCTTGTCGGCGACCTCCCCGTACGTTACAGTGTCGCCGGCTAGATAAACGATCTCGTTCCGGATACGGGGTTGAGCGAACACGATCTCGGCGGTAAGCGTGCCGATATCATCCGGAGTCGTCAGGGTCACAGCGGTGTCGAGGCTGCCAAGGGCGTGAACTACGTTTTCTTTAAGATCGACGACGCCGAATTCCGGCTCAAACAGGTAGCTCATGAACATGCCCGTCGAAATGATGACCCACTCAGTCTGGTTCTGAGCACGCAGCAACTCGCGCACGTCCAACTGTGCGTCGAAGATGTCCTGCGGACTGCCGCGACCGATCACGTCAAAATCGACGCCGAACTGCCATGGGAAGTACCTTGGGATTCGCGCCTGCAGTGCAGCCCGCGCCAACTTCATTGGCGTGTCGATGCCCGCCGCATAGCCCGCACACCCGATGACTGTGTCATATTGACCGAATACTGCGGCGAGCTCATCGATGGAGCTCTTCACAAGATCGCCTATGACGATCTCGATCCCAAGACCTCGGATTTCGGCAATGTCATGTTGCTTACCTAGCGCACTTGACACAACGGCGCTTGCGCGCAGCAGCACACTGATCTTCACGCCATCGATGTTCTTCGCGCGTTGCGCAAGACCGCGCAGCACCGGTAGGCCGAGTTCCCCGGCGCCGAGCACGAGAATGTTTTGAGACATAGCCTTAGGATCTGCTTGGTTCAACGCTAGCGGCGTCAGCAGTTGGCGATCTTGATTGGACATTGTTGATTTCTCCTGTAGGTTCGATGCCTCCACTGTAGCGAGTGCAGCGACGCAGAAAAAGTAGCCCTAGAGGTTTTCATTATGCAGAAAATGCGAACAATGTTGGGTTATAGTGCCGTTTTCTCTATCGCTATTGGGACAACACATGGATCGCGTACAAGCAATGCAGGTATTTCTTCGCGTGGTCGAAAGCAGGAGTTTTGTACGCGCAGCAGAGACCCTGGGCTTACCTGCGTCATCTGTTACAGGCATCATCAAAAGACTCGAAAAACATTTGCAGATACGACTGCTGCACCGATCCACCAGAAACCTCAGCTTGACGCCGGAAGGTGAGCGGTACTTCTACCGCTGCCGCGAGATACTAGACCTAATTGACGACACAGAATCGAGCCTACACAGCTCTGCTGAGCGTCCGCAAGGGCGACTGCGCGTGGATATGCCGGGAGGCATTGCGCATGCGTTGATCCTGCCGCAGTTGGAGCATTTCCAGCGGCGCTACCCCGATATCTATCTGATGATCGGTGTAAATGATCGTCAGGTGGACTTGATCCAGGAAGGCGTCGATTGCGTCATTCGCACCGGTAGCCTCCATAACTCTACCCTGGTCGCGCGCCGTTTGGGAGAGTTGCGTTGGATCACCTGCGCGGCGCCGTCCTATTTGGACGAAAAGGGTATTCCCAAGGGGCTTGTGGATTTGCAATCACACCGGGCGGTCCACTACTTTTCCGGCACGACGCGGCGGGGAAGTGAGCTGCATTTTACCGAAGACGGAGATAGCGTCACAGTTCCGGTTACTAGCACGGTAGCAGTTAACGAGACTGGGCTGTACATCAAGCTGGGCCTAGACGGACGCGGCCTAATGCAGTTGGCTGAGATTCTGGTGGCGGATCAATTGCGGACCGGAGAATTGGTCGAGGTACTGGCCGACCGGCGGCCAGCGCCTGTTCCGGTATCACTGCTCTACCCCCATCACCGCTTTCTCTCTCCGGCGATGCGGGCGTTCGCCGATTGGACGGCCGAGCTATTCACCAATGTCGGCTAAGGGCACAATTCGGGCAGTTGAGGCGACGCATCAACCACTGCAACGCGAGTCTGTTATTGACCATAGACATTCCTGTGAGTAGAAATTATCTCTTTTGCCATAAATCATCTATTTAACATATCAATCTGCTCATTTGATGCAAATATCCGCTTATCCGAAAAATGCAGAGTTAGATGAACGACATCCATAAAAACTCAGAGTTATCCGAACATCGACAATTCAATTAACTCTGAATTTGTTTGGAATATCCAGAGCAATTTTTAATACATAGACTCTGAAATACATGGTTTTTTGCGTATTCGCATGAAATAAGCCACTGATTGGCATCGAATACCATCGTCAAACTTAAACAATTGATTGTTTGAATATGATCAATCCAGCGGTCATCCATAAAAATAATTATTTTTGACGGCGAGTCTTTGGCCGGTAACAGCGGATTGCGGTCGTTGGTGTTCTGCTGCGATTGCCCGGACCGTGCCCATTGCGAGGGGGCACGTTCTATAGACCAGTCATTCAAAATTAAAGCAAAGCAATTATCTACAAACACTTATTGAGAAAGATAGTGCAAGGTTGTCTCATGTTTAACCAGCGCCTATCCTCTCATTCGAATCAGTTTTCGCATGGTTTTGTTCTGTAGATGGATTTGGAAGTCGCTTGAGCTGGACCTGTGCTAGCGAGGGATATAGTGGCTTGCTCAGTATTCGTGAAATGCCACTAGCGATAAGTGCGCATGCCATCAGACTCAATACCATTGCGTGACCATCGACCATTTCCATCACGATGATGAACGAGGTCAACGGCGCTTGGGTCACCGCGGCAAGAAACCCGGTCATACCTAGAGCAATCAATGCGGCAGTCAGAGGTGAATGCAATAACTGAGCAATATCGCTCCCAAGCGCAGCACCTATTGCCAGCGATAGTGCGAAGATGCCGGCTGGCACACCAGACCAGGTAGTAATCCAAGTGGCAATCAACTTGAATCCAACATAAACCGTCAGTGTATTTTCAGACCCCTCTAACATGTGGCGAGTATGCGTGTAGCCGCTACCAAATGTCGCACCACCAGTAACAACGCCAATAATCGCAACAATTAATCCGCAAACCGCGGCAAAGACAATAGGATGCGTGCGTCGTAAACTGCTCAGATGATCTTTTCCTAGACCACTTAGCGAAGCAATGACCAAGCGTGAGAACAAGCCTCCGGCCAGTCCGCTAGCCAACGCGACCAGCAATCCAGGCAATAACAGTGCAAGCCCCGCTTCAGCGGTATGAATAACCCCAAAATAGGTTGCATTTCCCGTCAATGAAACTGCAATCAAGCCACCTAAAACAATGCAGGCAACCAATAAGCCGCTGCTACGTTGCTCAGGTAAGCGCGATAGCTCTTCAATTGCAAACATCACACCAGCTAATGGTGTGTTAAACGCTGCTGCAATTCCCGCTGCACCACCTGCGACTAGTAAGCCATGTGCATTAACGCTAGCGCGAGCAGGCAACCATCGACGTGCAGATAACATGATGCCTGCAGCGATTTGTACAGATGGTCCTTCCCGTCCCAGAGAGAGTCCCGCTAACAGACCAGATGATGTTAACAAAATCTTTGAAATACTCAGTTTCAAAGAAACAAAAATTGATCTCTGGGCACTATCGACCGTAGGATCAAGTGCAGCCATCACCTGCGGAATACCAGAGCCGGCTGCACCTGGCACGTAACGCCGCGTTATCCAAACGATGATTGCTGTACAAATCGGTGTACAGAATAGCGGTGCCCACCAGTAGCTTGAATTAATCTCAAAGAAAATATGAATCGCTTTTTCAGACAACCAGGTAAACCCCACGACAACCAAACCGGCAATCGCAGCGATTGCTATGACAACGATGCGTGTTTGCCATATGTCCCAATCAGTGAATTCTTTCTTGAAGGCGGTAGCAATATGAGGGTCAAACTTCATACCGTGTATCCTTTTACTTATTTTAAAACTTCTGATGTTTTGCTGGATTGCTAATATCCGCTATCATAGGCGAATGACTGTATCTACTAAAAAAGTCGCAACGCGCGCATCACAACATACGGAAACATCCACTGAGGACACTGAAGATAGTGCCCCAGCAACCCGTGTATTGCGCCAGTTCCGTGTTGTCGTCAACGCGGTGAAAGTACATTTCCGGCAAGTGGAAAAAGACACCGGCATCGGTGGTGCTCAGGTGTGGGCGCTTAGTGTTATTCAGTCACAACCAAAAATCGGTATGAACGAACTAGCGCAAGCGATGGACGTTCATCAGTCAACTGCCAGTAATTTGGTCAAATCCCTCTTACAGCAAGAAATGATTTCTGCTGAAAAACACCCAATTGACCGCCGTTCGGTCATGTTGACGATTCTGCCCAAAGGAAAGAAGGTGCTGAAATCAGCACCTGCACCGTTCACTGGCGTACTTCCAAATGCCTTGTCCAGCCTAGACACACAAACCCTGAACCGCCTGGAAAAAGACCTCGGCAAGCTGATTGCCGCCTTACACGCAGACGAAGGCGCAGCCAACACACCACTTGCCGACTTATAATAAAAGCCGCCAGCTGGGCTGAAACGGCTTTCAAGTTACAAATTTCGTACTATCTAGTAATTATTTCTGTGGATAGTCCAGATCAACGCGACGGTTTTGTGACCAAGCTGCTTCATCGTTACCTGTCGCTTTTGGTTTTTCCTTACCAAAACTAACCGCTTCCAACTGTGCATCTTTTACGCCATAGACCTTGAGCGCACGTACTACTGCTTCAGCACGCTTTTGTCCTAGTGCCAAGTTGTATTCAGAACCACCACGATCATCTGTATTACCTTCGACTTTGATCGATAACTGTGGATTTGCTGCCAAATATTTACCTTGGCGCTCGATCAACGCGTTGTAGTCAGTTTTTACGGTGTATTTATCAAAGTCAAAATAGACGCTGCGTTCTTTGAAAATTGGACTATTTGGATTCAAATAATCGGGAATGGATGCTTGAACTGGAGCAGGTGTCGCTGGTTTGACCGCCACTGGTGTTGGCATCGATGGAGCAGGCTTTTGTCCTTCAACAGGTTTTACCGGAGTGCTGCTGCAAGCTGCCAAGAAAAATCCGGCAATACCGATACTAGCAAGTGATTTTGCGACGTTCATTTGTAATCCCCCTAGATTATGTGCGTAAGTGACTTAATTATGGTTAAAAGTCAGTATCTGACTAACGCAGTATTCTACTGAGTATTTTATATTTGTACAAATATATATAAGCATAGCAACGCTAAGATAAAAAAAGCCCTACTTTCTTTGAGAGATCATACCACTTTATATTTGCACAAATATATTTCATTTGAAAGATATGAGCGGTAAGTTCTACGGCGTGTTGATATTTGAAATCGCAAACCAGAAAAACACCACGCGCTTCAATATCTGCCAGCACTGCT
>Ga0209913_1000822_pt1 | contig 21857 bp, 20 predicted proteins | sample PersoiDNA2013203_FD_185805 | JGI IMG/M metagenome (GOLD analysis project Ga0209913, IMG submission 185805) | Permafrost soil microbial communities from the Arctic, to analyse light accelerated degradation of dissolved organic matter (DOM) -... | ecosystem: Environmental > Terrestrial > Soil >... | reverse complement strand
CCCTCCGGCCGCTCCCAGGCATCGCGCAGGAAGGGCTTGCCGTCCACCGTTTCAAGGGCGGCGACGATGCGCGATTGGAGGTCGAGCAGCCAGGATTTGACGGCGTCGGGGGAGGGGGCGGACATGGGAAAGGGGCGAAAAAAAGTGAGGGACGGATTGTACAGTATCGAGGCAAAGGGGACTGGCACTTGCTGCCTGTCCCCGTTCTTCGTCCGCGGCTTAAAACCGGGGACAGGCAGCGAGTGCCAGTCCCCAGCGGTGTTAGTGCTTCAAACCCCGCCACCCAATATCCCGCCGGAACTGCGCCCCATTGAAGTGAATCTTGTCGACGTTTTCGTACGCCTGCTTCTGCGCCATCTTGACGCTGTCGCCCAGGCCCACCACGCACAGTACGCGGCCGCCATTGGTTTGCAGGGTGCCGCCCACCTGGGCGGTGCCGGCGTGGAAGGTCACGCATTCCTGTGTCTCGGCGGGGATGCCGTCGATGACGTCGCCCTTGCGGGGGCTGTCGGGATAGCCGGCGGCGGCCATGACGACGCCGACGGCCGTCCGGCGGTCCCATTCCAGTTCGACGGCGTCGAGGGTGCCGTTGACGGCGTGTTCCATCACCGTCACCAGGTCCGATTTCAAGCGCGCCATGATGGGCTGGGTTTCCGGGTCGCCCATGCGGCAGTTGAATTCCAGCGTCTTCGGATTGCCGGCGGCGTCGATCATCAGGCCCGCATACAGGAAGCCCGTAAACACGATGCCGTCCTTGGCCATGCCGGCGATGGTCGGGTTGATGATCTCGCGCATCACGCGCGCGTGCATGGCGGGGGTGACGATGGGGGCGGGAGAATAAGCGCCCATGCCGCCCGTGTTCGGGCCTTCGTCGTGGTCGCGCAGGCGCTTGTGGTCCTGGCTGGTGGCCAGGGGCAAGACGTGCTTGCCGTCGCACATGACGATGAAGCTGGCTTCTTCGCCCTGTAAAAACTCTTCGACGACGATGCGGGCGCCGGCGGCGCCGTGGGCGTTGTCCGTCAACATATCGTCCGCCGCCGCGTGGGCTTCTTCCAGGGTCATGGCCACCACCACGCCCTTGCCGGCCGCCAGGCCGTCGGCCTTGATGACGATGGGCGCGCCCTGCTGGTCGATATAGGCGTGGGCGTGCGCCACGTCCGTGAACGTCTGGTAGGCGGCGGTGGGGATGCCGTGGCGCTGCATGAAGGCCTTGGCAAAATCTTTGGACGATTCCAGCTGGGCGGCTTCCCGGGTCGGGCCGAAAATTTTCAGGCCGCGGCCGCGGAACAGGTTGACGATGCCGGCCGCCAGTGGCACTTCCGGTCCCACCACGGTCAGGCCGATGTGCTCGGCTTGGGCGAAATCGGCCAGGGCGGCCGGATCCGTCAGGTCGACGTTGACGAGGCGGTTGTCGCGCGCCGTGCCGCCGTTGCCGGGGGCAACGTAGACCATCTGGATGCGTTCGGATTGGGCCAGTTTCCAGGCCAGGGCATGTTCGCGGCCGCCGGAACCCACTACCAGTATTTTCATGGAATGCTCGTTTTCAGTCTTCGATCAGGGCGTTGGTATAGACTTCCTGGACGTCGTCCAGGTTTTCCAGCGCGTCGAGAATTTTCTGCATCTTGAGGCCGTCTTCGCCCGCGAACACGGTCTCGGTCGAGGGCTTCATGATGATTTCGGCCACTTCGGCCTTGAAGCCCGCTTTTTCCAGGGCTTCCTTGACGCCGGCAAAGGCAAACGGGTCGCACAGCACTTCGAAGCCGCCTTCCTCGTCGGCCACGACGTCGTCGGCGCCCGCTTCCAGGGCCGCTTCCATCAATTTGTCTTCGTCCACGCCGGGCGCGTACAGCAGCTGGCCGCAGTGCTTGAACATGAAGGCGACCGAGCCTTCCGTGCCCATGTTGCCGCCGTGCTTGTTGAAGGCGTGGCGCACTTCGGCCACCGTGCGCACGCGGTTGTCCGTCATGCAGTCGACGATGATGGCGGCGCCGCCGATGCCGTAGCCTTCGTAGCGCACTTCTTCATAGTTGGCCCCTTCCAGGCTGCCCGACCCCCGCTGGATGGCGCGGGTGACGTTTTCTTTCGGCATGTTGGCATCGGCAGCCTTGTCCACGGCCAGGCGCAGGCGGGGATTGGCGTCCACGTCCGCTCCTCCCATGCGGGCAGCCACCGTGATTTCCTTGATCAGGCGCGTCCAGATCTTGCCGCGCTTGGCGTCGGTGGCGGCCTTCTTGTGCTTGATGTTGGCCCATTTGCTGTGTCCAGCCATGTCGAAACTTCCTTCAGCGGTATGCGATTGAGGCCAGCATTTTAGCATGGGCGGGGGCCGTATTTCCGCCGCCGGGGCCGGGGCAGGAAGCGGCGCCGCCGCCCGTGCTGAAAAGCGACAGCCGCATTATTAAGCTCCGTTTAATCTTGTTCGTTCCATAATTGACTGAGCCCGATTCTTCCACCCTGAAAGCCTGCCATGCGCCTCGCCCGCTGGACCACGCTGTGCCTGGTTCCCTTCCTGATGGCCAGTCTGCCCGCCCGCGCCGCCGACTGGGCGCTGCGCTTCGACGGCATCGGCCCCCTGCAGATCGGCATGCGTTTCGACGCGGCCAATGCGGCCCTCGACGGCAGCCTGCGCAGCACGCCGGTGGCGCTGCGGCCCACGCCCGCTTGCCAGCAAGTGCCCGTGGCCGGCCATCCCGGCGTGGCCCTGATGTTTGTCGACGAGGTGCTGGAACGGATCGACGTGTTCCAGGCCGGCGTGGGCAGCGAAGGCGGGGTGCAGGTGGGCGCTCCCATCGCCGCCGTGCGCGCCGCCTATCCCGGCCTGGCGGTGGAAGCCAATGCCTACGACGAACGCGAGCAATATCTCACCGTGGCCGGGCCGGCGTCGCCCCATCCGCTGGCGCTGCGCTTTGAAACACGGCAAGGCGCGGTCGGGCTGATGACGGCGGGCCGCCTGAAAGCGGTGCGCTACATCGAAGGCTGCCTGTAAGGTCGCGTTGAAACGGGGGGCGCGCCGGTGCGGTGCGCCGATTCGCCGTACAATGTTTCGATGAGTAAAACTGCAACAAGCGTCGCGGCCGCCAGCGCCAGCACCAGCAAGAGCCCCAGCGCCAGCGCCGGCCTGGCCAGCGGCCTGGCCATCGCCGTCATCGGCGCCATCCTGTTTTCCACCAAGGCCGTGGTCGCCAAGCTGCTGTACCGCTACCACATCGACGCCGTCACCCTGATTGCCTTTCGCATGCTGTTTTCCCTGCCCGTGTTCGCGGTGGTGGCGCTGTGGAAAATGCGGGTGGGACCGCCCCTGTCGAACAGCGACCGCTGGCGCCTGATCGGCCTGGGCCTGGTGGGATACTACCTGTCCAGCTTTCTCGATTTCCTCGGCCTGCAATATATTTCGGTGGGCCTGGAGCGGCTGATCCTGTTTTTGACGCCCACCTTCGTCCTGCTGGTGACGGCCCTGCTGTGGAAGCGCCCGATCGGCCGCGCCCAGTGGATGGCACTGCTGCTGTCCTACTGCGGCATCGTGCTGGTGTTCATGCACGATCTCGCAGGCGGGGCGGGCAGCACGGTGATCGGCTCGCTGTTCGTGCTGGGCTCGGCCGTCAGCTACGCGATTTACCTGCTGTTCACGGGCGAGATGGTGCAGCGGATCGGTTCGCTCCGCCTGGTGGCCTACGCCATGTGCGTCTCCAGCGCCGCCTGCATCGGCCAGTTTTTCGTGCTGCGGCCCGTTTCTCTGCTGATCCAGCCGGCGCCTGTCTACTGGCTCTCGCTCGTCAACGGCCTGTTCTGCACCATCCTGCCCGTGTTCCTGACCATGATTGCCGTGCAGCGCATCGGCGCCGCCACCGCCTCGCAGGCGGGCATGATCGGGCCCGTGTCCACCCTGTTCCTGGGCGCCCTGATCCTGGACGAACCCATCACCGCCATCCAGCTGGCCGGCACCACCCTGGTCATCGCCGGGATTGCCATGCTGTCGAAGAAAAAATAAGGAAGCTATGGAAAAATCGATGCAGCCACGTCTCGCCCTGATCGCCCACGACATGAAGAAAGACGATATGGTGGCCCTGGCCGCCGAGTACGCGCCTTTCCTGCGCACCTGCAAGCTGGTCGCCACCGGCACCACGGGCGCCCGCCTGATGGCCGAGGTGGGGCTGGCGGTCGAACGCAAACTGTCCGGCCCCTGGGGCGGCGACCTGCAGATCGGCGCCGAGCTGGTGGCGGGCCGCATCGATGCCGTGATTTTCCTGCGCGACCCCATGACGCCCCAGCCCCACGAGCCCGACATCAACGCCCTGGTGCGCGCCTGCGACGTCCACAACGTCGCCTGCGCCACCAACCTGGCCAGCGCCCACCTGGTGCTGAGCCAGCTGCAAACAGCCATCACTGACCATTCCAAGGAGACAGCATGAGCAAAGCCATCCGCATCAACCGCACCGGCGGTCCCGAAGTGCTGGAGTATGTCGACGTCGAAGTGGGCGCGCCCGGCCCCGGCGAAGCGACGGTGCGCCAGCACGCCATCGGCATCAACTACATCGACGTGTATTTCAGAACCGGCCAGTATCCCCAGCCCCTGCCTGCGGGCGCCGGCATGGAAGGCGCCGGCGTGGTGGAAGCGGTGGGAGAGGGCGTGACGGAAGTGCAAGTGGGCGACCGCGTGGCCTACGCGGGCCGCCCCAATGGCGCCTACGCCGAAGTGCGCAATATGCCCGCCTCCATCCTGTTGAAACTGCCCGACAGCATCGATTTCGAAACGGGCGCGGCCATGATGCTGCAGGGCCTGACCGTACAATACCTGTTCAACCGCACCTACAAAGTGAAAGCCGGCGACACCATCCTGTTCCACGCGGCGGCCGGCGGCGTGGGCCTGATTGCCTGCCAGTGGGCCAAGGCCATCGGCGCCAAGCTGATCGGCACGGTCGGTTCCGATGAAAAGGGCAAGCTGGCGCTGGCGGCCGGCGCGGCCCACGTCATCAACTACAACACGGAAAATTTCGTCGAGCGGGTGGCCGCCATCACCGGCGGCGCCAAGGTGCCCGTCGTCTACGACTCGATCGGCGCCGACACGTTTATTGGCTCGCTGGACTGCCTGCAGCCGCTGGGCATGATGGTCAGCTTCGGCAGCGCCTCCGGCCCCGTGCCGCCGTTTTCACTGCAGGAACTGGCCTCGCGCGGATCGCTCTTCATCACCCGTCCCACCCTGTTCTCGTACGCCGCCAAGCGGGCCGACCTGGAAGCGATGGCAGCCGATTTGTTCGCGATGGTGTCGAGCGGGAAGGTGAAGATCGATATCAACCAGCGCTATCCATTGAAAGATGCGGCGCGGGCGCATGAGGAATTGGAAGCGCGCAAGACGACGGGGTCGTCCATCTTGTTGCCGTAAGCAGGGGAGGGGTCTGGCGCTCGCCGCCTGACCCCGGGTTTGATCTAGTCAGATGAGGTCAGGCGCCAAGCGCCAGACCCCATTACCCTTGTTTTAACTCAATCCGCCGCGCCCCGCCATTCGGCCCAGGAAACCCCTCAAACGCACTCTGCACCAGTGCCGGCATCAAGGCAGGCGTCGACGGCTGGCTGCTGTTGTTATGCACCGTCACGTCGAACAGGGGCTTGCCATCCTTGGCGGAGCGGATCGCCACCTGCACGTCGCGCTGGTAGACATGACGCTCGACCACCTGGTAGCCGGCGGGGCCGCCCCAGAAGGGGTCATAAAAGCCGCCATAATAGCCGCCGAAATGACGGCGGTAGGGGCCCCAGTAGCCGAAGCGGGCCGACGAATAAAAGAAGGGATCGACCGCCTGCACCACCTGGACGGGCACGTCGGTGGTGCGGAAGCGCATTTTGACTTTCAAGGCAGCGTCGGCGCCCGCCTCGGTGAAACCCAGCTTGGTCAGCTGGCCCCGCACCAGGTCGAGGTAGCTGCGCACTTCCAGGGTGTCGTCCTGGGGCGCGGGGGCGTCGATCGAGTAGGTCTTGTTGGCGAGATCGGCCGGCCACTGCTGGAAGGTGGTCACGTCGCTGCGGACGGTGGTGGCGCAGCCGGCCAGCATCAGGGTGCAGGCCGCGGCGGCGGCAATCGCAAGGCGTTTCATCTTGTTCTCCAATTGCATTGGTTTTTCCCTAGTTCAGTGTATGGCGCGCCCTGCTAAAAGGCAAAAGATTTACAGAATGTTACCGCACTTGACACAGCGATACAGTCGCTCCCGCAGGCCCTGGCGGCCTCCGCAGGTCCGCTCTTGGTAAAATAGCGCGATCCCCACCGCCTACTGGTTTGATTATGCGCACCGACATTTCCCAGACGATCTATCGCAGAGACTACACGCCGCCCAGCTTCCTGGTCGACACCGTCGAACTGGGCTTTGACCTGGACCCGGCCCGCACCGTCGTCGCCAACCGCCTCACCATGCGCCGCAACCCGGCCGGCACCGGCAAGCAGATCGATCTGTACGGCGAGAACATCACCCTGGTGGCCCTGCGCATGAACGGCGTGGCCTTGACCAAGCGTCATTACCGCATCGACGGCAACCTGCTGCACATCCCCAACGCGCCGGACGAGGTCGTGCTGGAAATCGAGAGCACCTGCGCGCCCGAACTGAACACGACCTTGAACGGTTTGTACTGCTCGAACGGCAATTTTTTCACCCAGTGCGAGGCCGAAGGTTTCAGAGCCATCACCTACTTCCCGGACCGCCCGGACGTGATGGCCGTCTACACCGTCATGCTGCGCGCCGACAAGAATAAATACCCCGTGCTGCTGTCGAACGGCAACCTGATCGAAGAGGGCGAGCTGGGCGACGGCCGCCATTACGCCAAGTGGGAAGATCCCTTCCCGAAACCGTCTTATCTGTTTGCCCTGGTGGCCGCCAGGCTGGTGTGCCAGGAAGAGCAATTCAAGCTGGCCGATGGCCGCACCGCCTTGCTGCAGGTGTGGGTGGAAGACGGCAATCTGGACAAGACCGATTACGCCATGCAGTCGCTCAAGCACAGCATCCGCTGGGACGAGGAGCGCTTCGGCCTGGAGCTGGACCTGGACCGCTTCATGATCGTCGCCGTCAGCGATTTCAATATGGGCGCCATGGAAAACAAGGGCCTGAATATTTTTAATACGAAATATGTGCTGGCCAATCCCCGCGTCGCCACCGACGTCGATTTTTCCGGTATCGAGGCGGTGGTGGGCCACGAATATTTCCACAACTGGACGGGCAACCGGGTCACCTGCCGCGACTGGTTCCAGCTGTCCCTCAAAGAAGGCTTGACGGTCTTCCGCGACCAGGAATTTTCTGCCGACATGATCGGCACCGACAGCGGCCGCGCCGTCACCCGCATCGACCAGGTGAGAACCTTGCGCCAGGCCCAGTTCCCGGAAGATGCGGGACCGATGGCCCACCCCGTGCGGCCCGATTCCTTTGTCGAGATCAACAATTTTTACACGGTGACGATCTACGAAAAGGGTGCCGAGGTGGTGCGCATGTACCAGACCCTGATCGGCCGCGACGGTTTCCGCAAGGGCATGGACCTGTATTTTGAACGCCACGACGGCCAGGCCGTCACCTGCGACGATTTCCGCGCCGCCATGGCCGACGCCAGCGGGCGCGACCTCTCCCAGTTCGAGCGCTGGTACAGCCAGGCCGGCACCCCCGTCGTCAAGGCGGAAACGGCTTACGATGCGAAAGCGGGCAGCTACACCATCACCCTGTCGCAATCCTGCCCCGCCACCCCCGGCCAGGCGACGAAATTGCCCTTCCACATACCCGTGGCAGTGGGCTTGCTGGGCGCCGACGGCCGCGATATGAAGCTGGGCAGCAACGGCGCCACCACGGCCGTGCTGGAGCTGACGGAACAGAAACAGACGTTTACTTTTAATGGTCTCAAGGAATTGCCGACGCCCTCCCTGCTGCGCGATTTCTCCGCGCCCGTCGTGCTCGAGTACGACTACACGGACGAGCACCTGCTGCACTTGTTCAGCCACGACAGTGACGCCGTCAACCGCTGGGAAGCGGGCCAGCGCCTGGCGATGGCGCGCCTGATGGCCATGACCAATGCCGTCGAGGAAGGCATCGCGCCCACCCTGGACGACACCTTCATCGGCGCCATGCGCAAGCTGCTGCAAGACGACAAGCTGGACGCCGCCTTCCGCGAGCAGGCCCTGCTGCTGCCCTCGGAAACCATCATGGCCGAACAGCTAAAAGTGGTGAATCCCCACGCCATCCACACGGCCCGCCAGTTCATGCGCGCCGCCATCGGCGACGCCCTGCGCAGCGAATTGACGGCGCAATACCACGCCAACCTGACGCCCGGCGCCTACAGCCCGGACGCGGTGGCGGCCGGCAAGCGGGGCTTGAAAAACCTCTGCCTGGCGTATGTAAATGCAGCGCCCGATGCGGCCAGCCAGCACCTGGCCCAGCAGCAGTTCGCCGAGGCCGGCAACATGACCGACCGCGTCGCCGCCCTGCAATCGCTGGTGCACGCCCAGGCGGCCGGCGCCCATGCCGCCTTGCACAGTTTTTATACGGAATTCTCCGGCGAAGCGCTGGTGGTCGACAAGTGGTTCGCCATGCAGGCCGCCGCGCCCGACAACGACGTGCGCGCCATCCGCGACCTGATGCAGCACCCGGCCTTCAACATCAAGAACCCCAACCGCGCCCGCAGCCTGATTTTCAATTTCTGCGGCGGCAATCCCTCGCAATTCCACGCCCTCGACGGCAGCGGCTACGCCTTCTGGGCCGAGCAGGTGATCGCCCTCGACGTGCTCAACCCGCAAGTGGCCAGCCGCCTGGCGCGCGTGATGGACCGCTGGCGCCGCTACACCCCGCAGTTGCAGCGCCACATGAAAGAAGCCCTGCAGCGCGTGGCCGGCGTCAAAAAACTGTCGAGCGACGTGCGCGAAGTCATCAGCAAAGCCCTGTCCGAATAAAACACTCTCACCATAAGGATGTCCATGAAACGCATCAGCCTCACGCAATACCTCGTTGAAGAGCAGCGCCTGCACAATTCGATCCCGGCCGAATTGCGCCTGTTGATCGAAGTGGTGGCGCGCGCCTGCAAGACCATCAGCCACTCGGTGGGCAAGGGCGCGCTGGGCGACATCCTCGGCAGCGCCCACACGGAAAACATCCAGGGCGAAGTGCAGAAGAAGCTCGACGTCATTTCCAACGAAATTTTGCTCGAGGCGAACGAGTGGGGCGGTCACCTGGCCGCCATGGCCTCCGAAGAAATGGAATCGATCCACCCGATTCCGAACCGCTACCCGATGGGCGAATACATGCTGCTGTTCGATCCTCTCGACGGCTCGTCCAACATCGATGTCAACGTTTCGATCGGCACCATTTTCTCCGTGCTGAAAGCGCCGGACGGCATGGGCACGCCCACCGAAGAACACTTCATGCAGCCCGGCAGCGCCCAGGTCGCGGCCGGCTACGCCGTCTACGGTCCGCAAACCATGCTGGTGCTCACCACCGGCAACGGCGTCAACTGTTTTACCCTGGACCGCGAGATGGGCTCCTGGGTGCTGACCCAGCGCGACATGAAAATTCCCGCCGACACCAAGGAATTCGCCATCAATATGTCCAACCAGCGCCACTGGCATCCGCCCGTGCAGCGCTACGTGGAAGAACTGTTGGCGGGTGACACCGGCCCGCGCGGAAAAAATTTCAATATGCGCTGGGTGGCCTCGATGGTGGCCGACGTGCACCGCATCCTGACCCGTGGCGGCATTTTCATGTACCCCGCCGACACCCGCGACACGGCCATGCCGGGCAAGCTGCGCCTGATGTACGAAGCCAACCCCATGGCCCTGATCGTCGAACAGGCGGGCGGCGCCGCCACCGACGGCAAGCAGCGCATCCTCGACATCGCCCCGCACAAACTGCACCAGCGCGTGCCCGTCTTCCTGGGCTCGAAAAACGAAGTGGAGCAGGTCACCCGGTACCACGCTGCCGGATGACAACACGCCGAATTATGCGCAAAGCCGCATAATTGCGCGGCTTCGGCAATTGGCACTAGCAAGATGGCTGCAGTTCTTGCTAGAATACGGCTCGTCGCCGATTTAGCTCAGTTGGTAGAGCAGTTCATTCGTAATGAAAAGGTCGCCAGTTCGATTCCGGCAATCGGCACCAAGTACAAGTTGGCAATAGTTGTGTAAGAACCGGCTTTCCCTGTTTCGCAGAGGGAAGCCGGTTTTTTTTCGTCCTTCAATGGGGCGCTTTCGCGTGTCGGGGCTATTCGCCCTCACACAAGCGGCGCCAGCGGAAAGCGCACTGCGACTCTCAAGCCGCCGCCATGATCGCCCACACCCAAGGCCACCTGGGCGCCGACCGCTTCGCAGATTTCCTTCACAATCGACAGTCCCAGGCCGGAACTTTGCGCCCGCGAAGGGTCCATGCGGTAAAAGCGTTCGAACACGCGCTCGTGCAGGTGCGCCGGAATGCCCGGCCCCGTATCGACGATCTCGAGCAGCACCGCCTCGGGGGTGCGCCGGATCGAGGCGATCACGCTGCCCGGACCCGCAATATGCTGGATGGCGTTGTCGATGAGATTGCCGATCAGTTCGCGCAAGAGGTAGGCTGAACAATGTACCGTGGCCTCGCTGTCGATGACGTCGACGCCAAGCTCGATGGCCTTTTGTTGCGCCAGCGGGGCCAGCGCCTCGATCACGCTGGTGAGGGCGGCGGCGAGATTAACGGCCGTCGCCGCCGCGCCGGGGCGGGTTTGCTCCACCGTCGCCAGCACCAGCAGCTGGTTGATGGCGCGGCCGCCGTCGGCGACGGCTTTTTGCATGGCGCCGAAAACTTCCATGCAGGCGGCGCCCGCGTCCGGGTCGCGCCGGCCGAAGTTGATCTGCGACGTCAGGATCGCGAACGTGGTCCGCAGGTGGTGGGCGGTATTGGCGACGAACTGTTCGTAGGAGCCGAGCGTCTGGTCGAGCCGGGCCACATACTCGTTGAGGGCGATGATGATGGGGCGCAGTTCCGCCAGCGCCGTGTTGGCGTCGAGCTTTTGCAGCGAGCCGTGGCGGCGCTCGCCCAGCCGCGCGCCAAAATCGATCAGGGGACGCAGGGTCCAGCGCACGGCGCAGGCGAGGCCGGACACCAGCAGGACGAACAGGATCAGCGTCTCCCGCACCGCCGTGCGCATCAGGTCGTCCCGAAACGCGGCATGCCCGTGCAGGGTCTGGGCCACTTCGGTGATGGCGTAGTCGGCCGCCCCGGTGCTGGGCAGGGCATGCTTGTAGGCGATCACACGGACGGGCTCGCCCCGCATCGACGCGAGGAAATACTGCTCCTGTTCGATTTCCAGCTTGCCGGCGTACAGGGGCAGGTCGGCATCGCCCGCAATCAAGATGCCGCTCTTGCTGCGCACCGAATAGAACACGCGGTCCTGGGTCTTGTTGGCGAACAGTTCGAACGCCGCCGGCGGAATGCTGATCTCGTAGCCGCCGTCGATTTGCGCCAGCGGCTCCGAGATGATCTTGGCTGCACCCATGAGCAATTGCTGCTGTACCAGGGTCGCCACACCATCGGTATCGCTGCGCGCAAACATGAAGTCGACAAGCGCGATCAGCGCCGCCGGCAGCAGGACCCACAAGGCGAGCCGGCGCTTGAGGCTGCCAATACGGGGCGGCTCAGGCGGCGACATAGCTCAGCATGTAGCCAAGGCCACGCAAGGTGAGGATCTGGGCGCCTGACTGTTCCAGCTTCTTGCGCAGCCTGACGATGTAGATTTCCAGCGCCTTGGCCGAGACCATGTCGTCCAGGGTGCACAGATTGTCCGCAAGGCCTTGTTTCGACACCGTCTTGCCGCAGTGGCGGATCAGTGTTTCCAGCACCGCGTGCTCGCGCGGCGTCAGCTTCAGCACCTCGCCCTGGCTGCTGAATTGCTTGGTATTGCTGTCGTAGGACAGGCCGCCGCACACCAGCACGGGATTGGACCGGCCGATGGCCCGGCGCAGCAGGGAGCGCAGGCGCGCTTCCAGTTCCTGGATGTCGAAGGGCTTGGCCAGGTAATCATCCGCGCCGAGGTCCAGATGCGCAATGATGTTTTGCAAGCTGTTCTGGGCGCTGATGATCAGCACCGGCACCTGGTTGTTTTTATGGCGCAGGCTGCGCAGCAGCGCGTCGCCGTTCATTCCCGGCAAGGTCAGGTCCAGCACGATCGCATCGTAGGTTTGCGTCACCAGCAAATGCGCGGCGTCCGTGCCGGAAAATGCTTGCTCGACGGCGAAGCCGGATTGGCTGAGCAGCCTGCTGAGCCATCCGGACAATTCCCGATTGTCTTCCACTAGCAAAAGTTTCATCGCCATAGCGTAACGCATCTGGCGGCCTCCTTCATTACCCGGAAATTATTATTTTCGCCACTGCCGGTTGAAGGCTGATAGAAGGCTTACAAGCTCTACATTGGGTTCCGTTCCCCAAAACCGCAGCAGACGGGTCTGGCGGACATCGATTGTTAACCCCAGGAGACACAACAATGAAACAAGGACTGATCGCGATCGCCGTCCTGGCGACGCTGGCACAGGGCGTCCACGCCCAGACTTCGGACGACATGCAACGCGCGCTGGCGCAGGCGCAAAAAGCCGCTGCCGACGCCATGGCGGCGGCGGTGCAGGCGCAGCAGGCATTGGAGCAGATGCGCGCCAGCGCCGCCGCCGCCAAGCCCAGCCCGAAGACGGACTCCTTTGCCGACGCGATCAGCCAGCCGCCTGGCGAAGGTGTGATGCTCAAGAGCGGCGGCGACTACGTCCGTCTGTACGGGCTGCTGGACATGAGCCTGAGCCGCAGGACCAACGCCGACAAGGCTGGCAACACGCTCAACGACATGCCGGTGGCCTGGTTCAGCGGCAACCGCTGGGGCATCGAAGGCCAGCACGTGCTCAAGGACAGCGGCGGCCTGAAGGCGATCTTCAAACTGGAAAGCGAGTATGAACTGCCGACCGGTAATATGGATACCCCCGGCGTCCTGTTCAACCGCGACGCCTGGCTGGGGATGGAAAGCGACACCATCGGCCGCATCACCCTGGGCCGCCAGAACACCCTGGCGCGCGAGTTTTCCAAGATCTACGGCGATCCCTACGGTACCGCAGCCGTGACCATGGAAGAAGGCGGCTACAGCAACAACAACGATTTCAAACAGTTTATCTTCTATTCGGGCAGCGCCACCGGCACCCGCTACGACAAGGGCATCGTGTGGAAGAAGCAGCTGGGCCATTTCATGGTCGGCGTCGGCTACCAGTTGGGCGGGATTCCCGGCGACTTCGACAACGGCACCACCAAGTCGCTGGGCCTGGCCTATAACGGCGGCCAGTTCAACGTGTCCGGCTTCGTCAACAGCGCCAACGTCAACGGCTACAAGCACACCTCCTACTCGGTCGGCGGCAATTACCAGTTCGGCCAGCTGCGCGTCAATACGGGCTATGTGCACTACACGGCGGACCAGCCTGTGCTGATCGGCAACCGCGACGACAATGCCTACACCATTTCGGCGCGCTTCTCGCCGGCCGGCCGTTTCGACTACGAGCTGGGATGGCAGACCATGAATGCCAACAACGCCGCCGTCAACGGCAGCGGCTACGTCCTCAACGCCTTCGCCAACACCGCCGCCGCCACCCGCACCGGCACCGGCAAGCGCAAGACCCTGTACGCCTCCACCTTCTACCGCTTCGACACCCGCACCGAACTCTACCTGGCGGTCGATCACCTGAAGACCGATGGCAGCTACCTGGCCGCCCAGGCCAACGGCTTCAAGGAGCAGAATGAAGCGGCCTTGGGCATGCGCTTCAAGTTCTGAGCGAATCCAGGGGACGGTAATGCATCGGAAAGCATTTCGAAAGCTGCCGCCCCTTATATTGCTTAGCACCCATAATTATTCGAAGGAGACACAATGAACGCCATTCTGAAGCCGCTCGCCGCGGCCGCCCTGCTGCTCGGCTGCCTGCACGCCGCCGCCGCCGACAAGATCACCATCATGGTGGGCGGCATCGAGAAGCAGATCTACCTGCCGGCCAAACTTGCCGAGCAACTTGGCTATCTCAAGGAAACCGGGCTCGACGTCGAACTGCTCAGCGAACCGGCCGGCGTCAACGCCGAAACGGAAATGCTGTCGGGCGCGGCCCAGGGCGTGATCGGCTTCTACGATCACACCATCGACCTGCAGGCGCGCGGCAAGATGGTGGAATCGGTGGTGCAACTGAGCCAGGCGCCCGGCGAAGTGATCCTGGTGTCGAAGGCGGCGGCCAAGGACGTGCGCTCGCCCGCCGACTTCAAGGGCCGCACCCTTGGCGTCACCGGCCTCGGCTCGTCGACCAACTTTCTCACCCTGTACCTGGCTGCCAAGGCCGGCGTCAAGAACACCGAATTCACCACCCTGCCGGTGGGGGCGGGGGCCACCTTCATCGCCGCCATGGGCCAGGGCAAAATCGATGCGGGCATGACGACCGAGCCCACCATCTCGCGCCTGCTCTCGACCGGCGCGGCCAGCATCCTGGTGGACCTGCGCACCGTGAAGGAAACCGAGGCGGCGCTGGGCGGCACCTATCCGGCCGCCTGCCTGTACATGCCGACCGCCTGGGTCAACACGCACAAGGAACAGGTGCAGAAGCTGGCCACGGCCTTCGTCAAGACCCTGCGCTTCATCCGCACCCATAGCGCCAAGGAAATCGCCGAGAAGATGCCGGCCGAGTATTCGGTCGCCAACCGCCAGCAGTACATCGACGCGCTCGAGGCCAGCAAGATGATGTTCACCGCCGATGGCGTGATGCCTGAAAACGGTCCGGCCACGGTGCTCAAGGTGCTCAACGGTTTCGACAAGGCGGTGCAGGGCAAGTCCATCAACCTGGCCAATACCTACACCACCGAATTCGTCAAGGCAGTCAAATAATGAGCCAGGTCGCCATCGAACTGCGCAACGTCACGCGCAAGTTCATCAGCCCCGCCGGTAAAACCACCCTGGCGCTGGCGGACTTCAGCCTGACCGTCAACCAAGGCGATTTCTGCGCCATCGTCGGACCCACCGGCTGCGGCAAGTCGACCACCCTGGGCATGATCACCGGCCTCAGTCCCCCATCGTCCGGCTCGGTCAGCGTGTTTGGACAGCGCGTCACCGGCATCCATCCCGATATCGGCTTCGTCTTCCAGTCCGATGCCGTGTTCCCCTGGAAGAACGTGATCGACAACGTCGCGCTCGGTCCGATCTATCGCGGCACCGACAAGAAACTGGCGACGGAGATGGCGGCGCAATGGGTGCGCCGGGTCGGCCTGGCCGGCTTTGAACGGCACTATCCCCATCAGCTATCGGGCGGCATGCGCAAGCGCGTGGCGCTGGCGCAGACCTTCATCAACGAGCCGAAAATTCTCTTGATGGACGAACCCTTTTCGGCCCTGGACGTGCAGACCCGGGCGCTGATGCAGGATGAGCTGCTGGGATTGTGGTCCGAAAAAAAGGCCTCGGTGGTGTTCGTGACCCATGACATCGAGGAGGCCATCGCCCTGGCCGACCGGGTGGTGGTATTGAGCAAGGGTCCCGGCTCGGTCAAGAGCAGCTACGAGATTCCGCTCGCCCGGCCGCGCGAGGTGGCGACGGCACGCTATTCGCCCGAGTTCATCGACCTGTCGAGGCGGATCTGGTCCGACCTCAAAGATGAAGTGCAGATTTAGAACGGAACAACATGACTACGAATTCCATCAACAGCCCGGCGGCGCTGCCGGTCGACCGGGAAGATGAACGCAAGGCCGTCGCGCGCGCGGTCAACCACCATCGCCTGGTGATTTTCCTGCGCATCGCCGTCGCCGCCGTCACCTTGGCCGGCTGGGAGGCGGCGGTCCGTTACGGCCTGATCGATCCCTTCTTTTTCTCCCAGCCCTCGGCCATTTACGCCCAATTAATGGTGTGGCTGACCGAAGGCACCTCGCAAGGTCCCCTGTGGAGCGAGCTGCTGGTGACGATGGAGGAAACCGTGCTCGGCTTCATCATCGGCAGTGGGCTGGGCATCCTGTTCGGCATCGGCCTGGGCCGCAATCGCCTGGCGGCGGACGTGTTCAGCATCTACATCAAGATCGCCAACGCGATTCCTCGCGTGGTGCTGGGCTCGATTTTCATCATCATGTTTGGCCTCGGCATGGGCTCGAAAATCGCGCTGGCCGTGGTGATGGTGTTTTTCGTCGTGTTCGGCAACGCCTTCCAGGGCGTGCGCGAAGCGGACCGGAACCTGATCGCCAACGCCTACATCCTCGGCGCCAGCAAACGCCAGGTGACCTTCACGGTGGTGTTTCCGTCCGCGCTGACGTGGATCCTGGCCAGCCTGCACGTGAGCTTCGGCTTTGCGCTGGTGGGCGCCGTGGTGGGCGAATTCCTGGGCGCGCGCCATGGCATCGGCCTGCTGATCTCGACCGCGCAAGGCACGTTCAACGCGGCCGGCGTGTTCGCCGCGATGATCGTCCTCGCCGTCGTCGCCCTGGCCGCGGAGTACGCCCTGACCCTGCTGGAGAATGCCTTGCTGAAGTGGCGGCCGGTGCAGTTCGTCGAACGCGGCATGTAGTTCAGTGCTTGCTGCTCAAGTCCTCGATCATCCGCGTCAGCAAATACAAACGGGGCACGATGCTGTTCAGTTCAGCGTACTCGTTCTCGGTATGAATGTTGCCGCCAACGATGCCGAAGCCGTCCAGGGTGGGCGCGCCCACGCCGCTGGTGTAATTGGCGTCGCCGGCGCCGCCCGAACCTTCCATCGTCAGCTTCATGCCCAGTTCGCCATAAATGGCTTGGGCGCGGGCGGCCAGGGCCTGGGTGGCGGGATTGTCGGACATCGGCGCCATGCCGCGGTTGACGGAGGTCGTCGCTTGCGTGCCGGCGATCAGCTGTTTGTGGGCCAGCTGCGCCATGGCCTGTTCGACCCGCGCGAATTCGGCGACCTCGCGCACGCGCATGTCGCCCCGCACGACGGCGGTGTCGGGAATGACGTTGCTGCGCTCGCCGGATTGAAACACGGTGAAATTGACGGTGGTGCCCTTGCTGCTGTCGCCGAGATTGGCCATCTGCAGCATCTGGTGGGCCGCTTCCATGGCGGCATTGCGGCCCGCCTCGGGCGCCACCCCGGCGTGCGAGGACTTGCCCTTGACGTCGATGCGCAGGTCGCCGCTGCCCTTGCGCCAGATGACCAGGCCGTCGGCGGGGCGGCCCGGCTCCATGCTCAAGGTCACGTCATGGGCTTTCGCCAGCTTTTCAATCAGGGCATAGCTGCCTTTTGAAAAGGTCTCTTCATTGGTGTTGACCATCAGGGTGAGCTGGGCGAAGTCGTCGAATTTCATGGCCTGCAACAGGCCGATGGCTTCCAGCGCCATCACGATGCCGCCCTTGTCGTCCATTACGCCCGGCCCGTAGGCGCGCTCGCCCTCGATGCGGAAGGGGCGCGCGGCGGCCGTGCCGTCGGCGAACACGGTGTCCATGTGCGCCATCAACAGGATTTTCGCCTTGCCCTTGCCCTTCAAGGTGCCGACCAGATTGTGTCCCGCGGCCGGTGCGGCCGAAATCAGTTCAACTTGCATGCCGCGCTTTTTCATTTCCTCGGCGACCATGGCGCCCACCTGGTCGAGGCCTTTTTCGCTGCCCGTGCCCGAATCGACGTTCACCAGCTTTTGCAGCAGGCTGATGAACTGCGGCTTGACGGCGCCAGCCCGTTCATACAGCGGGCCATGCTTGCCATCGGCGGCCGCCAAGGCCGTTGTGCTCAATGGGATGCTCAACAACAGGGCGAGGGCCCGGATGGCGACGTGGTTGCGGCGGGGTGGGCGCATGATGACCTTCAGGAAGTGGAGGGGGATAAGGCCAATAAATCATACGTTGAATTTTTACAAATGGACACATTTTTGCTGCCTGAGCTTGCCCCCAACACGGCCAGTTGCCCCGCCGTCAGCCGATACAATAGCGCCATGCGGCATCGGCCTGGTTCGGCACGGCGTCCTGTCATCCCATTCAATCGAGGAGAAAAAAATGATCGCCAAAAAATCCATGCTTCGCGCCACGCGCCTGGCGGCCTTCGCTGTCGTCGCGGCCGCGTCGTGTTCGGCCATGGCCCAGAGCCAGGAATACCGCCGCGGCTACGACCAGGGCTACCGCGATGGCCTGGCGGCCGCGCAGAACGGCCAACGGCCCGGCTACCGCGAGGAGCGGGGCGGTTTTCGAATCGAGATCGAGCAGGCCGACTACGGCGTTCGCGGCGCGTTTTGCGATGCCCGGCCCGCCGTGCGGCAGGCGCTGGGCCGGGGCAGCAATTTTTCCGTCACGGCCAGCAATAATCTGTGCGGCGATCCGGCGCCCGGCGCGCGCAAGCGCCTGACCGTGACCTACCGTTGCGGCAATGGCGGCATGCAGCGCGCGCAGGCGGACGAGGGCGATGCACTGACCCTGGGCTGTCAGTAAACAGCAATAGAAAGAAGCCGCCCGTTCAGGGATGGGTGGCGCGGTCGAGTTCGATAATAAAACAGGTGTCGGCCAGGTCGCGGCTGCTGGACACGGCGTCGACGGGCAGGGCCGGCAGGGTGGGACGGATGGTGCCGGCGCCGTTGCTGGCCCAGGGATCGACGAACCACAGGCCGCTGGGATCTTGTTGCAAGATGTAAGCTTCCTGGCCCGCGCGGAGCGAGCGCTGACGCTGGGGGGCGGGGGCCGTAAAAGCCATTTCGCGCCAGATGTCGCCGCTGCGGCCCGCATTGGCCACCCAGGCCCGGCGGTAAGGCAAGCCGCGCGCACTGGCGCCGCATAGCCAGCCGCTGTCGACCTCGCCGGCCATGCCGGCGGCGCTCGCAGCACCTACCCTGGAGTAGACAAACGTCATCTTTCGCATACCTGTGAACCGAGGGAAAACGCCCTCAACGCTGGATTGCGCCTGCCACTGCGGGCGGCGTGCACCCCGCTGGTGCATCCAGGCTCACAGAATGCCATACTATTGCCAGGATCCATGTCTCAAACTGTAGCGCCGCGCCCCCCCCACTTTTACTGCGGGCGGGACGAAATGGCGTGGTTGAGGGCGGGCTGCGTTTTTTCACCCGGCCGCGCCCGCTTGCGACGGAAGCGCCGACTGTTGTTTTTCTTCGTCTGTTGCCGCTTTTGTATGCGCGACCCCGCAGCCAGGCCAAACAGCCGAACTGCTGGGTGATGTCCCCGGTTTCGACTAATATACGGCTTGCGGTGGTTCAGCCGCGCCCGCCGTTTTCCGATTTTGCAAGATTGGCATGTAAGAAGCACCGATGCATAACGATTCCTCCTCCGCCCCGCCGCCGTCCCGTCCACGCCCCCCTTTCCTGCGCCGGCGCGTGCCCGCGCTGGCGCTGTCCATCGGCATTTTCCTCAGCGCCGGCGTGGTGCTGGCGCAAGTGTTGCAACAGCCGTCCGGCAGCGCGCGCACAGCGGCCGCCGTGCCCCAGCCTGCTGCGCCGGCGCCCGCACCCGCCCCCGTCAAGCTCGACCTCGTCACCGTGCAAAAAGGCGATCTGCAAGCCACCGTCGAGGCGGCCGGCAAGCTGCAGCTGTATCAGTACGTCGACGTCAGTCCCCAGATCGGCGGCCAGGTCAAGGACGTGCTGGTGGCGGTGGGCGACACCGTCAAGGCCGGCGCCTTGCTGGTGGAAATCACCCCGACCGTGCAGCCGTCCAGGGTGGAAAGCCAGCGCGCCCAGATGGCGCGCCTGCAGGCCGAACTGGCCGACCAGCGCGCCCAGCTCGATTACGCCGAATTGCAGTTCAAGCGGCAAACCCAGCTGAAAGCCCAGAACGCCACCCGCGAAGAAGCCTTTGAGTCGAGCAAGATGAACGTGTCCTCGGCCACCGCCCGGGTCGACTCCATCAACGCCCAGATCCGCCAGGTGGAAGCCAACCTGAAAATCGACGAGGACAGCCGCCAGCATGCCCAGGTGGCCGCGCCCATGGCCGGCACGGTGGTGTCGCTGAATGCCCACGCGGGCCAATTGGTCGGTACGGGCCAGGGGCAGGTGCCCTTGCTGCGCATTGCCGACCAGAGCAAGATGACGGTGCAGGCGCGGGTTGCGGAAGCGGACGTGACGCGCCTGCGCAAAGGCATGTCCGCGCAGTTCAGCACGCCCGGCTATCCGGGCCAGCACTGGAGCGGCAAGCTGCGCCAGGTGCTGCCCATGCCCGCCGATAACTCGGGCGAGCATGGCAAGGAGACTTTTTATAATGTGCTGTTTGAAGTGAATAACCCGGATCAGCAATTGATGAGCGGGATGAGCGCCCAGGTCCGCTTTGTCGTCGGCCAGGCCAGCGACACCCTGCTGCTGCCCGCGCGCGCGCTGGGCACGCCCGATGCCGACGGTTTATATAACGTAACGGTGATTGACGCGGCGCGCAAGCCATCCGTGCGGCGCGTTAAAACGGGCATGCGCAATGCCCAGCAAGTGCAGGTGCTGTCGGGCTTGTCCGCGGGTGAGCAGGTGCTGGTCGGTAAGATGCCCGCATCTGCTCCCGCTGCCGCTGCGACGGCTGCGGTCAAGGGCGCGGTGGCCTCATGAACACACGCTCTGTCATCGAACGCGCCGTGCTGGCGGCCCTGGCCGCCGGGGCCGTGGCGGGCTGCGCCAACAAGCTGGTGGCGCCGGAAGCGCCGCCTTCCATCGACGTGCCCGCCAGCTGGACCAACAGCGCCAAGCGGGGCCTGGCGGACCGGGTCGATGCGGACTGGTGGAAGCGCTTCGGCAACGCTGAGCTGACCAGCCTGGTCGCGGCGGGCCAGGGCCACAACCTCGATTTGAACGCGGCCCGCGCCCGGGTCAAGCAGGCCGAAGCGCAGGCCCGCATCGCCGGCGTGCAATTGCTGCCGACGGTGGATTTCTCGGCCGGCGCCAGCCGCGACGTGCCGATCGGTTCAGGTTCCGGCACCACCTCGGCCAATGCCTGGCTGCAAACCGCGTATGAAGTGGACTTCTGGGGCAAGAACCAGGCGGGCGTGCAATCGGTCGATGCCTCGCTCAAGGCCAACCGCTACGACCGCCAGACGGTGGCGCTGACCACCACCAGCGCCATCGTCTCCGTCTATCTGCAGGTGCTGTCGCTCAACGACCGCCTCGACATCGCCCGCGAACACGTGGACAACGGCGAAAAAGTGCTGGCGCTGGTGGAAGCGCAAAGCGTGGCGGGCTCGGCCTCGACACTGGACCTGGCGCGCCAGCGCTCGGCCGTGGCGGGGCTGAAGGCGGCGATTCCCGATTTGCAGCAGCAACAGCGCGAGGCCCTGTCCGCCCTGGCCATTTTATTGGGGCGCCCGCCGCAAAGTTTCACGGTGGAGAATCACGGCCTCGACAGCGTGGTGCTGCCCGACGTCACGCCGGGATTGCCTTCCGAACTGCTCAACCGCCGGCCCGACATCCTGCGCGCCGAAGCGGTGCTGGAGTCGGCCAACGCCGACGTCACCGCCGCCCGCGCCGCCCTGTTTCCCCGCATCCGCTTGACGGGCGCGGCTGGCGCGCAAAGCAATGCCCTGCTGGCCCTGTTCAACGGCCCGAATCTGCTGGCCAACGTGGGCTCGTCCCTGGTCGCCCCCATCTTCGACGGCGGCCGCCTGAAAAGCGAACGCGACCTGGCCATCGCCCGCAAGCAGGAACTGGTGCAGGTGTACCGCTCCACCGTCATTTCCGCCCTGTCCGAAGTGGACAATGTGCTGGGCCAGATCCGCACCATCGACGAGCAGCGCCGCCTCAAGTCGACGGAGATGGAACAGGCGCGCATCGCCAACGACCTCTCGCAAATCCGCTATCAAAATGGCGCGGAGGATTTGATGACGGTGCTCGACACCCAGCGCGCCATGTCCGACGTGCAAAACGAACTGGGCATGCTGAAGCTGAAGCGCCTGCAGGCGACGGTGTCGC
>Ga0209913_1000821_pt1 | contig 21872 bp, 19 predicted proteins | sample PersoiDNA2013203_FD_185805 | JGI IMG/M metagenome (GOLD analysis project Ga0209913, IMG submission 185805) | Permafrost soil microbial communities from the Arctic, to analyse light accelerated degradation of dissolved organic matter (DOM) -... | ecosystem: Environmental > Terrestrial > Soil >... | reverse complement strand
GCCTACACCGGTGACGAAAACGGGACGGGTCATTGCGGCTCCTTGGGTCGGTGGAGCGGCAATTATATGCGCGTTGGGGTCTGGCACCGCGGTGCCTGACACCGGGTTTTGCAAACTTTATCTGAAACCGGGGACAGGCCGGGCCACGAATGGCAGCGAGTGCCAGTCCCCTATCTGATTCAAGCCGCGATCTTCTCTTCGAACGGCGCCATCAGCATCGCGCTGCGCTCTTCCAGCAGCGCGAACACGGCGTCCTTGGACAGCACGTACTGGTCGAGCAGGGTGTCCTTGATGGACTCGATGACTTCCTTGTAGTCGCGGATCGCGCCCAGGGTGTAGCTGTAGAGTTCATCGGACTTTTCTTCGACCTGGCGGATCGAGTGTTCGCCCGTGTGCTCCTGGCCCAGCTGGGTGTAGTCGATCTTCGAACGGGAGTACATCGACAGGCGGTTGACCATCAAATTGAGCATCTTGGTGGCCTTCTCGATGTCGTTCTGGCTGCCCACCGAGATGCCGCGGGCGCCATAAAACAGCTCTTCAGCCGCGACGCCGCCGTACAGCTGGATGACGTCCTGCTCCAGCTCTTCCAGGGTGCGCAGCGAGACGTCGTCACCGGACTGCAGCACGTAGCCGAGGGCGCCGATTTTCGAGACGGATTCCGTCGAGATTTTCAGCAGGTGGGACTTTTCCTTGACCTGGGCCAGCGACATGCCCTGGCGCAGATAGGGGTCGATCTGCATGAAGAAGTGGCCCAGCTCGTGCAGGGCGACGCGCTCGCGCTGCTTGTGTTTTTCCGCCGTGGTGGCGCGGTCGGTCAGGCCGATGGTGGCCCGCTCGAAGGCGCGGAACATCAGGTCGGTGTTGATGATGGCCTTTTCCTGGATCGAGATCATGGAGGCGCGCTCGACCACGGTTTCCAGCAGGGCCGGGCTGAGGTTGGCCGTCATTTCGGCGACCTGGCCCAGGTCGAGGTCGTTCCAGTCGACCAGGCCGTCCTTTTTGCGGGACAGGAAATTTTTCAGCAGCTCGCTGCGCTCATTCTTATTGGGCAGGCGGAAATTGATCTTGACGGAGAAGCGGCGCAACATGGCTTCGTCCATTTCCGACGAGGCATCGTCGAAGTTGGAGGCGACCACCCAGATGACGCCGGCGCCCTTGTCGCTCTTGACGCCATCGAGCAGGCCCAGCAGGGTGTTGGCGGTGTCGTCTTCCCATTTCTTTTCACCGCGGCCGCGGGGCATGAACAGGGTCTGGGCTTCGTCCAGGAAAATCATGCAATTGCCGTGGGCGCAGGCCTTGCGGTACAGCGCGTTCAGGGCTTTCGAGCCGCCGCCCACGAAACCCGATTCCAGCGCCGAGCCGGAGGCCTGGATCAGGGGCACGCCCAGCTTCTTGGCCAGATACCCCACCAGCTTGGTTTTACCTGTGCCGGCCGGGCCCGTCAGCATGACGTTGAAGGGCTTGTCGATATTGTGCGATTTGTACTCGGCGCGGTTGCGGATCATGTCTTCCAGGTGCAGCACTTCCTGCTTGATGTCTTCCATGCCGATCAGGTCGTCCATGCTGCCCTTGAGCTTGTCGGGCGAAATGACGGAGGCGTTCATGCCCATGCCGGGAATGCCGAATTTCAAGGCGTAGATGATCAGGCCGATCAGCAGGATGTCGAGCACGTGGCGCTTCAGGAAGCCCGTCACTTCGGCCGCGGTGCCGTTTTCGCCTTCATCGAGCAGCACGGCTTTGTGGGAGGCGAGGAAATCTTCCTTGGCGATGGAATAGGGGATGGCGTTCTTCAACAGCACTTCGCGCTCCAGCGCAAAGTGGGAGGTGCTGGGCACCTTGACGACGTGCAGCGCCGATTCGTTCTTGAACTTGAAGACGTAGCGGGGCGATTCCGACAGGGGCCGCGCCACCAGCAGGTAGTCGAGCTGGTCCTTCCTGGCGGCCAGGCTGGTGATCTCGGCAATGTTCTGCGAGTGGATCAGGGGAGTCGTGTCCTGGGCGACGTCGCCACGGAACATGAACAGCCAGACCAGGGCGGCGACAAGGACGCCCGTCCCGATGCGGACATAGATGTTCTTGAAGGCAATCTGAAGTTTGGCAAGATTAGGCATATAAAACTCTTTGATGAAGGGGCGCGGTGCGTGCAGCAAACAATCGTGGCGTCGGCGAAGTCGGGGCGCGGCGCAGGGAGGGCAGATGGGCGAAGCCACCCTGTTCGTGACCGTTTGCCATCAAATTAGTGCTTGAAGGCAATAACGATATGGAGACTATACCGGCAAAAAAAACCTCGGTGCAAATAAATTTGTGTAAAACATCGTGTATCGCAACAATTAGTGCAATACCGCAGGATCAGTGTGACACCACTGCCACCATTGATGATGGAATTGATAAAACTCGACAGTGCTGCCGCCGCCCTCTTATCAAATTACACATTATCGAAATTGAAAAATGTGTTTAAAATCATACGCTTCCGTCATTGCATAAAATACACGGCTATTCTCGTAAAATGCTGGCGGGATTGAATGGATAGCTGAGATTGTAAATCGTTTCCGCCAACAAGATCAGCCGGCTCGTAAAATACGGCCGGCTGATAACAAATGGAAAAGGGATATTGCAGAGTTACCAAGTTGCCCGGCGCAAGGCGGGCAGGTGGCGGGAGGGAAGACGCGGCGCACTTGGCCGGTTCGCCCTCCGGGGAAGGCGAACTGGCTGCTCGCTTACTTCAACAAGCCCTCGTCGCGCATGGCTTGCTGCACGGCGGGGCGGGCGCCCACCCGCGCCTTGAGCGATTTCAGGGCGGGCCACTTGCTCAAGTCAAAACTCATGTGTTCGGCCCAGTTGAGGATGACGAACAGATAGCCGTCGGCCACGCTGAACTGCTTGCCGACCAGGTAATCGCGGCCGTCCAGCATGTCGGCCACCTGGCCGAAACGCTTTTCCAGCAGGGCGCGGGCGGCGTCTTTCGTTTCGGCGGGCGCTGCCGGGTTGAACAGGGGCCCGAAATTCTTGTGCAGCTCGGTGCCGATAAAATTGAGGCGTTCAAGCATCTGGTAGTGCTCGATCGAGTGGGGCGCCGGGGCCAGCTTGCCAGGCGCCCGATCGGCGATGTACTGGACGATGGCGGGGCCTTCCGTCAACACGACGCCATCGTCCAGCTCCAGGGCGGGCACGTAGCCGCGCGGGTTGATGGCTGTGTAGTCGGCGCCGCTCGCGGTTCGTTTGGCGCGCAAGTCAACTTTTTCCGTACTAAAATCCAGACCCGCTTCCAATAGGGCGATGTGGGGGGATAGCGAGCAGGCACCGGGGGAGAAGTATAGTTTCATGGGATCCTCATGGGCTCAATGACAGGTGAAAGAAACGATGCCGGGCACTGCGCCCGGCGGCGGAGATGGCGAGAATATAACAAAACAGTGATGGCCACTTATGCGCGCGCAAGCTGCGCCCTCAGTGCAAGGCGGCACCCTTTTCTTCGCTGGCGGCCGGTCCCCCCTCGCCGGCCTGCGGGGTCACGCGCGGGATACGCAAGAGAAATTGCGTGCCCTGCCCGAGGGTGCTGCGTGCGGTAATGCTGCCATTAAATTGTTTGACGACCAGGTTGTAGACGATGTTCAAGCCCAGTCCCGTGCCGCCCTGCCCCCGCCGGGTCGTGAAAAAGGGATCGAAGATGCGGTCGATGATCTCGGGAGCGATGCCGGCGCCGTTGTCGGCCACTTCCATTTCCACCATCTCGCCGCGCAGGCGGGCGCGCACGTCGATGCGCCCGCCCTGGTCGGGGCCGAAGGCGTGCTCGACACAATTCAGCAGCAGGTTGGTCAAGACCTGGGCAAAGGCGCCCGGGTAGGAGTCGAGGGTGATGTCAAGGTCGGCGCCGCCGTCGCTGTCCGGCTCGTGGCGCAGCACGATCTGCGTGCCCTTCAGTTTCGGCCGCAGGCTGGTGACGATCTCGTCCACGTAGGCCATCAGGGCAAACGGGCGGCGCGCTTCGCTGGTCTGGTCGACGGCGATCTGCTTGAAGCTGTGGATCAGCTGGGCGGCGCGGTGCGCGTTGTTCATGATGAGGCGGGCGCTTTCGGCCGCCGTGTCCAGGAAGCGCAGCACGGTGGATTTTTTCAGGCCCTCTGCCTGCACGGCGGCCTGCATGCTGTCGGTGGCGTCCTTTAATACGGACGCGCTGGTCAGGACGATGCCGACCGGGGTGTTGACTTCATGGGCCACGCCCGCCACCAGGCCGCCCAGCGAAGCGAGCCGCTCGGCCTGCAGCAGCGATTCCTGGGTCAGGCGCAAGTCCGCCATGGCGGCGGCCGTCTGGCGGGCCGATTGCCGCGCCGCTTCTTCCGCCTGGCGGGTGCGCTCGATGGTGGATTTGAGACGCCGCTGGATCTGGTTGAAGCCGCGGATGACGTCGCCCAGCTCGTCTTTTCTCTGCTCCGGCAATTCTTCCACTTCGCCCGTGCTGCGGGTGGCCAGCTCGAACAGGCCGTCGCGCAACTGGCCCAGGGGGCGGAACACCACGCGCAGGGAAGACGACAGGGCCAGCACCAGGATCACGTCCAGCAGCAGCACTTCCAGCACCTTGCGCGCCAGCTCGGACGCGAGCGCGGCATTGATCTGGGCGCGGCTGAAATACACCATCACCTTGCCGACGGTGACGGGGCGCATGGTGGCGCCATTGGTGCTCGCTTCGCGGAACACCAGTTCGGCTTCGACGGGCACGCCGGCCGGCTTCGGTCCCTGGGCGGTCGGCAGCAGGCGCCCGTCGGGCGCGCGCACCTTGCCGGCAAACAAGCCGACGGCGCTGTCGTAGACGGTGATGGCGGCCACCTCGGGCGGCAGCATTTCCGCCTGCAAGATAGTCTCGACCTTGTTCTTGTCCAGGTCCCACAAGGCTGCGGGCAGGCTGATCTGCAGACGCGTGAGCACGCCCTCGCACAGGCGCTGGTAGCTCATTTCCAGTTCCTTGCCCAGGGAATGCTGGGCATAGGTGCCGGAGATGGTCAGCACCGTCGTGACGATCACGACAAACAAGAGCTTGAGCCGGCTTTGAATACTGAACATCGTCATCCAGTGCTGTGTTAGTTGTTGCGTGCCAGCCTCAATTTGACGGCGCCTTGACCCAGGCTGCATCGGCGCAGGCGCACGAACCAATGTACGGGATGAGCTCTTGCTTTGCAAGCCGGTAGAATCTTTCACTGGAGACTGAAGCAATGGTAAGCTTGCAATAAAACTACAAGGGATACCAGGGGCCGCCATGAATTCACCTTTCCACCATCTTGACCTGGCCGACGTGCGGCCTGGCATGGTGCTCTCCGATATGCTGCTGGACCGCCAGGGCCAGGTCTTGTTGCCCAAGGGCGCGGTTTTGACGGCCAACATCATCGCCCTGCTGCCCCGCCACGGCATCGACCGTTTGCCCGTGCTGCGCAGCATCAGCGAAGGCGAGGCGCCCGTCCCCATCGATGAAACGGCCGTCACGGCCCAGCTCGCTAAATTGTTCCGCCGCCTGGACCTGAGCCTGGAGGCCAACAGCGCCGCCCTGGCCCTGCAAACCTATGTGGCCGATTACCGCCTCGAGCGCGAGATCGCCCCATGAGCACCCATGCGCTGCACATCGACGACCTCGTGCGCCAGCTGGACGACCTGCCGTCCCTGCCCGCCGTCGTGATGGAATTGTTGACCAGCATCGACCAGGAAGACGTCGATATTTCCGTGCTGGCGAAAAAAGTCTCGCACGACCAGGCTTTGACGGCCAAGACGCTGCGCCTGGCCAATTCCTCGACCTACGGCCTGCAAGTGAAGGTCACCACCATCCAGCAAGCCATCACCTTTCTCGGCTTTCAAACCACCCGCAACCTGATCACGGCCGCGGCCGTCACTGGCTGCTTTGCCCAGGGTTTGTGCAAGGGCTTTGACGACAAGGCGTTCTGGCGCCACTCGATCGCCACCGCCGTGTGCGCGCGGGTGCTGGCGCGGCGCCTGCGTTTCAACCAGGATTATGCGTTCACGGCGGGACTGCTGCACGACATCGGCCGCCTGGTGCTGGTGACCATGTATCCCGAGCCCTATGCGGAGACGATTGCGAAATCGGTGCAGGACGACATCGATTTACTGGACGCCGAGCGGGCCGTGCTGGGGATCGATCACGTGGCGGCGGGTTTGAAGCTGGCCGAGCAATGGAAATTTTCCGACACCATCATGATGGCGATTTCCCATCACCACGATCCCGACACGGTGGGCGCAGGCGTGCTGGCGCACATCGTCCACGTGGCCAATGCCATCGTGCATGCACTCGATATGGTGGGGGATGCCAAGGAAGCCGTGCCGCCGCTGTCGCCGGTGGCGTGGAAAGCAATGGGATTGAGCGAAGAAGCCTACGTGCACGTGTTCCGCGAAACGGAAGTGCAGTTCGACGAAATTGCCGCCGCCCTGATCAGCTGATACCAAGCCAGCTGCCAGGACGGCGCGGCATCAACACGTTTGCCTGGGGCAAGCGCCGCCACGTCACGCGCGCCGGAGGGACTCCGACCCGCGCAAGCGCTGCAAGCGCCCAGCCGCCAATCAATGCGCGTAATTGCCGGTGGTACCGTTCGATTGCTCGGCCGGCGTTGCCGCTTTGTCTTCAGCCTTGGGGCGGCCCTGGGCGTCGGACAGGCGATACTTGGTGCGGCGGTCGCCCATCAGGTCACGCAGGTCGCGGATGCTCATGCCGGTCACTTCGTGCATGCGGATCAGCAAAGAAGCGCCGACAGGCAGGCGGTGGTGACGGATCTTGCTGATGACCGGCGGGGCCACTTCGAGCATGCGCGACAGGGCTGCATCGTTTTTCAGCTGCATCTTACCCAGCAGAATATCGAGCAGGTGGTTGGGGTTGTAGCTTTCTTGGGATGCCAGAGCATGGTGTGCCATGATTGTCCTCGTCTGAGTGAAATGAATAGTTCGGTAAAGAACTTTATGAAAGACTATCTTTCGACTGTGTAGTTCCCGGAAAATTGCCGCCGTCGTCATGGATGTTGTTCCAGTCGTGGTCAGCAGCCTTTCCGGCGCCATTGCGCAAAGCGCTACGCACTGTGCCGTACGCTTGCCAATCAAACAAATTATCGGTCTTGAACGCCATTAGTACATCCGACCTTCGCAGTGTTGCCCTTGTTTGAAATCAAGCTAACGCTAGGAAAGCTTGTCACATCGTCATTTCAACACATGAATGCAATATGTGGCGCACGCAAGAGTTTTCTTATTTTCATCCGGCGGATCAGATGTCCCCTGGAACTCTTTGATTTACATGGGGAAATATAATCAGCACGCTTGAGCGCCGTGTAATCTTGGCAATAGGAATCAAGACTTTCCTTATTAGGCAATTAATACCAAATATCAATTTTGCCTCAATTCATTTTGGCTTTTAATAAGGGCGCTGTAAGTATTGTTTCAAAACGTTACATCCTGGTCATCTGGCAGAACAACCAGGGCAAGGCAGTCAGGCCGGGTGTTTTACGGTAAACTGACAGGTTCCACCAGCGGCGGCGCAGCGCGCCCGCGGCACCCTCACCTAAGCGATTTCATGCAGAAAAAAGTCTTCATCAAAACCTTCGGCTGCCAGATGAACGAGTACGACTCGGACAAGATGGCCGACGTCCTGGGCGCCTCCGATGGCCTGGTCCGCACCGACACGCCGGAAGACGCCGACGTCATCCTGCTCAACACCTGCTCCGTGCGCGAAAAAGCCCAGGAAAAAGTGTTTTCCGACCTGGGCCGGCTGAAAGAGCTCAAGCGCGCCAATCCCGATCTGCTGATCGGCGTGGGCGGCTGCGTGGCCTCCCAGGAAGGCGAAGCCATCGTCAAGCGCGCGCCCTACGTCGACCTCGTGTTCGGCCCGCAAACCCTGCACCGCCTGCCGCAGATGGTGGCCCAGCGCCGCAGCAGCGGCAACGCCCAGGTCGACATCAGCTTTCCCGAAATCGAGAAATTCGACCACCTGCCGCCCGCCAAGGTCGATGGCGCCTGCGCCTTTGTCTCCATCATGGAAGGCTGCAGCAAGTATTGCAGCTACTGCGTGGTGCCCTACACCCGGGGCGAGGAAGTCTCGCGCCGCTTCGAGGACGTGCTGGCCGAAGTGGCGGGCCTGGCCGCGCAAGGCGTCAAGGAAATCACCCTGCTAGGCCAGAACGTAAACGCCTTCCGGGGCGAGATGGAAGGGGGAGAGGTGGCCGACTTCGCCCTGCTGCTCGAATACGTGGCGGACATTCCCGGCGTCGAGCGGATCCGTTTCGTCACCAGCCACCCCAAGGAATTCAACCAGCGCCTGATCGACGCCTACGCCCGCATCCCCCAGCTGGTCGACCATCTGTATTTGCCCGTGCAGCACGGCGCCGACAAGGTGCTGGGCGCCATGAAGCGGGGCTACACGGCGCTGGAATACAAGTCGATCATCCGCCGCATCAAGGCGGTGCGCCCCAACATGTCGATCTCCTCGGATTTCATCGTCGGCTTTCCCGGCGAGACGGAGGCCGATTTCGAAGCCATGATGAAGCTGATCGACGACGTCGGCTTCGACACCAGCTACAGTTTTATTTTCAGCAAGCGCCCGGGCACCCCGGCCGCTTCTCTGGCCGACGACACCCCGCACGAAGTGAAACTGGCGCGCCTGCAGCGCCTGCAGGCGGCCATCGATGCCAACACCCGCAAATTCAGCGCCGCCATGGTCGGCACGGTGCAGCGCATCCTGGTGGAAGGGCCGTCGAAGAAGGACGCCAGCGAATTGCAGGGCCGCACCGAGAACAACCGGGTGGTCAATTTTGCGATCGGCGCCGGCATAGCCCCGGCCTCGATGACGGGCCAGCTGGTCGAGGTGCGCATCACCGAGAGTTTCAATTACACCCTCCGAGGCGAACTGGTCACCAGCGCCGCCATGATGGCGCACGCCAGTTGAAAGCGAAAATGCCCACGCAGCCCTCGTACTTCGTCCCCGAGCCGCTCGACAACACGCGCCTGGCCCACCTGTGCGGCCCCCTCGACGAAAACCTGCGCCAGATCTCGGCCGCCCTGGACGTCACTATTTTCAGGCGCGGTGAAAAATTCATCGTCAACGGCAGCAATGCCGGCCAGGCCGTCGCCATCCTCGAGCGCTTCTATGCCGTCGCCAACAAGGTGGTGCCGCTGGAAGAAGTGCAGCTGGCCCTGGTTGAACAGCGCGCCGGCCTGACCGCCGCTGCCGAACACGCCAATGAGCCGCAGGACGCCCAGGCCGCGCCCCTGCCCGAGATCGACATCGCCACCCCCGTGCTGAAAACCCGGCGCCACGATCTGCGGGGCCGCACGCCGCACCAGATCGCCTATCTGCGCGCCATCCTCGAACACGACATCGCCTTCGGGGTCGGCCCGGCCGGCACCGGCAAGACCTATCTGGCCGTCGCCTGCGCTGTCGATGCCCTCGAGCGCGACGCCGTCAAGCGCATCGTCCTGACCCGCCCCGCCGTGGAAGCGGGCGAGCGCCTGGGCTTTTTGCCGGGAGACATGGCCTCCAAGGTCGATCCGTATTTGCGCCCCCTGTACGACGCCCTGTACGACCTGCTCGGATTTGATCGCACCCAGAAAATGTTCGAGAAACAAGTGATCGAGATTGCACCCCTGGCTTACATGCGGGGCCGCACCCTCAACCACGCCTTCGTCATTCTCGACGAGGCGCAAAACACCACCGTCGAACAGATGAAAATGTTTTTGACGAGAATAGGTTTCGGCAGCAAGGCCGTGGTGACGGGCGACGTCACCCAGGTCGACCTGCACAAGACGCAAAAAAGCGGCCTGGTCGATGCCATCCACGTGTTAAAAGACGTGCGCGGCATCGCCTTCACCCAGTTCTCGAGCGCCGACGTGGTGCGCCACCCTCTGGTCGGCCGCATTGTCGATGCCTACGAGCACGCCGCTTCCCTGGAAGCCTTGATCCCCATTACCAAACCGTCGACCAAGAATGTCCGCAAAAAATAAACTGTCGCTGTCCGTCCAGTACCCCGATCCCCGCCTGCAGGCCAGCATCCCCCGGACCGCCGTGCGCAAATGGGTGCAGGCCGCCCTGCTGGGTCCCGCCGAACTGACGGTGCGCTTCGTCGACGCGGAAGAAGGCCAGACCCTCAACCGCGAGTACCGCGAAAAGGATTACGCCACCAATGTCCTCACCTTTGCCTACAACGAGGGCGACGAGCTGGCGCCGGACGAACCGGTGCAGGCCGACATCATCTTGTGTACGGACGTGCTGGAGCGCGAGGCAGGCGAACAGGGCAAGACGGTGGAAGAACACGCCGCCCACCTGATCGTGCACGGCGTGCTGCACGCCCAGGGCTACGACCACCTGGAAGAGGTGGAGGCTGTTGAAATGGAACAACTCGAAACGGACATCCTTGAAATCCTGGGCTTCCCCGATCCCTACGCCGACAACAAGGCGTAAATCGTTTCGAAGTTACACTTGCAACAGCCCATTAATAGCTCCTCACAGTTGTTGCAATTGCTTACCTGGCCTATGTTAGCCATCTCACGATAGCGTTCGACCCGCTCCGGTTTAATGGAATCTTCCATCGAGACCAAGACAGGAGCGCGTTCGGATGACTACCAACAACAACATCATTGCAGCGAGCTTGCTGGCTGACGCTGCACTTCCCGCCGACCTTCATTTGGCCGCCCCTGCCTCGCACGACGGCACGGACGGCAATTTTCCCAGCCACGCCATGCCCCCGCTCGACGGCGACACGGGCGCCGACGTCTGCATCATCGGCGCCTCCTTCGTGGGCCTGCGCACCGCCTACGACCTGCTCAACAAGGGAAAAACCGTGGTCGTGATCGAGTGCGCCGCTACCCTGCCCGAGCAACCGGAACGCGAGGAAGACGCCCGCTGCGCCCGCCTGAACGATCTGTTGACGGGGGCCGGCATGGAAGAGCAGCCGGAACACGATCACGCCGCGCCCGCCACCTCGGCCGAACTGGCGCACGAAATCGTCCGCCTCGGGGGACGCATCCACGGCGCCACGCGGGCGCTGGACGTCAGTGCCGAACACAATATGCAGGTGGTGACGACTTACCAGGGCGCCATCGTGGCCCGGGTGGTGGTGGTGGCGACCGATGAACGGCGGCTCGGTTCGGGCACGCGGGGCAGCCGGGCGCGGGCCAGCAAGCCGGGGGAAACCCCGGCTTTGCGCGTTCTGGCGACACCAGCGCCGGACATCGCGGCGCTGGTGCAGCCCATCATCGGACCTGCTCTGTAATTCAGGCCTTCTTGAGCATCGCCGGATCCAACGGCAGCTTGCGCAGGCGCTTGCCGGTCGCCGCATACACCGCATTGGCCAGCGCCGGCGCCACCGCCGCCGTTCCCGGTTCGCCAATCCCGCCCGGATCGTCCGTGCTGGCGACCATGTGCACTTCCACCACGGGCGCCTCGTTCATGCGCATCAGGCGATAGTCGCCAAAGTTCGACTGCATCACCCGCCCCTTGTCAAACGTGACCTGGTCGTACAGGGCCGCCGTCAGGCCGAACACGATGCCCCCTTCCATCTGCGCCACCACCGTGTCCGGGTTGATCACCTGGCCGCAATCGAGGGCGCATACGACCCTGTGCACCTTGACGTCGCCGTCCGCGCCCACCGACACTTCCGCCACCTGCGCCATGTAGCTGCCAAAGGCGAACTGCATCGACACGCCACGGCCCACCCGCCGGCCCGCGACCGGTTTCAAAGGCTGCTTCCAGCCTGATTTATCGGCCACCAGGTCCAGCACCCGCAGCATGCGGGGCGACTTGGTGAGCAGGGCGCGGCGGTAGCCCATCGGATCGAGCCTGGCGGCCGCCGCCAGTTCATCCATGAAGCTCTCCACCACGAACACATTGTGGGTGGGACCGACCCCGCGCCAGAACGCGGTGGGCACGGGCGGCTCGTGGCGCACGTACTCGACGCGCATCTCGGGGATGGTGTACTGCAGCTCGCGCGCCCCTTCCACCGCATCCGGATCGACCCCATCTTTCACCGCGCCCGGCGCGAACCTCGCCATGATGGACGATCCCGTCACGCGGTGGAACCAGGCCGCCGGCATGCCCTTGGCATCGAGCCGCGCCGACAGGCGGTCCACATAATAGGGACGGAACATATCGTGCTGGATGTCTTCCTCGCGGGTCCAGATGAATTTGACGGGCCCCTTCATCTGCTTGGCGAAGGCCACCGCCTGCGTCACGTAGTCCACTTCCAGGCGCCTGCCGAAACCGCCGCCCAGATAAAAATTGTGGACCTTGACCTTTTCCAGGGGCAGGCCGGTCAGCTTGGCCGCCGCGCCCTGCGCGAGGCTGGGCACCTGGGTGCCGACCCACAGATCGCAGCCGTCGGCGCGCAGGTCGACCGTGCAGTTCATCGGCTCCATGGTGGCGTGGGCCAGGAAGGGCACCTCGTAGATGGCGTCGATGCGGCGGCCCTTCTCGCCCAGCGCCTTGGGTGCGTCGCCCACGCTTTGCGCCACGGCGCCCGGCTGGTCGGAGGCCTTCATCATGTCGGCGCGGATGGTCGCGCTGGAGACGGCGGCGTTGGGGCCGTCGTCCCAGGTGGGCGCCAGCGCGGCCAGGCCCTGCTTGGCGGCCCACATGTGATCGGCCACCACCGCCACCGCGTTATCGAGCTTGAGCACCTGGCGCACGCCCTTGACGGCCATGGCCTTCTGCTCGTCGGCGCTTTTCAGCTTGCCGCCCACCACCGGCGACGCCGCCACCGTGGCAATCGCCATGTTCGGCAGGCGGGCGTCGATGCCGAATAGCGCCTTGCCATTGGTCTTGTCGGCGCTGTCCAGGCGGGCGTGGGTCTTGCCGATGACCTGGTAGCTGCCAGCCGGCTTTAACGTGATCGTCTTCGGGACGGGCAGCTTGGCCGCGTCGTCCACCAGCGCGCCGAAACCGAGGCTGCGGTTGCCGGCCGGGTCGCGCACGCTGCCGTCGGCCACTTGCAGGGTGGCGGCGTCGACGCCCCACTTCTGCGCCGCGGCGGACACCAGCACGCTGCGCGCGGTGGCGCCGGCTTCGCGCAGGGGCTTCCACGCGCCCCGCACGGAAGTCGAACCGCCCGTCACCTGGCCGCCCAGCAGGGGATCGCTGTACAGATTGTTGTCGGCGGGGGCGTGCTCCAGCTTGACCTTGTTGATGTCCACGCCCAGCTCCTCGGCCATCAGCATGGGCATGGCGGTGTAGGTGCCCTGCCCCATCTCGACCTTGTGCATGATGAGGGTGACCACGCCTTCGCGGTCGATGCGGATGAAGGCGTTGGGGGCCAGGCCGGCCGTGCCGCCGCTGGCCGCGGTGGCCGCGGCGCCCACGGCTTTCTCATTGGGCGGCTCCTTGCGGTCGGATTTTTTCGCATCGCAGCCGGTCAGGTCGAAGCCGATCAGCAGGCCCCCGCCCACGGCGGCGCCCACCTGCAGGGCGCGCCGGCGCGCCAGGTTGACGGTGACGGGGGCGCTCACGATGCGGCTCCCGGCGTGGCTGGTGCAGCAGAAGGCGCAACTGGGGCAGAAGCGGCGATCTTGATGGCGGCCTTGATGCGGCCATAGGTGCCGCAGCGGCAGATATTGCCCGACATGGCGTTGTCGATGTCCGCATCGGACGGTTTTGCATTCGCGCTCAAGAGGGCCGTGGCCGACATGATCTGGCCGGACTGGCAGTAGCCGCACTGGACGACGTCGATCTGGCGCCAGGCGCTCTGCACGCGCGCGCCCACGCTGTCGTTGCCCACAGCCTCGATGGTGACGATCTTCTTGCCCGCGGCGGCCGACACGGGGGTGACGCAGGAGCGCACCGCCTGGCCGTCGAGGTGGATGGTGCAGGCGCCGCACAGGGCGACGCCGCAGCCGAATTTGGTGCCGGTCAGGCCGGCGACGTCACGCAGCACCCACAACAGGGGCATATCGTCGGGCACATCGAACTCGGTCGGGGTGCCGTTGATGTTCAGCGAGGGCATGGGGGACTCCTGGAATGGAAAACAATGAATATACGACAATTGGACCGACGCCGCCGCAGCCGCGCGGATCTGCTTAAAAATCAGGCAGATGGCGTTTTGATGTATGCTACGGCCATTGCAACAACGGCTCACGCCAACTATGCCAGAGCACCCTACGGACGTCCGCATGGACGCCAAACCCCAGCGGTCGCTGTTCGAGCGCCTCACCGCCCTGATCTCCCCCGAGCCAGAAAACCGCGCCGAGCTGCTTGAAGTGCTGCACGACGCGCAAAGCCGCAACCTGATCGATGCCGACGCGCTGTCGATGATCGAAGGCGTGTTCCAGGTCTCCGACCTGTCCGCCCGCGACATCATGGTGCCCCGTTCGCAAATGGATGTCATCGACATCAGCAAACCCATTGAAGAGTGGATGCCCAGCGTGCTGTCGACGGCCCACTCGCGCTTTCCCGCCATCGAGGGCGAGCGTGACAAGGTGGTCGGCATCCTGCTGGCCAAGGATTTACTCCGCTACTACGCCGAAGAATCCTTCGACGTGCGCGACATGCTGCGCCCGGCCATCTTCATCCCCGAGTCGAAACGCCTGAACGTGCTGCTGCGCGACTTCCGCGCCAACCACAACCACATGGCCATCGTCGTCGACGAGTACAGCGGCGTGGCCGGCCTGATCACCATCGAAGACGTGCTCGAACAGATCGTCGGCGACATCGAGGACGAATACGACTTCGACGAGGAAGAAGACAACGTCCTGTCCATCAAGGAGGGCCACCACGGCCCGCGCTGGCGCGTGAAAGCCTTGACGGAGCTGGAGCAGTTCAACGAAGAAGTGGGCGCCAGCCTGCAGGACGAAGACGTCGACACCATCGGCGGCCTGGTGGCCAATCACCTGGGCCGCATGCCGCACAAGGGCGACGTGTTCGACATCGACAACCTGCGCTTCGAGGTGCTGCGCGCCGACGCCCGCCAGATCCACGTGCTGCTGGTCGAGCGCCTGCCGCTGGCCGAGGATGAACACGACTGATGCTGCGCCGTTCCAAGGCCGGCACGCCGAAACTCGCAACGACGCCCCGCGCGACCCTGCTGCCGATGCTGTTCGCGGCGCTTGCCGGCGGCCTGTCGCTGTTTTCCTTCGCCCCGTTTAACGCCTGGCCCCTGCAGTTTCCCCTGCTCGCCTTCCTGTTTTACCAGGTGGGCATGGACACCTCCGTCAAGCGCGCCAGCTGGATCGGCTGGGCCTTCGGCTTCGGCTGGTCGCTCGCCGGCATGCACTGGCTGTACATTGCGCTGACCCGCTTCGGCGGCCTGCCGGCGCCGCTGGGCGTGATCGCCATCGCGCTGCTGGGCGCCTACATGGGCATCTACGCCAGTTTCGCGATGGGCGCCGCGGCCTGGCTGCGCCGCCAATGGGCGCTGCCCGTGCCCGCGTTTTTGCTGCTGGTGCTGCCCGTCTGCTGGGGCTTGTCGGAATGGCTGCGCGGCTGGGTGTTCACGGGCTTTCCGTGGGCCTCGTCCGGCTACGCCCAGGTGGCCTCGCCCCTGGCCGGCTACGCGCCCATCGTCGGCGTCTACGGCCTTGGCGTACTGGTGGCGCTGGGCGGCGCCTGTCTGGCCATGCTGACCCAGCGCGCCCGTGTCCCCGCCCTGGGCCTGCTGGCCGCCCTGTTTGCGGTGGGCTTCGGCCTGCAGCAGATCGACTGGACCCGCCCTGCCGGCCAGCTGTTGAGCGTGCGTCTTTTGCAGGGCAATGTGCCGCAGGATGAAAAATTCGATGCCGCCCACGTCCAGCAGGCCTTGAAGCTTTATCAGGGCATGCTGACGGCAGCGCCGGCCGACCTTGTCGCCACGCCGGAGACGGCCATCGTGCTGTATCCCCAGCAACTGCCGGATGGTTACCTGGACAGCCTGAAGGCGTTTGCCCAGTCCACCGGCAGCGCGATGCTGGTGGGTCTGCCCCTGTCCGACGGCCCCAACGACGCCTCCAACAGCATTGCCGGCATCGACGCTCAGGGGCTGCACTACCGCTTCGACAAGCACCACCTGGTGCCCTTCGGCGAATTCGTGCCCACCGGTTTCCACTGGTTCGTCAACATGATGTCCATCCCCCTGGGCGACTTCCGCCGGGGCGATGCCGTGCAGGCGCCGTTCGCCGTCAAGGACCAGCGGGTGCTGCCGAACGTCTGCTACGAAGACGCCTTTGGCGAAGAGATCGCCCTGAACCTGCGCGAGTCAAGCTCCCCCGCCACCATCCTGCTCAACGCCTCCAATCTCGCCTGGTATGGCGAATCGGTGGCGATTCCCCAGCACCTGCAGATTTCGCGCATGCGCGCCATCGAGACGGGCCGCCCCATGCTGCGCTCGACCAACACGGGCGCCACCGCCGTGATCGACCCGCACGGCAAGGTGCTGGCCGCCCTGCCCCACGACACCATGGGCGTGCTGACGGCGCGGGTGCAGGGCATGGCGGGCAGCACGCCCTACATCCGCTTCGGCAATCTGCTGTTCCTGGCCCTGGGCGCGCTGATGCTGGCCGGGGCCTGGTGGCGGGGCCGCCAGCGCTGATTGGCACAAACGCTGCCCAGCATCCTCTTAAAACCCGCTAAAATTACTCATTTAGCACAATCACTCATATGACCGCGCCAGACGGCAGCGGCACACGCCACGATGCTTACATTCCAACAGATTATTTTGACCCTGCAATCCTACTGGGACAAGCAAGGCTGCGCCCTGCTCCAGCCCTACGACCTGGAAGTGGGCGCCGGCACTTTTCACACGGGCACTTTCCTGCGCGCCATCGGCCCGGAACCCTGGCGCGCCGCCTACGTGCAGCCTTCGCGCCGCCCGAAAGACGGCCGCTACGGTGAAAACCCCAACCGTCTGCAGCACTATTATCAGTACCAGGTGGTGCTCAAACCCGCGCCGGAAAACATCCTCGACCTGTATCTGGGTTCGCTCGAAGCGCTGGGTCTGGACCTGAAGCAGAACGACGTGCGTTTCGTGGAAGACGACTGGGAAAGCCCGACCCTGGGCGCCTGGGGCCTGGGCTGGGAAGTCTGGCTGAACGGCATGGAAGTGACCCAATTTACCTATTTCCAGCAAGTGGGCGGCCTCGACTGCAAACCGGTGCTGGGCGAAATCACCTACGGCATCGAGCGCCTGGCCATGTATCTGCAGGGCGTGGAAAACGTCTACGACCTGGTGTGGACCACCTGGGAAGAAAACGGCGTCACCAAGAAGCTTTCCTACGGCGATGTCTACCACCAGAACGAGGTGGAGCAGTCCACCTACAATTTCGAGCACGCCAACACGGATCTGCTGTTCGCCCAGTTCAGCAACCACGAGGCGGAAGCCAAGCGCCTGATCGAATTGCAGCTCACCCTGCCCGCGTATGAACAGATCATGCGCGCCTCGCACAGTTTTAATATGCTCGACGCGCGCGGCGCCATCTCCGTCACCGAGCGGGCCGCCTACATCGGCCGGGTGCGCACGCTCTCGCGCCTGGTCGCACAAGCCTATTACGATTCGCGCGAAAAGCTGGGCTTTCCCATGGCCCCCAAGCTCGCTGCCGCCTGATCACTCAAGAACAAGAACACCATGAACCAGACTCTCCTCGTCGAACTGCTCACCGAAGAACTGCCGCCGAAAGCCCTCAATAAACTGGGCGCCGCTTTCGCCGCGGGCATCGAACAGGGCTTGAAGTCGCGCGACTTTTTAAGCGCCGGCAGCGTCGTCACCGCCTTCGCCACGCCACGCCGCCTGGCCGTCACCATCACCGAGGTGGCCGCCGTCTCGCCCGACAAAACCATCCGCGAAAAGGTGCTGCCCGTGTCGGTGGCGCTGGACGCCGACGGCAATGCGAGCGCCCCGCTGGCGAAAAAACTGGCCGCCATGGGCCGCGCCGACGTCACCGTCGCCCAGCTCGAACGCGCCCCGGACGGCAAGGCCGAGAGCTTTTTTTACACCTACACGGCCGACGGCAGCCCCTTGGCCACCGGCCTGCAGGCGGCTTTTGACGAAGCCCTGGCCAAGCTGCCCATCCCGAAATTAATGAGCTACCAGCGCCCCAACGGCGACACGGTGCAGTTCGTGCGCCCCGCCCACGCCCTGATCGCCCTGCACGGCGAAGAGATCCTGCCTTTGCAGGGCCTGGGCTTGACGGCCGGCCGCGCCACGCTCGGCCACCGCTTCCTGACGGACGGCCAGCCCATATCGATTTCCCACCCCGTCAACTACGCGGGCATGCTGGAAAACGAGGGCAAGGTCATCGCCAGCACGGCCGATCGCAAGCACGCCATCCGCAGCGCGCTGCTGGACAAAGCAGGCGAGGACCTGGTCTTGATGCCGGAAGCCCTGCTCGATGAAGTGGCGGCCCTGGTCGAATGGCCCGTGGTGTATGAGTGCCGCTTCGAGGACGAATTCCTGGCGGTGCCGCAGGAATGCCTGATCCTCACCATGCAGACCAATCAAAAGTACTTTGCCCTGACCGATCAAAACGGCAAGCTGCGCTCGCGCTTTCTGATCGTCTCGAACATTGAAACGGCCACCCCCGAGCACATCGTGGGCGGCAATGAGCGGGTGGTGCGTCCCCGCCTGTCGGACGCCAAGTTCTTCTTCGAGCAGGACAAGAAGAAGACCCTCGCTTCGCGCCTGCCCCTGCTGGCCAACGTGGTCTACCACAACAAGCTGGGCACCCAGGCCGCCCGCACGGAGCGCGTCACCAGGCTGGCCGGCGCCATCGCCCGCCGCCTCGGCTACGACGTGGCCCTGGCCGAACGTGGCGCGCAGCTGGCCAAGGCCGACCTGTTGACGGACATGGTGGGTGAATTCCCCGAGCTGCAAGGCATCATGGGCACCTACTACGCCCGCCACGACGGCGAGCCGGAAGAAGTGGCGCTGGCCGCCTCCGAACACTATCAGCCCCGCTTTGCCGGCGACGCCTTGCCCACCAGCCCGACCGGCGCCGCCGTGGCCCTGGCCGACAAGCTGGAAACCCTGGTCGGCATCTGGGCGATCGGCCTGGCGCCCACCGGCGACAAGGACCCGTTCGCGCTGCGCCGCCACGCCCTGGGCGTGCTGCGCATGCTGCTGGAAAAACGCCTGCCCCTGTCGATCAGCGAGCTGTTGAAAGATGCTGTCGCCGTGTTCGCGGGCCAGGCCGGCTTCAAGGATCCTTCCCTTGATGTCGCCGCGTTCTTCATCGACCGCCTGCGCGGCATCCTGCGCGAGCGGGGTTTCTCGGCCAATGAAGTGGAAGCGGTGCTGGCCCAGCAGCCGGACCGCCTCGACGACATCGTCCAGCGCCTCGACGCCGTCAAGGCCTTTGCCGCCATGCCGGAAAGCGCTTCTCTGGCCGCCGCCAACAAGCGCATCACCAACATCCTCAAAAAAGCCGAAGGCGCCATCGGCACCGTCAACCCCGCCCTGCTGACGGAGGCCGCCGAGCAGAAGCTGGCCGCCAGCGTGGCGCGCGTGCAGCCCGAGGTCGCTGCCGCTTTTGCGGCCGGCGATTTTACGGGCACCCTTAAAACCCTGTCGCAGCTGCGCGACGACGTCGACGGTTTTTTCAACGACGTCATGGTCAATGCGGAAGATCCCGCCCTGCGCGCCAATCGCCTGGCCCTGCTGGCGCAATTGCATGGCATGATGAACCGCGTGGCCGACATTTCCAAGCTGGCTGCCTGATACCGGGACCGTCCCCATGAAAATGATCATCCTCGACCGCGACGGCGTCATCAACCACGACTCGCCGCACTTCATCAAGTCGCCGGCAGAATGGGTGCCGATCCCCGGCTCGCTGGAAGCGATCGCGCGCCTGAACCAGGCCGGCTACCGGGTGGTGGTGGCCTCGAACCAGTCGGGCATCGCGCGCGAACTGTTCGACATGACCATCCTGAACAACATCCACCAGAAGCTGCATACGCATGCGCAGATGGCGGGCGCCCAGATCGACGCCATTTTCTTTTGCCCCCATGCCGCCATCGACAACTGCGATTGCAGGAAGCCCAAGGCCGGCATGTTCGAGGAAATCGCCAAGCGTTTTAAAGTGTCGCTGCGCGGCGTGCCCACCGTGGGCGACTCGCTGCGCGACCTGCAGGCCGGCTTCGTCAGCGGCTGCACGCCCTACCTGGTTTTGACGGGCAAAGGCCAAAAGACCTTCGAGACAGGCGGCCTGCCGCCCGGCACCCAGGTCTTCCCCGACCTGGCGGCGATGGTCGGCCACCTGCTCAAATCCCCACCCCCTTCCGCTGTTTGATCCGCCTTTCGGAGACCCCATTGCGAAATTTCGGCCTGTTCCTGCGCTCCCTGCTGTTTAACGTCGTGATGGTGCTGGCCACCGTCATCTGGGTGTTCGTCTGCCTGCTGGCGGCGCCCCTGTCGTACAACAAGCGTTATTGGGTCACCTCGCGCTGGAACGTCTTCGTGATCTGGTGCGCCAAGATCATTTGCGGCATCCACTACCAATTCAAAGGCTATGAGAACCTGCCGGACGCGCCGGCCATCGTCCTCTCCAAGCACCAGTCGGCGTGGGAGACGATTTTTCTGCTGCCTTCACTGACCCGCCCTCTGGTCTATGTGTTCAAAAAAGAGATCCTGTATATTCCGTTTTTCGGCTGGGGCATGGCTTTGCTGCGCATGATCCCCATCGACCGCAAGCAGGGCAAGAACGCCTTTAAACAGGTGGTCAACCAGGGCAAGCGCCGCCTGGCGGACGGCCAGTGGATTATCATGTTCCCGGAAGGGACCCGGATTCCCGTCGGCCAGGCGGGCAAGTACAAGAGCGGCGGCACGCGCCTGGCGGTGGAAACGCAATCGGTGGTGGTGCCGATCGCGCACAACTCGGGGGAGTACTGGCCGAAAGGCTCCTTCATCAAGCGGCCCGGCACGATCACGGTCTCGATCGGCAAGCCGATTTCGCCTGAAGGCCATACGCCCGACAGCATGATGCAAGAGGTAGAACAGTGGATAGAGTCAGAAATGCGCGTCATTTCGCCCCACGCCTACAGCGCTGGCTGAGCGGGGCGGGCGAGCTGCTGCGCCCGACCAGCGCGCAGCCGGATCCGAAAGCACCGAAGAAAATCGACGGGCAGCAGCTCGAGCTGTTCGCCCAGGATTATTTCGCCGCGATCGAACCGGCCGCCCCTGTCGTCTCCCCGCCGCACGCCCTGTTCAAGGCGCCGCCGCCACCGCGCGTCACCCTGCCCTCTCCGCCGGTCGTTCCGGGCGCGCCGCCCCTGCGCCGCATTCAACTGGGCGCCCACGCCGTCGATTACGTCCTGCGCCGCTCGACCCGCCGCTCGATTGGTTTCATGGTGGATGACGACGGCCTGCGCGTGACCGCGCCCCGGCGCCTCAATCTGGGGGAGATCGACAACGCCATCCGCGCCAAGCAGCGCTGGATCCTGACCAAACTGGAAGAACGGGGCGAACGGCGCGAACTGCGCCAGAAAAAACCGCCCGTGCAGTGGATCGACGGCGCCGAGCTGCCCTACCTGGGCGGCTCGCTGACCCTGCGGCTGGAACCGGCCGCGCGCAGCCACTGCCGCTTTGACGCCATCACCCGCGAGCTGCGGGTGGGCGTGGTGCCCGGCCTGCAGGAATGGCAGCTGCGCGAGCGCGTGCGCCTCTGGCTGCAAAGCGAGGCGCGCACCCTGTTCGCCGAGCGCATGGACCTGTTTGCGCCCCGCCTGGGCGTGAGCTACCGTTCACTGACCCTGTCCTCGGCCGGCACCCGCTGGGGCTCCTGCACGGTGGGCGGCAGCATCCGCCTGAACTGGCGCCTGATCCACTTTCCCCTGGCCCTGATCGACTACGTGGTCGCCCACGAACTGGCCCACCTGCGCGAGATGAACCACAGCCAGCGTTTCTGGGACACGGTGGGCCTGGTGTATCCGGATTACGACGGCGCCAAGGCGG
>Ga0209913_1000820_pt1 | contig 21880 bp, 20 predicted proteins | sample PersoiDNA2013203_FD_185805 | JGI IMG/M metagenome (GOLD analysis project Ga0209913, IMG submission 185805) | Permafrost soil microbial communities from the Arctic, to analyse light accelerated degradation of dissolved organic matter (DOM) -... | ecosystem: Environmental > Terrestrial > Soil >... | reverse complement strand
TATCGACGTTTCATCCACGTCTTATTTTTCGTGACGAAGCGGCTGAGCCGGCAGGCACGTAAAGGAATTGTGCGGTTATCCAGAAACTTGTTCAGATGAGGCGCAAAGATTCGTGGTCTATCTATTTCAGTACCGTGGATCGTACGTCATCGTACAGACTGCTATAGCGATTGAGAACATGCTGGCTAAGCCATGTAGCGCAGATGCTCATGTTGATTGATTGACTGCATCTTGAAAAATGCAATGCCCGGGTTGGTCAATGATCTCGCGTCATCGGGAATAGTCGCTTAATGTTTACCAGGAAAATCATCATGCAAAATCCAAGTTCCACAGCAAGTACCGCACACAAGGACGCAGCCGCCGAACACAAAACGTGTGCCGACCAACACCTGAAAGCCGCAGCATGTCATGACAATAATAAACATGACGAGGCGCAGGCCAGTTCAAAGAACGCAATGAAATGCTGTGACACTGCAGGTAAAAAGTCCGTAGCCGCCTGTGCATCCTCCGACAAATAGGAATCATCAATAGCTTCTGATAGCCGTCCTTGCAGTGGATCAACATTTCAATCCACCGCAAGGACAGAGAGCATGTATTTAAAAAGAGAAATTACGTCACTCTGTATTTTTTAATTTCTGTGATCGTTATATTGGGGTGAATTTCAACAGCCTGCTAAGGATTTTTCAGCAATGCGATAGATAAAGTGCTGACATTGATTTCTCTCAAAGCACCCTGTTGCGCAAGCGCAGCGCGTTTGTAATCACCGATACCGAACTCATGCTCATCGCCGCACTTGCGATCATCGGACTCAACAACAGACCGAGCCAAGGAAAGAGTACGCCGGCCGCAATCGGTACGCCGATAAAATTATAGATGAAAGCAAAAAACAGGTTTTGTCGAATGTTGTTCATCGTATGCTGGCTGAGCAGGCGCGCTTTCGCGATGCCGCGCAAATCGCCTTTGACCAGAACGATACGGGCACTGTTCATCGCAACGTCAGTTCCGGTACCCATCGCGATGCCGACATTCGCCTGGGCCAGCGCCGGAGCATCGTTGACGCCATCTCCCGCCATTGCGACAATGCGGCCTTCCTGCTGCAGCTCCTTCAAATAATTGAGCTTGTCTTCAGGTAGCACGTCGGCGCGAAAATCATCCAGGCCGAGTTGCTTTGCCACCGCACCGGCGGTAATTGCATTGTCGCCGGTCAGTACAACGATGTGCAGGCCCGTCGCATGCAATTGATCGATCGCTTCGCGGGTAGTCGATTTGACCGGGTCTGCGACGCTGACGATGCCTGCCAACTTGCCGGCTACACTCAAAAACATCACGGTTTGCGCCAATTCGCGCAGCTCTAGCACATGTTTTTCTACCGACGCCACGTCGATTTTCTCCGCTTCCATCAGTCGGCTATTTCCGAGCGTGACAAACTTACCGTCTATATTTCCAATTACACCTTGACCTGTTACGGATTTAAATTGGGTGACTGGCTTCGGCGACAGTTTTTGTTCCTTCGCATAATTCACAATCGCGGCTGCCAGCGGATGCTCGCTAAGCGTATCCAGGCTGGCGGCATAGTGCAGTACGTCGGACTCAGCAAAGCCACTGGTGGCTATGACACTCTGCACCTTCGGTTTACCTTCAGTGAGGGTGCCGGTCTTGTCGATTAACAGGGTATCGACTTTTCCCATCAGTTCGAGCGCCTCGGCATCCTTGATCAGCACGCCTTCGATCGCGCCGCGCCCAACGCCGACCATGATCGATATCGGCGTGGCCAGGCCCAATGCGCAAGGGCAGGCAATAATCAATACTGAGACCGCAGCAACCAGTCCGTTCGCGAGCGCGGGAGCGGGGCCGAACACCGCCCATGCAACAAACGCCAAAATGCTACTGGCAATCACAGCCGGTACGAACCAGCCTGCCACCTGGTCCGCGAGTTTCTGGATTGGCGCACGCGAGCGGCCCGCATCATTGACCATTTGAATGATCCGTTCCAGTAACGTATCGGCACCGATCTTGTCGGCACGCAGCGTGACGGTGCCATTCTGATTGACGGTACCGGCCGTCACTTTATTGCCGATCTGTTTTTCAACCGGCATCGGTTCACCGCTGATCATCGACTCGTCGACATTCGAATGACCAGCGACAATTTCACCATCGACCGGTATCTTGCCACCAGGCTTGACGCGCAAGGTATCGCCGACCTGCACCTGGTCGAGATGGATTTCCTCCTCGATTCCATTCGGTTTGATACGCAGTGCCGTGTTGGGTGCCAGTTCGAGCAACGATTTGATCGCGCTATTGGTTCGAGAACGAGCGCGCAATTCAAGCACTTGGCCGAGCAAAACCAGCGTCACGATAACCGCCGCCGCTTCAAAGTACAAGGGGGCTATGCCATCCATTTTGAATGCATCCGGTAATGCTCCCGGAAACAGCAGGGAAAATGCACTGAAGAGAAAGGCGGCGGCCGTACCCAAGGTGATCAGGCTGAACATATTGAGATTCCACGTTTTGAACGATGCCCAGCCACGCACGAAGAACGGCCAACCGCCCCACAGCACTACGGGTGATGCAAGGCACGCCTGCAACCAGTTGAAAGTGTTGATTCCTATCCAGTGGTGCAGATTTACACCGGGAATGAATGCACTCATCGTAAGGAATAGTAGTGGCAAGCTCAGGGAGAAACTGGCCCAGAATCGCCGCGTCATATCGAGTAATTCGCCGTTGTCTTCTTCGTTCACCACATCGATTGGTTCCAGCGCCATACCGCATTTGGGGCAGGCTCCAGAGCCGATTTGTTGAACCTCCGGATGCATTGGACAGGTATAGAGAACATCCTTGGACGTGGTACTGGCAGGCGTCGGCGCGACTATCGCCTGCGGCTTCAGGTACTGCTGTGGATTCGTCCGAAATTTCTCCGTGCATTTCTGACTGCAAAAATAATAGATGGTCCCCGCGTGTTCAATCGCCTTTGCCGGATCGGCAGCTGCCTTCATGCCGCAGACGGGGTCCGTATGCGGCATGTTAGAAGAAATTTCGGCTTGCGTGCTTTGATCGTGCTCGGCGGTATGCACATGCTGGTGCCACTCATGGGCAGCAGGTACATGATCAAATTTTTTATCCATACTGGAATTCTTTCGACGGACGATTCACATCCCCCAGCTTAATTTCGGTAGCCGTTTGCGCGAATCACTCCAGATGGAGTGATTGACAGTACCCATGCATTGCAAAGTTTTTTACTTCTATAGGTGTGCGCTGGTATAAGTTGAATTCTTACTGGCTTTGAAGTCCTCGAATAATTCATCTAGTACATGGCGCGTGAATTTTCCAATGGCTGAGTATTCAATATCAGTGAGGTTGGCAAGTGATACGCGAGCAGACGTATTTACCACCTCAAAGCCTTTCCCTGGGAGCAGTACGACACCGGTTTCCTCTGCAAGGCGAAACAAGAAGCTGACGCCGAGGTCGCTTTTGCTAAACCAGTCTGCAAACTCGTTTCCATAAAGAATCCCTCCTATTTCCTGCAGGTCGATCAACGTGTAGTAGTTGGCATCGTAACTGCGATGAACAACACTCACGCCGATGTTTTTGTACAGCGTTTGATATCGTTTCCGTATCAACTGTTTTGCAGCATCTTTATAACGATGTTCCCTGTCCATCAATGCATTGAGCGCGAACAGTGCCATTTGTAATTGCTGAGGCGATGACAAGCCAGCCGTATGGTTCAATGCTACGGCGCGACTATCGGCGACCAGACGATCGATGAAGCGTAATTTTTCTGGTTCAATGGTCAGAGATGAATAACGCGTCTCCAATTGCAATCTCTCATGGTCCGGTAATGCCGCCAGTGTTGCATCGAATACGTTGTCGTCCTGCAGAGCAATGGCGCCTAGACGCCATCCAGTAGCGCCGAAATACTTTGAAAATGAATAAACGCATAATGTATTGTGGGGACATTTGGCAAATATAGAGACAAAATTGTCGGTAAACGTGCCGTATACATCGTCGCTGATGATAAACAGATCCGGTCGCTTAGTTTTTACAAATGCGGCCAGTTGGCTAAGTACGGCATCAGACAAACGTGTCGATGGAGGATTGCTTGGGTTGACCAGGCAGAATATTTTAATGTCGGGATCCAGCAATTTGGCAATTTCTGACTCCGGCAATTGCCAGTCGTTGTGTTCATCCATGCGAATGTCGACTACTTCGAGGTCATATTCTGCCAAGATCGGAATTTCCAGATACGGTGAAAATATAGGTGTGGCAATGGCAATCTTATCTTTGGGCTTAACTAAAAAGTTATTGCGTAAGCTTTGGAAGATGTATGTCATGGCAGCGGTTCCACCTTCGGTCGCGAATACTGAAAAATTGCCATTGTCTGGTAGCGCGCCGAACATCTCTTGCTTCAGATACGCTTTTACAATTTCTTCCGTATACGTAAGCATTCTTGGTGGTGTTGGATAGGTGCAGCCGAGAAAGGCGCCAACCATCTCGGTCAAAAAGTCATCTCTGTTTAGCCCTAACTGATCTTTGATATAGGAAATTGCGGAGCGCAGAAAATTGATACCTTCTGACTCTTCGCACTGTTGAGCGTAAGCGTCGAAACGTTGAACCATGCCTTCGCGTTCAGGCAGGCCGCCAAAGCCGCTATCTAGGTAAGAGTATGAACGCTCAGCTTCTTTCATAGCAAAGCCACCCAGTGACAAAAAGGCCCACCTTGGAAGTAGTGCTAAAAAATTTGGATTTCCGCGGCCGGCATTGAGCATCAGTCGTTGCCCGTCGGAAGTCGCAATCTCGATCAGCTTGTCTTTCAGCTCAAATGGACTGAGTTTGGAGAATTGTTCTAAGTCTTGTCGGCTCATATTCGCTTTCAACTGGGGATGTTATGGAACGGCGTTCTTCGTAATCAAACCGACGATGACTGGCCCCCAGAGCGTGAGGAAGACATTCGCAACGGCATAAGTGACAGTAAAGGCGACGACCGGAGTGGCGTTGCCTGTCTTTTCAAGCAAAGCCGCGAGAGCCGGATTGGCGCTTCGCCCACCAGCGACGCAGGCTAAGGCCTCAATAGGGTTCTGAATACGAAGTACATAGTAGGAAAAGAAAAAAGTGACGATCTGTGGAATCAGCGTCACGCCTACACCGAGCAAAAACAGCGATATTCCATGCTGTTGAATGGCTACCAGTGCTTGCGGTCCAGCACCGATGCCGACAATACCTACGAAGACGGCCAGACCGAAGTCGCGGAGAAAGGTCGATGCGCCAAGGGGAAGGGCAGAGTATCGGGGGTGAACACTACGTAACCAGCCAAAGAAAAGGCCGGAAAGTAAACAACCACCGCCGCTGCCAATTGAAATTGGAACGCCCCAAAGGCTAAACTGGATCATGCCGATTAAAATACCTATCGTCATACCAATGCCGAAGAAGATAAAATCTGTGACTGCAGCTGCACTGATCTTGTAACCGATTTTCGATTGCACTCGATCCAGATCAATCGGGCTTCCGACGAAATGCAGTTCGTCACCGCTTTTTACTTGCAATTTGCTAAGCAATGGCAGTGTCAGCCCCATCCGCTTGACCGCAATCAGAAACACACCGTGACGAGTTTTAGAGGGCGTAGCGTCATGTATGTCGGTAATTTGGCGACCGCTTAACTGGCGATTGGTCAGAATGATTTCGCGATTTTCCAGTATCACTTGCATGTCGGCAGGGGTCATTGTTTCGGGCCCAAAATAGCTGGATGCGTCTTGAATGAGTTCTTTTTTTCCTGTAATCGCAACCTTGTCGCCGATTTGCACGATCGTATCATCCGTCAACGATACGATTTTATTGTCGCGGTAAACCGATTCCACCGCTGCATCCGATAGATCTTTGTCGATCTTGGCCACGGCTTTGCCGGCTGCCTGGCTGCCAGCCGTGATGGTGTAGACACGCGTTGTTGTTTCGTACAAGGCATTGAACTGGCCGGGCTCGAGCTCAGCATTTCCACCTGACATGGTTTTGGCTAGTTTGATCGCTTCCTGCCTGATATCCCATTTCATGATCATCGGGAAGAACCAACTCACCATGATGATGGGGCCAAGTGAGCCAAAGATGTAGCAGATTGCGTAGCCAACGGCGATATTTGTTTCCATTATTTTGGTGCTGGCAGGGGATAGACCCAACTGTGTTATCGCATCACCGGCGGTGCCGATAATCGCTGATTGGGTCAAACCGCCGGCTGCCAGTCCTGCTGCCAATCCTCTGTCGAGATCGAATCCCCAGGCAGCCAGAATTACGCACAATAGTCCTACGCCACACATCACGAAGGATGACGCCAATTGATTGAGTGAGCGTCTGTTGAGTGCATGAAAAAATTGCGGGCCGCCTTGAAAACCAACGGCATATATGAAGAGGGCGAAAAAAATGGATTTGATCCCACCGTCGATATTGATGCCGATTTGTCCAATGACGACGCCAACCAATAGCGTTCCTGCTATACCACCAAGAACAAAACTACCAATTTTAATTTTCCCGACTAAATAGCCAAGTGCGATTGTCAGAAACAAAGCCAGTAAAGGTTGGGCTGTGAGGAAACGATGAAGGTATGCCATGCGGTCTTCCAAAGTAGGTTAAATAACGAAAACAGGAAGGATCAATTCTGTTCTCAACAGGGAGCCGGGCAATAAAGATATCTAGAAATTCAATCGAAAAGCATGAACTTGATGACAAGAGTGATCAAGTCTGAAGTGATCGCGGTCAGGGTATCTCATCTTGCCAATTCCACCGATGAATCAAGTTGTACTTCGAATTTGAACTCGCGATAGTAAATAATACGGAGCGACGTAATTCCTATTTTTCAAATACAAGATCTTCGTCCTTGCGGTGGATTTAAACGTTGAACCACCGCAAGGACGGCTATCAGAAGTTATTGATGGATCCTATTTGTCGGAGGATGCACAGGCGGTTGCGGATTTTTACTTGCAGTGTCACAGCATTTCATTGCGCTCTTTGAACTGGCCTGGGTTTCGTCATGTTTATTGTTGTCATGACATGCTGCGGCTTTCAGGTGTCGGTCGGCACATGTTTTGTGTTCGGTGGCTGCATCCTTGTGTGCGGTACTTGCTGTGGATCTTGGGTTTTGCATGATGATTTTCCTGGAAAACATTAAAGCGGCTATTCCCGATGACACGAGATCATTGACCAACCCGTGCATTGCATTTTTCAAGATGCGGTCAATCAATCAACATAAGCATCTGCACTACATGGCTTAGTCAGCATGTTCGCAATCGGTATAGCAGTCTGTGCGATGACGTACGATCCACAGTACTGAAATAGATAGACCACAATTCTTCGCGCTTCTGTCACAGTGTGCTGTCGAACATATCTCATCGAGATACTTGACTATGGTCGGTTGTGTTCAATATTGATGCAGGATTAGTTGTCTTATGTTGCTGGCAGCGATGTGCAAGGATCCGGTCTCCGTGCATAATTTATTCAAACAGGCGCTAAGTCAGGAACCACTTTAATCCACATCACGAACATAGAAAGTCAGCTTATATGATGCAGTCAAATCCTCTGTGTTCGTATGAAAACATGCATTCAATACGTTTGACGAATATATGACAGTCAAACGATTGGGCGCGATGTGTGCCATACATTTCATCAGCTTCATGTAGATAGACAACGATATCGAGCGCATCGTAGATGCCACTGCCAGCTACGTAAGCTTGTCGATCCCTCTCAACGTAACCTCGCTGTTTTTGCAAGCAGCCGTATCCCACATGTACGGTACCGAACGTATGAAATGGAGAACACTGTCTATACTATTAAAAATAGCGTAGGCACTCCGATCTACGATGGAACGATTACCTCGTTAATAGAATGTGGCACGATGAAATTACATGATGAAATAGATAAAAACCTGCTGCTAGCAGTTTTGCCGAAGCCGGAATTGCAACGTTGGCTGCCAGATCTAGAGTACATCGACATGCCACTAGGGCGGGTGTTGTATGAATCCGGGGAGCGTATCAGTTACGTTTATTTTCCTACCTCTGCAATCGTCTCCTTGCTCTACGTCTTGGAGAATGGATCTTCAGCTGAGATAGCGGTGGTTGGTAACGAAGGCATCGTTGGCATCTCGTTGTTTATGGGAGGGGAGTTAACTTCAAGCCGCGCAGTGGTCCAGAGTGCAGGACACGGATTTCGACTGCGTGCACAAGCCTTGAAAAACGAGTTCAATCGATCAGCTCCTGTTTTGCATTTGCTCCTGCGTTATACCCAAGCATTAATTACCCAGATGTCGCAAACCGCAGTATGTAACCGACATCACTCATTGGATCAGCAACTCTGTCGCTGGCTTCTGTTGAGTCTGGATCGTTTGAAGGGAAGCGAGTTGGTCATGACACAGGGGTTAATTGCGAACATGCTCGGTGTTCGGCGAGAAGGTGTGACAGAAGGAGCTCTTAAACTGCAAAAAGCGGGATTAATCACCTATGTGCGAGGCCGTATCAAAGTCGTTGATAGAAAAGGCCTGGAACAACGCACCTGCGAATGTTATGAAGTAGTAAAAAAAGAATACGACCGACTTCTTCCCGCAAAAATGGCAGCTTGAAATTCAAGTTCTGTCCGGAATCCGATTTCGGCCTAGGAATGTCAATACCCGCTGACATCTATTTTTCTTTTCTCTCTTATTGCTCTGTCTGGCTGAGCGTTTTTCGGAAAAGCATCAGTGACGCTATGAAAAGCAACGCGCCGATTACCAAGATAACCGCGCCGATGTCAGCTCCTCTGAAAAGGACCGCTTGCGCAGTTGAGACAAAATTCGTTGTGGGGGGCGCCAACATTAAGTCTTGCAAACATCAGTTTTTGACTTTAGCTGGCAGTTTCAACCGTCTTTGGTGTGAACTGAGCGGTGCTGGCAACGAACGATGTCTTCTTCTGCGTAAGTTATTACGACAAGAAGCTCCGGACGCTCATAGGTGGGAGTCATGGATGCGCACCCGACCAGTGAGGCGAGCGAGAGTGCCAGTACCTGGGAAGAACTAGGGGCGAAGATGGTTGTCATTCCAAGAAGTGAGCGCTATCAACATCCCGGTTCAAACTGCAGTACTTCCCGGAGTAGCGCTCACCATGTCCTGATCCAAGCCGAAACCTGAATCAGGGAACACGTGATGTTCCGCCGGAGGCTCGGAAAGATAGCGGCTCAACAATATCCAAGTACCGTTCTGTCTAGATGGTCGGCCCTCCGAACCGGCTCTGGTTCTCAATCAGTAGGTCACGGAAATCTTGTCGACGACGTTCCAGACGCCAGGTGTGCTCCACGCGGCGTGGTTTGCCAAATCTCGTTCTCCCCAGGTGCGTACCGTTCCGGACAACGTCACATCCGATCCTTTGACGTCAACGGAAATGGACTGTGCATCGTTGTGCGCGCGTCGTTTGAGTGCCGCTTCGATATCGGTCTCCCATTTCAATTCCGCGTTCACATCTTGCTGCAGTTGGGTATCGGTTTTCATAAGATTTTTCGGTCGGATAGAAAGCTCAGGCTGTTCCTTAGAATTTTGGCAATCTGTGCGCTAAGGCGCTTTGAAAAAAAGAATGGAGAAAAAATCGGACCGGCATTTTAGATTTTTCGAAACTGTTTTTGTTCAAACGTCTTGTGATCGCATAAGCAATCACCTTTCCATGTTTGCAACGGAATCTATCCGGACATGTTTCCTTAGTGACGCACCGTACAGACTGCGCGAACAATTCTACTCAGAATTAATTTAGATAAACGCCCGATGTGGCTTTATGTCGATGATCGGAATCAATTGAACCGTACAAGTGGAGAAATATAGTGAGATACGCAACTATCATGGTGCATCTTGAGTTAGGTCGATCCAACTCGGAAGTGTTACGTATTGCACTTGACCTTGCAAAACGACTTCATAGCCGGGTAGTGGGTATTGCTGCTTGCCAGCCATTGGAAATGACACTTGGTGATAACGACGTATCGGGCGATCTGATCGAACAGGAGCATGAAGAGATTTCGGCAGAAATGAAACTGACTGAAGAGGAGTTTCGCAAGGCGACTGACGGCAGCTTTACACATGCGGAATGGCGCTCAACGACCATGTATCCCACCATTTCCAGCTATGTCGCTCATGAATCGCGTTGCGCAGACCTCATCGTTACAGGGATAGCGTCCAACAACTTCTTTGACGCACAGCGTCAGGTAAGAACCGATGATCTGGTCATGCAAGCAGGGCGTCCAATATTGGTCGTGCCGGCCGTCGCTGAACATATCACGTTAAAAAACGTCCTGGTCGGATGGAAGGAAACGCGCGAGACACGGCGCGCGATCATTGACGCGCTGCCATTGCTGAAAGCGGCAAACTACGTGGCATTGGTTGAGATCACCACCAGCGGTGAAATCAGCACTGCACGCAGTCACTTGAGCGATGTTTCGGATTGGTTAAAGCAATACGGAATTGTTGCTGAATCAATCGTCTCAGAGTCCTTGGGTGACGACTCAAAACGCCTCCAGACCGTGGCGTATGAGCAGTCGGCTGATGTGATTGTTGCAGGAGCTTACGGCCATGGCCGTTTGCGTGAATGGGCTTTTGGCGGCATGACAAAAGAGCTTTTGCGACCAGAAAAATTCTGCTCTTTTCTCTCTCATTGATTGATGGCGCGTCAGTCCGTTGGCTGGGATGGTGTCATCGCATTTGCATTTTTACCTCTACATTTATCCATCAAGGAGACTGTTGTGTCCAAATCCGATAAAGATCTGAAGCCGAAATCGGCGTTACCGTCGCATGCGGAAATCGTCAAGAAGCAACGACAAAAAGAAGAAGAAAAAGAAGTCCTGGGCAAGCATAAAAATGACGGGAAAAAAGATCAGAAAGGCGCGCGTTAGCAATACGCTCGTAAGGCTATCGTGGAAAAACATGCCCATGCTCGACATATGAAAAGCCTCTTGTCGCCAATTCCAGCAACCCTTATTCCCGGGGATGGCATTGGGCCGGAGGTCGTCGGAGCGACGCTTCGCGCGCTCGATGCCCTGGGATCTCCTTTCGCCTGGGATATTCAGCAAGCCGGAGTCGCAGGTGTCAACAGTTCAGGCGATCCGCTACCTGCGTCCACGCTGGAGAGTATTCGCAGGACGCGACTGGCTCTCAAAGGTCCATTGACGACGCCAATCGGAGAGGGTTTTCGCTCCTCCAACGTCCGGTTGCGTGAAGAATTGCAGCTCTACAGCAACGTCCGGCCTGTACGCACACTTGTCCCCGGGCGCTATGAAGATATTGACCTCGTGTTGGTGCGTGAAAACATTGGCGGATTTTATGTTGCTCACGAATATTACGTCCCCATCGGTAACGATCCACGCGCAGTCGCCGTAGCCACAGGAGTCAATAGCCGGGATGCCTGTACCCGTATCGCGCGGTTTGCGTTTGAATATGCCATTAAAAATGGACGGCAGAAAATTACCGTGATTCATAAAGCGAACATTTTGAAGGCGCTGACGGGGATCTTCCTGGAGGCGGCCAGGGATGTCGCAAGGGAGTACGAGAATCGGGTGCAAATGAACGACATGATTGTCGATGCGTGTGCCATGCAACTCGTTCTCAATCCATGGCAATTCGATATGCTGTTATGTACCAATCTGTTCGGGGACATCCTGTCCGATCTGCTATCAGGCCTGGTAGGAGGTCTGGGCATGGCGCCTGGCGCCAATTTCGGCGACGGTACGGCCATTTTCGAAGCCGTACATGGCTCGGCTCCCGACATTGCCGGTAAAGGCATTGCCAATCCAATCTCTTTGTTACTGGCCGCATGCCTGATGCTGGAGCATGTCGGTCAGGGTGACAGCGCGCGCCGCTTGAGAACAGCGATTCACGAAACCTTAAACGAGGACAACGTGCGCACGGGTGACTTGCATGGCAAGGCATCCACCGAGCAGTTTGCTGACGCCATCGTACGTCGACTGCAGACGGCTTGATACATGTCGCTTTTCATCATGCGCAAGTCGGTGAGGAGATTTCTTGCTATGACTTCTCCCTGATAGTCGTCAATGTCGTGTACCAAGAAGAGGTGGCATCTTCTATCGCTTTTCGTTGCAGGCAAATGGCGAGCCTGGTTTCATCTATGCCTTCACGACGGAACTCGTCAAGGACGGCCTCAGAATAGCCGCCATCTACGGGCATCGGCGCGCCGATCCTGCCATGTTCGGCGAACGCCCGCAGGGTCGCTGCCGACATTGCATTGATGGTACCTGATGCAACTAGTGATTGAATATAAAGCGTGTCGTTGATTGCCACATCATTGACCCCGGTACGGCTCCAGAGCAAACGTTGTGGACGTGCGCCCGCTGAGGCCAATTTCTGCCACCTCTGCGAGCTCATCAGTTCGCAATGTGTGTGATAGGTGCGTGTGGCCATGGCAATAGCCAGCCGATGGTGAAATGGCGAGGCCAATTCAAGGTCAATATCGGCGTCCCAGGGACTGACGCACAAGGATGCGACAGAATCGACTGCGGGGCTGAGCCCGGTCGCGATGCGGCGCTCCAGGCCTCGCATGTAGGCTTCTCCGGCAGCGAGGTAATGTTCGCTTGAAAACAGCAGGGAGAAATTGATGGGAATCCCACTGTAGAGCAATTCCTCTGCGGCACGCAGACCTTCCGGGGTAGCGATGATCGTGACGAGCAGATTGGCCTTTTCCGCCTGCGCGAACAGTTTGGCGGCGGCCTGAACGATATGCAGGATATTGTTGTTCAGTAGTGGTGAGACCTCTAGTGATATCCAACCGTCTCTGCCGCTGGTCGAATCGTAGATGGGACGAAACAAGTCTGCCGCTTCGGCGATGTCTTCCAATACCAGTTCATAAAAAATCTCTTCAGCTGAAAAACCAGCGGCATTCAGCATTCGAATACTGGCATCGTAAGTATCCTCTTGCGCGAGTGTCTGGGAGAAAGCGCCTTGATTGAAAGTTAGTCCGCTGATTGAGAAGTTCTTGATGTAACGTGACAATGTGCCATTGCGCAGCAGATTGCGCGACATGCCATCGAGCCAGAGACTTTGCCCACTGGCGTGTAGTTGATTTGCTGGGTTGTTCATGCGATGCATCTTCAGCTATTAATGATTGCCAGGTCTGTTCGCTGACGTACTGTCTTGACCAGGCCATCGACCTTGCTCCGGTTTGTCCGCCATTGCTTGTGTGGCAGCTTCATAGGCAAGACGCAAGGCGCACGCGTCGCACAGCGCATGGTGGCGCGAGAATGGTGCCAAGGCCTGCGCTTCGAAATACGCCTCGGAGGCGATTTTTCCTTGCGCAGTGCTCGTGATCTCGTAAATGTTGATAGGGTGAACTCGGCGTCGAACCAATTTCCAAGACTTCAACTCAGTGTCACTGATGGCTAGGTCGACGAGTTCCCAATCGAGGTAATACCCATAGGCGAGTTCGATGAACTCATCGGCCTGCAGATCCTGTACCAGATTCTCCAGGAATGCCAAAAGACGAGAACCGAGTTCTGCGTAGCTGCAGCTTGCGTTAGCGATCTTACCGAACTGAGGAAGTACGGCGTCCAGGCCGAACCAGTTAGTTGCCTGGATGCGATCCGGATTCGAGACCTCGGCATAAAACTCCCGACCGGAACGACGCTCCGTGACGAGACCAACCGACAGTAGCCGGGGGGAGATAACAAGGTCGGTGAATTCTGTATCGAGAAAGGCGAGCATGGTGCGATTTAGAGTCAGCAGTGAGGTGACGCGCAACGACTGGCGGGTTGCGGACACAGAGTTGGGGGGAGTGGCCCTACCATGACACGGCAAACATGTTGGCTCCGTGCGCTGTCACACCCTGGCATCGACCACGGCATGATGATATCTCTTGGCATACGCGATTGAACGCTTCGTGTTCTATCGAACGGACCTGGCGAAGCAGGGCGCACATACTGCAGTTTTCAGATACATAGACTGTGCTGATTGGCATTTCTCTCACTGTTCACAGTGGTCGCTTACCTACAGGAACCTATTCGATGCTATCCGATAAATTCTCCGCTCGCTCGCTGCAACTTGCCAATCACATAGTGATGGCGCCGATGACACGAAGCCGTGCGACCTCTCAGCATACGCCAGATACGCTGATGGCCAGTTACTACGGCCAGCGTGCGACAGCGGGATTGATTATCACTGAGGGTACCTCTCCCAGCCCAAATGGCTTGGGCTATCCACGCATTCCGGGGTTATACGATGCGGCACAGATGCAAGCCTGGAAGGCTACGACGGCCGCCGTGCATGCACGGGGTGGCAAGATCTTCGTGCAGTTGATGCATTGCGGTCGGGTGGCGCATATCGCAAACCTTCCAGCCGGCGCCGAGATAATTGGACCGGGTACGCAAATTTGTCCTGGAGAGATGTACACCGACACGCTGGGAATGCAAGCTTACAGCGTGCCGCGTGCGATGACCGAGGTCGATATTGCCGGCGCTGTGCAAGAGTATGTGACGTCTGCGAAGCTCGCACTGGATGCTGGTTTCGACGGCATTGAGTTGCACGGTGCCAACGGTTACCTGATAGAGCAGTTTCTCAATCCGCTCATCAACCTGCGTACTGACGGCTATGGCGGCAATATCGAGGGCCGTAATCATCTGGCGCTGGAGATTGCGCGCGCTGCGATCGACGCCATCGGTGCAGACAGGGTCGGTATGCGGCTCTCACCTTACGGTGCGTTCAACGGCACGGGTGAGTTTCCTGAGGTGAGGGAGCAATATCTGGCACTGGCCAAATCGCTCTCCGCGCTAGGCCTGCTCTACATTCACCTCGTCGATCATTCATCCATGGGGGCGCCGCCCGTGCCTGCCGACTTCAAGCTCAAGCTACGAGCCGGCTTCGATGGGTTATTCATTCTGTCCGGGGGCTTCGATCATGCTAGTGCCGAGCGGGCTTTGCTCGACAAGCGCGGCGATCTGATCGCGTTTGGACGCTCGTTCCTGGCCAACCCTGACCTGGTGGAGCGGATGCGCACGGACGCTGCGCTGAACACCCCCGATATAGCAACTTTCTATACGCCCGGCGCGAAGGGCTACACCGATTATCCAGCGCTCTTGGGTTGATTTCTCAATTCTTGCGCAGGCCTCGTGTTCGCGGGTAGGCAGATGCGTGAAAGATGTTCGTCAAAAAGCAACGAGCGAACCAGGTACATCGCAGCACCAATCCAAAGGAAATTCAATGAAAACCAAAGACAGTTACCCCATCGTTACTGAGCCACCGGTCTGGTTCATCACCGGCTGTTCTAGCGGCTTCGGCCTCGAACTTGCCAGGCAAGCCATGGAACATGGTTACCGCACTGTGGTGACGGCTCGCGATCCTTCCAGGTTGGCTGGGTTCAGCGCGAGCGACAATGTTCTCGTGCTAAAGCTCGACGTCACCTGTCCGGAACAGGCAATGTCAGCCGTCAAGGCGGCTGAAATGCGCTTTGGTGGTATCGACGTGTTGGTGAACAACGCCGGCATCGGCTACTTTGCCGCCATCGAAGAGGGCGAAGAGACTGAAGTGCGCAAGATGTTCGACGTCAACGTGTTCGGCCTGAGCCGTATGACCCAGATCGTTCTTCCCGGCATGCGCAAGCGCCGTAGCGGATCTATCGTCAACGTCTCTTCCTTGGGCGGAATATGCGGCATGCCATCGCTCGGCCAGTACTGTGCCACCAAGTTCGCCGTCGAGGGATTGTCAGAATCTTTGCGGCAAGAAGTCGAACCACTCGGCATCCGCGTGATGGTTGTTGAGCCGAGCGGCTTTCGTACTGACTGGGCAGGGCGGTCTGCCAACGAGAGCGCACACCAGATTGAGGACTACCTGCCCACTTCCGGCAAGGTCCGATTGGCGGTACGCGCACAATCCGGCGAGCAGCCGGGCGATCCGATGTATGCCGCCAAGGCCATCATCGATGCTGTTGCATCGGGTAAGCCGCCGCATCACCTTCTACTCGGCAACAATGCCTTTGAGGGGGCGATGGCTAAACTGGATACGTTGCGCAAGGAATTCGTGGTTGCAGAGGCGGTAGCGCGTGCGGCTGATTTCCCCAAACCGAAAGCAGGCGTGCTCTTATGACTGAGCCTGCATCTGTGCTGATAACGGGCCGCTCAGTTGTGTCCCCGCGTCCCTGCCATCAGGTCGTACTTCGAAAAGTGTTTCCGTGCCAGCGCGACGAGTTGTTTTCCCGTCGGATGGTCGATTACCTCGTAGCCGACGATGCATGGCGCTGTCAGCGGCCTGCGCTTTTCCACGTAGTTCCGAAAATCTGCCAGACCTGAGTGTCCGCTAATGTCTCATTTTATTTCTGTGATGAAGTTTTCGCGGGCGCGACGCACTTTTTTCAGATCGACCAACCAATCACCTTCATCGGCGCGATAGCCGAGCGGCAGGATCACGACGCTGCGCAAATGCTTCGCCTTCAAGCCTAAAATGTCATCGAGCGCCACAGGATCGAAACCTTCCATCGGTGTGGAATCCACTCGTTCGAATGCCGCTGCGATCAGGGCCGTGCCGAGGCCAATGTAGGCTTGCCTGGCTGCGCTCTGATAGTTCTCTTCCTGGCTGCGTTGCGTGACAATGCCAAGTAACTGCTGACGATAATTTTCCCAGGCTGCGCTGACTTGACCGCGAACCTGATTGGTAAGATCGAATACCATATTCACCCGATCAGCAGTAATGTCATCCCATGCAGCAAACACAAGAAGATGAGAACAATCGGTAATTTGCTCCTGGTTCCAGCCAATCGCTTTTATCTTTTCACGAATTTCAGCGTTGGTTACTACGAATACTTCGAATGGTTGCAGGTCGCTCGACGTCGCCGTCAATCGTATTGCCTCCAGGATTCGCTCGAGCGCATCATGTGCAACGATTTTTGACGGATTAAACTTCTTGGTCGCGTAGCGCCAGTTCAATTGTGTGATGAGTTCTGACATGTTTATATTCCAGTTCGTGTTGATAGGGAATGGCAACGACCGTCATGCGTGAGAGGGCGCATAGATATCCTGTCGCGTGAGCGGCAGCGAGGTCTCGACGCCACGCCGCGAGGCCAGAATCTGGTAGATTCCAGTGCCCCCGGCTTCGAACTCCAATGCACACGCCGCCATATACAGGCGCCAGACGCGATAGGTCGGCTCGTCCACCTCGTGCAGGGCAGCGTCGCGGTTGGCCTCCAGACGTTGCACCCAGTGGCGCAGCGTCAGCGCGTAGTGTCGGCGCAGCGCTTCGACGTCCTGAATCTCGAAACCTGCTCGCTCCATGCCGAGCTGGATGTTGCTGACGCAGTCGAGCTCTCCGTTGGGGAACACGTAACGATTGATGAACTCGGTATCCACGGTCTGGTTCCAGCCTTCCTCGTCATGTGTGATGCCGTGGTTCAGGAACAGGCCACCCGGGCGTAGCATGCGCTGCACGACGCCCAGGTAGGTCGGCATGTTGGCCAGGCCTACGTGCTCGAACATGCCGATGCTGACCACCTTGTCGTAGATCGCATTCCCCTGCAGGTCGCGGTAGTCCCGTATTTCCACAGTTACCAGATCCTGCAGGCCTTCATCGATGATGCGTTGCTGTGCATAGTCGTGCTGCGCCTGACTTAGCGTAATGCCATGCGCCCGTACGCCATGATGTCGTGCCGCCCAGCAGATCAGCGCGCCCCAGCCGCAACCGATGTCCAGCAGATGCTCGCCGCGCTGCAAGCGTAGCTTGCGGCAGACCAGTTCAAGTTTGTTCTGCTGCGCCTGATCCAGCGTGTCGTCTGGTGTCTCGAAGTAGGCGCAGGAGTAGACCCGCTCGGCATCCAGCCACAAGGCGTAGAAGTCGTTTGACACGTCGTAGTGGAAAGTAATGGCTTGTCGGTCGGAATCACGGGTGTGTTCTCTGGACAAGCGCTGCGCTAGTCGAGTGAGAAAGGTTCCAGTTTTCGCCGGTTCTGTGCGGCGAGGCAGACGCCAGGCATCCAGCAGCAATGCCAGCTTGTCGCGCCAGGGTAGGGCCAGCTTCTGGAAATGTCCCTTCAGAGCCAGTGCACTGTAGAGATCGCCTTCGACGTCGATCTGACCACGGAAGTAGGCATCGGCCAGCAAAACCGGACCTCGCGCAGTAACCAAGCTGCGCAGCAACATCGGGTCCCGCAGCACAAGGGTGAATGCCGGAGGCCCCTGGCCCACGCTGAGAGAACGTTCGTTCCATAGGCGCAGATCGGCACTGCCGGCAAAGCCCTCCAGCAAACGTTTCAGGATGCGGGAGGCGACATCTGCATGGGCGCAGGCTGGGCTCAAACGGGTAGTGGCGACGTTCACTTGAGGGCCGCTTGAAGGGCCTGCCGGATGACGTGATTGATAGCGGTGTTTTGCAACATAGCAATATGCTTTCTTTTATGATTGTGATGGTGACTACTTCAGCGCCTTGACCAGTGCGTCGAATTGCGCGCGGAGCGATTTGTCGTGGGGTGTCACAGGTGGTATTGGCTTGGTGATGTTGAGCAGTTGGTAGACCGCCATCTGCGCTGCCCGCACCGAAAATTCCACTGTGAACACGGTGTCAAGTGAAATCTCGACGAACTGACTGATGAAGGCGAAGTTCATGGTGCCAGGAGGAACCGGTAGTGGGCGGTCGCCCGGCGCACGCGGCATAAACATGCTGGTGATGAAAGGCATGCGACAAGGGATGCAATTGGCCGTGGCCATGGTGTCGAGGTCGAAGCGCAGATGGCCGCAGAGTTCTTGCAACAGTTCCGCGCCCGTACAATCGGCCATTGCCTTGGGTACGAAGTTGCCGATACGATCGGGAAACAGCCCGTAGCCCCAGAATACCTGAACGTCAGCAGGCTGATTGGCGAAGTGAGGTTGGTGTGCCAGCACGATGGACATCAGCCAGTTCGAGTCTTTAAAGGTCACAAGGCCGCCTGTGCCGGCCTCGTTGCCGCTAAAACGCTGCATCTGATCGAAGAAGCCAGAATCCTTGAGCGTGACAGTGAACGAGGCCCATTCCGACTGCGCAATATTGCTGTTGAACGCCGCCGGATTACCCAGCATGGGCCGGCCTTCGGCAAGCTTTTCCCACAAGGTCCAGGCACCGTTGTTCGCCTTTTTCAGCTTGGCTGGTGCCGCAGTCATCGAACCAAGGCTAGAGGCATCGGTCATCGAACCGTTTTGCACGAAAGTGAGATCGCCTTCTTCCAACTGCATGATCTCAGCTTTTCCCTTCAAGTTGCAGTGCAGCGCGATGACTTCGAAACTATCGCCATCGATCTTATGGTTCAAATCGATCACCGTGCAGTCGTTGATCATGCGCACACCTTGTGCCACCAGCCAACGTTGCAAGGGAACTACCAACGAGTCGTATTGGTTCAGCACTGTGCGCTTGACCCCTGCCAGCGTTTCGATGCGCGAGAATTCAAGCAGGAAGCGGTGCAGGTAACGCCGGAATTCGACCGCACTGTGCCAGGGCTGGAAGGCGAAAGTGGTTACCCACATGGACCAGAACTCTGTGTCGAAAAAGGCCGGCGACAGGTGGTCGGTGATGCGACTAGTACCGAGCGAGTCCTCCTCGGCGGTGGCCAGCTTGAGCAACTCCATCATGTCATGTACCGAGAAGCCCATTGATGCCACCGCCACCTTGGCACGGCGGCTGTCGATAAGGCGCGCTAGCGCATGAGACACGTGCTTTTCATTGAATTCCAGCGTCTCGTCGAAGACACTGTTGCCGGGGTGCGCGAGTGAGGGGATGGATTTGAAGAGATTCCAAGTGCACTCGTAGTTGTCGGTGGTCAGCATGCGACCTCCGCGCATCGAATAGCCGTTTTCCGCATCGCCGGCACCGTCCAAGCTGCCACCCATCACGGCACCAGCCTCCAGGATCGAGATCTGGCTGCCTGCCATACCACCGTCTCGGATCAGGAAGGCTGCACCGGCCAGTGAACCAATCCCCCCGCCGACGAAGTAGGCCTTGCGTGTCGAAGACATGGTGTCAGCTTTCTCTAAAGTGCCGCGCTAATTCCGTTACAGAACCCAATTTACAAGGAACTCAGGAGTAAGTGGAGGTACAGGGCTGAAGTTAGTTGATGTGGTCATCGCGGTCGGTGCGGTACGCAACATAGGGCGCGTCGGCGGCATGTTCTTCGGCGCGTATGCGTTGCTTCTCGATCTTAAGCAGTTTTGATCTCTTCGATGGCGGGTGCCACGCACGTTGTCCATTTTCACCCAGGTAACGTTGACGGAGCGATCATTGACAATCTTGATCAAGCAGGGGGCGATAGGAATATTCTGCTTGCTTCCTATACCAGCTCGATAAAGAATCGGCCCAGTCCCTTGACCCTGTTCCTTGAACCGACTTTCGGCGATATCCGGCGTAACGTTGCAGGCAGTGGACTCTTTACTGTGCCTGACGCCCTCGAAACGTCGACCGCGATCTCTCACTGCGTGCGGCGGAAGAGGATGGTGGTGATGAGGTCGATCGTCAGCCTCAGAAGGCGACAGCGTTAGACGGGTTTCTCGTGGCGCCTTTTTCACAGATCGCCCCCTGCGCCGCGTATGTTTCCGGAAAGGCGCATTTCGATATGCACCAAGGCGTCAAGGAGCTTCAGTTTCCGAGGGGCATGATCATCGTGGATGATATCGAGGCTGGGGGCTCTTCAACTATGCGAGGCTCTTTGGTGGGAAGGACGCGGGCGACACTTCGGTTGAATCCACGCGGAGGCTGTTCTATGTCACCTGCAGCCGGGCAGAACGTGGTTTGGCGCTGGTGGCCTATTCGACGCAACCGGATCAGGTTCGCCAGTTTGTTTTGAAAGAAAAGTAGTTCGAGTCCGAAGAAGCGCTGGTCGGCGTTCCGGCTTGATAAATTGGTTCCATCCGAAGTACGCGGCAACCAACCGCCTTTCGCGCGGTTTTTATTGGGGCCGTCGCGGCCGCATTTCTACTGTCTGCCTGCGGCACAATTGCAAACAGCCCGGCCGCAACTCCGACATGAGCACAAAGATGTGTCCATTCGCCCAAACGGCGTTAGAGTTCACGCAGGTCACGAAGACTTGATCCAAAGTGCACTGGGAATTGGGATCGCAATTACTAAGTTTACGGCGATTTGAATAGCACAGCGCCATTTGAATAGCACAAATGAAAAAGGCGAGAGGGGGATTCGAACCCCCGATAGGCTATTAACCCACAGCACGGGGTTTTCAGGGGAGTGTAGGGTGACCTATCACTATGGGAATACCCCTAGAGAACCCTTGGATATGATTGGAATATTCTTCAGATAATCCCCAGCAATACTTCTGAAATGCGGTAAGTAAACGTATCTTTACTCGAGTGCCAGGAGGGAGCTTGTTGGTCAGGTCTATTGCTAGTTCGGTGCCTTGTTTTCCTGTTTGTACATTTGGATCGTTGATGGAGCGACAAAGCTGATGCGAATATCCTAGTTTTCAACACTATACGAAAAAGTGCTGTAAACACGTTGAAAATTAAAGCAGGTTAACAATAAGCGATTGCGGATGGAATTGCCTGCAAGTGCGGCACAGTGTTACGCACACTTCTCTGAAATGTTGATGAAAAACTGTCACTATTGATGGTGATGCGCTCAATCGTAGCGATTAAGCAGAAATTCGGTAGTTCAGAAACACGGTATTTTGGAGCTGATGATACAAGAAAGAACCTCCGGAAGCTGATGCAATCTAATTTTGAGATGACATATTCATTAAATAAAACGTTGAAAGGAAACCGAGTATTGGCAGGATTCGTACTGTTGATGACCGGTTTTTTATTTTTTTACGGCCGTGAAGTTCCATTGTCTCCGATGCACTTGCACAACGGTGTAGGCCCCTATGAAGGCTACTATTGGAATGTGGCACAGTTCCAGATCAATTTTGAACGCATGGATGGCCAAATAGTACGTTTTGC
>Ga0209913_1000819_pt1 | contig 21889 bp, 25 predicted proteins | sample PersoiDNA2013203_FD_185805 | JGI IMG/M metagenome (GOLD analysis project Ga0209913, IMG submission 185805) | Permafrost soil microbial communities from the Arctic, to analyse light accelerated degradation of dissolved organic matter (DOM) -... | ecosystem: Environmental > Terrestrial > Soil >... | reverse complement strand
TTCCCCTCTGCCATCCGTTGGCCTTGACGCGGGTGACGGTCGATTTCGAGGTCGATGCAGCGGGTTCAAAGGTGCATTGCCGCGCGCAAGTTGAAACCTTCGGCAAGACGGGGGTGGAGATGGAAGCCTTGACGGCAGTGCAGGTGGGCCTGCTCACCATCTACGATATGTGCAAGGCGGCGGACCGGGGGATGGTGATGACGGATGTGCGGGTGCTGGAGAAGCACGGGGGGAAGAGCGGGGATTGGGTGGCGGTGGTTTAAGTCATTGAATTAGTTGCTTATTTCCTTCCCCATGCACCCTCCACTTCTCTACGCGTACCTTGACCTATTTTGTCGGGTGCTCATGCAATGACTCTGAAATTTCGTTTTTGTCCCACGCTTGTCCCAAAAGGAAGCGTATGGCATCAATTCGACAACGATCGGGCGTATGGCAAGCTCGTGTAAGGCGTAAGGGGTATCCAGAGGAAGTAAACTCCTTTAAGACCAAGACCGAAGCGCACGTATGGGCGCGAAGTATCGAATCGGCAATGGAACGTGGAGATCATCAGAACACAAGCCAGGCAAGGGAGTTGCTTCTTGCGGACATCCTTCGGCGCTATATGCATGAGGTGACACCATCCAAGCGTGGCGCGAAGCGGGAATCAGAAGGGATTCATTTCATGTTGCGGCAGAAGATCGCGGCCTACAGCATGGCAAACCTCACCCCTGCCGTCGTTGCGGCTTATCGGGATGAACGACTTAAGACTGTGGGCGCTGGAACGATCATCCGCGAGCTGAGCATCCTGTCTGGGATCATCACCCACGCCCGTAAAGAATGGGGCCTGCCGATGCCGAACCCCTGCGCGCTCGTACGCAAGCCGCCGACACCCCGTGGCCGGAGCAGACTTCTGACCGCAGCCGAGGAAAAAAGCCTTCTTCACGAACTTCTGCCGATTCGCAGAAGAAGCCCTTGGATGATTCCATTGGTCGAGTTGGCGCTAGAGACCGCAATGCGCAGAGGGGAGCTGCTTGCTCTTCAATGGACGCACATCGACCTGAGTGCGCAGACTGCCCTCCTTCCCTTGACCAAGAATGGAACTACGCGAGTCGTGCCATTGTCACGACGGGCTGTTGCCATTATCGTTGCGCTTCCCAGGCTTAACGGGGACGTTGTTTTCCCCATCTCCTACATGACCATGCATAACTGCTTCACGGACGCGTGCAAGCGGGCAGGGATTAAGAACTTGCACTTTCATGATCTACGCCATACAGCTACGAGTAGGCTCGCGGAAAAGCTTCCCAATGTAATCGAGCTGGCGTCGGTCACTGGTCATCAAACCATTCAGATGCTCAAGCGTTACTACCATCCGAAAGCAGAAGCAATGGCCCAGAAACTGGGCTGATTTATCGGAAGATCAGCCGTGCAAAAAAATCGGGCATGCTGCTAATTTGCCTTCTTAGTTGCTAGCGTGAGCGCGCTCCCTGGCAGCTAGGTTGATAGCGATACGTAAGTGTCGGCCCGAATTGGAAATTGTCGTCACCCGCAACAGTCTTCCGATCCGTAACGAAAATTTATCAACTAGTTATACCGTTTATAAGGTCGCTGGCTCACTCGAACAGGACCACGGTGACATATTGGTGCTCGTAGAGCTTGAAATCAATGGCACGACGATGAAGGGAGTCGCGCACTTTGAAGCAAAACGTTCTTACAAGACATCACCACGGTTCAAAAAGCTCGACGAGATCCAACTCGAAAACATGTTGATAAGCTCGCGAGCACACAGTGTTCTTCTTTATGATATTGGCGGCGAAGATGACAGCCGCTACGCTGTAGCTACCGCAGTCAACACTTCACTAGTGATTGCCTCGAAAATTAAGTCTGAGGTGCTGCACAGTTTGGGTGAGGACTTTATCGATAAATTCGCCCGATATTTGGTAGGCAGGGAGCTTGATTTTGACCAGAAATCGGTCAAGAAAGCTGATGAGGCGTTAAAAAGCCGCGCAGTTGCCGGGGCGATAAGTGTGAAGATACGCTTTTCGCCAACGCCCAAGCCTCGCAAAACATTCAGGAAGCAAATATAGGCATTTCGATCAGCAGTACGTACTCGATGAGTCGGTCAGCTAAGTTTTTTCGCATATAGCCGACTCATCGTTGGTCTTGGGGCGGCAATTGCTATCAAAGTTCGCTAGTGGTCAATTGCCAAAAGCGAGCTGCCTCGCGCTTCGTTTTAGTGTCGTCTGCGCACTTACTTATCTGTTCGCTTCATCCGTGTTCAATCATGGAAAATTGATCGCAAACGTGCGTCAATCTTTAACATGGCTCAATTTGATATAATAATCATTGAACCGCCGAAGAATCAAGGGAAGCTGCTAGGAATGGGATAGGTTTGGCAAAGCGGCAGCGTCGAGCTACGCTTCCGCATTTTCTTTCACCGGAGCTCTTTCATTTCATTGGAACTTGACGCGCAACAGACATCTTCTGACCTCATGCATATGTCCAGCCATTCTTTCTTTAACGCATCGATGCCGTGCGTTGAGTTTAACTTGGAAACCAGGCGGGCCATTAATGAATCGCCGCGCTCTATAAGAACTCGGTAAAGTCGGATTTGGCTTCCAGAAAGCGACTGACCGCGCCGCGCAAAAAAGACGACGGCATTCTCAAATATAGAAAGTTGCCGACGTACGTTGTTTGCACGGGTGTCTCCTAGCTTGTAGAACCGCTCCAACACATCAAGCTGTGCGCTTACCCTCCCTAGACCGCGCTCCTCGCCGCTTCCAGCCCAGGTCCAAACTTGGTCATGCAATTGTTCCAGCTGCTTTTTCAACTCGCCGATGTCTTCGGCGCGGGCGTCAATGATTACTTCCTTTAGCGTATCTGCCGCCTCAAACATGGATGAAATAGCGCTTGAAACGGAACCTACATATATAAATTCTTCGGCCCTTGACGCAAGCGCGGCAGATTTCCTAATCTGCCATTCTTCCTTACTTTGTCCGTGCTTCAAGGCAGCATCGGCAGCTTCCAAAGCCCCTATGAAATGCCCGAACGACCATTCCGCTTCAAACCAACTAAGAAATAATTCGCTACGCCTACCCCCCTTCTCAAACGAACGACGCGCCAATTTTCGTACTTCATCAAACCGCTCTGGAAAATTTCGGAACAAGAGATTTGCTTCATAGCTTAACAAATCGACATGATCATTTGTCTTCTTCCTAGCATCGGCAATCGTGGCCAAGGATTTGGGAAGATCGCCAAGCTTTGCAAACGACTCGGCCTGAGAAATTGCGTTTGCTACCCTTCTATCGTTGCTCGGAGTTCGCTCCTTTCTAGTTCGGAAGGTTTCGACCTCGCGCTTTAGTCGGGTCAGGTCGGTAACCATGGAAGGAGCGTTGTCGAGCACAAGTCGCCTGGTGTTCTCAGGAACGCTAAATCGAGGGACCTCGCCTAGCGAAGGGGCCGATATAAGGAATAACGCCTGAAGCGAGTTGAGCGCATGCTCAACAATTTCCGACGCGTAACCTAACACTTCGCAAATCTCAACAAGCGACACTTCTCTAAGCAAACCTATTGAAATAAGGACGCGTTTAGCTTCTATATCCAAAAGATCGATCTCACGCTTAAGCGCCGCAGCTCGGACATCAGTTCCACGAGAGCCGCGCCAAGCTGCGATCGCATCACCGAGGTTCATAAACCTCAATAATCGCAGTAGCGATTCTGTGAACAGCGGACTTCCATTACTTGCATTATGAATTTTGCGCGTGTCTGCAAGATTAAATCGTAATAGGTGCAACCGATCGCAAAGTGATTCTAGGAATTTGGGAAAGTCGAGATCCAGTTCAAAACCACTGACCTTAATGACAATATCTTGCGAGTAACTTTGGTTAAATCGGGTCGTCAATAGCAACCGAGACTGGCTTCCACCTATGATCATTGCAAGTTCAAGCACCTTTCGCTGTTCTTCTATATCAAGGGAATCAACGTCATCAATTATGATGAGCGAAGGAATCTGGATCAGGCCTGACCTCAATTTTCGCTTTAGCTCAAGATTTGACGCTCCTTCTAGCTCATCTACCATAAATCCGACACGATCACAAATAGCGCCGAGAAGCTCTTGGTACGAAGAAAAATGTCGTTCAGCAACGGGGACATACTTATCTTCCAAAGCATTGAATTGTTTCTCTTTAGCAGTCAACCAGATGATTTGTTCAAACTCTGCGTCACGCGCCTCTGAAACCCTTTCGGCAAATTCAAAAGCAATACTTGATTTGCCCAGACCACCCTCTCCTGCGAGCACGCGCGCTTGCGAAAGGTCATCGCTCAGCCATCTCCACAATAAGTTCAAAGCGCCTTCACGTCCGATAAATTTTGAACATATTAGATTTCGATCCGGCAGGTTGTGGGCAATCCGAGCGACGCGTACACGATTATTCAATGCTGCACCACTTCCCCCAAGATACGGATTCGATCGCTCCGCATTTAGCTCCAGGATCTTGGCACCCTTTGCCTCGACGCATTCGTCGCCTCGTCTGCAATAAATCTGATCCTTGACGAACACAGGTTTTTTGTTATCACCTAACGGTCCGTCTTTCAGGAAAAAAAGTGGTGGGGTAGATTTTGGTCTTTTGGGAACATAAATCAGTGTCATCGGTCGTCTGAGACCACTTACGTCTGGCAACTCAAAATTCATGGCGCAAATTTGAATTCGCTCTCCGGTATACTCCTTAATTAAGGCCTTTAAGCTCTCTACATCAAGCTCAGAAGGATCAAAACCGCGAATCTCAAACCTGTACTCAGCTTCCGTCTCCTCTATGCCGATAAGAAAATAGCCGCCGTAAGTATTGTAAAAACTAACAATGCGCTTTATCGTTTTACCTTTGTCGTATGTCGTCGCCCCAAGCCTGCTCTTGTAGTCCAGGCATTCGAACTCTACGGGCGCGCACAACCCATTACGATGAAGCTTTGCGGCCACATCTATCGATAAGCGACCGATTTCGCAGTACGATGACAATTCTCTTTTTATTTCAGAAAGTTGCCAGTCGATTTGCATAGTATTGGGCGAAGGTGCCGGATCAGTTTCGCCCAACGAAACGGTGCTACGGTCATTGGATCCAATTGAACTATCTTCAACTCGTAACTCGTCTGTGGATCCCAGATAAATCTCGCGGATCGCCTTTGCAAGCGGACTGACTTTTACTTTTACATTCTTCATACATGTCCGTGGAAATATTTGACTTAAATCAAAAAATATTCTATAAGGTTTTCAGGGCGTTAGCTGATTTTCGCCTTATTAAATAAAATTACGCTTCCCAAGATTCCATGTGCCGCAGTCCGCTTGCGGCCATTTGCGCCACCGCCTGAGATAAAGAAGGCAAATGTTTTACTTGGCGAAATGTCGTCGCGTTAAGGGATGACTGTGGAACGCTTACAACGGCCACTGCGCCGGGAGGTAAATTGTGGCCCGGATAATGGCTGCTCCTTTTGCTCAATAAGACTCGTTATCCGTACCATTGTCTCGATAGTTTTCGGATCGGGCCATGCAGATGTCGCGTGTCTTGTTGGCCGAAAGTTTGATACTTTGCCTGATGTGATCTGAGCGCCAGGTTGATTAATCGATGCGCCGCCGCACGCGTAAATGCGCGCGCGTTCTGAGGCAAAAATTCGTCCAACCTTATGATGTACAGATTTCGACGTCGTATCCCACCCTTGAGTTTCATCATCGCATTGATCTCGATTGCAGCCAGCTGTGGGCGGAAGAAGGGACGCGAACCCCTGCAAGGATAATTCTGAGGAAGATCGAATCATGTGGTTGGGCACCTTGAGCAGGTATGCAGATCTCAAGAGTACCTACCGGTTCGAGCTCGGCAAATAAGAATGTGTCTAGTTTGAACTACTTTTAAATTGATAGCAACATAGCAATATACCCACGTCAATTTCTTGCCCCCGCGAGAGGTTCAGTTGACCCGTATAAGTCTCGATGAGATAGCCCCTTAATTCACCGGACACAGCCTATGCGTTATTCTTACGGATAGGAATAGGACTGTGTATATGACTAGGAACAAGGAAACAATCGAGGTTGTGACGGTAAGTGAAGAGCGGCGCCGGCGCTGGTCAATAGCGGAAAAAGCGGCCTTGGTGCGCGAGACGCACGAGCCGGGGATGAGTGTGTCGCTGGTCGCACGTAAGCATGGGGTCGCAGCGAGCCAGCTGTTTAACTAGCGCAAGTTGGAGCGTGAAGGCGGGCTCGCCGCAGTGACCGCTGGCGAGTCGGTGGTCCCTGCCACCGAACTGGCTGCAGCACGTGCCCAGATCGCCCAGTTGCAGCGCATGCTCGGCAAGAAGACGATGGAAGCCGAAATTCTGAAGAAGGCTGTCGAGTTCGCTCGCGAAAAAAGTGGATTGCGCGCTCGCCCTTGTTGAGCAAGGAAGGCCAGTGAAGCCGGTCTGTTCTGCTCTCGGCGTAGCGCGCTCACACATTGTTCAGATGCTGGTGCGTCCCGCTGATTGGATCGATGGGCGCACCATCCAAACGTTCCATCAGCCATCCGATGCGGTTCTAATCGACGCAGTACGCGCCGAAATTACGGCGTTGCCGACTTACGGTTATCGTCGTGCAGGCGCCCTAGTCAACCGCACGCGTGCTTCGATGGGACTGCAAACCATCAACCACAAGCGTTTCTATCGTGTGATGAAGGCCAGCAACCTTCTTCTGCCGAAGGCACCGAAACGCCCTGTCAGCAGCCGCGTACACGACGGAGTGATCTCGGTGGGAGAGTCAAATCAGCGCTGGTGTTCTGATTGATTTGAAATTGCCTGCAACAACGGCGAGGTCGTCACCGGCGTGTTTATGAAAGACTGCTGCGACCGCGAGATCATTCCTTGGCGCGCATGGGCACAACGCGGCCTACCTGGCGAACCGGTCAGAGACATGCTTGCAGAGGCTGTTGAAATCCGATTTGGCCAAACCACTATCGGATCGACGAAGTTGGAATTCCTGGGCGACAACGGCGGGGCGTACCGCGCTCATGAAACGCACGCGTTGGCGCGAGAGCTGGGCATCGAGCCTATCCACACACCAGTGTGCAGTCCGCAATCGAATGGCATCGCCGAAAGCTTCGTAAACACTTTTAAACGGGCCTACGTCAACTTGATGGACCGCAGTAGCGCAGAAATCGTTCTCGCTCAACTGCCAGACGCCTTTACGCACTTCAACAAAGTGCATCCGCACTCGGCACTGAATGGAAATCGCCTCGCATGTTCCGGAGGGAGCTGGAACGCCGGGCTAAGGAAAACGGCGCTAATTAGACGATGGGCTGTGTCCGGTTATACGGGGGCAAAAACATCGACACGAGACTGTCATAAATTTTGTGTGCTGGGAAATCTGATGTCAGTAATTAACAGGACTATGGATGCCACGCACAAAAAAGAACAATGCCGCCCTTGACGCTGGCCTGCCTGAAATCCCATACGATGCGCGCCCAACCTATGACCGATCCAATCACGTCGAATCGGTCGATGCCGTTATGCGCAAATTCAAGAAAGCGATTCTGGAACGCGCGCTCGGCGCCCAAATGACCCATCACTTAGGATACGTTCCCGGTGACGAAAAAACCGACCGCAACTGCGAACCACCGCAATGGCAGCAGCGCCAAGACGCTGCTCACCGACGAGGGGCCGTTGCGCATTGAGGCACCATGAGACCAGCATGGTGCGTTCCAGCCGCAAATCGTAGGCGAGCACGAGCTTCGCTTAATGGGCTTCGACTACAAGATTATTGCTTTGTATTCGTGCGGCCTGACAGTGCGGGAAGTGCAGGCCCATCTGCAGGAAATGTATGCAGTCGAGGTCAGTCACGACCTTATTAGCAAGGTCATCGATGCCGTCATGGCCGAAGTAAGACGCGCGGTCATTTCCGGACTGACGACGCGGCCACAAAGTTGATCTGGCTGGCGCTACGCAATATCGCTGAAGACTGGGGACGACCTGCCAACGATTGGAAGACTGCGATGAACCAATTCGCCATCTTGTTCGCCGACCGCTTCACGCGAACGATCGGATATTGGCCAAGACGGATCCTATACTCGCTGCGTCATGAAGGAGGCTACCGAGCAAAAAGCTGGAACCAGGCCTTTACTGGAGTAAGTCAGCGGTGACTAACGCATTGATTCAAAAGAAACTTTCCGCTCGGAGATGCCGCTACCGCCCGCTCGTATAGTAGTAGAGAACTGCATGCGTACTTCCCCAGTGCTTTACTAGGGATTTCTCAGGGAGGATACGTCGAGCTTGCGAGACGTATCCTAGTCATTACTGACCATATCCAGCATCTTTTACTCTTCTTTGTACTACGGGATAAAGCAGTCGAGCTTGCGAGACTGCTTCCCCTCTGACGGTTCACGACCTGGAAGACTGTAGGCTGAATACATAGAGACTTCCCTTGATGAGATGTTCAACTCCAAAAAATCGTCCGCGCAGTCGTTCTCCCATCCGTGTACCGGCTCCGTCACTTCATGCGGCCGTCTACTCTTCCGGTGGTTGTCCTGGGTCGGCCATGGCCGGCTCGGGCAATCATTGGGCTCTTCTACTGCGACGAGACTGCAGAGAGACGCGCTTTCATTTCCCGTCCACATTATGAGTGTTCATCGTTCGGACCCATCCTAAAGCGATTCCCGGAATGAATGCTGTTCTGCTGCCCCCAACTGAACGCGAAGCGTGATTTGGTCCATTTACAGCCTCTTGGCGGCGTCCTATGGATACGCAGGCTATGTAGGTAGCCAAAACTGAAGAATCCCTCAAAACGCGCTAAAACACCCCTAGAAAACTGCCTTAATTTCGTTCCTATCCGCTGACTATAATCAGGTTTTTGCCATGTGGTGAACGGCTGGAAACAGCGCTACTTCAGCATCTTTGGCACGCACACGAAAGGACATCAATGTTCAGACCAACTAAAAATCTTGACAACTCCGCACTGTTCGAAAAGTCGCTCGCCGAACGACTCGTGAGCGTGAACTCATCTGCAGACCTGACCAAGGTCGATCTCACGCCATTTCTGCCCCTGCGCGCAAAGATCGATTGCATCACCATCAGCTGGCCTTTCGGAAGCTCACTTACAGAACTTGAACAACTTGAAGAAATTAAGGCGCGGATGGCCGGCCGGGTTGCGCTGCCGCGCGATCACCTCGGAAGCTCCTTTATCACGATTCACGATCCGGAACTCGACGACTTTCGTTACCTTATCAAGCACTTCCCTAAGTCGCACATCAACCATCTCGAAGTCGCGGTTGATGCGCACTTGCCCGACGGCTCCAATGACACCTACTTGTTGAGGCAGTTGAAGGAACAATTGAGGCATTGCATTGCGCCTCAAGTGCATGATCAATTTAAGTGTGTTGAGCGTCGGTACTTCGACCTGATGAAGAAACGGTGGGTGAGCGACGCATCCGTACACTCAGCGCCACTGACAACTGTGGACTACATTGATAGGAAGTCAGGACACAGGCTGAAAATTTACATCAAATCGAAAGACCGTGGACGCCCTGTCTCACAATGCTTCGTTCGAACCGAGCTCACGCTGGCCGGCGCTGGCCCGAGTCGGGCGTACGTAGACTGTGTCGAGGACCTTCCAGCTTTTGCAAAGCGCCTCCGCAAATACTGCGCATCTGCGTTCAAAGTCGGGGAAGGATTCAAGCGCGGCGACCCGGGCGGAAAGCGGTGGACAAAATCTGGCGCAGCCTGGGCTATCAATCCGAGCAAAGGGATGGTAGTGCAACCGGATCCTCTGGTAAATCGAGCTTTCGGTGACGCACTTAGCGACTTGGGCCGAAGTATGATGCGCTTGTAATTAGCAGAACGGTAACCGCCTCTGGCCTGCGCACTCACGTATCCTTCATCTCCACTTCCAAAGCGTGTGGCCACGCCAAACCGGACAAGCGCTTCTTTAACTACACTGTGTAAATGGCGCGCTCGTCCCCCCCGAGGAAACGGTTATCATCGGCGACCGCCTGGATGCGGACATCCTTGGTGCGAATAGGTTCGGGATCGAAAGCTGCTGGCTCAATCCCCTCCAAGTGCAAAACGACACGCAGGCGGTGCCGACCTGCGAGGTGGCGCGCCTGCATGACGTCATACCGGCACTTCGCGCGATAAACGTTGCATAAACGCGCAGGCGATAGTCATGCCAGCGAAAGTTTTGTTTGGGGCGGAAGTGTCGATCGGTAACGTCTGCAACCGGCAGAAGACTTTGAATACGGGAGAAATAATGCATATCGGGTTGATTGGGGGTATTGGTCCGGCAGCAACTGAATTCTATTATCGCGCCCTGGTAAAGCTTTACTCTCAAGCAGACCGAAGACTGGAGTTAACCATTGCTAATGCAAACGCGACAGAACTGGTGGGTAACCTCGAAGCAGGAAACAAAGAGGCTCAGGCAGCGGTGTTCGCAAAATACATCGATCAGCTCAAGGGAGCGGGATGCGAAGCTGTCGCATTGACATCGATGGGGGGACATTTCTGCATGGATGCATTGAAATCTATGTCAAGCCTTCCGCTTATCAGCGCGCTGGACGCGCTCCACGCTCATTTCCTCACAAGAAACATAAAAAGGGTCGGCGTCTTGGGTACGCGCGTCGTTATGGAATCCAAACTTTACGGTCTCGTCGGAGTGGAAGTGGTTACGATTCCGAGTAACGAGTTGGGAACAGCACACGCAAACTATGTCTCCATAGCCATTGCCGGTAAAGCGACCGAGGACCAGCGAGCTTACTTCGAAGAAGCGGCCGAGCGCCTCATCAGAGCACATGGCGCCCAAGCCGTTGTATTGGGCGGCACCGACCTGTTTCTCGCATTCGACAAGCTTATTTATCCGTATCCCATCGTCGATAGTGCCTTGGTTCACGCAGAAGAAATTGCACGATTGGGAATGAGCTGAATGTGGATTTTTCGCTTTACTATTACCTTACAAGTGGCGGCAACTCGCGCCTGAAACCTCGTGCAGTGACTTCCAGTTCGGATCTAAACCAGGCCTACGCAAGGGCGTTTTCCATTTGGCAACATGTTAAAGTTGTTTTTTGAACAGCGATTTCTACCAAACGCAGTCGGTCGCAAATGGCAGCTTGCTAGCCCACTGCCGGACACGATGGATCTTGACCAGCATTACCGAGCAACTGCCCTGCCTGACTCGCAAAATATATGCAAAATTTTTGTGATTTCGCGGGCAAATCATGTTTGTCAGTGCGCCATCGAACAGAACTCCAGCCACACTGCCTATACGTTCGCTAGATGAGAAGATCAAAGTGGAACCAGCAATCCCTGCGCGCGTTAGCAACAACATATTTCATGGCACCTACTGCCCCATATGCCGCGCGCTCATTTAACAACTCACTTTGCATGTCGATAATCGGGTCGAACCTGAGCCGTCGTTGTGTCGGGATGTCCGGAGCAGGCCGTTGAATCCGATAAAAATGTTCGTTCGAAGCGTCGCGACATCGGTTCCTCCGAACAGATTTACCAAGGCCGAGTGCCTGGCTGCGTTTGAATCATCTGACTGGTTTGGCAGGCTTGACCGCAGGTCCCACATCATCGCGCGGACGGTGCTGCAACGTGACAACGGAATCGATGCCCGTCGGCTGGCGGTGGATCGTTTGGAGGAAGTGTTCCAGATCGACCCCGACACTCTGAGTGAACGGTTTCTCCGCAATGCGCCCTTGCTCGCTTCCAACGCGGCGGTACGTGCAGTGGAGAAAGCCGGTTTAGTGGCCGCAGACATCGATGCTGTCGTTGTCAGCACATGTACCGGCTATCTGTGTCCGGGCCTGTCCGGCTACGTAGTCGAGCGCTTGGGGCTCCGAACGGACGTGCAAGCGTACGACTTGGTTGGCCAAGGCTGCGCTGCGGCCCTTCCGAACATGCAGATGGGTCGGGCCCTTTTGCTCGGCGGTGATTGCCGCCATGTTTTGTCAGTTTGCGTCGAGGTCAGCAGTGCGGCGATGTACCTTGACAACGATCCTGGGGTGCTCATCAGTGCCTGCTTATTTGGTGACGGCGCGGGCGCGGCGGTCTTGTCACGCGAACCCCGTCCGGGCGGGCGCTCCATCGAGTGGGTAGACAGCACCTCCCTGGTAGTGCCCGAGCACAGAGGCGCGCTCAAGTTTGAAAGCCGCGCGGGCATGCTGCGTAACATACTTACCAGAGAAGTTCCCGGGCTCGCTGCCGCCAACGCACTGACGGTGCTGAACACTGTGCTCGATCGTGCTCGTGTTACTCCGTCGGACGTGGGCACATGGATCATGCATGCGGGCGGGCGCGACGTGCTCCAGGCAATCGAAGCGCGGTTCGAACTCCGAAAGCCGGATCTTCGCTACAGCGCGGAGATGCTGCGGGAATATGGCAACCTCTCGAGCGCGTTCGTGTACTTCGTGTTGCAGGCCGCACTGGCTGATGATGCAGCCGACGGTTGGTGGTGGCTGTCGTCATTCGGCGCTGGATTCTCCTGCCACGGCGCCTTGCTGAAGGTCGGATGAGCACTACATCGCAGATGCTGCGCCAGGTGACACCTGAGGCGCTTGACTCGCTTGATGCCGACGACCCGGCCGCGCAGCGGTCCCGGCGTGACCTTCGTCGTCTTCACGTAGCGATGAGGACACTATCGATCATGACGCGTGCGATCGGTGACGAGCCGAACCGTTCTCCGCTGAAAATCCTCGAGCTCGGTGCAGGCGACGGCTCGCTGGCACTGCGCTTTGCGAGCAGCCATGCGAGTCAATGGCCGCACGTGACATGGACTTTGCTCGATCGCCAGGACACCGTCGCCGAATCAACGCTGCAAGGACTGCGCGCCACCGGCTGGGAGCCCATCGTTGTTGTCGCGGATGTGTTCGATTGGCTGAGCAGGAACCAGCAATACACCTGGGACATCGTCGTCGCCAATTTGTTCGTCCACCACTTCGATGGCGAGGAGCTCCGACACCTGTTGCACGCGGTATCCGGGGTGACACCTCTGTTCTTCTGCTGCGAACCACGCCGAAACACGACCGCGCTGATCGGCAGCCACCTCGTCGGTCTAATCGGCGCTGGAGCAGTAACTCGGGAAGATGCAGTGCTCAGTGTTCACGCCGGATTTCGGGACCGCGAACTGTCGGCGCACTGGCCGAGCCAGGAAGGCTGGTCACTGCGCGAGTATTCGGCCGGTCTTTTCAGTCACTGCCTTTTGGCGCGCAAGACGTGAGCGCATCATCAGCTTCAAGCTATGACGCGATCGTCGTTGGAAGCGGTCCCGCAGGCGCGACTGCGGCGCTTCTACTGGCGAGGTCGGGCTGGCGCGTAGCCATCGTAGAGAAGGCCGCATTTCCGCGCCGCAAAGTGTGCGGAGAGTTCGTTTCGACGACGACGTGGCCGCTGCTCGATGCGCTCGGTGTAGGCGACGAACTCAGGGACCAGGCGGGGCCAGTCGTGCGCCGTGTCGGAGTGTTCGCGGGCACGTCGATTGTTACGGCGCCAATGCCTGCAACTGGCACAGGCATCCAAGGGGGGCGCGCAGTGAGCCGGGAGTCGCTCGACGCGGTGCTCTTGCGCCGTGCCGTGGCGGCAGGCGCAACGCTCTGGCAACCGTGGACCGTGACTGCTTTTACCTCCGGCATCGACCGCCACGAGTGCACCATTGATGACCGCGAGCGAGGCGATCGCCGCGTGCTAGAGGCGCCGATGGTAGTCGCCGCGCACGGCTCGTGGGACCGGGGCCCGCTGCCCACGCAGCCGCATCGCCAAGTTCCCGCCGCATCGGACCTGTTCGGATTCAAGGCCAGGTTCCTGGGCGGCTCGCTCGACAGTGACCTAATGCCGCTGCTCGCATTCCCCGGGGGTTACGGCGGAATGGTCAACACCGGCGAGGCACGGGTCAGTCTTTCGTGCTGCATCCGCCGGGACCATTTGGACGCTGCACGCGCCCGGAATCAAGCGCGTACCGCGGGCGAGGCCGTTCTCGCGCATATTATCGAAAACTGCGAAGGTGTCCGCACAGCGCTAGCCACAAGCTCATGCGATGGCCAGTGGCTCGGTGCGGGCCCTATCCGTCCGGGCATCCACGACTTCGGCGGAGATGGCGTGTTCGCGGTCGGCAACGCAGCTGCCGAGGCGCACCCCATTGTGGCCGAAGGCATCAGCATAGCAATTCAGTCCGCGGCTCTGATGGTGCAAACGCTTGGTCGCTTCTCGCCTTCGGCGTCAGAGCCCGCGGCGCTGGCGGTTGCGCATGCCAGGTACCAACGGCTGTGGCGCAGCAACTTCGCGCCGCGCATGCGCGCCTCGGCTCTCTATGCTTGGCTTTTTATGCGCCCGCTGCCGACGCGCCTCGCAATGAGGTCGATGCAGGTCTTCCCGTCGCTGCTGAGCATCGGCGCCGCGTGGAGTGGCAAGTCCCGCCACCTGCAATTGCGAGGCCATCCCTTTTTAGTCTTGAACGCACCTATAGGAGACGACGTATGACCACGACTGATCGAATCATCGCCATGCTGGTCAACGACTTCAAGGTCGAGCCGGACCGACTTTCGCCCACGGCGCGTCTCGAGGACCTTGGCATCGATTCGCTTGGCCTCGCTGAATTGCTCTTCAATTTCGAGGACGAGTTTCATCTGAAGTTGCCTGACGTGCCGCTCGACTTGGCGACCTTCGGCGACGTTGTACGCTACGTGGATGAGCAGATCGCTGCGCAAAGCACTCCACCTACGGTTGCCCCGGCATCGGCGCACGATGCTCAGGTCGTACGATGAAGCGTGTGGCTGTCACTGGCATCGGTCTGGTGACACCTCTCGGCCACAGCACGCGCGAAGTCTTCGAATCGGCCTGCGCCGGTCGGTCGGCAATTCAGCCGATCATCGGCGCAGCCACCGGACGCCTGCGCTCTCCGTTAGCTGCAACGGTTCAATTTGACACCGCCGAACACTTCGACGTCCAGCAGCAGCGCCTGCTCGACCGGGTGGCGCAGTTCGCGGTGGTAGCCGCGCGGCGCGCCCTCGCCGACTCCGATGGAGCACTCACGAGTCTCGACCTAAGCCGTGTCGGCGTCTTTTTGGGAACGGGCATGGCAGGCATCGCCTCGATGGATGACGGGTACAGGACCTTGTATGCCGACGCTTCGGACCGGATCAAGCCGACGTTGATCCTGCAGGGAATGCACAACGCAGCCGCAGCCTGGATCGGCATTGAGAATCAACTGACTGGACCCAATCTCACCTATTCAACCGCCTGTTCGTCCTCGGGCGTTGCGATTGGCGAAGCGTGGCTCCGGGTTGCGACCGGAGCCGTCGATTTGGCCGTCGCGGGCGGCTCGGAGGCGCCGCTCGCGCTCGGCTCGATGAAGGCATGGGAAGCGATGCACACGCTGGCTAGCAGCGACGTCGCCGCGCCGAGCGCGTCCTGCAAGCCATTTTCCAAGAATCGGTCTGGCATGGTGCTTGGCGAAGGGGCGGCCATCGTGCTGCTCGAACCGATGGACGCTGCGTTGGCACGCAACGCTACGATCTACGGCGAGCTTATCGGCTACGGCCTCACCACCGATTCATCGCACATCGCGCGTCCCAGTGCACAAGGTCAAGCCTCCGCGATGCGCGCTGCATTGCAGTCCGCCGGTATCACGGCCGACCAAGTCGATTCGATCAACGCACACGGTACGGGAACCATCGCGAACGATGTCGCCGAGACGTCCGCCATACGAAGCGTTTTCGGCGATCGCGCCGGCGCCATTCCTATCAGCGCGACGAAAGCGATCCACGGGCATCTGTTGGGTGCCGCTGGGGCTATCGAATGTGTGCTGGCCCTATTGGCAATGCGGCACCGCATCGCGCTCCCGACCATGCATCTTGATCAGTCCGACCCTGAATGCGATCTCGACTACGTCGCGAAGGTCGCCAGGTCCGGTGCTGCGGGAAACATCATGCTCTCGAACTCGTTCGCTTTCGGCGGAACCAATGCCGTGCTCGTGCTACGCTCGAGTTAGTAGCTTTAGGTCGGTGAGTCGATAGCCGCGGATGGTTCGTCGGGTCTTGAAGCACCGAGACCCGGCCAATCGTGCCATCCGCGGATAAGGCTAGATTGTACCTCGTGCGATATTTCCCCGATGCGTTGAAGGCCGGCTTCACAACTGCGAATTATCCTGCACCGGCTTACGCTTTAGGGCAAAGAGGGCCGATAGCTGTCCAGACCGTTTCCGGCCACATTCGCATGCACGCCGCATGTTCGTTGATCAAAGCAAAAGAAATAGATGCGTATCACTGCCTACGATCTACTTTCGAACGTCGATTTTTAATTGCCGGCCAAACTACCTCAACGACCAAACCGCTCCAGCCCTAGCGTCTCGCAGATTCCACAGTATCGATTCCATGTTGGGGAAGCAGCTTGGTAAATTAATTACCGCACCCTTCTTCAAAAGATAAAGCAAACTGATGGGTGATACGTCGTCAGCAATTCTTTTACGCGGAGCTCGGCCGCGGCGTAGAAATCTTCAGCACTTATGCCCGCAGGTGGCGTTACGTAGCCAACCGCATGTGGAGGCTTCTTAACCAGAGTCACTGCGAGTTCAATATGCGAAACCGTTGCTCTGTTTCCCGATACGAGCTCGCCTTCAATTTGCAAATCCGTCACTCGGTATAACAGTTCTTCGTTGTGATTGATGGCGCGAAAATACCCAACCGTTCGACCAAGCAAATCCAATGCTTCGACGAGGGTTAGCGGTTTCGGAACGACGGCACGTGACAACGCATCACCAAGGTTAGTAGGTTTATATAATCTCGACGTAGTTAAATCCTGGACGAGGACAAGGTAACCCTCAGCGACCAGGCGCTCACATGCGGCCAGCGTCTCCTCATCACTTAGAAAGAAGCAGTCCGAACAAATTGGCCAGAAGACGTTTCGCCTGGCGGATTTCAAGGCCTCACGAACTCGGTACCCACGCAAGCCAGCAATTTGAGTATTTTTTGTTACGCGCATTTCTCGCCTTTGGATTTGCTCAGAAGGACGAGCTCCAAAAGCCCATCCCGCTCGACGACAACACTTGAGATGTCGCGCCCCCGGGCAATCTTTCTAAAGCTATCCAGCAACGCCAACTCGTTCTTGCTCAGCACTGGAGACGCCAGCCCTACTTCAACTGCTTCGAGAATTTCGGGAGCATACTCGTGCATCGCCGTTCGGAGCAAGTGCGACGGGTCCGTATTGATCGCATGAGCGAGACGAGAAATGCTGTTGAATGGAAGCTTCATTGTCCCGTTCGCGACGAACTCAAGGGCCCCCTGCGCCATGCCCGCGGCGTAAGAAATTTCCTCGATAGTTTTACCGCTTTCCTCGATTTTTTCAGAAACCAGTGCCGCCACGCTGGTGAATGTAGGGGTGTCAGGTGTCATAAAGCTCCTTTTTTCTTGCGTTGATCACAGACCAATTATAGAAAGGGGTTAAGTGCTTTATCGAGGCAATTTTCCCAACCCCCAACTTGGGAGAGGAACGCTTTCTGCTCGTTTAGTTTCCGTAATCAGGATTTTCTGCAATTCAGTAGATGCGGTTTTACGTATCTATAAGAATTGAACAATTCTTGGTAGACGGCGCCCGCGATAAGGCGCATGCGTCGAGTTCATAAAATGGCGGAGGTGACTCGGTCAGGCGGACGGCCGTGATGGACTGCTTGACCACCAGCGACATTGATGTCCTGATCGGTACTACTATCCTAGAGATACGCTCGGAGGTGCCGACCATTGTCCACGTCTATCTTGCCCCGGTGGGAAAGCGGAAGTGGCGCTGCGCCAGCGCAGCGGGCGAAGCGGGCGCAGCCAGAGGGAGAAGAAGTCCAGCCCGGACGTTTGCTCCATGACCGACTTCGCCGACGACTTCAACATTTGAGAGCCCACGCCGATTTTGCGGTTAAACACAAAACAAGAGCTCGGGGTCGGCATGTAGAGCATCGGCTCGCCGATCCCCCTGACGACTTCGCCGGCGGCCGACACGTCGTACGGGCTTGGGTGCACCGGGATTATCACCACGTCGCTAGCATGATGGCTAACCTTGCCAGCTCGTTCACTCGTGGCGGTCCATCGACGACGACATGGTCGTAGCCATTCGACAAGCGCCCCACCTCTTTGTGAATGGTCGGGCGGGGCAACCCGATGACGGGGAACAATGGATCGCTCTTGCGCTGCTGCGAAGTCGGGCGCACTCCCCTGAGGGTCAATGTCAATCAGAAGCACTCTGATACCTGCCGCCGGGCACGCCGCGCGGTTAAGGAAAATGTGGTGTGTCATCCAACGCGAAAGATTTTCAAGCGTTATTTAGAATACAGTTTTGTCCACAGTGCCGCTCAAGTCAGCAGCTATTTAGCCTCCCGATGCACTTGCTTCCGCCACTACTGCTCCGCGCTCCTTCACCACCAATCCCTGTCCCTTGCCATTAGCATCGACCGTAAAACTCACCTTGATTTCGCGCGACTTCATTGCGAAATTATTTTGGCCGGTCGGGTACAGCTCGAAGACGCTGCCGCCGGCCGTTACCATCAAGTGATTTCCCTCCGGTTTGACGGTCAGCACAGTCTTGTCCTTGGCTGTGTACTGGCCAGCCAGGAGATCAAGGGAGCGGGGCACGGCATTCACTTCGGCTAACTTGGCCTCAGTCTGAATCGGCGCGTGCGCATAGCTTAAAGCGCGCGCCAGTTTCCATTCGCCGTCCTTCAGGATCAGCAGAGTCGTAAAGCGGGCACGCTCTGTCGCCACTTCCGGCTTGCCTGGCGCGGAATTTAAGAAGCGGTGATTGCCCTCGATGACGGCCCCATACAGCTCGCCATTGGCCATCATCGGAAATATCTGCACGGTGCCCGCTATCGCTTCGCGCCGCACCTTGTTAGAGGGATTACCGCAGATGTTTTTCTTCATCGCCTCGTCGAACTTTGCTTTACCGCGCATGGCGCCACCGGCGTCGTGATAGAACTCAAGATCATCGGCGTTCATAGTGTTCAAGACCTTGATGTCACACTTGTTGTAAGCGGCCCAATAAGCGTCATCGAAGCTGCGTACCTCTTGCTCCCATCCGGGCTTTGGCGCTGCGTAACTTAGTGAGGTGACGACGGTGCCGGCTAGCACCAGTGCAAAGATCGGAATTTTCATAAACATTTGCCTCAAGAGAAGATCGGGTTGAAGGAGCACAAACTGTAGCAGTCCTGTCAACGCGGATTTTCTACAGAACGGACGAACGGTTTAACTGTATGCATGAGTGGTAGGCCACGGCGACAAACGGTTCTCTGAGCGCGCAGAAGCGAAGCGGCGCGGTGGGGGCGCTGCAGATTCTTCGCTGGCTGACTACCAGCGACCGGCCGGTTGGGACCCAACGCAGTCGTTCGATATAAGCACCGCTGCCGATGCTTTAGTTCCGAGCAGCGCGACGAATGTCGAACGACACTGTTGGGGTGCCGCGATCGTCCGCGGGGTTGGGATCAAAAACGACCGTTTTCAAACATCCACGGACCTGCTTTAATGCTTTACATGGTGGGCCGGCACCATGCGCAACAAGGTGCCGTCGCGGCATAACAGGTGATGGTAGAGAGCAGCGAGGATGTGCAGGCCGATTAGCCATAGCAGCGCCCACATCGCGGTGCTATGTATGTCCCCCGCTTGGTTGGCCCAGGAGGTTCCGGGCGCGGCGAGCGCGGGCAGCGGCAGGCCGAACAGGCTGACCGCCAGACTATGCGCCGAGGCCGAGGCCCACCCCAGAACGGGCGAGACGATCAGAATCAGGTAGATCAGCCAGTGCGTTGCCCTTGCGAGCATGCGCTCCCACAGTGCGGCATCGCCTGCTTCAAGTGCCACGGGATGCAGCAGACGGCGAGCCAAACGCACGATCATCACTAGCATTATCAGTACGCCCATTGAAAAGTGCAGGCTGATGATGTCGCTAGGCGCCGTCTTGCGGCCGATGTGAGGAAGCAAAAATGCAGTGGTGTACTGGACGATGATGAGAGCGGCCACTATCCAGTGCAGAGCTTTGGCTAAAGGGGTGTAGCGGGCAGAAGGCTGCGTCATGGCGGGTAGGGAATTGTTATCAATTTCTTACGATAGCATACTGTATGGCTTTCCCGCGCTCCCCTGTCTCTGGCCCTGCCTTAGCGACACGCGGGAGAGCCGAATCGAATGTTCTGGTCGAATGATAATGAGAATGAAATTGATTCATCCTATCTCCAATAGGTGATTCAATCGTGCGCACCTATAATTTCGCTGAATTTTTTCCAACTAGCCCAGAAGGTGTCACATGCAAAAGCAGCCGCGCGAGAAGCATCGCATTCAACATATCGGATGGCTTCGAGCAGCTGTGCTTGGAGCAAACGACGGAATTATCTCCACTTCAAGTCTTGTCTTAGGCGTAGCTGCAGCACACGCGGCACATCGCAATATCGTTCTGACGGCAGTCGCAGGTCTTGTTGCAGGTGCGATGTCCATGGCGACGGGAGAGTATGTATCTGTATCCTCACAGGCGGATACGGAAAAGGCGGCGCTTGAAGAGGAAAAGACGGAGCTTAAAACAGACCCTGGCGCCGAACAACGAGAGCTTGCAATGATTTATGTGCAAAGGGGGCTGGATCGGGCGCTTGCCACTCAGGTGGCGCAACAGCTGATGAAGCACGACGCCATAGGGGCACATGCTCGCGACGAGTTGGGTATTTCTGACTTGTCTACTGCCCGTCCTTTGCAAGCTGCGTGGGCATCTGCTGCAAGCTTTTCCGTCGGAGCCGCATTACCGTTGGCGGTAGCATTGCTGACACCTGAGCGCAATCTGATCGTCCTTTTGGTACTCGCGACCCTCGCGGCTCTGGCCGTTCTGGGCGGCGTTGCTGCCAGGACTGGCGGTGCCAGAATTACACCCGGCGTTGTGCGCGTTACTTTTTGGAGCTCGCTCGCGATGGCACTCTCGGCAGGCGTGGGAGCGGCTTTCGGTGCCCCCGTTTGACCGAGAACAACTTTGGCTTGAATATTGCATCCGAAGGAAATGTGTTTAGCTGTTCTTGTGTCAAGGGTACACACCGAATAGGCCAGTAATGGTAGGCTGAGCAAATTTTCAATACACTATTCCCGCTTTTCAAGCGATAGGCCATGACCCAACATTGCAACCCCTCAAGCCTGGCGTTTCGCTTCTACGCTCGCCCTGCCTCTCTGCTGAACTGGATTGTTGTTCCAACCCTTTCACTCGCGTTTTCGATGGGCTCTGCTGCAGCCGCACCATTCGGTCTATTTGGTGTGGTCAAAGATGCCGCAAGCGGCGCCCCGACAGTGCCGTTCGCAACACCCGTTGAGTATCGCAGCGAGAACGGTGTGCTTAACGTAAATCTTGAGGCGAAGCGCACGCGCGTGTCGCTGGGTACGACCCAGATTGACGGCGCCACCTACAACGGCGCGTACGGCGGCCCCGTACTACGGGTGCGGCCGGGGGACCAGCTGCACCTACGCTTGATCAATCACCTTCCGCAGGCCACCAATATCCACTTTCACGGACTGAACGTGTCGCCCAAGGGCCACGGCGACAACTCCATGCACATGGTGGCTGCTGGCGACACGTGGGACTACGAAATCGCAATTCCCAAAAATCACCCGCCGGGCCTGTATTGGTTCCACACCCACGCGCACGAGGCGGCTGAGCGCCAGGTCATGGGCGGTCTGAGCGGCACGCTGATCGTTGAAGGTTTCCAAGACGCCATTCCTGCCACGCAACCGCTGAAGGAGCGCCTGATTGCGCTGAAGGAGTTTTCGCCTGACGAAAATGGCAAGCTCAACCGCGTGTTGGCGCTGATTGAAATTTGACCCAGCCTGCTGATTGAATTTTGACCCAGGGCTGAGCGCCGCGTTTTGATGTTGCGGCTGTGGATAAGTGTACCAAATAACGAGGGGCAATTCGCGGCGGGCGT
>Ga0209913_1000818_pt1 | contig 21942 bp, 20 predicted proteins | sample PersoiDNA2013203_FD_185805 | JGI IMG/M metagenome (GOLD analysis project Ga0209913, IMG submission 185805) | Permafrost soil microbial communities from the Arctic, to analyse light accelerated degradation of dissolved organic matter (DOM) -... | ecosystem: Environmental > Terrestrial > Soil >... | reverse complement strand
TCGGCCACGGTGGGCAGCTTGCCCAGCTTGGAGGCGATGGCGGCCAGTTCGGCCGAGCCCAGGAACACATTGGTGTTCTTGCCCAGGCGGTTCGGGAAGTTGCGGGTGCTGGTCGAGATGACGGTGGCACCTTCGCGCACCTGGGCCTGGTTGCCCATGCACAGCGAGCAACCCGGCATTTCGGTGCGGGCACCGGCGGTGCCGAAGGCGGCGTAATGGCCTTCCTTGATCAGCTCGCTCTGGTCCATCTTGGTCGGCGGGGCCACCCACAGCTTGACGGGGATGTCGCGCTGGCCGCCCAGCAGCTTGGCTGCCGCGCGGAAGTGACCGATGTTGGTCATGCACGAGCCGATGAAGGACTCATCGATCTTGGTGCCGGCCACCTCGGACAGGAACTTGGCGTCGTCCGGGTCGTTCGGGCAGCAGACGATCGGCTCCTTGATGTCGGCCAGGTCGATCTCGATGACGGCCGCGTATTCGGCGTCCTTGTCGGCTTCGAGCAGATTCGGCTGGGCCAGCCAGGCTTCGACCTTTTCGATGCGGCGTTGCAGGGTGCGGGCATCGGCGTAGCCGTCGGCGATCATGTTCTTCATCAGCACCACGTTGCTGGTGAGGTATTCCTTGATCGGCTCGGGGTTGAGCTTGATGGTGCAGCCGGCAGCCGAGCGTTCGGCCGAAGCGTCGGACAGTTCGAACGCTTGCTCGACCTTGAGGTCAGGCAGGCCTTCGATTTCGAGGATGCGGCCCGAGAACACGTTCTTCTTGCCGGCCTTGGCCACGGTCAGCAGGCCGGCCTTGATGGCGTACAGCGGGATGGCATGCACCAGGTCACGCAGGGTGACGCCGGGTTGCATCTGGCCCTTGAAGCGGACCAGCACCGATTCCGGCATGTCCAGGGGCATCACGCCGGTGGCGGCACCGAAGGCCACCAGGCCCGAGCCGGCCGGGAACGAGATACCGATCGGGAAGCGGGTGTGCGAGTCGCCACCGGTGCCGACGGTGTCAGGCAACAGCAGGCGGTTCAGCCAGCTGTGGATCACGCCGTCGCCCGGGCGCAGGGCCACGCCACCGCGGCTGCTGATGAAGGCTGGCAGTTCGCGGTGGGTCTTGACGTCGACCGGCTTGGGGTAGGCTGCCGTGTGGCAGAAGGACTGCATCACCAGGTCGGCCGAGAAGCCCAGGCAAGCCAGGTCCTTCAGCTCGTCACGGGTCATGGGGCCGGTGGTGTCCTGCGAGCCCACGGTGGTCATCTTGGGTTCGCAGTAGGTGCCAGGGCGCACGCCTTGACCTTCGGGCAGGCCAACCGCACGGCCAACCATCTTCTGAGCCAGCGTGAAGCCAGCGTTGGTGGCAGCAGGTGCCTGGGGCAGGCGGAACAGGGTGGAAGCACCCAGGCCCAGGAATTCACGGGCCTTGGCGGTCAGCGAGCGGCCGATGATCAGGTTGATACGGCCACCGGCACGCACTTCGTCAAACAGCACATCGCTCTTGAGCTTGAACTCGGAGACGGTTTCGCCGTTCTTCACGATCTTGCCTTCGTAAGGCAGGATGTCGACCACGTCGCCCATTTCGAGCTTGGACACATCGACTTCGATCGGCAGCGAGCCCGAGTCTTCTTGGGTGTTGAAGAAGATGGGGGCGATCTTGCCGCCCAGGGTCACGCCACCAAAGCGCTTGTTGGGCACGAAGGGGATGTCCTGGCCGGTGGCCCAGATCACGCTGTTGGTGGCCGACTTGCGGCTGGAGCCGGTGCCCACCACGTCGCCCACGTAGGCCACGAGGTTGCCCTTCTTCTTGAGGTCTTCGATGAACTGCATCGGACCGCGCTTGCCGTCTTCCTCGGGCTTGAAGGCCGCGTCGGGACGGGTGTTCTTCAGCATGGCCAGGTAGTGCAGCGGGATGTCCGGGCGGCTCCAGGCGTCAGGTGCGGGCGACAGGTCGTCGGTGTTGGTTTCGCCGGGCACCTTGAACACGGTGACGGTGATCTTCTTCTCGACTTCGGGGCGGGTGGTGAACCACTCGGCGTCAGCCCAGCTCTGCACGACTTCCTTGGCCTTGGCGTTGCCGGCCTTGGCCTTTTCAGCGACGTCGTTGAAGAAGTCGAACATCAGCAGGGTCTTCTTGAGGCCTTCGGCGGCCACGGCAGCCACTTCAGCATCGTCCAGCAGTTCGATCAGGGGGTGCACGTTGTAGCCGCCCACCATGGTGCCCAGCAGTTCGGTGGCCTTGGCCTTGGAGATCAGGGCCACGGCGATGTCGCCATGGGCCACAGCAGCCAGGAAGCTGGCCTTGACCTTGGCCGCATCGTCCACGCCCGGGGGCACGCGATGGGTCAGCAGGTCGAGCAGGAAGGCATCCTCACCCGCTGGCGGGTTCTTGATCAGTTCGATCAGATCGGCCACTTGCTTGGCATCCAGCGGCAGGGGAGGAATGCCCAGGGCTGCGCGTTCGGCAGCGTGTTGGCGGTAGGCTTGCAACATGTTGTTCTCCTGTCAGTTCACTAAGTGGATAGTGGGGCGGTTTTTGAAAATCTGAAATTCACTTGGCCAGCGCAGTGGCCGGGGCATCAAGCAAGCTTGGGGCCGGGTTCTTGCGCAGACCGTCGGCCACGATGGCCTGTTCCGGGCTCATGCATTCGTCGGCCAGGCGTTGGCCCAGCTTCTGGTTCATCAGCATCGATTTGTTGGCGATCTGGATCCACACGGCGCCAGCCTTCTCGTCTTCCAGGCGCAGGGCGCCGGTGCGGCTCGCCACCGGAGACATGCGGTACTTGAAGCCCTTGCCCACCACGTTGAAGTAACCGGGGGCCTTTTCATCGGCCGTGACGGTCACGTAGGCGCCCAGTTCGCAAGGGATGCGACCGGTGTGCACGCGGTCGGCCAGGGCCAGCTCTTCGGGCGACAGGGCGGCCTCGGCAGCCTCCACACCGGCGGCCATGTTCTTGGCAGTGCTCTTGATTTCGGTGCGGCTGGCGCTGGGCTTGGCCTTGGCCTTGGCGCTCTTTTCGCTGTGGGCCTTGTGGGCCGTGTCAGCCGTCGGGTTCTGGGCCAGGGCCAGGGTGCTGGCACCCAGAATCAGGGCTGCTGCGATCAGATGTTTCATGCTTGTAACTCCCGGGGGTCGGTCAAGGGTGGGCAGGCGCGAAATACGCCTGCGCCTCGGCAGGCAGGGCACAGCCGGTCTGGTGGGCGCGCTCCAGCACTTGCCAGAAATAACGGTAACTCGCGCGGTCATGCAGCTGCGAGGCGTGGCTGATCGGGGCCCAATCAGCGGCTTCTGCCGCCACGATGATGCGCGTTGCGGTCTCGATCTCCCGCTCATCAGGCGAAAAGGCCTCGAGGATGGGCTGGATTTGCGAGGGGTGGATGCTCCACATGCGGGCGTAGCCGAACTCGCGCGAGGCCTTCTGGGCGGCGGCGCGCATCACGGCCATGTCGCTGAATTCGGTGACCACGCAATGCGAGGGCACTTTGCCGTGGGCGTGGGCCGCCGAGGCGATCTCGAGCTTGGCACGCACCACCAGCGGGTGGGTGAACTGCCCCGCAGCCCCCATGCCCGCCGAAGGAATGGCACCCGCGTGGGCCGAGACGAAGTCCATCAGACCGAAGCTCAGCGACTGCACCTGAGGGCAGGCCGCGATGTCGAAGGCTCGGTGGACTGCGGCAGGCGACTCGATCAGCACCTGAAGCGGAAGATCAGGATGGCCCGCTGCCGCCAGGGCACGGGCCGCGCGCTCGACGTCCTGCACGGTTTCCACCTTGGGCACCATCACATGGCACAGGCGGGCTCCGGCGCGACCGACGATGGTCTGCACGTCAGCGTCAAAAGAGGGGTGGTCGACCGGGTGGACGCGGGCCGCCACGCGGGCGCCGGGCGCTGCGCCCAGGGCCAGCTCGGCCACCAGCGCGGCGTGTTCTGCCTCGCCACCGGCCGGGGCCCCGTCTTCGCAGTCGAGGGTGACATCGAAGACACAGGTGCCCAGGCGCTCGGTCATTTCAGCCTGCAATTGCAGGCTTTTGCGCATCCGCAGCTCGACGCCGCTGTAATGGTCACAGACCGGCAGCAGGCCCCGTTGGGCCTGGGCTTCCAGCAAGACGTCGCGCGGATGCTTCTTCACGGAATGCAGTCCGATCAGAGCAGGTGGGCCACGCCAGCTTGCTCGTCGGTCAGTTCCTTCAGGGTCTTGGCGATGCATTCTTGCGAGAAAGCGTCGATTTCCAGACCTTGAACGATCTTGTACTCACCGTTTTCGGTGGTGACCGGGAAGCCGAACATGACGTCCTTGGGGATGCCGTAGGAGCCATCCGACGGGATGCCCATGGTGACCCACTTGCCGTTGGTGCCCAGGGCCCAATCGCGCATGTGGTCGATGGCGGCGTTGGCAGCCGAGGCAGCCGACGACAGGCCACGGGCGGCGATGATGGCGGCACCACGCTTGCCCACGGTGGGCAGGAAGGTTTCGCGGTTCCAGGTTTCGTCGTTGATCAGGGCCTTGACCGACTCACCACCGATGGTGGCGAAGCGGTAGTCGGCGTACATGGTGGGCGAGTGGTTGCCCCACACGGCCAACTTTTCGATGTCCGACACAGCCTTGCCGGTCTTGGCAGCCAGTTGCGAAGCAGCGCGGTTGTGGTCCAGACGCAGCATGGCGGTGAAGTTCTTGGCCGGCAGATCCGGAGCCGACTTCATGGCGATGTAAGCGTTGGTGTTGGCGGGGTTGCCGACCACCAGCACCTTCACGTTGCGCGAAGCCACGGCGTTCAGGGCCTTGCCCTGGCCGATGAAGATGGCGCCGTTGACGGCCAGCAGCTCGGCACGTTCCATGCCCGGACCGCGCGGACGCGAGCCCACCAGCAGGGCGTAGTCGGTGTCCTTGAAGGCGGTCAGCGGATCGCTGTGGGCTTCAATGCCAGCCAGCAGCGGGAAGGCGCAGTCTTCGAGCTCCATGATCACGCCCTTGAGCGCGTTCTGGGCCTTTTCGTCGGGGATTTCCAGCAATTGCAGGATCACCGGCTGGTCCTTGCCCAGCATTTCGCCGGAGGCGATGCGGAACAGCAGGGCGTAACCAATTTGGCCTGCGGCGCCGGTAACGGCAACACGGACGGGCTTTTTGCTCATGAGGAACTCCAGGAGGTTGTGTAAAACGGGTGTCGCCACAGTGCTGGACCTGTCCCAGGAACTAGCGTCCGAGCCTGCGAAACAGCACAAGAGTGTACTCTCGTTACAGCACCTCGGTCAATTTGTCTTATGTCTTATATAAGATATGATGCGAACCCGCGCCACGTTGAAAAATCACGCGGACCACGCCAAGCCCGATGCCACCCGACACCACCATGCCACCGCCCTCGCTGAGCCTATCCGACGCCAGTTCCCCGGACGCCGGTGGCATGGTCACCCCCGCCTTCAGCCCCCTGTACCAACAGATCAAGGGCCTGATCCTGCAAAGCCTGCAAGCGGGCGACTGGAAACCCGGCGAAGCCATCCCCAGCGAGATGGATCTGGCCGCGCGTTACCGCGTCAGCCAGGGCACGGTGCGCAAGGCCATCGACGAGCTGGCGGCCGACAACCTGGTGGTGCGCCGCCAGGGCAAGGGCACCTTCGTGGCCACCCATGCAGAGCACCACGTCCAGTACAGATTTCTGAAACTCAAGCCCGATGTCGGAGACATCGCAGCCGAGGGCCCGGCGCAACGCACCATCATCGAGTGCAAACGCGCCCGGGCCAGCGCCGAAGTGGCGCGCCCGCTGGCCCTGCGCAATGGGGACGCCGTGCTGCAGGTGCGCAGGATCCTCGCCTTCGGTGGCGTGCCCACCATCCTGGAAGATCTGTGGTTGCCCGGGCAGGCTTTCAAGGGCCTGACAGCCGAGCAATTGGCTCAGTTTCAGGGCGCCACCTACGCCATGTTCGAGCTCGAATTTGGCGTCCGCATGGTGCGCGCCGAAGAGAAGATCAAGGCCGTGCTGCCCGACGAAACACAAGCCCGTTTGCTGCAGATCAGCCCGCAAACCCCCCTGTTGAGCGTGGAACGCGTGGCCTACACCTACAACAACACCCCCATGGAGCTGCGGCGCGGTCTTTACCGCACCGACACCCATCACTACAGGAACGAACTCAACTAAAGAAAGAAGCTGCACCAACTTGATGAGAAACGTCGAAAATAGGCGCCGTCCCAAGCCCCTCATTGCTGCATTGCAATAGAATTTTGGGGCGTTTGCATTTACGAAATTACAGAGCAGTTACATCCACGAAAGCACATCCAATGTCCGAACTCGCAAAAAAGCGGCCAGAGTTCCGCAACATCAACGCCTTCAAGGACCTGACCACCTACCGTCTGCCCCCGGCCGGTTGGGTGTCGATTCTTCACCGCGCCAGCGGCGTCATCATGTTCTTGCTGATGCCCTTCATCATCTGGATGTTTGACGTTTCCGTCTCCTCCGAAATTTCGTTTTCGAAGTTCAAGGCCGCTTTCAACAGCGGCCTTGGTTTTGTTCCGGGCGCCTTCATCAAGCTGGTGGCCCTGGCCCTGATCTGGGCCTATCTGCACCACTTCATCGCCGGCCTGCGCCACCTCTACATGGATGTGAACCACGCCGTGAGCAAGGAGTTCGGCAAGAGCTCCGCCCTCGTGACCCTCACCCTGAGCATCGCCCTCACCTTGGTGCTCGGCGCCAAGCTGTTCGGCCTCTACTGATTACACAGGAGCAACAACCCATGTCCGTCAACTACGGCTCCAAGCGCATCGTCGTCGGTGCTCACTATGGTCTGCGCGACTGGCTGGCCCAGCGCATCACCGGCGGCCTGATGGCCCTGTTCACCATCATCCTGTTGGCGCAGGTGCTTCTGGGCTCCGGCCCCATCGGCTACGACAAGTGGGCCGGCATCTTCTCGGCCCAGTGGATGAAGGCACTGACCTTCTCGGTCATCATCGCCCTGCTCTACCACGTCTGGATCGGTGTGCGCGACATCTTCATGGACTACGTCAAGCCCGTCGGTCTCCGTCTCACCCTGCAAATCTTCTCCATTGTCTGGCTCGTCAGCTGCGCTGGCTGGGCGATTCAAATCCTGTGGAGACTGTAAAAAATGACTTACTCGAAATCTGGCATCACCACCCGCAAGTTTGACGTCGTCATCGTGGGGGCCGGCGGCTCCGGCATGCGCGCATCGCTGCAACTGGCCCGCGCCGGCCTGAATGTGGCCGTTCTGTCCAAAGTGTTCCCCACCCGCTCGCACACCGTGGCGGCGCAAGGCGGCATCGGCGCCTCGCTGGGCAACATGTCCGAGGACAACTGGCACTATCACTTCTACGACACCATCAAGGGCTCCGACTGGCTCGGCGACCAGGATGCGATCGAATTCATGTGCCAGGAAGCACCCAAGGTCGTGTACGACCTCGAGCACATGGGCATGCCCTTCGACCGCAACCCGGACGGCACCATCTACCAGCGCCCCTTCGGCGGCCACACGGCCAACTACGGCGAAAAGCCGGTGCAACGCGCTTGCGCTGCCGCTGACCGCACCGGTCACGCCATGCTGCACACCCTGTACCAGCAGAACGTCAAGGCCAAGACCAGCTTCTTCGTCGAGTGGATGGCCCTCGACCTGATCCGCGACGCCGAAGGCGACGTGGTCGGTGTCACCGCCCTCGAAATGGAAACCGGCGACCTGCACGTGCTGCACGCCAAGACCGTGCTGCTGGCCACCGGCGGTGCCGGCCGCATCTTCGCGGCTTCCACCAACGCCTTCATCAACACCGGCGACGGTCTGGGCATGGCCGCCCGTGCCGGCATCGCGCTGCAGGACATGGAGTTCTGGCAGTTCCACCCCACCGGCGTGGCCGGTGCCGGCGTGCTGCTGACCGAAGGCTGCCGTGGCGAAGGCGCCATTTTGCTCAACAGCAATGGCGAGCGCTTCATGGAGCGCTATGCGCCCACCCTGAAGGACTTGGCCCCGCGTGACTTCGTGTCGCGCTCGATGGACCAGGAAATCAAGGAAGGCCGTGGCTGCGGTCCGAACAAGGACTACATCCTGCTGAAGCTGGACCACCTGGGTGCCGAAACCATCCACAAGCGCCTGCCTTCGGTGTACGAAATCGGCGTGAACTTCGCCAACGTCGACATCACCCGCGAGCCGATCCCGGTGGTGCCCACCATCCACTATCAGATGGGCGGTATCTCGACCAATGTGAATGGTCAGGTCGTGGTGCAGAACGCCGACGTTCACAACCAGGTCGTCAACGGTCTGTACGCCGTGGGTGAATGCTCCTGCGTGTCGGTGCACGGCGCCAACCGCCTGGGCACCAACTCGCTGCTCGACCTGCTGGTGTTCGGCCGCGCTGCCGGCAACCACATTGTCGAATTCGCCAGCCGCACCAAGTCGCACAAGCCGCTGCCGGCCGATGCCGCCGACTACACCCTGGAGCGCCTGAACCGCCTGGACAACGCCAAGAGCGGCGAATACGCCCAGAACGTGGCCAACGACATCCGTGCCACCATGCAGCAGCACGCCGGCGTGTTCCGCACCCAGGCCAGCATGGACGAAGGTGTGGTCAAGATCGCCGAACTGCGCGAACGCGCCAAGAGCGTGGGCCTGGCCGACAACTCCAAGGTGTTCAACACCGCGCGCATCGAAGCGCTGGAAGTCGACAACCTGATCGAAGCCGCCCAGGCCACCATGGTCTCGGCAGCCGCCCGCCGTGAATGCCGTGGCGCCCACACCGTGGACGACTACGAACACCCGGCCGATCACCCCACCGCGCCGCTGGGCCGCGACGACGCCAACTGGATGAAGCACACCCTGTGGCACAGCGCTTCCAACAGCCTGACCTACAAGCCCGTGAACCTGAAGCCGCGCACCGTCGAATCCGTGCCGCCCAAGGTCCGCACGTTCTGATCCGTCCCGCACGAAAGCCCACGATATGACGAAACGTACTTTTCAGATCTACCGCTACGATCCGGACAAGGATGCCAAGCCCTACATGCAGACCATCGAGATCGAACTCGACGGTCACGAGCGCATGCTGCTGGACGCCCTGATCAAGCTCAAGGCACAAGACCCGAGCATCGCCTTCCGCCGCTCCTGCCGTGAAGGGGTCTGTGGCTCCGACGCCATGAACATCAACGGCAAGAACGGTCTGGCCTGCCTGACGAACATGAACACGCTCAAGGGCGTGATCACGCTCAAGCCGCTGCCCGGCCTGCCGGTCATCCGCGACCTGATCGTGGACATGACCCAGTTCTTCAAGCAGTACAACTCGATCAAGCCCTACCTGATCAACGACAACGTGCCGCCCGAGAAAGAGCGCCTGCAGTCGCCCGAAGAGCGCGAAGAGCTCAACGGCCTGTACGAGTGCATTCTGTGCGCCAGCTGCTCGACCAGCTGCCCCAGCTTCTGGTGGAACCCCGACAAGTTCGTGGGCCCCGCTGGTCTGTTGCAGGCGTATCGCTTCATCGCTGACAGCCGTGACGAAGCCACCACCGAGCGCCTGGACAACCTCGAAGACCCGTACCGTCTGTTCCGTTGCCACACCATCATGAACTGCGTCGATGTCTGCCCCAAGGGCCTGAACCCGACCAAGGCGATTGGCAAGATCAAGGAACTGATGGTCCGTCGGGCCGTTTGATGGTTCTGGCATGAAACTTGATCTGCCCAGTCACCTCGGAGATGACGGCGAGCTCGCCCAGCGGGCCGCCGACGAACCCTTGGGTGAACGTGCCTACAGCAAGCTGCAGTGGCGCTGCCGCCGCGGCTTGCTGGAAAACGACCTGTTCATCGAGAAATTCTTCACCCGGCATGGCGCCCACCTCACCGTGGGTCACGCCCGGGGCATGTATGCCTTGATGGACTTGGCAGACAACGATCTGCTCGACCTGCTGCTGCGCCGCAAGCCGCTTGCCGAGACATTGGACACTGAAGAAGTGCGTGCAGTATTGGCCCTGCTGACCCCCTGAGGCCTCACCAGAGGCCGGGCAGAGCCCCCACCCAAGACGGGCAAATTACTCTAGGAAAGTGCATATGAAGCTAGCTGACAATAAAGCCACCCTGTCGTTCAGCAACGGCAGCCCCAGCGTCGACCTGCCGGTCTACCACGGCAACATCGGTCCGGACGTCATCGACATCCGCAAGCTGTACGCGCAGACCGGCATGTTCACCTACGACCCGGGCTTTCTGTCGACGGCCTCGTGCCAGTCGGCCATCACCTACATCGATGGCGACAAGGGCGAACTGCTGTACCGCGGCTACCCCATCGAGCAGTTGGCCGTGAACTGCGACTTCCTGGAAACCTGCCACCTGCTGCTGTACGGTGAACTGCCGAACGCCACGCAAAAGTCCGACTTCACCGAACGTGTCACCCAGCACACGATGGTGAACGAACAGATGCAGTTCTTCCTGCGTGGCTTCCGCCGCGATGCGCACCCGATGGCTGTGCTGACCGGTCTGGTGGGCGGTCTGTCGGCCTTCTACCACGACAGCACCGACATCAACAACCCTGAGCACCGCGAAATCGCTGCCATCCGCCTGATCGCCAAGCTGCCGACCCTGGTCGCCATGGCTTACAAGTACAGCGTGGGCCAGCCCTTCATGTACCCGAAGAACGATCTGTCGTACGCCGGAAACTTCCTGCGCATGATGTTCGCCACCCCGTGCGAAGAGTACAAGGTGAACCCGGTGATCGAGCGCGCCCTCGACCGCATCTTCATCCTGCATGCCGACCACGAGCAAAACGCCTCCACCTCGACCGTGCGCCTGTGCGGCTCGTCGGGCACCAACCCGTTCGCGGCCATCGCTGCCGGCGTGGCCTGCCTGTGGGGCCCTGCCCACGGTGGCGCCAACGAAGCCTGCCTGAACATGCTGGAAGAAATCCAGGCCATGGGCGGCGTGGCCAAGGTCGGTGAATTCATGGAAAAGGTGAAGGACAAGAACTCGGGCGTGCGCCTGATGGGCTTCGGTCACCGCGTGTACAAGAACTACGACCCGCGCGCCAAGCTGATGCAGGAAACCTGCAACGAAGTGCTGGAAGCCCTGGGCCTGGAAAACGACCCGCTGTTCAAGCTGGCCAAGGAACTCGAACGCATCGCCCTGTCGGACGACTACTTCGTGTCGCGCAAGCTGTACCCGAACGTCGACTTCTACTCGGGCATCGTGCAACGCGCCATCGGCATCCCGGTCAGCCTGTTCACGGCCATCTTCGCGCTGGCCCGCACCGTGGGCTGGATCGCCCAGCTGAACGAAATGATCGGCGACCCCGAGTACAAGATCGGCCGTCCGCGTCAGCTGTTCACCGGCTCGCCCCGTCGCGACGTCAAGCCCCTGGGCCAACGTTGATGACCCCGGCACAGGCCACCCCCGTGGCCCGTGCCTGAAGGCCCCAAGCCTGCCCAAGCCCGCCACCTGGCGGGCTTTTTTCATGGGGCCTCGCCAAAGCGCTCGCGGTAGGCCTGAGGAGTGACGCCCAGCCGGCGGATGAACAAGGCCCGCAGCGCCTGCTCCGACTGGAAACCCACGCGCGCCGCCACCGCCTTGACCGGCAGGCCGGCCCCCTCCTCCAGCAGCCGCCGGGCCCCTTCCAGACGCGCGGTCTCGATGAACTCGGACGGGCTTTGCCCGCACTCCTGCGCAAACACACGGCGGAAGTTGCGCTCGCTCATCGCGGCCTGCGAGGCCAGCGCGCCCAGGGTGATGGGCTGGTCCAGGTGCGACAGCACCCAGGCCTGCACCTCGCGGATGCCCGGGTGGCGCGTGGCCTGGCTGGCCAGGTGCACGCTGAACTGCGACTGCCCGCCCGGGCGCTTGAGGTACATCACCAGATCGCGCGCCACCTCCAGGGCCAGGGCATGGCCAAAATCCTCTTCAACCAGAGCCAGGGCCAGATCGATGCCGGCCGTCACCCCCGCCGAGGTCCAGAACTTGCCGCTGCGCACATAGATCGCATCGGGGTCGACCTGCACCTTGGGAAAGCGCTGGCGCAGGAGATCGGTCACGCTCCAGTGCGTGGCAGCAGGCCGCCCATCGAGCAGCCCGGCCGCCGCCAGAAAGAAGCACCCCGAGCACAAGGCCACCATGCGCCCCACCTGGGGGGCAGTGTGGGCCGCCCAGGCCACCAGACCGGGCGAGGCCTCCAGGGCCTGCTCGATGTGGCGCGAGCCCACGATCAGGGCCACATCGGGCGCCGGGCCGGCACCGGCCTGCCGCGTGGCCTCCAGGGCCATGACGGTGTCCGAACGCACCAGGCCCGGCTGCTCAGCCACCACCGACACCTGGTAGCCCGGCCCCAGCCCGTGCCGGGCCAGGTGCAGGTTGGCGTAGTCAAAGACCGACAGCGGCCCCACCGCCTCCAGCGCCTTGAAGCCGGGGTAGACGACGATGTCCACGGTGAAAGGGGGCGAGGCAGGCAGGGATGACATGGGCGACAGACACGTGAAAAGGTCAGAACAGCTCAGAACAGCTTGAAATGGAAGGCACGGCAGGGTGGCGCACCGCGCAGCCACAGCCCCGGAAGATGGCCGACGGCCAATCTAGCGATGGCAGCGGCCAAATTGTGCGGTACTTCCAGCCCAGCCTCCGCAAGAGCGGCCGAGTTCGGTAGAGTGCGCCACCAGACCCCTCTTCTTTCAGAACTTTCCCCCCGGAGCCCCCCATGAAAACGCGTGCCGCCGTCGCCTGGCAAGCTGGCCAGCCCCTCACCATCGAAACCGTTGACCTGCAAGGCCCCAAGTTTGGCGAAGTGCTGGTCGAGATCAAGGCCACCGGCATCTGCCACACCGACTACTACACCTTGTCGGGCGCCGACCCCGAAGGCATCTTCCCGGCCATCCTGGGCCATGAGGGCGCCGGCATCGTGGTCGATGTGGGCCCGGGCGTGACCACCCTCAAGAAGGGCGACCACGTGATCCCGCTCTACACCCCTGAATGCCGCCAGTGCAAGTTCTGCCTGTCGCGCAAGACCAACCTGTGCCAATTGATCCGCGGCACCCAGGGCAAGGGCCTGATGCCTGACGCCACCAGCCGCTTCAGCCTGGACGGCAAGCCCATCTTCCACTACATGGGCACCAGCACCTTCAGCAACTACACCGTGGCCCCCGAGATCTCGCTGGCCAAGATCCGCGAAGACGCCCCCTTCGACAAGGTCTGCTACATCGGCTGCGGCGTCACCACCGGCATCGGTGCGGTGATCTTCACAGCCAAGGTCGAAGCCGGCGCCAACGTGGTGGTGTTCGGCCTGGGCGGCATCGGCCTGAACGTGATCCAGGGCGCCAAGATGGTGGGCGCCGACAAGATCATCGGTGTCGACATCAACCCGGCCCGCCAGGAAATGGCCCGCCAGTTCGGCATGACCCACTTCATCAACCCCAAGGAAGTCGAGAACGTGGTCGATGCCATTGTTCAACTGACCGATGGCGGCGCCGATTACAGCTTCGAATGCATCGGCAACACCCAGGTCATGCGCCAGGCCCTGGAATGCACCCACAAGGGTTGGGGCCGCAGCATCATCATCGGCGTGGCAGAGGCCGGCGCCGAGATCAGCACCCGCCCCTTCCAGTTGGTCACCGGCCGCAAGTGGGAAGGCTCGGCCTTCGGCGGCGCGCGCGGCCGCACCGACGTGCCCAAGATCGTCGACTGGTACATGGAGGGCAAGATCAACATCGACGACCTGATCACCCACACCATGCCGCTGGAAGACATCAACAAAGGCTTTGACCTGATGAAGCGCGGCGAGTCGATCCGCGGCGTGGTCCTCTACTGAGTCGACCGGGCCCCACCATGACCTTGGAAACCCTCAGCCAGCACCGCTGCTTCGGCGGCGTGCAGCGCTACCACCGCCACACCTCCAGCACCATCGGGCTGCCGATGCGCTTCTCGGTCTACCTGCCGCCCCAGGCCGAGGCCGGCCCGGTGCCGGTGCTGCTCTACCTGGCCGGACTGACCTGCACCGAAGAGACCTTCATGATCAAGGCCGGCGCCCAGCGCGTGGCCGCCGAGTTGGGCCTGGCCCTGGTCACGCCCGACACCAGCCCGCGCGGCGCTGGCGTGCCTGGCGAGGCCGAGGCCTGGGATTTCGGTGTCGGGGCCGGCTTCTACCTCGACGCCACCCAGGCCCCCTGGTCCACCCACTGGCGCATGGAAAGCTACCTGCTCGATGAGCTGCTGCCCTTGCTGGGCACCCTGCAGGGGCTGGACCTGACGCGCGTGGGCATCACCGGCCATTCGATGGGTGGCCACGGCGCCCTCACCCTGGCGCTGCGTCACCCGGGGCGCTTCCGCTCGCTGTCGGCCCTGGCGCCGATCTGCGCCCCCACCCGCTGCCCCTGGGGCGAGAAGGCCTTCACCGGCTACCTGGGCCCGGACCGGCAGCACTGGTCGGCCCACGATGCCACCGAGCTGATGAGCGCCCGCCAGGCCCCGCTGCTGCCGCAGCCCATCCTGATCGACCAGGGCCTGGCCGACAACTTCCTGGCCGAGCAACTGCACCCCCACCTGTTCGAGGCGGCCTGCGCCCAGGTCGGCCAAGGCCTGCAACTGCGCCGCCATGAAGGCTATGACCACGGCTACTACTTTGTGAGCAGCGTGATCGAAGACCATCTGCGCCACCACGCCGCCACGCTCTGCGCCTGAGACGCCTGCGCGCACCGGGGTTTGACGCAAGACATGGGGCCGGCTGAGCCGGACTCCATAATCCTGCTCATGCGCTCAGGACAACGGTTCAGCCCTCCCCCCATCCGGCCCCAGCCCGCCTGCACGGCGACCCCTCGGCGGGTTGGCGCGCTGCTGGCTGCAATGATCGGCTTGGGGGCCTTGCCGACGCTGGCCCAGGAGGCCACCCCGGTTGCCGCCACGACCCTGCCCCTGGACCTGAATCTGGCTGCCACCGATGCGGCGCCAGCGCCCTCTTCGGCCGCCAGCCCCCCCACCCTGGCCAGCGAGGCCCGCACACCCGGTGTGGGCTTCGAGCCGCCCGAACCCCGCCTCAGCTACCTGCTGGGGGCCGGCCTGCGCAGCAGCCCCAACTACTCAGGGGCGGCAGGCAGCCGGCACCGCCTCAGCCCGGTCTGGCTGGTGTCGTACGGGCGCTTCAAGCTCAGCACCGGCGGGGCCAATGCCTTGCTGGGCTATGGCGCTGAAATGGGCGGCTCCGGCGCCACCGCCACCCTGCTGAGCCTGCGCGCCCTCCAGCTCAATGCCTCGCTGGGCTTTGACAACGGGCGCAGCGCCTCCGACGATCCTCGCCTGAGCGGCCTGCCCGATGTGCGACGCACCATCACGGGGCGTCTCGGCCTGGGCCTGGCGCTGGGCTACGGCTGGGCCGTGGGCACCGGCCTGACACAGGATCTGCTGGGCCGCGACGCTGGCAGCCAGGTCGACACCTCGCTCAGCTACACCTGGCAAGTCACCCCGCGCACCCGTTTGGTGCTTGGCGGAGGCACCAGTTGGGGGAATGGCACCTACATGAACAGCCACTACGGTGTGCCTGCCGGCGCCTCGTCACTGCCCGCCTACCAGGCCGGGGCGGGTTTCTACAGCCGCTCGATCGGCGTGAGCTTCACCAGCGCCCTCACGCAGCAGTGGTTGGTGTACGGTGGCCTGGGCGGCACCCAGCTACGGGGCCCGGCGCGTGCCAGCCCCCTGACGGAGCGCCCGAACGGCGTCTCGGCCAACCTGGGCGTGGCCTACCGCTACCGCTGAGCGCAAGCGCCGCCGCAACTCAATACCGGGGTCGCTCGGCACACACATCGAGCACGGTGCCCGCCACCCGGCGCGGCTCCTGCCGGGGCTCATCGTCAAACAAGCCGGGTTGGCGCAAGGCCTGCTCAGGGTCGCGCATGAAGCGCGACAGGTCCAGCTCCACCCGATCGCGGTTCAGCCCCAGGCGGGTGCAGGCCCGGGCAAAACGCTGGCTCAGCAGATCGCCCCACAGGCCCTGGCCCTTCATGCGGGTGGAGAAATCGCCCGCCGAATCCTGCCCACCGCGGTAGTCGCGCAAACGGGCCAGCACGCGGGCGGCGCGGTCCGGGTAGTGTTGCTGCAGCCACTCGGTGAACACCTCGCGCAGCTCCCAGGGCAGGCGCAGCACGGTGTAGAAGGCCGAACGGGCACCGGCCTCAGCGGCCGCCGTCAGCACCTGCTCCATGTCTTCGTTGAGGAAGGGGATCTGCGGCGCCACGCTCACCCCCACAGGCACCCCCGCCTCGGCCAAGGTGCGGATCGTGCGCAAGCGCCGCTGCGGCGACGCAGCCCGGGGCTCCAGGCGGCGCGCCAGCTCGGCGTCCAGGGTGGTGATGGTGACATACACCGCCACCAGGCCCTGGCGCGCCATGGGGCCCAGCAGATCCAGGTCGCGCTCGACCAGGCTGGCCTTGGTGATCAGCGAGAACGGGTGCTGGTGCCGCTGCAAGACCTCGATCACGCGCCGCGTCAGGCGCAGCTCGCGCTCTACCGGCTGGTAGCAGTCGGTGGCCGAGCCCAGGTTGGTCATGCGGGGTTGGTAGGTGGGCCGAGACAGGGCCTGCGCCAGCAACTCGGGCAGGTTGTGCTTGGCCACGATCCGGGTCTCGAAGTCCAGGCCCGGCGAATAACCCAGGTAGCTGTGGGTGGGCCGCGCATAGCAGTAGCTGCAGCCATGCTCGCAGCCCCGGTAGGGGTTGATCGCCTGGTCAAACGCGATGTCGGGCGAATCGTTGCGGCTCAGGGCACTGCGCGCGGTCTGGGAGATCACCTCGGTGGCAGGTCGGGCCGGATCAGCGTCAAGCCCCTCGGTGCCCACCCAGCCATCGTCCGCCCACTCGCGTTGGTCCTTGCTGAATCGATGCGCCACCGCGCTGGACACGCCCCGCCCCTTCAGCACCTGCACAGGCCTGGGCACGATGGAAGGCGGGCTGAAATCGTCCATGAAGGCTCCAATAACTGTATTTTTATACAGTTTATCGGAAAGACCGACGCAGCGCTCACCTCATGGGCCAACGCTCACCAGCGTTCCATGTACGGCCGCAGGTCCAGCTCGAAAGTCCAGGCATCGCGCGGCTGCTGGTGCAGCAGCCAGTAGTTGTCGGCGATGTGCTCGGGGTTGAGGATGCCGTCTTGCGCTTTCAAGGCGTAGCGCTCGGGGAAGTTGCTGCGGATGAACTCGGTGTCGATGGCGCCGTCGACCACCACATGGGCCACATGGATGCCCTGCGGCCCCAGCTCGCGCGCCATGCTCTGGGCCAGGGCCCGCAGCGCATGCTTGGCGCCCGCAAAGGCCGCAAAGCCCGCCGCACCGCGCAGGGCTGCCGTGGCGCCGGTGAACAAGATGGTGCCGCGCCCGCGCCTCACCATGCGCCGCGCCGCGGCCTGCGCGTTCAGAAAGCCGCTGAAGCAGGCCATCTCCCAGATCTTGAAGTACTTGCGGGCCGTCTCATCGAGCACGCTGCACGGCACGTTGGCGCCGATGTTGAACACCAGCACCTCGATGGGCCCGTGCTCAGCCTCGATGCGCTCGAACAAGGCCTGCACCTCGTCCTCCTTGCGGGCATCGCTGGCATAGCCATGCGCCTGGCCACCTTCGGCACGGATGCTGTCCACCAGGGGCCCCAGCTTGTCGGCACTGCGGCGCGTGACACAGCTGATGTAGCCCTCGCGGGCAAAGCGCCTCGCAATGGCGCCGCCGGTGGCGTCGCCCGCCCCGATCACCAAGGCCACGCCGCGTGGCTGCTGTGTCTGCGTCATACCCGTGTCTCCATCGATGAGGGCGCGCGCTGGTGCCCGCCTGGCCGATGATCTTGCCTGCGAGCCCCCCTTGCAGGCAAGCCGCCCACTGTCACCCAGGTGCGGGGGTCTCAGGGATGGCCGCATTGACACCCCGCGGTCGGCTGCCTACGGTGAGCCCTACAAGACGATGGAGACAACATGGGTCGCACCCTGGAATTCTTTTTCGACGTGGGCAGCCCCGCGTCCTACCTGGCCTGGACGCAGCTGCCCGCCCTGAGCGCCCAAGCGGGTGCCACCCTGCAGTGGCGCCCCATGCTGCTGGGGGGCGTGTTCCAGGCCACCGGCAACGCATCACCCGCCACGGTGCCGGCCAAGGGCGCCTACGTGTTCCAGGACCTGGCGCGCTATGCCCGGCGTTATGGGGTGCCGCTGCAGCGCAGCCCCTTTTTCCCGATCAACACCCTGATGCTGATGCGGGCCGCCACCGGCTATGTGATGCACCAGCCCGACCGCCTGCAGACCTACCTGGCGGCCGTGTTCGACGCGATCTGGGTGCTGGGCCTGAACCTCGGAGACCCGTTGGTGGTGGGCAAGGTGCTGACAGGCGTGGGTCTGGATGCAGACCAGGTGCTGGCCTGGTGCTCTGATGCCGATGTCAAGGCGCAACTGAAGAACACCACGGACGAGGCCGTGCGCCGTGGCGTGTTCGGCGCCCCCACCTGCTTCGTGGGCGATGAGATGTTCTTCGGACAGGACCGGCTGGATTTCATCCGGGCCGCCCTGCAAGAACCTCAGGCCTGATCGCCTGCAGCCACCGGGTTGGCGGGTGGTGCCTGTGTCTGATCGGGCTGAGCAGGTTGATCGGGCTGTGCAGGCTGTGCCGACGCCACGGCCACCAACTCCAGGCCCAGCACCCGGGCCATCTCGGCCAGCGTGCTCAGACGGGGGTCGATGGCGCCGGACTCGATGCGCTGCACCGTCATGCGCGACAGCCCGGCCTGCTCGGCCAGCTCTTGCTGTTTGAGGCCCAGGCGTTTGCGGGCGGCTTGCAGTTCGGCAATCAGGTTCATGGGGAAGGCTCCAGCACTCCAAGACGGGGGAGCGCATTGTGCCGCCTGGGCCGCGCCCCCCGCAGCACAGGCGCAAAAAAACCCGCCGCAGCGGGTTTCTCGTGAACGCGCCGCAGCGGGCCGCGATCAGGCCGCCAGCAGGCGGGCCTTGGCGTCAGCGTACTCGCGCTTGAGCTGGGCCACCAGGTCGGCGGTCTTCTGCACCTTGGTGATGGCACCAATGCCCTGGCCACAGCCCCAGATGTCTTTCCAGGCCTTCTTGGCGTCACCGCCGAAGTTCATCTTGCTCGGGTCGCTCTCGGGCAGGTTGTCGGGGTCCAGGCCAGCCGCGCGGATGCTGGGCTTGAGGTAGTTGCCATGCACGCCGGTGAACAGGTTGCTGTAGACGATGTCGTCGGAGTTGCCGTCGACGATGGCCTGCTTGTAGCCCTCGGCCGCACGCGCCTCTTCGGTGGCGATGAAAGCCGAGCCCATGTAGGCGAAATCGGCCCCCATGGCCTGCGCGGCCAGGATGGCACCGCCCGAGGCGATCGACCCCGACAGCGCCAACGGGCCGTCGAACCACTGGCGGATCTCCTGGATCAGGGCGAACGGGCTCTTGGTGCCGGCATGGCCGCCAGCGCCTGCGGCCACGGCGATCAGGCCGTCAGCGCCCTTTTCGATGGCCTTGTGGGCGAAGGCGTTGTTGATGATGTCGTGCAGCACCACACCACCGTAGCTGTGGATGGCCTCGTTCACATCGGTGCGGGCACCCAGCGAGGTGATGATCACCGGCACCTTGTACTTGATGACCATCTCGATGTCGTGATCAAGGCGGTCATTGCTCTTGTGCACGATCTGGTTGATGGCGAAGGGCGCGGCCGGGTTGTCGGGGTTGGCCTTGTTGTGGGCGGCCAGCGCTTCGGTGATCTCGGCCAGCCACTCGTCCAGCTGGGCCGCAGGGCGGGCATTGAGCGCCGGCATCGAGCCGATCACGCCGGCCTTGCACTGCTCGATGACGAGCTTGGGGTTGCTGATGATGAACAGGGGCGAGCCGATGACCGGGAAGGGCCGGTTGGCGAGCGCCGGAGGCAGTTTCGACATTTGTTTTGTCTCCAGGATGGGTCTGCGCGAATTTTGAAGGGCGGGGGGTCGGCCGCACTGTCCGTTTCGGGACAGCGCGGCCGGCCCGATCAGAAGGCTTCCGGGGCCAGCGCGGTGACGCTGTCGGCACCTTCCACGATGCTGTCACGCAGGCCGGGGGCCTTGCTCAGCAGGTGGTCGGCGTAGAAGCGGGCCGTGCTGATCTTGCTGCGCATGAAGGATTCGTCCTGGCCCTGGGCCAGCAGGTCCTGCGCCACCAGCAGCGAGCGGGCCAGTTGCCAGCCGGCCACCACATTGCCGGCCAGCATCAGGTAGGGCACCGAGCCGGCGAACACCGCGTTCGGCGAGGCCTTGGTGTTGCCGGCCACAAAGTCGACCACGTCCAGGAAGGCCTGGCGGGCCGCCTTCAGACGCTTGGCCACCGCCAGCGCGGTGTCGCTGCCGCTGGCCAGCAAGGCGGCCTCGGTCTGCTCGATCTGGGCGGCAATGCCCTTGGCCGTCTGACCACCGTCGCGGGCGGTCTTGCGGCCCACCAGGTCATTGGCCTGGATGGCGGTGGTGCCTTCGTAGATGGTCAGGATCTTGGCATCGCGGTAGTACTGGGCGGCGCCGGTTTCTTCGATGAAGCCCATGCCGCCATGCACCTGCACGCCCAGCGAGGTCACCTCCAGGCTCATCTCGGTGCTGTAGCCCTTGACCAGGGGCACCATGAACTCATAGAAGGCCGCATTCACCTTGCGGGTGTCGGCGTCGGGGTGGTGATGCGCTGCGTCGTAGGCGGCAGCGGCCACGCTGGCCATGGCGCGGCAGCCTTCGGTGTAGGCGCGCATGGTCATCAGCATGCGCTTGACGTCCGGGTGATGGATGATGGCCGCGCTGGCGTTGATGCTGCCGTCCACCGGGCGGCTCTGGACGCGGTCCTTGGCGTATTGCACGGCCTTCTGGTAGGCGCGCTCGGCCACCGCAATGCCCTGCATGCCCACGGCATAGCGGGCCGCGTTCATCATGATGAACATGTACTCCAGGCCGCGGTTTTCCTGGCCCACCAGGTAGCCGATGGCGCCGCCGTGGTCGCCGTACTGCAGCACGGCCGTGGGGCTGGCCTTGATGCCCATCTTGTGCTCGATGCTCACGCAGTGCACGTCGTTGCGTGCGCCCAGCGAGCCGTCGGCGTTCACCATGAACTTGGGCACCACGAACAGGCTGATGCCCTTCACGCCCTCGGGGGCGCCCTGCACGCGGGCCAGCACCAGGTGCACGATGTTCTCGGCCATGTCGTGCTCACCGTAGGTGATGAAGATCTTGGTGCCGAAGATCTTGTAGCTGCCATCGGGCAGGGGCTCGGCGCGGGTGCGCACCAGGGCCAGGTCCGAGCCGGCCTGGGGCTCGGTCAGGTTCATGGTGCCGGTCCATTGGCCCGACACCAGCTTGTCGAGGTAGATGGCCTTGAGTTCGTCGCTGCCTGCGGTCAGCAAGGCTTCGATCGCGCCATCGGTCAACAGGGGGCACAGGGCAAAGCTCATGTTGGCCGAGTTGAGGATCTCGGTGCACGCGGCGCCAATCGTCTTGGGCAGGCCTTGGCCGCCGAAGTCGACCGGGTGCTGCAGACCTTGCCAGCCGCCTTCTGCGTACTGCTTGAAGGCCTCCTTGAAGCCCGGGGTGGTGGTGACCACGCCGTCCTTCCAGCTCGAGGGGTTCTTGTCACCGTCCCAGTTCAAGGGGGCGATCACACCCTCGTTGAGCTTGGCGCACTCTTCCAGCACGGCCTGGGCCGTTTCCAGGCCGGCATCTTCGAAGCCGGGGATTTGCGAGACTTGTTCGATGTTGGCCAGGTGTTCGATGTTGAACAGCATGTCCTTCAGGGGGGCGGTGTAACTCATGGGTTCATCTCCGGATATGAAAAGGGCATCGCGAACGATGCCCATTTGGTTTGTTGTCTGGTAAGGGGGCTGGCCCTCAGCTCACCTGCGATCAGAGCTGGCTGATCAGCTCAGGCACGGCCACAAACAGGTCGGCCTCCAGGCCGTAGTCGGCCACGCTGAAGATCGGCGCTTCCGGGTCCTTGTTGATCGCCACGATCACCTTCGAATCCTTCATGCCCGCCAGGTGC
>Ga0209913_1000817_pt1 | contig 21947 bp, 2 predicted proteins | sample PersoiDNA2013203_FD_185805 | JGI IMG/M metagenome (GOLD analysis project Ga0209913, IMG submission 185805) | Permafrost soil microbial communities from the Arctic, to analyse light accelerated degradation of dissolved organic matter (DOM) -... | ecosystem: Environmental > Terrestrial > Soil >... | reverse complement strand
GCTGTGCCTGCAACTGGACCGCACAACAGACGCCTCTCGTGCGCCCGATCTGGTGCAGCGACTCCGCTTTCTGGAGACCCAATACCGACAGCGCCATGCCCATTGGCAAGAGCGGCTGGGGACGCTGGGCCTGCCGACCAGCATGCTGGATGAGCTCAATTTTGCGGCCGATGCATTCTTTGACGAGGTCTGGCAAAACTACCTTCCCAGCCTGGAAGACCACCAGCCGCAGGCGCGAAAACTCGCCCTTGAGAAACTCAACGCCCTGTACGAGCAGCACCGACATGCGGTGGACATGACCATCCCTCTCGCCGAGGCGCACAGCGCACAGGAGGAGAACTGGGTGGCTCATCGCGTCACATCAGAGACCTTGTGGCTGCTGGGGGTGCTGGTGTTGTCGCTGCTCGCGGCCATCGGCCTGGCCCACCTGATTCGGCGCAGCATTGCCGGGCCTCTGGCCAAGGCCGTCGACGTCGCGCAGAAAGTGGCCGCCGGCGACTGGCAACCGGCCCCCGAGTGCCAGGGATACCATGATGAGCCCGGGCAGTTGCTGACGGCGCTGTACGCCATGGCGGCCACACTGCAGCAGCAGATGGAGGCGCTGGGCAGGTCGGAGGCCCGTTCGCGCCATGCCCGCGAGTTGCTCGAAAAGCTGATCGAGTCCGCCGACATCATGGTGGTAGGGGTTGATCCAAAAGGTCGCATTGCCCTGTTCAACGACGCGGCAGCCCGCGCCAGTGGCTACCAGCGCCACGAAGTGCTGGGACAGGAGTGGTCGACGATCCAGGCACGCCTGAACCCTGAATTGCGCCTGGACACCGTGGACTCCGACGAGCGCAATGCGGCGCAGGCACGCACCTACGACATCACCCACCTCAATGGCGAGCGGCGGCGCATCATCTGGCGCTTCACGGAGCCTCTGGCGCCGGATGTCAAGCATCTGGAAGAAGGCGATGTGGCCGAAATCTCGTTCGGCATCGACGTCACGGAACAATTGCAGGCCGAAAAGGTGCTGCGCGAGGCGATGGCCGCCGCCGAAGCCGCCCATCAGAGTCGCGATGACTTTCTGGCCGGCATGAGCCATGAGATACGCACCCCCTTGAACGTCATCATCGGCATGACAGGCCTGGCCCTGCGCACCGAGCTGCCCCCGCGGGTTCGCCATCACCTGAACCGCGTGGTGGGCGCATCGCACAGCTTGATGCGGGTCATCAACGACGTGCTGGATTTCTCCAGGATCGAGACGGGCAGACTCACCTTTGAGCAGCGTCCCTTTTTGCTGTGGGAGGCGCTGGATGCACTGGCCAGCCACACCGTGCTGGATGCCGACGAAAAAGGTCTGGGCTTGAGCTTTGAGGTCAGCCCCGAGGTACCCACCATGCTGATCGGTGATCAGACACGTCTGGGCCAGGTGCTGCTGAACCTGGTCGGCAGCGCCCTCAAATTCACCGAAGAGGGGGAAATCTGCATCCGCGTGGACTGCCTGGACAAGGACGACGCCCAGGCGTTGCTGCGCTTCGAGGTGCGTGACACCAGCCTGGGCCTGACGGCTGAGCAGATCGCGGGCCTGTTTGCGGCCCTGGTGCAAGTGGACAGCGCGCCCTTGCGCGCTCCGCTGGGTACCGGCCTGGGGCTGGTGATTTCGCGTCACCTGATCGAGATGATGCATGGGCGTGTGTGGGTGGAGAGCCAGCCGGGCCAAGGCACGCGTTTCATCTTCACCTGCAGGCTGGATCTACCGAGTGTTGAAGGCCCCCAACTCACCCCCCTTCCCAAACCGCAAGACCTGCGGGTACTGATCGTCGACGACGACTCAGGCTCCCGCGAGGTGCTGAGCAGCATCGTGGGCTCGATGTACCCTCAGTTGCACGCCGTCTCGAGTGGCGCGCAAGCCCTGGACGCGTTGCAGAGCGCCCGGACCCTGGGCCAACCCTATCACCTGGTGTTGATGGACTGGCAGATGCCTGTCATGGACGGAATGGAGACCGTGCGCCGCATGCAGCAATCCGTGGGCGACGGTGCGCCTACTCCGGTCATCATGGTCACGGCTCACAGTCGCGATGAACTGTTGGAGGCGGCCCAGGGCGTGAAGATCGCAGCGGTGCTGGAGAAGCCGGTCAGCCCGCGATCGGTGCAAGACGCCCTCCACCACGCCCTGACCGAATTGCAGCGCTCTGCAGCACCTGTGCGGCAAGCCCCCCCGCAGCCAGCCGACGGACGCGGCGCGATGCCCTTGTCAGGGATCCGTGTGCTGGTGGTCGAGGACAACGACCTCAACCAGGAACTGGCGGCCACCCTGCTCAGCGAGGCCGGCGCCGTGGTCAGCCTGGCCGCCAACGGCCAGCAAGCGCTGGACAAGCTGTACCAAGCCCCCTGTGACCTGGTATTGATGGATTGGAAAATGCCGGTGATGGATGGTCTGGAAGCCACCCGCCGGCTGCGGGCCGACCCCCGATTCGCCAGCCTGCCTATCGTGGCCATGACCTCCAGCGCGCTACCCGGCGACAAGGAAGCCTGCCTGCGAGCCGGTATGAACGACCACCTGAGCAAACCGATCGATCCGGCCCTGCTGGTGAGCATGGCCGCACGTTGGGGTGGCAGCAAGGCCCCTTCCCAACCAACCGCCTCATCCAATGGCGAGATCGGCCGCAGTCCGCTCAGCCAGGCCCTGCGCAACCTGGTTCTCCCCTTGTGGGCCGAGCTCGACAAGCTGCTGTGCGAACGCGACGCCAACGCGGCCAGCCTGGCCCGACCCATTGGCCACCTGCTGCACGAGCACCCCCAGGCCGTCGGATTCAAACGGGTGGACTCGTTGATCGAGGCAGGTGACTTTGCCAAGGCCTTGGACGAACTGCGCAAGCTCAGGGGCCTGCTGCAGCTGTAGGCACCTTCTGGGAAGGGCCTCAGGCCTGTGGCGCAGTCACCCTCACTCAGCGTTGCACCTGCACGCAGTACAGCACGGTGCCCTGTCCACCGGGCTGCAGGCCCACCGGCTGGGTGCTGGCATCCTTGAGCGTCCATTGGATGCCCCCGGTGCCGCTGCCCACCGACGGTTGCTGGGTCACGTTGCAGCTTTGCAGCCCCGGTGGCAGTGGCAAGCCACAGCCCGCGCTGCGGAACTGCGTGTACGCCGGTACCGCATCCTGGATCAGAATGCTGGTCAGCGGGGCTGACGAGCCATTGCTGTAGGTCAGCATGTATTCCACGTAATCCCCCGGTGCCGCCTGGTTGCTCAGTGCATACGTCTGCATGTCTGCTGCCGTACTTGGACAGGTGCCCACCTTGCGCACCTGCTTGAGCAAGACCAGCGCCGCACTGTTGGTGCTGATGGTGCTCAGATCCGTGCCCTGCACGTACCAGGTCCGCGTACCGAGGTTGGGCGTGGGCTGGTAGGTCGCAAACACCCACAGCTGGGTCTTGTCACTATGGCCTGCCTGGGCCGTGAGCGGACTGAACACCCGAACCAGCAAGCACACCCGCTGGCCCGCCACCACATTCAGCGATTGCGTGGGCACGACCGCGCTGTCTGCCTCATCCAACTGCGCATTGCAGTTCTGGTCCTGGTAGACCAGGCTGTGCCAGCCTTGACCGCTCACGCTCGCGATATCGGTGCTCACCAGACTCACGGTGGCGCTGGTGCCCGCAGTGAAGGTGTGGGCATAAGTGGCCGACTGACCCGGCAGCAGTTGCTGGCTGCCGTCTCCTGTGAGCGTGCTGAGTGGCACGTTGCCGAACAGCAAACCGGTGTAGCTCGTCGCGGCCGCCAGATTGAAGCTCAGGGCTTCATTGCCGGGGTCATAACTCGCCCCGGCCGTGCCGCCCTGCACACTGACGGCATCAAACTTGGCCTTGTTGCGGCTTTGTTGCACACACACCTTGCCAACCGGCGCACCCGCTGTGCTCAGGCTGAACAGCCCCGCCCCATCGCTGACAGCGGTGCTGTAGACCTTGCCTGCGCAGTCGCTCAGGCTCAGGGTCACCCCGGCCTGCCCGGTTTCGGATCCGTTCATGATCCCATCATGGGCCACGCCACCGCCTATGCCGTTGTCCAGCAGCACCGTGCCACTGATGCTGAAGCCGCCATTGACGTTGGTCAGGTTGCAACTGAGAGCGGCTCCAGGCTTCGTGACCTCGGCGCCGAGCTCAAAACTGTTGCCCGCCAATACCTGCAGTTGAAACACGCTGGCCGGGTTGCCACTCTGGGCCGCGTTTTTGTCCAGGCAACTCACCTGGCTCAGGTTCCAACCCGAAGGCGCCGACTCTGTGATACGCAGCGCCACACCCGGGTGAGTCAACACCTGAGCCGCCCCGCTGACCGCCTGGCCCGGTGCCGTGGTGGAGAGCGTCTGGGGGGTCCAGCCACTGGCTGCGGGAGCACTGAAGAGGAAACTGCCCACGCCTCCCTGGCTGGTCTTGTTGAGACTCAGGCTGAAGCCGAATCCCACTTTGACCAGACAGCTGACCGCATTGCCGACAGCCGTTGCGTTGGCATCCAGCTGAAAGCTGCTGTTGGTGAAGTTGACAGCACCACTGCCCATGCCAGTGCAACTGACACCCGAGATGAAGGCACTGCTGCCCGCAGTGGGCGCCAGGTTCAAGGTGGTGATCGTGGCCTCCGTCAAGGCCTGGGTCCCGCCCATGGCCAATTGACTGCTGCCGACCAGGTTGATGGTCTGGGAGACCCAGCCGTTGTTGCCGGTCAAGACATAGCTGCCCGGCATGCTGCTGACGATCCCGACCGTGAGACTGGAGCCGCGTACCAGCAAAGCCGGCGTCACCGCACAGCCCGCCGGGCTGCCTGTGGCCGTGCAACTCGCCGGTGTCTGCACGGTGTTCTCCCCACTGGGATCCACCGCCGCCTTGTTGCTCACGCTGCTGCCGCCTGCAGCCAACTGAGGCCGCACATTGAGCTGCAGCCCCGCGCTGCCGCCCGGCGGCACGCCGCCTGCAGGCAGTGTGAGCGAACAGGCCAGCAGTTGCCCGACCGTCACCGAGCCGCTGGCCGAGCAACTGACCCCTGTTGGCGCCACCGTGCCCGTGGCAGTGGGTACGGCCCCATCGAACAGAAGGTTGGGCGGCAGTTGGTCATACACCATCAAGCTGGTGCCTGTGGCCAATTTGCCGGTGTTGGCAACGTTGAGCGCGTAGCCGGAGGCCTGATTGACCGCCAGGAAACCTGGGTTGAGCTTGCTCAGGCTCAGTTGGGGATAAGCCCCCGTGACCGTGACAGTGCAAAGCACCTGAGCACCACGCAAGGCCTTCATGGTCGGAAAGACCAGGGTGGGGGTGAGCAGCGTCGCGCTGTTCACGGGCTGGCTGGGGTTGCCTGACACGGCATAGTTGCTGTCGATACAACTGGCTGCGGTGAGGGTCCAGTCGCTGGACGGAAGGGTGTACCCAAAGGCCATGACCTTGCTTCCGCCAACGCTTGAATAACTCCAGTACTGCCCCAAGGTCGTTCCCCCGGAACTTGCAACTGTGATGGTTTCCGAAAGTCCGCTGACGAGCGCTAACGCCCCTCCCGAATCGAAGTAGACATTGACCGGCCCGGGCGCCCCGCCCAAGCGTTTGACCTGGATCTGCAACGTGCCTCCATCGACCACCAATGGGTTGGGAATCGCACAGCCAATCGGACTGTCGGTAGCGTTACAAAAATCCCGCGGCGTCAGTAAGGCGTTTTGGCCGGTCGAATCGATCGCAGCTATGTTGAGCAGGCTGAGCCCGGTGGTCGCAGCGCTCGGTGTGCCGTTCAGGCTGAACCCCACGCTGGCTCCGGGTGCCAGGCCTCCAGCGGGCAGATTGAGCGTGCAGCGCATATTCCATCCGCCTGCCGCAGTGCCGCCAGCCTGGCTACAAGCCACGCTCAGTGCATTGATGCTGCCGGTACTGCTCACAGCCGCCCCGGAATAGGCCATGTTGCCAGGCAATTGGTCGTACACCGTCAAGGTGGTACCCGTGGCTTTCGAGCCGCGGTTGGTGACCAACAGTCCGTACGTCGCGACCTTGCCGGAGGCGAGTTGGGGCGGATTGGTTTTCGCCAAGTAAAGCAGAGGCGCCGTAGGGACGACCTGCAGCGCGGTCGTCACCGCACAACCCGCAGGAATGCCGGTGCTGCTGCAAAGGGCCGGGTTCATGGCCAAATTTCGCCCTGTCGGGTCCAGCGCAACTTTGTTGAGCACGGTGGCGCTGGTGGTCGACGCCCTCGGGGTGACGTTGATGCGCAACTGAGTGGTCCCGCCAGCGGGCAGGCCACCAGAGGGGAGACGGACCGTGCAAATCTGTAACTGCGAGCCTGCCGGCGCCCCAGGCGGTGTGGTGCCGACCACGCAGCTCACGCTCTCGGCCGCAAGGCTGCCCCCGTCAGGGGCGGCCCCGTTGAATGTCATGTTGGCGGGGATCAGCTCATACAGCACCAGGGTCTGCTCGGTCGGCCCCGGTCCTGCGTTGGTGATGCTCAAGGAATAGTCGGCCGCCAGCCCCACCATCAACATCTCGGGGTTGCTTTTGCTCAAGGACAGGGCCGGCGCATTGGCCACCACCATCACTGCGCTGGACACCGCGCAGCCCGCGCTCGGCAACCCGTCGGCGGTACAGGTGGCCGGCGGCACGGCCGCATTGGCGCCGGTGGGATCAATCGACGCCTTGTTCACCACCGCCAGCCCTGCCGCAGCCTGCAGCGGGGTGAGGTTGAGCAGCACAGCGGTGCTGCCACTGCGTGCCGGAAGCCCGCTGGGCACCTGCACACTGCAATTGAGCAACTGGCCTGCATTGAGGTCACCACTGACCGTGCAACTGCTGCTTTCGGCGAGCACACTGCCCCCTGCCGCCGGACTGATGCTGTTGAACACAAGGTTGGGCGGCAACTGGTCCAGAAACATCAGCTTGGCGCCCGAAGTGTTGACCCCCGCGTTGGTCACCTTCATGACGTAGTTGCTGGATTGACCGACCTTGAAACTGGTCGGACTGGTCTTTTGCAGGCTCAGGCTGACCCCGACCTGTATGGGCGCGAGCTCAGGGGTGACGGCACAGCCCAGAGTGGGCGCATCGTTGGCCGTGCACTGACTGGGAAACTGCACCGCCGAACGCCCGGTGGGGTCGATGGCCGCCCTGTTGACCAGGGGCACACCCACCGAGGCAAGTTGAGGAACCACACTGATGCTGAAATTGGCGCTGCCACCATTGGGAGCCAGGCCACCCGCAGGCAGATTGACGGTGCAGGTCAGCAGTTGGCCTGCGGCCACGCTGCCACTGCTGGTGCATTGAACGCCCGTGGGGACGACCTTGCCACCAGTGGCGGGTGCAGCGCCGCTGTATTGAACATCGGGCGGCAATTGGTCGTACACCACCAGGCTGGTGCCCGTGGCCAAGCCCCCGCTGTTGCTGATGCTCAGGCCATAGCTGGCAGGCTGCCCCACGGACAAAGTGGGTGGATTGGCCTTGCTCAGGCTCAACATCGGGGAAAGATCGGTCAGGGCAACGGTCACGGAGCAGAGGATGCTGGCGCCCTTCGACAACTGCATTCCGGTCACCACCACCGAGGGTGACAAGGTTGCCGCATTGACCGCCTGGGAAGGATTGCCCGAAACGGCCGCATTGCTGTCCAGGCAACTTACGGCAGATACCGACCAGCCGCCCAAAGGCAGGGTGTAGCTGAGGTTCACCGGCGCATTGTTGGTGCTGACATAGGTGACGGCGGGCGCCAGGACGGTGCTGCCACTGCCTGTGGTGGTCAAGGACTGATTGAACACCAGCCCACCGGCATTGGACGCGAAGATGAAATTGGCGGCCCCTTGCCCCCCACCAACACGGTTCAGCTGAATCTGGAAGCTGCCACCACCAACCACCTGGGGTGACGCCACGGCGCAGCCGGCAGGGTTGTCTGTCGCCACACAGGTGCTGCCGGGCGTCTGGGCGGCATTATTGCCAGTGGGATCAATGGCCGCAGAGTTGCTGACCTGGGCCCCCTGGCTGCTGGCATTCGGTAGCACGTTGATGGTGAAGGCGGTGCTTGCCCCGGCCGTCAGACCACCGCTGGGCAGCGTGAGGGTACACCGCATCAACTGCCCTGCCGCCACCGTACCCGCTGCCTGGGTACAGGACACGGCGCTGGGGGTGATGCTGCCGAGGTTGGAGACGGCGGCGCTGGAGTAGGCCACATTCGCCGGCAACTGGTCGTAGACGACCAAGCTGGTGCCTGTCGCTCCGGTTCCGGCGTTGTTCAGGTTCAGGGTGTAGCTCGCAGTCGCCCCTGGGTTGAGAAAGCCGGGATTGGTCTTGCGCAAATTCAAGGCAATGCCATTGCCGACGGTCATTGAGGCCCCCACCGCGCAACCCGCCGGGTTCCCGGTGACAACACAGCTGCCAGGTGTCTTGCTGGCGTTGTAGCCCGTAGCATCGACGATCGCCTTGTTGATCGAACTCGAACCCGAAGCTGCCACCTGCGGAAGAACATTGAGATTGAAAGCAGCCATCCCGCCACCCGCTGGCAGGCCGGAGGCAGGCAGACTCAAGGTACAGGTCAGCAACTGACCCGATGCCACGGTACCGCTGGCGTTGCAGGCCACACCGGTGGGCGTCACTGTGCCCAAACTGGCCACCGAGGCGCTGACAAATTGCACATTGGCCGGCAACTGGTCGTAGACCACCACAGTGCTGCCGCTCGCGACGGAACCCGAGTTCGTGACCGTCAAGAGGTAACTGGAATTCAGCCCCACCGCGAGGTTGGCCGGATTGGCACTGTTCAGACTCAAGTCGACATTGCTGAGCACCGTCTGGGCAACGGTCACTGCACAGCCGGCTGGACTGCCGTTGGCCGTGCAACTGCTGGGCGTCATGGCCGCATTGGCACCGGTGGGATCCACCGCCGCCTTGAGCGAAACGCTGGTGTTGAGGGCTGCAGGCTGGGGGGTCAATGTCAGGCTGTAGCCGACAGTGCCATTGGAGTTTTGCATGCCCCCGCTGGGAAGGGTCAAGGTGCAGGTCAGCAATTGCCCGGCCGCTGTGCAACTGGCCGCCCGGGCGGTGACCGAGCCGTTGGCATTCGGTGCAACGCTGCTGAACTGGAAGCCGGCAGGCATCTGCACATAGCTCACCAGATTGGTGCCACTGAACACGCCACCCGTGTTCTGGATCAACGCCGAGTAGGTGGCCGGCGTACCGAACACCAAAGAGGCTGGTGGGCTCAGGCTCATGCCCAGGGTAAGGACTGACTGAGCATCGACCTCCAATGGATCGGCTACCGCGCAGCCAATCGGATTGTCGGTTGCGATACAAACTAGCGCCGGCCTCACGATTTCGTTCTCGGAGGTCGAATCAACCGCGGCCCTGTTGGGAATGCGGCTCCCAGTGGCCTGAGCGGTCGGTCTGACGTGCACGCTGATCCCCACGCTGTCTCCGGGTGCCAGTCTTCCAGGGGGCATATCGATATTGCAGAGGATATGCAATCCGTTTGTCATCAAGCCCTCTCGGTGGTAACACGTCAGGCCCAGTCCGCGGATGGTGCCCATACTGTTCAAATTTGCCCCCATAAAGTCCATGTAGGGAGGCATTTTTTCGTTCACGCTCAAGGTGGAAAACGACGTGGGCATCGAGCCCCGGTTGGTGACCACCAGTACGTACGTCGCGACCTTGCCGGTGACGAGTTGGGGCGGATTGAATTTGGCCAGGTAAAGCAGACGCGCCGCAACGCGGACCTCCAGCGCGGGCGTCACCGCACAACCCGCAGGAATGCCGGTGCTGTTGCAAAGGACCGGGTTCATGACCAAATTTCGCCCTGCCGGGTCCAGCGCGACTTTGTTGACCGCAGTGGTGCTAACGGACGGCGCCCTCGGGGTGACGTTGATGCGCAACTGAGTGGTCCCGCCAGCGGGCAGGCCACCGGAGGGGAGACGGACCGTGCAAATCTGTAACTGCGAGCCTGGCGGCGCCCCAGGCGGTGTGGTGCCGACCGCGCAGCTCACGCTCTCGGCCGCAACGCTGCCCCCCCCGTCAGGGACGGCCTCGTTGAGAGTCATATAGGGGGGGATCAACTCATACAGCACCAAGGTCTGCTCGGTCGGCCCAGGTCCTGCGTTGGTGATGCTCAAGGAATAGTCGGCCGCCTGCCCCACCATGAACAGCACGGGGTTGCTTATCCTCAAGGACAGGACCGGCGGATACTGGGTCGGCGTGGCCGTCACCGTCACCACGCGGGACACCGCACAGCCCGCGCTCGGCGACCCGTCGGCGGTACAGGTGGCCGGCAGCACGGCCGCATTGGCACCGGTGGGATCCACCGCCGCCTTGAGCGAAACGCTGGTGTTGAGGGCTGCAGGCTGGGGGGTCAATGTCAGGCTGTAGCCGACAGTGCCATCGGGGTTTTGCATGCCCCCGCTGGGAAGGGTCAAGGTGCAGGTCAGCAATTGCCCGGCCGCTGTGCAACTGGCCGCCCGGGCGGTGACCGAGCCGTTGGCATTCGGTGCAACGCTGCTGAACTGGAAGCCGGCAGGCATCTGCACATAGCTCACCAGATTGGTGCCACTGAACACGCCACCCGTGTTCTGGATCAACGCCGAGTAGGTGGTCGGCGTGCCGACCACCAAAGAAACTGGAGCGCTCAGGCTCATGCCCAGGGTAACGGCAGGCCGACCATCGACCACCAATGAGTCAGACACCGAGCAGCCGACCGGGTTGTCGGTTGCGATACAACGACTCTTCGGCGCCATGCCGCCGTTTTCGCCGGTCGGATCGATCGCGATCACGTTATTCAGGCTGCGCCCAGCGGATGAAACGCTCGGTATGAAGCTGATACTGAACCCCACGCTGTCTCCGGGCTCCAGGCCGTCGTTTTGCAGACCGATGCTGCACAAAATAGGCGCTGTCCAATCGGTGTTAGACGGAGGCCTGGCGCCCACAGACACGCCACAACCCATGCCTAATGCGAGGACGCTGCCCATACCGTTTACTGTGGCCCCAGCATAGGTCACGTTGCCAGGAAATTGGTCGTACAGTTTCAACATTTGCCCCGATTTTTTCGAACCCCGGTTGGTGATCAAAACCATGTACGTCGCGACATTGCCGGAGGCGAGTTGGGGCGGACTGATTTGGGACACGTAAAGCAGAGGTGCCGCAGGGATGACCTGCAACTCGGGCGTCACCGCACAACCCGCAGGAATGCCGGTGCTGCTGCAAAGGGCCGGGTTCATGGCCGAATTTCGCCCTGTCGGGTCCAGCGCAACTTTGTTGACCACGGTGGTGCTGACGGAAGACACCCTCGGGGTGACGTTCATGCGCAATCGAGTGGTCCCGCCAGCGGGCAGGCCACCGGCGGGGAGACGGACTGTGCAAATCTGTAACTGCGAGCTTGGCAGCGCCCCAGGCGGTGTGGTGCCGACCACGCAGCTCACGCTCTCGGCCGCAACACTACCCCCGTCAGGGGTGGCCCCGTTGAAAGTCGTGTAGGGAGGGATCAGTTCATACAGCACCAAGGTCTGCTCGGTCGGCCCCGGTCCTGCGTTGGTGATGCTCAAGGAATAGTCGGCCGGCGCCCCCTCCACCAACGCCGCGGGGTTGCTTTTGCTCAAGGACAGGGCCGGCGGATACTGGGTCGGCGGAGTGGCCGCCACCGTCATCACGCTGGACACCGCGCAGCCCGCGCTCGGGGCCCCGTCGGCGGTACAGGTGGCCGGCGGCACGGCCGCATTGGCACCGGTGGGATCCACCGCCGCCTTGAGCGAAACGCTGGTGTTGAGGGCTGCGGGCTGGGGGGTCAATGTCAGGCTGTAACCGACAGTGTCATTGGGGTTTTGCATGCCCCCGCTGGGAAGGGTCAAGGTGCAGGTCAGCAATTGCCCGGCCGCTGTGCAACTGGCCGCCCGGGCGGTGACCGAGCCGTTGGCATTCGGTGCAACGCTGCTGAACTGGAAGCCGGCAGGCATCTGCACATAGCTCACCAGATTGGTGCCACTGAACACGCCACCCGTGTTCTGGATCAACGCCGAGTAGGTGGCCGGCGTGCCGAGCACCAAAGAGGCTGGTGCGCTCAGGCTCATGCCCAGGGTGACGGCTGGCCGACCATCGACCACCAATGGGTCGGTTATCGCACAGCCGATCGGATTGTCGGTAGCGATACAACGATTCCGCGGCGTCAGGATGGCGTTTCCGCCGGCCGAATCGATCGCGGCCACGTTGTCCAGGCTGCGCCCAGTGGTTACAGCGCTCGGTGTGCCGTTCAGACTGAACCCCACGCTGGCTCCGGGCGGCAGGCCTCCAGCGGGCAGACTGATCGAGCAGCTCATATTCCATCCGCCTGCCGCAGTGCCGCCAACCTGGCTGCAACCCGCGCCCAGTGCGCGGATGCTGCCCATACTGTTCACAGCCGCCCCGGAATAGGCCATGTTGCCAGGCAATTGGTCGTACACCGTCAAGGTGGCACCCGTGGCTTTCGAGCCGCGGTTGGTGACCAACAGTCCGTACGTCGCGACCTTGCCGGAGGCGAGTTGGGGCGGATTGGTTTTCGCCAAGTAAAGCAGAGGCGCCGTAGGGACGACCTGCAGCGCGGGCGTCACCGCACAACCCGCAGGAATGCCGGTGCTGTTACAAAGGGCCGGGTTCATGGCCGAATTTCGCCCTGTCGGGTCCAGCGCAACTTTGTTGACCACGGTGGCGCTGGTGGTCGACACCCTCGGGGTGACGTTCATGCGCAATCGAGTGGTCCCGCCAGCGGGCAGGCCACCGGAGGGGAGACGGACCGTGCAAATCTGTAACTGCGAACTTGGCAGTGCCCCAGGCGGTGTGGTGCCGACCACGCAGCTCACGCTCTCGGCCGCAACACTCCCCCCGTCAGAGGTGGCCCCGTTGAAAGTCGTGTAGGGAGGGATCAGTTCATACAGCACCAAGGTCTGCTCGGTCGGCCCCGGCCCTGCGTTGGTGATGCTCAAGGAATAGTCGACCGCCTGCCCGTCCATCAACGCCACAGGGTTGCTGCTGCTCAAGGACAGGGCCGGTTGCGCGGCCGCATTGGAAAGCGGGGCAAACAGCACCAGCAAGAACGTCAAATGTCGAAGAATTCTTGAAAATTCAATTGAATATTTCATAGCTGCCCAAACAAGATGAATGCACCAGAATCATCAGAAGAATGAAAACCACTGACGCCTTTGCTGCCGAACAGAGGTGGCTGTGTATGAGTCCCATCGCCTGCATCAGCCAGGGCGGCCTGCCTGCCCGCCCCTTCAGTGGATGCTCTGGGGATCGTTGCAAAACGATTTGTGGTCATGGTTTGGCGACCTCCATCGCAGAACTCAGGCTGTTCAGACGCGGCGCAATCGTGTTCTCATCGAACTTGAAGCGCATGCGAACATAAGGGCCTTTGCTGGTGAAGTTGGAGCCCCCCAGATCCGGGTCTTTGAGACCGAGAAAGTTGTACCCCCCGGACATCCACAGGTTGGGCATGAGCTGGTAACCGCCTTCGGCTCCCAGCACCAGTTGGCGGCCGCCACCGCGCGACCAAGCCAGGCCAGCCTGAAGGCCCAGATCCCAGCGGGCGTTGAGATCGCGCGTCAGACGCCCCATGATGAGCTGGGTCAGGCTGCTGCTGCGCAGACCGTCGGCATGGAGCTGCCCCCACTTGACGGCGTATCGGGTGCTGAGCAAAGTATCGCGGCGCGGTTGCACGTTGGCTTGCAGAGCGACGATATGCGACTCGGTAGTGCTTTGAGCTGAGGTTGCCAGGCCGGGGCTGGCGGTCAACAAGTCTTGCAGGCGGTGTTCATAACGTCCGATGAGGTTCCACAGGTCTTGGTCAACCGGACGGTAGGCAAAGCCCACCTGCTGGCGCTGCAGCCGGGTGTGGCTGTTACCGGAACTGCTGTTCACGTCACTGACAATGCTGCGAGCCAGCAGACTCCAGTCGCGGTCGAGCTTGAGGGCCACGCCCAGGGTACTGAGGGTGCTGCTGGAGTCGTTGCCATGGCGAACCTCCACCGTGCCGGTGGCCCGCAGGCGGTCTTCGACGAGGTACTCGAGGCCACCGGTGTAGGCGGTAGAACCCAGCCCTGGCACACCGCCCAGCGCGCCAGTGTGTTCGACACCAGCGGTGCCGCGCAACTGCTCGGTGAGCTTGAAGGTGTTGCGCAGGCCAGTGGCGGCCTGGGCGGCGCGTCCGTCGATGGTGTCGACCATGCGGTATTCGTTGAAGAAACGGCCGCCTTCCATGTAGGCGGTTTCAACCCCGAGCAGGCCCACATTGTTCTGCACGGTGGTGTTGGCATCGTAGGGGTTGTTGTACAGGCTTGAGATCAGCGCATAGCGCCCATAGACGCGGGCAGTATCGCTGAGCTGGTAGTTGCCGCCCACCGTGAGAGCGCGTTTGTCGGCTTGGTTGAGGCCCTGTTCGGCTTCCACAAAGACATTGGCTTCGGGCACGCCGGGCAGCTTGCTGCTGAGGCGGCCGCGCACACTGGTGAAGTTGAGGTTGCTGGAGGCCACGTTGGCTTGCGACATCGAGGGACCGCCCACGCCATTGCCGCTGGAAACGCTGCCATAGCTGAAGCTGGCTGCCGTCGGGCTGGATTGCTGGCCGGTACGCAGGCCGATTTCTCCCACCAGGTCTTCGCCGAGGCGTTGTTGCACGCTGACGGCTGCGCCCTTGGACGTGCTGCTGACGCCGCCCAGGCTGCTGCCGTTGTACAGGGCTTCGGCCTTGAGCTGGGTCTTGTCGTCGAGGCGGTGCTCGAACTTCAGGTTACCCACGGTCTTGCCTGCTCCAATGGTGGCATTGGGGTTGTCAAAGAATTCGCTGGTCTTGCTGAGCTGCACCAAGGCGTTGCTGCCGCTGTCCTGGCGACGCAACTCGACACGCAGGGCCTGACCCTCGCCTTTGAGGTCGGACTGGGTCTTGACCACTTCGCTGGACAAGGTGGTCTTGTCATCGATTCGGGCCAGGGCGGTGCCGGCAACCAGCTTGCGGCTGTCGTCAGGCTTGCTGTCGGTGGACACCACGGCGCCCAACTGAAGGTGGTCGTTGACGCGGAACTGCGCATCGGAGCCGGCGACCCAGTAAGGGGCGCCACCGCTGTCCACCGAGTAGCTGACGCGGATCGACTGCGGGTTCAGGCCGGTGTCGGGATCAAAAGTCCTGATTGGCGAGGTGAACAGCAAGGTCTTGCTGATGGGTTCGACGGTGTAGTCGACAAAGCGGGTCAGCACTGTGGTCTTGAGCACGGTCTGCATCTGGCGCGCATCGCGCACCAGAATCTCGACGGTTTCGCTGTTGACGACCATGTCGCCCAGGCCCGGCAGTGTGAACGGCCCCGAGGTGCCGTTGGCCGGGAACTCCTGGATCTGCTGACTCAGGGTGTCGCGGCTGATGTAGCTGCTGATGCGCATGTCCTTGTCTTCGAACTGGTGGCGCAGGCCGCTCACGGCGCGGTTGATCTGGCTGAGTTGTCGCACCTCGGGAGACGAGGTGGTGACGAAGTCTCCATACAACAGGAACGAGCGGTTCTTGTCAACGCGCACGTACAGTTTTCCGGTGCTCTGGGCGTCAAAGGTCTTGACCGAAGAGTCGCCGTAGACCGGATAGAACTGATCGGGCCGGATGTCGCGCAGCATCTGCTGGTTCTTGGGCTTGTCAGAATCGTAGGCGGTGGTGAGCAGGTACTCGCCCAGGATGGTGCCCTTGAAAAAGAACGCGGTGCGCGCCGACAGCTGGGCATGGCCCGACTGGGTGGAGAAACTGTTGATCTCCGACTCGAAGGCGCCGGCGGATGAGGTGCCCAGTGCAATCGGGCCGCGCTTGCTCAGGTCGAGGACACCCTCGACGATGCCGATGCCAGTGAGGGGGCGCAGGTCGGGCAGGAAGGCCATGCGGGCCTGCTTGGACAACAGGTTGGCGCGCACGCTCAGACGACCGTCCCCGGGGGCGGAGGGCGGGATGAATTCAAGCTCGGCTTCGCCGCCTTGCACGAAGGTCTGCACCCCGGGCTCGGTGGGGCTCAAATCTTTGACGTTCCAGACGCCAGCACTCTTCTCCAGGGTGATCTGAGTGCGGGTGTGGATGGGCACGCCGTGCTCGTCGGTGAGGCGCACCGTCACCTTGACTGGGGTCTTGCCGTCGGCCTTGGCGCTTTCTGGGGCCTTGAGTTCGATGCGGGCCAACGGTCCGGGCGCAGTGACTTGAAGGCTGACGCGCTCACGCACGTTGCCAAAGGTGTCGGCCGATTCGGCTTCGAGGGTGTTCAGGCCCGAGCGCAGGCTGATGCCGATGAACTCAACGGCCCAAAGGTCTTTGGATTCAAGGGTGGCCTTTTTGCCGACCCGGTTGTCAGGCACCGGTTCGCCATTGACCTTCAGGTTGATCTGGCCTGGCAGCGAACCCTTGATGCGGACATTGATCAAGCGGTCGTTCAGAACGGCGCCATCTTGCAGGCCCAGAAATGCGAGGCTGTTGTCAGCATCAGCGATCTGGTCTTCAAGCGCTTCGTGGCCGGCATGGGACTGAGTCTCCGACTCGCCGGCGGGCAGCTCAGGTGTCAAGGGATCGGTGTCAGGGGTTTTCACGTCTTCAGGACGGAACACGGGATTGAATGCCTGCGATTGGGTGGTGGCCATCGCCATGCCGTTGGCACCGGTGCCTCCGCTGGGCAGATCAATCAGTGGCCGCGGGGTGACGGTATCGGCACGGATGCTGCCGTCCAGGCCCAGTTCGCCACTGGCAGGCAGGGCGTTGGCCTGAGCCAACGGAGGCACTTGGCCCTTGGGGTCAAGGCGGGTGTTCAGTTGGCCCGCCAGACCTTCGAGTTGGGGGCGCTCAGCAATGGCTTTACGGCGGCCAAGGACCTCATCGACCATGGCCTGGTCGCCACAGTTGTCCAGCGCGAAATTGGCCTTGTGCCATTCACCGTTCTTGAGGTCCAGAAAGACGCTGTCACCAGCACCGGATTGCCGGTTCGACAGCAGGGCCAGATGCGCCCCCTTGGGCAAGCTGGTGGTGTCGATCTTCAGGGCGTGGGTGACCGGGCGCAGGCCGTAAAGGCTCCATTTGCCCTCGACATCGGTGATGACGCTGGTGCCGTCTTCCAACATGAGGCGCACACCCGGAACACCCAGTTCGCCTTCAGATTGCAAACCGTCGCGGTTGCAGTCCAGAAAGACCTTGCCGAAGGCGAAGGCAGCATCCGACATGACGCCACCGCCCACCTTCACGCGCCAGGCGGCTTCGTTGGAGACGCCGCCATCAGCGCGGGCCTGGGCCTTGTTGACGGCCACGCCATCTCTGGGCACGCCCGGCCCGATCTTGACGCGGTAGCGGACCGACACGGACTGCTTGGGGGCGAGTTGGAATGCCGGGTTGTTGGCAAAGTTGAGCACGGGCCCCTGGCCGCCGGCCGGGTCGGCCAGGGGCACAAAAGTGGTTCCGTTGTCGTTGGCGTCCGCGGCCTTGCTGATACGGGCGCTGCCGGGCACATAGCGGAGGCCCGAAGGCAATTGGTCGCGGATGGTGACACCGCTCAAGGCGTGGGTGCCGGTGTTGAGCAGGGTCAGGGTGTAGTCGAGCATGTCACCCAGTTCGGCCTGCGAGGTCGAGCCCTGCTTCTGCAGGGTCATGGACATGGGGTTGGGGGCGACCGGCGTGATGAACACCGATGCAGACCCATAGGCCATGGCCACCAAGGTGGGCAGTTCGGTCTGAGTGGTGGCTCTGCTTTGAGCGCGGTTGGGTGGCGGAGGAACCACGGGAGGCAAGGAACCGGCGGGCGTCAAGCCATTGCCGTTGTTGGGTGCAGCCGCCCAGGCGGTGTTGTTCAGCATGGCACCGTTGAGGGCGGCCCCAGGGCTGAGCGCAACGCGCACGGTCACGGTGATGGTTTCGGTCTGCCCGGCAGGCAGCGACTGTTGGCCATCAACCAGGTTCAGCCCTGCGCCCTGGGGTACGGTCAGCGCAGTGCCAGACGGCGCGGGGCATGGCATGCCCCCCTTGCCGGTGTAGCTGGTCGAGGGTGTCAGGATTTTGTGGAGGGACACAGGCACGCCCACCAGAGACCATGAGCTCACCGGCGCATTGGGCTGTCCGGTGTGGAAGGCACAGTCGAGGCTGTCGATCAGTTGCAACGCGGCAGCGGGGCTTGTGCCCTTGTTGCTCACGGTGACGCTGTAGTCGAACTGGTAGATGCCGGGGGTCTCGGTCGGCAGCGGTGGGGTGGCCGACACAGTCAGACCCAGCGCAGGCAAGGCCGTGGACATCGGTGTCGGCGACGCGTCATTGGTCGGGTTGCCGTCGCCGTTGGCGTCGGGCACCGGGCCGAAGGTGGACAAGGCCAGCAGAGCCGAAGGGCCACTGGGGGTGATCGAGGCGGTCGACTGGGCCTGGTTATAGACCGTCCCCGGCAGATTGCCGAGGTCAAAGCGGATGTCGAATTGCAGGGTGAACTCACCGCCCGCCGGCAGCACGCTGCCCGGGCCAAGCAGGTTGCTCTGTTTGGCCTGACCGGTAAAAGCGGTAGACAGGTTCACCTGAGTGCCGGTGCCCAGCACATTGAACACGCCCAGGCTGTTGGGCACCACGGTGTACTGTCCCCTGCCGGGCACGGTACTGGGGGTGTAGCCGCCCCAGTGGTTGGCACCGGTGCCTTCCAGCACGTCGTTCACGGCGATCTGGTAGAGCGGCAAGGTGGCGTAGCTTTTGACGCGCAGGTGGAAGCGGACGGTGGCTGTGCCGTCGGAAGCGCCATTGGCATCGATGTTCATGTAGGGCTGGCTGGCCAGCTTGGAGACACCGATGTGGTCGTCGCCCAAGACCGTGATCACCACCCTGTTGGACTGTCCCACAACGGGCGGTGCATTACCCAGCACGGAGGACAGGGTGGCGGTGTTGGGAATGGTGGCGCCGGGTGGTGCCACAGCAGCCTGAGCCGGGGTGATGCCCACCATCAGCATGCAGATTGCAAACCAGATCAAAAATGCTTTGATGGTTGGCAAACAAGAGCAGCGGCAGGTGTTTGAGCGCATGGTGAGGGTCATCCGGGCAAAGCTTGGCCGAGCCAATCCTGGACGGGCTGGCACGGTGAAAAACTTGAGGGGCATCGATTGCCCCAAAGAAGGGTGGCGCGCAACGGCGCTTCAGCCACTCCTGGAAACAAACCTTGGCAAAGGCCTGGGGCACTTGCGAGGCACGAGGCTTTTGCCAAGGGAGCGCAGCAGCGCTGCGCTCTAGGTTGGGAGGCTTGGCTTGATCAGACCCGAGGCAATCTCAGGCCCAACCAAGCCATGGCTTCAGTGCCTGCTCAATTGGCGTTGAGCTGAACACCGAACTGCATCGTCAGAGAGCCAGTGCCGGAACCCTGAAGGACGAGGTCGTTGCCGCCGCAGCTCACACCCACGCTGCCCGCTGTATGAACAAAGGCGGCGGAACCGGCTGTGGCGTTGGTGGCCACACACTGCGACGATGGTTGCTTCGTCGTGTAGGTGGTGTAGGACGGCACCATGTCATTGATCCAGACCTTGGTCACGGGGGTTGCGCCATTGTTGGTGGCCGTGATGCGGTAGATCACGCAGCTTCCGGGCTTGGCATCGATGTTCTGCACCGTGAAGAGACCGGGGGTCCCGTTGCAAGCTGCATCCACTGCCAATTCCTTCACCAGGATCATCTGGCTGCCCACCACCGCGGTGGCGTCGCGGTTGAAGACCGTACCGCAATTGGAGGCTGCAGTGTCGGTCACCGTCAGGATCACGTTGTCGATGAACTTGTCTGTCGCGTTCATCGGAGCGGTCACCTTCAGGCGCAGCTTGACCGTGTCACCCTGCTTCAGGGCAGGCAGCAAGCCAGAGAGGGCCGTCTCGGAGTTGTCGGCATTCACCACAGAGATCGAGTAGGACCAGCCAGCACCAGAGTTTGGCGAGGTGGGAACCACCGACAAGGCACCGCAGGTCAGGCCCTTGTTGCCCGTGCTGGCGTTCTGCAGGGTGTGCAGATAGGTCACCGAACCACCGGGGCTGACCTGACCGTCCTGGTCCGAAGTCAACAGCAGTTGGGCCTTGTTGGCCGGGGTCAGCTTCACGGCGTCGAACTTGATGTCGGCCACGATGGAGCCATCAGAGGCGGTAGCAGCAACGGCCTTGACCTGGAAGAAGATGTTCTGGATCACATCTGCGGTCACAGCCGCGGTGGGTGCGGTCACACAGGCAAGCACCTGGATTTGAGCACCGGCGGCCACATCAATCGGCTGACTCAGTTCAGCCGGAGGTGTGGAGGCATCGCAGCTGGCACCACTGGCGTAGAACTTGACCGTCCAACCCGAAGGCACGTTGCCGGGGAAGCTCTGAGCCTGGCTGGCAGCCAGGTTGAACTTGTTGGCGACCGTGTCGTTGTTCTTGATGAACAGATTGAAGCTGGCTGCCTTGCCCGGCGTGGTGGTCGCCGTGGTGGTGGGCTGTGTGCTGGGGCCTGCGCCCAAGTCACCGCTCACGGGATCGCTGGAACCCGCAGCCGTGTTGGTCAGGTCGACCAGGGCCATGCTGGTGGTGGTGCTGATCTGGTTCCAGACCGAGTCAACCACCTTGCCACCGGGAGTCCCATCACTGCCCACCGAGGTCGCGTCGACTCGGGCGCTGTAAGGACCGCTGCCCACAGCCACGTCACGCGGCATGACGACCTTCATCACAACCAGGACCGATTCGCCCGGCGCCAGAGGACCGGTGTCGACGATACCGTCATTGTTGGTGTCAAGCAGGGGCGTCAAGCCGTCAGCCTTGTAGAAGTTGAACTGCGTGGCGGCCGGGAAGTTGGCAGGACTGGCGGTACCCAGAACCGTGATGTTGAAGGTGTCCACACCGTTGCCGGCGTTGGTCACATAGTTCTTCTGGAAACGCACCGAACCGTTCTGAGCAGCAGAGGGCAGCACATCGAGGTCGTCGCCCTTGGTGCTCGGCAGCGGCAGAGGACTCGTACCGTCAGGGGTTGTGAAACCCGACGCGGTGGCGAGCACAGGCGCGAACTTCTGCTTTGTGGTGAAGGGCGGCTTGTTGGTCGGCGTGGTGGCGCAGCTATCGATGTTCGAGAACAAGCAATCGCCCGTGCCGAACAAAACCACGTTACCGGTGTTCGCACCATCAGGCGTGGCCTTGCTGTTCACCAGCACGACGAAGCTCACCGTACCCGAGGCGTTGGGCGCCACGTTGGGCACCGAGACCGACAGGTTGTTGCCACTGACCGTGAAGTTGACCGAAGGGCCGGTGCTGGGCTCAGCCACCGCCACGCCGGCATTGCCACTCCAGACGGTGGACTTGGTCACATAGGTCATACCCGGCGGGATCGCATCCTTGAATGCAAAACTGCCTGCGGCGGCCCCATTGTTGGCGTAGTTGATCGTGAAGACGGTGTAGTTGCAGCCATTGCCACTCGTGACAGGCCAGGTGGTGCTGCAACTGGCCAGCGAAGGCGATGCCGTGTTGAGCGCAGGAGGCCAGTCGAGGTTGTTTGGCGCCTTGACCGACGGAGCCGTCAACGTCTTGGTGACCGCGAAGGCAGCACCATTGGTGAGGTTGATGGTGTCCGTGTTGGTCACGGTGATCTTGGCCGGGTCATAGACTTCGGTCTTGGCGCCGGTGGCGCTCACAGTGCCCTTGCCCACCCACGGTGAAACTGCGGAACCTGGAACCAGATAGGCCACCACGAAGTTGTAGGCGCTGCCTCCGGCGACAGAGACCTGCACACCGTTCGCGCAAGAGCTCGCACTGCACAATGCGGTGCCGTTGCCGATGCCGGTGCCGTTTGGATCGTGATAGATCGAGATGGCGGTCATGCTCGGCGAATTCGAGCCACCATCAGCCGCCTTGAGGGTGAAGGTGTCGGTGGCGTTGCCGGTGTTGGTCAACACGTGCGGCATGTACACGATGTTGCCTACCGCGGCCACCTTGGTGTTGTCGTTGGTCAGGGTCAAAGAACCGACCTGTGACACGATGGTCAGCACGTT